>Ga0315281_10001131_pt1 | contig 38974 bp, 39 predicted proteins | sample YL17G07_0_MG_FD_204540 | JGI IMG/M metagenome (GOLD analysis project Ga0315281, IMG submission 204540) | Sediment microbial communities from Yellowstone Lake, YNP, Wyoming, USA - YL17G07_0 | ecosystem: Environmental > Aquatic > Freshwater > Lake > Sediment | place: USA: Wyoming | collected...
GGGCGATATAGTGGACGAGGGTGACGTTGCGTTTGATGCCTAGTAGCTAAGCAACAGCCACCTTGAAAATCAGCTTGCGGATTTTCCCCGTGCTCACCAGTGGTGCATGAGCGTCATCCGGAAAAAATATACAGAATGTGTTAGCCGGCGTGCTGATCCAGCTATCTGGCGTATCGGTAAAGAAACGAATATCGCGCTCTTCACTGTATTCAGCTACCGGCTGCTTGCAATCCGCCAGCGGCTTCCATCCCATTTCATCTATTCCTTCCAGCACCAGTTGTATATCGATGCATTTCCGGTGACATTCAAGTTTGGCCTCGGAGCGACTGCGTCCCTGTGCTTCTTCAACGATCACAAACAGTTGCTTGTCGATGATCTGATGCACCCCTGTTGTTAACGTTCTTAAATTTGTATCGCGGATGTATTGAAAGGCGCGCGGAAACAGGGGGTGGAGTAAGGTGTAGCGATCAGCCTGGGAGAGGGTAGCGAAGATCATGTTCTGAAAAGGGGTCGTTTTATTTACGTTCAGGGAGTATACGAAGCAGTGTGTTATCACGTTTTATATAGTGATGGTACAAAGCTGCTACGAAATGCAGGCCAATGAGGTAATAGCCAACGGTGCCGGTCGTTTCGTGAATCTCCTTGATAAGTTTCGCCAGGTCTTTATTTTCAGCTATGAGCGCAGGGAGCTGGAAGCCAAAAAATGGAATGGGTTTCCCGCTTGCGCTGAGAAGTAACCAGCCGCTTATCGGCATACCGATCATCAGCACATAGAGTGCGAACTTCAACAGGTTGGCAGATATGGCTTGCCAGTTTACGGGTGGCGGCTGGATGCCCGGTGTTGGCGCAGCGAGTCGAGCTGCAAGGCGAGGCCAGACCAGGAAGAAAACCAGCATACCCAGCATGAAATGCCAGGTTTTGAGTGCTTCGCGGGGATCGCTGCCCTTGGGGTAGAGTTCACGCAGCTCTATGGATGCATAAACAGCGATAAAAAGTAAAAACATCAGCCAATGAATACCTATGGACAGTGAGCCGTAACGAAATGAAGTATTTTTCCAGTTCATATTACATTTCCTTTAAAAGATTTAACGCAGAAGCATACCCTCTACAGTGGTTGGCTCAATTAAGTTTGATGTTGAAATCAAGTTGCTTATAAAAAGCGCGCTACCATTCCCTTTTTCATATCACCCTGCAAAGGTATTTGCACACGATGCCCACTGCCGGGGGCAACGTTAAGCGTGGCTCCATCCATACCTTGCATTTCGGTAACGTCAACAATCTGGTTGCCATCTGGGTGTATCACTTCAAGTTTATCACCAACCTGAAATTTATTTTTAACGTCAATCTCGGCAAAGCCATTGGCACAATTTACTATATCCCCTACATATTGTTGACGGAAACTCTCTGAATGTCCGCGCATGTAATTCTGGTGTTCGTGTGTATGGTGGCGTTCGTAGAAGCCATCGGTGTAACCCCGGCTGGCAAGGGCATCCAGCGCACCCAGTAACTGGTAGTTGAAGGGGCGTCCGGCTACAGCATCATTGATTGCCTGGCGGTACACCTGTGCGGTGCGCGCCACGTAGTAGATGGATTTGGTGCGGCCTTCCACCTTGAGCGAGTCGATGCCGATTCTAGCCAGGCGTTCAACGTGTTCAACCGCGCGCAGGTCTTTGGAATTCATGATGTAGGTGCCGTGCTCGTCTTCCAGCACCGGCATCAGTTCATCCGGATGATCGCCGCGTGAAATGAGATATGGCTGGTCGGCCAGCGGATGACGCGGGATGGAGCCGCAGTCGGACAGCACACTTTCACTCAGTGCCTTATCGAAATCAAATTCAATTTTTTTAATATCGCCTGCTCCATCCTCCTGCGCGTTCGTAACCTTGTAATCCCAGCGACAGGAGTTGGTGCAGGTGCCCTGGTTGGCATCGCGGTGGTTGAAGTAGCCGGAGAGCAGGCACCGGCCGGAATAGGCGATGCACAGCGCGCCGTGCACGAATACTTCCAGTTCCATATCAGGGCATTGCTGGCGGATTTCCTCGATCTCGTCCAGCGACAGTTCGCGAGAGAGAATCACGCGTTCCAGTCCCAGCGATTTCCAGAATTTGACCGCCGCGTAGTTCACCGTGTTAGCCTGCACCGACAGATGGATCGGCACCTCCGGCCAGCGTTCGCGCACCATCATGATGAGGCCGGGGTCGGCCATGATCAGCGCATCCGGCTTCATCGCAATCACCGGCTCCATATCCGCCATATAGGTTTTTACCTTGGCGTTGTGCGGCATCAGGTTGCTGGCGACGAACAGCTTTTTGCCCAGTTCGTGTGCTTCGCGGATACCCGTCTGCAGCTCTTCCAGCTTGAATTCGTTGTTGCGCGCACGCAAAGAATAGCGCGGCTGCCCTGCATATACCGCGTCTGCGCCAAAGGCATAGGCGGTGCGCATTTTGGCCAGGGTGCCAGCGGGTAACAGTAGTTCAGGTGCACGCATGATATTTAAATCCTGATCAATTTTTGAATCATGAAAATATTGTAGGAGCGCAGATTGCTGCGCGATTGTTTCCAAAGAGCAATCGCTCGATAAATCGAGCTCCTACGTTTATACAATAATATTTTACGGAGTAAACTAAAGGCCTAATCGCTTCCAGATTTCCAGGCTGGGTGCAGCCTGGTTTAGCGTGTAAAAATGCAGGCCGGGAGCGCCGCCCTTGATCAGGCGTTCACTCAGTTGTGCTACCACATCCATGCCGAATGCCTGTATTGACGCTGTGTCGTCACCGTAGCTTTCCAGCGTCTTGCGTATCCAGCGCGGTATCTCCGCACCGCAGGCATCGGAGAAGCGCGCCAGTTGCGAGAATTTTCCGATTGGCATGATGCCCGGCACGATGGGAATGGTGATGCCCAGCTTGTGGCACTGCTCGACAAAATGAAAGTAACTGTCGGCGTTGTAAAAATACTGGGTGATCGCGGAATCGGCGCCGGCTTTGACCTTGCGTTCAAAATTCAGCAGGTCATCGCGCGGCGATTTCGCCTGCGGGTGGAATTCAGGGTAAGCGGCTATTTCCAGGTGAAAGTAATTTCCGGTTTCCTTGCGAATAAATTCAATCAATTCATTTGCATACTGAAACTCCCCGGTGCTCGCCATGCCTGAGGGCAAATCGCCGCGAAGTGCAACAATGCGTTTGATGCCGAGATCTTTGTAAGTCTGCAGGATGGTGTGGATGTTATCGCGCGTGGAGCCAACGCAAGATAGATGTGGCGCAGCCGGATAGCCATCGGCCTGAATCTGGCTTACTGCTATTAGTGTGCGGTCGCGGGTGGAGCCGCCGGCACCAAAGGTGACAGAAAAGAATTCCGGCTTTAGCACTTCCAGCTGCGTGCAAGTTGCGTGCAGTTTCTGCAGGCCTTCTGCAGACTGCGGCGGAAAGAATTCAAAGCTGATGGATAGTTTGGATGACATGTATTACGACTCCGTTAGGGGCGCTATTGCTTTGCGGGGGATATTTTTTTCTCAAAAAACAGCATCGCAAGCACAGAGGAAATAATACTGTACAGCAACGCTCCTGCTATGCCATACCATAAGCTGCTGACTTCAAACCCCTTCAGCACCGAGCCTGCAAACCAGAATAACAGGCCGTTAATGACCAGGATGAACAGGCCATAGGTGACCACGGTGACAGGTAAAGTGAGCAGGATCAGCAGAGGGCGCAGCAGGGTATTGATCAGGCCGAGTATCAGCGCGGCAACCAGCGCGGCAGTAAAGCCATCGACGGTTATGCCGGGCAGCACATAGGCCACGGTCAGCAGGGCCAGTGCGTTGAGAAACCAGATCAATAAAAGTTTCATATACAGTATCCGTTAGTGTCAGTAACAAGCACAGAGGGGCGGAATATATCCGCCCCCATCACCGTTACAACTCTGTTACCAAATATCAGTAACGATAGTGGTCAGCTTTGTAAGGGCCTTCCTTCGGTACGTTGATGTATTTCGCCTGTTCGTCGGTTAGTGTGCTGAGTACGGCATTTAGTTTCCTCAACTGCAATACGGCCACTTTCTCGTCCAGATGCTTGGGCAGGGTGTACACGCCAACGGGGTATTTGTTGCTGCCTTTCTTTGCTTCAGTCCACAGTTCGATTTGCGCAATGGTCTGGTTGGCGAAGGAGGAACTCATCACGTAAGAAGGATGGCCGGTACCGCAACCCAAGTTTACCAGACGACCTTCGGCCAGCAGGATGATACGTTTTTCCGGCATCCCATTCATGGGTGGGAAAATGATGTGGTCAACCTGCGGCTTGATGTTGTCCCACTTGTATTGCTTCAGCGAGGCAACGTCGATTTCATTGTCGAAGTGGCCGATGTTGCACACGATGGCCTGGTTCTTCATCTTCTTCATGTGCTCATGCGTGATCACATGATAGTTGCCGGTGCAGGTCACAAAGATATCTCCGTGCTCGGCGGCGTAATCCATGGTCACTACTCGATAGCCTTCCATCGCCGCTTGCAGTGCGCAGATAGGGTCGATTTCTGTTACCCAGACTTGTGCAGACAACGCACGCATAGCTTGTGCAGAGCCTTTGCCCACGTCGCCATAACCGGCAATGATGGCTACCTTGCCGGCGATCATCACGTCGGTCGCGCGCTTGACCGCGTCTACCAGCGACTCGCGGCAGCCGTACAGGTTGTCGAATTTGGACTTGGTTACGGAGTCGTTTACGTTGATGCCGGGGAACTTCAATTCCTTACGCTCATGCATCTGGTACAGACGGTGTACACCGGTGGTTGTTTCTTCGGTCACGCCCTTTACTGCAGCGAGGCGAGCTGAATACCAGCCCGGGTGGCTGGCGATACGTGCCTTGATGGCAGCATAGAGGAATGTTTCTTCTTCAGAACCGGGCTTGCTCACCAGTGAGAGATCTTTTTCTGCGCGCGCACCGAGGTGCAACAACAGGGTGGCATCGCCGCCGTCATCCAGAATCATGTTGGCGTGCTGGTCGTTTGCCCATTCAAAAATGCGGTGGGTGTAGTCCCAGTATTCCGCCAGATTTTCACCCTTGTAGGCGAACACGGGAATACCGTCAGCAGCGATTGCAGCAGCAGCGTGATCCTGGGTGGAGTAGATGTTGCAAGATGCCCAGCGTACTTCAGCACCCAGTGCCACCAGTGTCTCGATCAGCACGGCGGTCTGGATCGTCATATGCAGGGAACCTGCGATGCGCGCGCCTTTCAATGGTTGTGCTTTTGCGTACTCGTCGCGGATTGCCATCAGGCCGGGCATTTCTGTCTCGGCAATGGCGATTTCCTTGCGGCCAAACGCGGCCTGATTGATGTCGGCGATTTTGTAATCGGTGAATTTGCTCATGAGATACTCCATTCATATAAAAAATGAATGGGCGCAGTTGCTACGGTGACACCACCTGTCCGAGCCTGACAAGCTAACTTGCGTTAGCCGCTGCAGCGCCCCTCGGCAGAGGGTTAATGATTCAAAATTTTTGTAACCCGTTATTCCCGCGCATAAGCGCTAACTTACCAGGTTCCTCCCCCTTCAAGGGGGAGGTTAGGTGGGGGATGGGGTCGTAAGCTGCGGATTCTACCCCCCATCCCCTCCCCAACCCTCCCCTTGAAAGGGAGGGAGAGACGCTCCGGCGCACTTAAGTTAGCGCATATGCGCCTGCGCGGGAATGACAGTCGGCCTGATTTACAGCCCAGCATCTGCACGCAGAGCAGCAGCCTTATCTGTTACTTCCCAAGTGAACCCAGGCTCTTCGCGACCGAAGTGACCATAGGCAGCAGTGTTCTGGTATACCGGACGCAGCAGGTCGAGCATTTGCACGATGCCTTTTGGACGCAGGTCGAAATGCTTCTTGACCAGATCGGCAATTTTTTCATCGGAAATCTTACCTGTGCCGTAAGTGGTCACCCATACGCTGGTAGGCTGGGCTACGCCAATCGCATAGGAAATCTGTATCAGGCATTTTGTTGCCAATCCTGCTGCTACAATATTTTTGGCCACGTAACGACCTGCGTAGGCTGCTGATCGGTCTACCTTGGAAGGGTCCTTGCCGGAGAATGCGCCGCCGCCGTGGGGCGCTGCGCCGCCGTAGGTGTCAACGATGATCTTGCGGCCAGTCAGGCCACAGTCGCCCTGCGGGCCGCCGATAACGAAGCGGCCAGTCGGGTTCACCAGGAATTTGATATTGCCCTTGACCAGCTCTTTGGGCAGCACCGGCATAATGATGTCTTCGATGGCTGCTTCGCGGATGGCTTCCAGCGACATTTCCGGCGCGTGCTGGGTGGAAAGCACTACAGTGTCGATGGAGTGAGCCTTGCCGTCCACATATTTGATGGTGACCTGTGATTTTGCATCGGGACGCAACCAGTTCAGGCGGCCATCGCGGCGCAATTGGGACTGGCGCTCGACCACGCGGTGTGCAAGGTAAATGGGCAGCGGCATCAGTGTGTCGGTTTCGTCACAGGCATAGCCGAACATTAAACCCTGGTCACCGGCACCCTGATTCATAAAGTCGTCAGAAGCGCGATCAACGCCCTGAGCAATGTCCGGGCTTTGTTTGTCATAAGCCACCAGCACGGCGCAGCCTTTGTAGTCGATACCATATTCAGTGTTGTCGTAGCCGATGCGCTTGATGGTGTCGCGCGCCACGTGGATATAGTCCACGTTGGCGGTGGTGGTGATTTCACCGGCGAGCACGACGAGCCCGGTATTTACCAGCGTTTCCGCTGCTATCCGCGCATGCGGGTCTTGCGCTAGAATAGCGTCCACGATGGCATCGGAGATTTGATCCGCTACCTTGTCAGGGTGGCCTTCTGATACCGATTCGGAGGTAAAAAAATATTCGCTCATGTAGTTCGGCTCGCTGTTAATTTTAGAAAAGTCGCGCATTATAACAAAACCCCAGAATTTCTCCTATGAGCTCAAGTTTCGTCGTTTTATTGTTTGATTTAATGGCGCGCCTGCCCCTGCGCGTGCTCCATTTCATGGGGGCAATGCTGGGCTGGGCAACCTATTTGCTGTCGGGCAAGTACTCGGCGCGCATGCGCGAAAATCTTGCTTTGTTTGGACAAGGCCATGCCGCTGCCAACATACGCAAGGTGTTAAATGCCTGTGTGGCAGAGACCGGCAAGAGCATCACCGAGCTTCCGTGGGTATGGCGGCGGCCCGTTTCCGAGGTGCTGGGGAACGTGCGGCACTGTTACGGGCGTGAACATTTTGATGCCGCGCGGCAAAGCGGCAATGGTCTGATCGTATTAACTCCGCATCTGGGCTGTTTTGAAATCATCGGCCTGTATGTGGCGGCCGAGATGCCGATGACCTGCATGTACAGCACACCCAAGCGGGCGTGGATGGATGAGGTGATACGCGGTGGCCGCCAGCGCGGACAGATGTATCTGGCGCGTGCAGACATTGGCGGCGTACGTACCCTGTTAAAAGCGCTGAAGCGGGGCGAGGCAATCGGCTTGTTGCCGGACCAGGTGCCCGCGCATGGCGAAGGCGAGTGGGTGGACTATTTTGGACGCCCCGCCTATACCATGACGCTGGCCGGGCGTTTACGCGATGCCAGCGGTGCTTCCATGCTGCTCTCCTATGTGGTGCGCAGGCCGAGAGGTGATGGGTATGATCTCCATTTTTCCCCTCTGGAAATTGTTGCCGATATCCCCGTTACCCGGCAAATCAATGCTGCACTTGAGAAAATAATTCGCACCTGCCCGGCGCAGTATTTGTGGAGTTACAACCGCTACAAAGTGTTACCCGGCTCTGTGCCCGTAGCAGAAAAAAAGGAACAGGAATGATCGTACGGTTAGGCGTTTTTATACTGTGGCTGATTCACTTTTTACCCTTCCGCGTTATCGTGTGGATGGGAAATGGTCTCGGAGTTTTGCTACATGCCGTGGGCAAAGAGCGGCGCGAGGTTGCACTGGTCAATTTGCGTTTATGTTTTCCCGATATGAAAGAAGAAGCGCGTGCGAAACTGGTGCGCGCGCATTTTAAAATGTTTGCCCGCGGCCTGCTCGAACGCACCATTTTATGGTGGGCAAGTGCAGAGCGCATCAGCAGCCTGATTCGGGTTGAGGGTGTCGAGCATTTCGAAGCAATTAAAAATAAACCTTCCATATTGCTCACTCCGCATTTTGTCGGCATGGATGCGGGCGGGCAGTGGATAGCGCAACATACCGACACGGTGTGCATGTATGCGAAACAGAAGAACCAGTATTTGACCGATTTGTTGCTGCAAAAGCGGGCGCGCTTCCGCACGCAGCGGCTATTCTCACGCCAGCAGGGCTTGCGCCCAATTTTAAAAGGCATGCGCGAAGGTATGCCTTTTATTTACCCACCCGATCAGGATCAGGGTGTAAAGGACGGTGCCTTTATTTCTTTCTTTGGGGTGCCGACTGCCACCATGACTTCGGTGCCACGTCTTGCACACACTACCGGAGCCAGGGTTGTGCCCAGCATTACCCGCGTTCTGCCCGGTGTTGAAGGTTATGTGCTGACGTTTTATCCGGCCTGGGAAAATTATCCGACAGGTGATGATATTGCCGATACGCGACGGATGAATGAATTTATCGAGCAACGTATTCTGGAAATGCCGGAGCAGTATTTCTGGCTGCACAAGCGTTTCAAGACACGGCCTGAAGGCGAGGCGAGTTTTTATCCGGAATAGGTAAGGCATCTGTGGATGATGCTTTTCAGAACATGAGGATTACACTTTGAAATATCACGACCTGCGCGACTTCATCGCACAACTGGAAAAAATCGGCGAACTGAAGCGTATCTCGGTGCCGGTTTCCACACATCTGGAAATGACAGAGATCTGTGATCGCGTGTTGCGCGCACAAGGCCCGGCATTGCTGTTTGAAAATGTGAAAGACCACAGCATGCCGGTGCTGGCAAATCTGTTTGGCACGCCGCGCCGCGTGGCACTGGGTATGGGTGAGGAAAATATTCAGGCACTGCGCGAAGTGGGTAAGCTGCTGGCCTATCTGAAAGAGCCCGAGCCGCCCAAGGGGCTGAAAGATGCGTGGGATAAATGGCCGGTGTTGAAGCAGGTGTTGAACATGTCGCCCAAGGTGGTTTCCAGCGCACCCTGTCAGGAGATCGTGTGGGAAGGTTCTGAGGTTGATTTGAGCCGCTTGCCCATCCAGCATTGCTGGCCCGGCGATGTGGCACCGCTGATTACCTGGGGGCTGGTCGTCACGCGCGGGCCGAACAAACCGCGCCAGAATCTTGGCATCTACCGCCAGCAGGTAGTCGCACCGAATAAAGTCATCATGCGCTGGCTGGCGCATCGTGGTGGCGCACTGGATTACCAGGACTGGTGCAGGAAAAATCCGGGACAGCCTTATCCGCTGGCCGTGGTAATCGGAGCTGATCCCGCCACGATACTGGGCGCGGTGACGCCGGTGCCGGATTCGCTGTCAGAGTACCAGTTTGCTGGTCTGTTGCGCGGAGCCAAAACCGAATTGGTGAAATGTATCGGCAGTGATCTGCAAGTCCCCGCCTCGGCCGAGATTGTGCTGGAAGGTGTGATTCATCCGGGTGAAACGGCGCTGGAAGGCCCCTACGGCGACCACACGGGGTATTACAACGAGCAGGAAACTTTCCCGGTGTTCACTATCGAGCGCATCACCATGCGCCGCGACCCCATTTACCATTCTACCTATACCGGCAAACCGCCGGATGAACCGGCCATGCTGGGCGTGGCGCTGAACGAAGTATTCGTGCCGCTGTTGCAAAAACAGTTTCCCGAGATTGCAGATTTTTACCTGCCGCCGGAGGGCTGTTCCTACCGCATGGCGGTGGTGTCCATGAAAAAGCAGTATCCGGGCCACGCCAAGCGCGTGATGTTCGGCATCTGGTCTTACCTCCGCCAGTTTATGTACACCAAATTCATCATCGTGGTGGATGACGATATCGATATCCGCAACTGGCAGGAAGTGATCTGGGCAATTACCACTCGCGTCGATCCCAGCCGCGATACCCTGCTGGTAGAAAATACACCGATCGATTATCTGGATTTTGCCAGCCCTGTCTCGGGGCTGGGCAGCAAAATGGGGCTGGATGCGACCAACAAATGGCCCGGTGAAACTCAGCGTGAATGGGGAGCGCGGATAGCGATGGATGAAGTAACAAAGAGACGTGTTGATGAAATATGGAGCGATTTGGGATTGTAGCTTTACCGACTGATTTCAATAGTTAATTTTATATTTGTCGTTATGATCCGGTTGCGGTTAATGATATATTGGTATTGACTTTAATGATTATTTTGTAGAAACTGTAGCTGCTCTGTTGTCCTGAGTTTGAGAGGCAACACATGGTGAGCTGTCGAACTACCCCGAGCATTTCGGGTGGTTTTAATTAACGTAACAATAGCAGGAGTTTACATAATGAAAAAATTAGCATTGGCAGGTGCAGCATTGGCATTGACGATAGCTGCAGGTAGTTCATTGGCAGCCAACAACTTGAGCAAGGGGACATTCGGTCTCAATATCAACACCACGGATAATTTTATTATCAATGGTAAGTATTTTATGGAAAATGATATGGCTATTTTGGCTGGCGCTGGTCTGCGTATCCAGGGTGGTGACAATAACCGTGGTACAGATATTGGCCTGTTGGCCGGCATCAGAAAATATATGAAGAGTGATGACCTGGCTCCATTTTGGGGTGGGCGTTTCGTTTATTCATCAACCACTGATTCAACGGTCATCAATTTGGGATTCTCAGCCGAAGCCGGTGCCGAATATTTTCTGGCCAAGCAGTTCAGCCTTGAAGGCAGGGTCAATCTGGGTTATTCCTCTACTGAAAACAAGCCAGTTGGCGGTGTTACAACCAAGACCAACTATATCGGAACAACCGCAGTCGGCATTAGCGCCAACTTTTATTTCTAAGTTAAGCGTTTGTTTTGAACTGGTGTGAACTAGTGAAATAAAACCAGTGAAATAAAAAAGCCGGGATAAATAATCCCGGCTTTTTTCATTCGGAGTGACGGAAAATTTAAAACTTCCAGTTTGCGCCTATGGTCACGCCACCAAAGTTGTTGTAGTTACCATCCAGATCAACTCTTGGGGCGATTTCGTATCTGACGCCAGCGGTGAAATACAATCCGCCATTAACCGGTGAAGCAACTGTTGCACCGGGTCCCCTGAAGCTTGCATTGACGTTATATAGACCGAGCCCGCCATAAGGATGTAGTTTGCTATTGCTGATCTTGAAATCCTTGGCGAAATCATAAATTGCAGCAGCGCCGATTGCCGTGTAGTCATAGCTGTAATTGCCCTGTCCATTGCTGTAAGCATAACTTTTTGAATACTGTTTTATAAATATTTGCACGAACAGTTGCTTGTAGGCATTAAATTCACCCTGTACGCCCAGCACGCTGTCCAGACTGACATTGACACCGACGTTTCCCGTTTTGTCACCGGCAAAAGCAGGTGCAATCAGCGCAGTGCACAAAGCCGGTATAGCAATAAATTTTTTCACTTGAGTTCCTTTGAATTAAGAAGAGATCAATAGGTTTTTTCCAGCCATTCAATCAGCTCATCCTGCGCCCGCTGACCCGCCGAGGCATAGTTATGGTTGATGATAAAGACCAGAATCCATTGTTTGCCACTGCGCGATTGTACATAACCTGCGATCGATTTTACACCTTCCAGCGAGCCTGTTTTCAGGTGAGCATGGCTGGTCACGGCATGGTTGTCCAGCCGTCTTTTTATCGTGCCGTCTATGCCGATAATGGGTAGTGATGCTTCCAGCTCGGCAGAGTAAGGGCTTGCCTCAATACTCTGTAACAACAGGGACAGATTGAGCGGGCTGATACGCTCCTTGCGCGACAAACCGGCACCGTTTTCAAGCACCAGCTCGGGGAAATTGAGCTCCTTGCTGGCTAGCCAGCGCCGCAGCGCAATCTCGCTAAGCTCAATACTTGCAGGTGGTGTTGCGTTAGCCAGTGTAGACACGGCCTGCGGCATGCTGGCCATTTCCATTTCGTTGTCATCAGGAGGCGAAGGCGGGGGCGTGTTCAGGCTGAGGCTAAGCAATAATTGCCTGGCCATGACATTGTTGCTGTATTTATTGATGTCGCGGATTAACTCGCTCAGCGGCTGCGAATAGTGGGTGGAAAAAAGCTTGGCAGAATTTGCAGCAGTGCCATCCAGAATCTTGCCATTCAATACCCCGCCCATCTCTTGCCAAAGTGAGCGAAATACGGCATCAAAATAGCGGGCATGGGGCAGGAGGCTGATCGCCTTGTCGCGTTCACCGCAGAGCGAGGGATAGGAACCGGTGAGCCTGATACTGTTGCCGACCTGCTGAATATGAATATTGCCGTCCCAGTTTCTGCAATTGTTTAGTTTCCTGACAGTAAGGCGGTTATCCAGACTAATGCCACCGAGTGAGGGTTCGGTGAAAACGCTGACACCGCCATCCACAGGAACGAAGCGAAAGCGTATGGCATTAAAATTGAGCAATAAGGCATCAGGTGGCACGTTGTAAGCGCGGACGGGGTCATTGTCAAAGAGGGCAGGGTCGCTGTCCTGTTGCGCAAAGGTGCTGCGATCCAGAATTAAGTCACCACTGATCTCTTTTAAACCGCGATTGCGTAACTCGTGCAGCCACAGCCACAGATGCTCGGCATTCATTTTTGGATTGCCATAGCCCTTGATCACCAGATTGCCATTCAGCACACCATCGGCAAGTGTGCCATCAAGATAGGCTTCTGTTTTCCAGGTATAAGCCGGGCCGAGCAATTCCAGCGCTGCGTAAGTGGTGAGCAGCTTCATAGTGGAGGCGGGATTCATTCCCCTCGTGCCGTTGATCTGTATCAGTGGCGAGGTTGAGTTCACTTCGCGCACGACGACACCGATGCTGCCGACAGGGATGTTTGCCTGCCGCAGCGCTTCGCGCACGGAAGGGGGGAGGTCTTCGGCGTGTGCTGCGAAAGCAAGCGTGGTGAGGATAAATAAATGCAGCAGTTTCATGTTGGTTAAACCTGGGTAATTCCTTGGTCAGTTCGCATAATCTAGCTTGGTGACTCGATAAAGCTTGCCCCCCACCCTAGCCCTCCCCCGCGAGGGGTGAGGGAACTGGTGCCATTGCTCATGAGGTGGAGCTTTGGCTCCTTCCCCCTTGACGGGGGAAGGTTGGGATAGGGGTGTTAACGTTGAAATCATCTACTATGTACTACCAGGCAACTCTGACTAAATATTTTCAAACAAGTTGCTCAACAACCTTCAGAGTACGAGAGACAAGTATATCCATTTCCGACTGACTGATCACATAAGGCGGCATAAAATAAACCGTGTTACCCATCGGGCGTAGCAATAATTCATGCTGCAACGCAAGCGCGAAACAGCGCTGCGCAAAATCAGAATGCGGGTTCTCCACCTCAAACGCCCAGATCATCCCCCGGTTACGAAAATTTTTGACCTTGGGGTGATTTTGCAGTGGCGCACAAATACCGTTCATATAAGCAGCAGTAACACGATTGGCATTGAGCACATCGTCCGTGCTAAAAATCTCCAGGGTAGCCAAGGCAGCGCGGCAGGCCAGCGGGTTGCCGGTGTAGGAATGCGAGTGCAGAAAACCGCGTGCCATTTCATCATCATAAAAGGCGTTGTAAATTTTATCCGTGGTCATCACCACCGAGAGAGGCAGGTAGCCGCCGGTAATGCCTTTTGAGAGGCATAAAAAATCCGGCGTGATCTCACCCTGCTCGCAGGCAAACATGGTGCCGGTGCGCCCCATGCCCACCGCAATTTCATCGGCAATCAAATGCACGTTATATTCTTCGCACAGATCGCAGGCGCGGGTTAAATACACCGGGTGATACATGGCCATGCCAGCCGCCCCCTGCACCAGCGGCTCGATAATAAACGCGGCAAGCTGGTGATGGTGCTGCTGCAAATGCTGCTCAAGCTGTGCAGCACAGCGTAACGCATAGTCGTGTGCGGTTTCGCCGGGTGCGGCATTGCGGCTATCGGGATTCAGTACGGTGGCATTCTGTTTGACAAGCGCGCCATAGGCATCTTTAAACAATGCGACATCAGTTACCGATAGCGCACCCAGCGTTTCACCGTGGTAACTATTTTGCAGACTGATAAATTGAGTCTTGTGTGGCTGGCCGGAATTACGCCAGTAATGCGCGCTCATCTTCAGCGCAATCTCGATAGCTGACGCGCCATCCGAGGCATAGAAGCAGTGACCCAGGCCATCGGGTGCAAGCTGAGCCAAGCGCTCGGACAACTTCACCACCGGCTCATGGGTAAACCCGGCCAGCATCACATGCTCCAGCTTGCCTATCTGGTCGGTAATCGCCGCGTTAATGCGCGGGTTGCAGTGTCCAAACAAATTCACCCACCATGAACTTACCGCGTCCAGATAGCGCTTGCCATCGGTGTCGTATAACCATACACCACTGCCACGGTCGATGGGAATAAGCGGGAAGCTTTCAAGCCGTTTCATCTGCGTGCACGGGTGCCATACGGCAGCAAGAGAACGGGCGAGGAGGTTCTTGTCAGGCATACGGCAAGCTGTATAAAGAATGAATCATTTCTTCTTTTTGCTGGAACCAAGATTGGCGTTCAGCCAGCTCGCAAATGGTTCCTGCCCTTCACTGCTCACAGGGAACTCAAGAAACGTTCCCGGAAAATGCGCATGCTTGCCCAGATAGTTCACCAGTCTCGTACCAAATTCCTGTGGATCAATCTGTGGTATTTTTTGCTCGTTAAAATTCAGCGGCACCAGATTGAGCTTGCGCAAGCTACCATCCTGCGCAACAGAGATTTCAAGCAATGCTGAAACGGCAGCAAAATTTTTGGCCGATAAACCGCCAACACCGACAAAATTACCCAGTGAATACACGATGGGTTTGTCCTTATAACACTCTGCCGATCGCAGCACATGCGGGCCGTGGCCAACCACAATATCGGCACCGGCGTCTATCATGGCACGCGAGAAGGCCACAGTGTTGCCGCGATTCTCTCCCAGAAATTCTTCCTCTTCATCGTCATGCCAGATCGCGGGTGAACCTTCCGCACCGCCATGAAACGTCACGATCACATAAGCACCCTTGGCCTTGGCCTGGCGTACCAGCTCAGCACCCTCGGCGATGTCTTGTATCATGTTAAATCTGTTCAAGTAGGCAAAACCAAGCACCGTAATATTCAGGCCGCGCACAGTGAGTGTGGCCGCTTCGTCTTTGACGCCCGCGACCGCAATCCCTGCCTCTTTCATATTGTTGAGCGTGTCCTTAAAACCGGTGTCGCCAAAATCGTTCGCGTGATTGTTCGCAACATTCAGTATCCTGAAGTTTTCCTTATACATCAAAGCCGCGTAATGTGGCGGTGAGCGGAAGGCATAGGAGCGTCCCGAGCTGGTATTTTTGGGTGATTTTTTATGTTCGGTCAGTGTATCTTCAAAATTGCCTATTGCCAGGTCTGCACGCTCCAGCACGCTGCGCAACCCGGCGAAATAGCTCTCCTCCCATTCCTTGGGAATATTCTCCACAACAAAACTATTGCCCAGCACAATATCGCCGCCGAATACCATGCGCACAGGTTCTTCGGTTGTTATTGCAGTAGGGGGGTTGCTGGTGCATGACAGAGTTTGGGCTGATACGATATGGGCGTTTAGTGTGAGAACTAGCAGTGGCAGGAAGCGAATCAAAGGGCTGTGAGGAAATTTAAAATTCATGAAGTGTATGATCCTTGGTCGGAATTAAATAACTATTCTAAGTATTGCAATCATTTAGACTGTTGAAGTTTATTTTCAAATGGACACGCATTATAAATCAATATGTCGGTAAGAAAATTTCCACCAAATATTGGAAACAAGTTTAATTTGAAAATGAAGAAAATTGCTTACTCAAGTGAATCTTCAAGCATTCTCATTTCAGCCTCGCTAAAACCAGCCGCAAGCCGGGCTGTGGTGTGAAGCGGGCCACGCAGTTTGGGCGCATTGTATTCGTGCAGTAAAGTGCGGAATGTGCTCAGAGGTTCAAGATCACGCTGTTCACACAGATATTTATACCAGCGATTGCCAATGGCTACATGGCCGATTTCATCGCGTAAAATAACTTCCATTATTTTTACTGCATCATGCGCCCCGCTTGAGGCGAGCTTGTGCATGATGCCGGGCAGTACATCGAGGCCGCGCGCTTCCAGTACTCTGGGTACCAGCGCCATGCGCACCAGAGGGTCGTGCGCGGTCACTACGGCCATTTCCCACAGGCCGTTATGCGCAGTGAAATCACCATAGTCGTAGCCCAGTGTAAGCAGATGGTTACGCAGCAGTGTGAAGTGGCAGGCTTCTTCTGCGGCGACTTTTATCCAGTCTCCGTAATACTCCTTAGGCAGGTCACGAAATCTGTACACGGCATCCAGTGCGAGGTTGATGGCATTGAATTCGATATGTGCCAGCGAATGTATCAGTGCTGCCCTGCCTTCGGGGGTGGAGAGTTTGCGCCTGTCCACGGCGAGCGCGGAGACCATTTCGGGTTTGGCTGGGCGGCCTGGAGTGGGGATGGGTATCACCCTTGATTGAGCAGGCAGGCTGCTTGTTTCTCCTCGCTCCCAGGAAAGCCTGAGTGCGGTCACCTCGGATAGTTTTTCATCTACGTCGTCGCATTGCAACGCTGAAAAGGCTGAGGAGAAAAGTTCGTTTTTCATTTGTGGATTTTATACGGGTTTTCGCAGTGAGGGTATCTGGTAGGTTATGGTCGATGCGAACAAGGGGTGTAAAACATTTACATTAACAGGGTTGACGTACACACGCCGTCTCGATAAATTCCGAACCTTGAACCATTCATCAACAGGAGAGGTAAATGGCAGTCCTTGTCGGCAAAACCGCGCCCGATTTCAGTACCAGTGCCGTAATGGGCGATAACGAGATCAACGAAAATTTCAATCTGCTAAATTATCTGAATGGAAAATACGGTGTGATATTTTTTTACCCGCTGGATTTTACCTATGTGTGTCCGACCGAGTTAATCGCGTTTGACCACAGGCTGGAGGAGTTCAAAAAGCGCAACGTAGAGGTGATCGGCATTTCGATCGACTCGGTCTATACCCATCTCGCGTGGAAAAATACGCCCGTCGATAAGGGCGGTATTGGCAAGGTGGGCTATCCACTGGTGGCGGATATCAAGCATGAGATTTGCAGGGCTTATGATGTGGAGGCAGATGATGGCACAGCTTACCGGGGCTCGTTTTTGATTGATCGCGGCGGAATTGTGCGTCACCAGGTTGTTAACGATATGTCTTTGGGGCGCAATATTGATGAGATGTTGCGGATGATTGATGCGCTGCAGTTTACCGAGGAACATGGAGAGGTATGCCCGGCAGGCTGGAGCAGTGGCAAGGCAGGGATGGTGGAGTCAGCAGAAGGGGTGGCCGTGTATCTAGCAAAACATGCCATGGAGTTGTGAAGTAATTTTTTAGGTGATTTTTTTAGGTGAATTTAAAAGTATTGTTAATACATAATGTTATAGAGATAAAAATGCCAAGTTGCGCTATACTGGCCTTTCGGGGCTCATAAAAGCAAGGGGGCGGTATGTTGACAATACTGGTGATCAATTCAAAAGGCGGGTCGGGGAAGACAACCGTGACCACGAATATTGCGAGTTATTATGCCAACAAGGAGCTGAAGACCACTATTGTTGATTACGACCCGCAGGGCTCAAGTTTGCAGTGGATGCGCGCACGTCCGGTACATCTCCCCAGTATACACAGTGCAAATGCAGCGCCTGCAAAAGGGAATACTCCTTTGCATAGCAGGCAGGGATGGATTCCTTCAGATACAGAGGTTTTGGTCATGGATGCGCCCGCAGGGGCAAGTGGCTTGCTGCTCAAGGAATTGGTACGAAAATCCAATTTTATTGTCATTCCAGTCGCCCCTTCTCCCATCGATATTCGCGCGACCGCTGATTTCATTAAAGACTTGTATCTGGTTGGCGGTGCGCGCACCAGCAAGGCGAAGATAGCCGTTGTGGCCAATCGAGTTCGCAGCCGCTCAACAACCGCTTACGTGGCCCTGGAACGATTTTTAACTTCGCTCAAACTCCCTTTTTTAACCAGCATCAGTGATTCGGAGAATTATCTGCTCGCTGCTGAAAGCGGTCAGGGTATTTTTGAAATGAATGAGGAGGAAACCATCGCCGAACGGCATGAGTTTATGCCCATTTTGAAATGGATGGAGGGGCACTTCCCCAACAGGTTTGGCGTACGTGCTGACGACAAGGTGGTGAGTCTGGATAGCTCCAGGAAGTTTGCTGCTTACCGGGGCGGTAACTGATTCAAATCGGGTGCTTCTGTTTTTTTTCGCGCAAGGCAGTCAGCTTTTGCGTTTTTGTTTGCCTGTTAAAATAAACTATATTTTTTGATTTGAGGGATATTTCCATGCTGATCTGGTTCGTCATTCTTTATCTTTTAGTTTCCATCGGGATAGGTTTATATGCAGCCACCCGGGTGCATAACGTCAAGGACTATGTAGTGGCGGGCCGGCATCTACCGCTGTATGTGGTGACGGCAACCGTGTTTGCTACCTGGTTTGGGGCGGAAACGGTGCTGGGGATATCCGCCAAGTTTGTGAAGGATGGTTTGCGCGGAATAGTCGAGGATCCGTTCGGCGCGAGCATGTGTCTCATATTGGTGGGTATGTTTTTTGCCGCAAAGTTATACAAATTGAATTTGATTACCATCGGTGACTATTACCGTGAACGCTATGGGCGCACGGTAGAGATATTGACGAGTATAGCGATTATTCTTTCCTATCTGGGCTGGGTGGCGGCGCAAATCCTGGCGCTGGGGCTGGTCTTTTCCTTTGTTACGCAGGGCGCAATCTCGCACCAGGAAGGCATGATAATCGGCGCGGGTATCGTACTGGTTTACACGCTCTTCGGCGGCATGTGGTCGGTGGCGATGACCGATGCATTTCAGATGACGATTATTGTTGTCGCTATGTTGTATCTGGCCTGGTATCTCTCTGGCCTGGCGGGCGGGGCAGGTGTGGTGATTAACCATGCGGCGCAGGCAGAGAAATTTACCTTCTGGCCGCAACTGGAAACGCGGGATGTGTTGGCGTTTGTGGGTGCGGCGGTGACCATGATGCTGGGCTCTATACCACAGCAGGACGTATTTCAGCGCGTGATGTCGGCAAAGAATGAGAAGACTGCCGTGCGTGGAGCGTTGTTGGGTGGAGGCCTGTATTTCCTGTTTGCTTTCGTACCACTCTTCCTGGCCTATTGCGCCACGCTGATCGACCCCGCGATGGTGAACGAGCTGATCGAGAAGGATACGCAGTTGATTCTGCCAACCTTGATCATGACGCATACGCCGGTATTGGCGCAGGTGATGTTTTTTGGCGCCTTGCTTTCAGCGATTATGAGTACAGCGAGCGGAACCCTGCTGGCACCGTCCGTTACTTTTACCGAGAATATTCTTAAAGGGCTGATCGGTCATCAAAGCGACAGGCATTTCCTATGGACGATGCGTACAGTGGTAGTGTGCTTCGCCGTGCTGGTCACGCTGTTTGCGCTGACCTCCACTGCAAGCATTTACGAGATGGTGGGTAACGCCTATAAGGTAACGCTGGTGGCGGCCTTCATTCCGCTGGTGTGCGGTTTGTACTGGAAACGCGCCAACACTCAGGGTGCGCTGTTTGCCATTAGCGCGGGCGTTTCTACCTGGTTGCTGCTGGAGATATTCAATGCTGACGGTTTGTGGCCGCCTCAATTGGCGGGTTTGCTGATGAGCGCACTGGGTATGCTGGTGGGGTCGTTGCTGCCCAATCTTTCACGGCGCCATCGTGTACCTCATTCGTCGGCAAGTTAGACCTTGAATTTGTCATATAACTGTCACAATTTTTTCCTAACATGGCAGCTTGTTAATTTTTGCGTCAGGAAAATTTGATGTCAGCCAATATTTTGATCGTGGAAGATGAGCCGGCCATACAGGAATTGCTTGCCTTCAATGTAAGCCAGTGCGGATTCAAGGCGATTCAGGCGCTAAATGTAGCCAGTGCCAGCAAACAGATTATGCAGACTTTGCCCGACCTGGTGTTGCTGGACTGGATGTTGCCCGATATGAGCGGAGTTGAATTTGCCCGGTGCTTGCGGGCGGATCAGCGTACCCGAAATTTACCCATTATCATGTTGACGGCCCGCACCGAGGAGCGTGACAAGGTGATGGGGCTGGAGTCCGGTGCGGATGATTACATTACCAAGCCATTTTCACCAAAAGAGTTGATGGCGCGCATACGCGCCGTGTTGCGCCGGCGCATGCCGGAAATAAGCGAGGAAACAGTACGTGCCGCAGGTCTGGAATTGTCACCGGCAACCCATAGGGTAAGCGCCGGAGGAGCTACACTAGAGCTGGGCCCTACGGAGTTTCGTATTTTGCATTTTTTCATGACGCATGCTGAGCGGGTGTATAGCCGCACGCAGTTACTCGACCAGGTTTGGGGAGATCATGTGTTTGTCGAGGAGCGCACGGTTGATGTGCATATCCGCCGCCTGCGCCAGGCCCTGGAACCCTCCGGCCTTGATGGCATGGTGCAAACCGTGCGTGGCAGCGGTTACCGGTTTTCACCGGGGTAGCGAAGGTCTCCACTCAAAAAGCAGCTTTTCGGCTGACTTCACAAAGTATAATTACGCTGAAATATTTACGGGGGTTTAATCTTGTTTGATGTTTGGCGCCAAGCCCTGACTTTCTTTGTATTGGTTTTCGTGCTGTCGCTGATTTTATGGGTGACCGCAGGACCCATGCCTGCTGTTATCACCTTTGCTGCCCTGTTTGTATTCCGCTGGTTTTTTCATGTGCGCAACCTTGTAGCGTTGGGATACTGGCTTGAGCAACCGGAAACTCGCAATGTGCCCGAAGGTGAAGGGCCATGGGAGGATGTTTTTGCGCGGTTGAATAAAATGGTGCGAGCCCACCGCAAGGAGCGTGCCAAGCGCGCTTCAGACCTGCATGATATGGAGCTGGCAACTTCGGCCTTGCCCGAGGGCGTGGTCAGCCTGGACAAGACAGACCACATCGAATGGTGCAATCCGCTGGCTGAACAACACCTGGGGCTGGATAGAACCCGCGACATAGGCCAGCAGATTACTTATCTGGTGCGACAGCCCGAATTTATCGAGTACCTGGCGGCAAAGGATTTTACTGAACCCTTGCAACTGCATGGACTCCTTGGAGACAACCTGGTGTTGTCATGCAGGCTGGTTGCTTACAGTGGCAATAAAAAACTGCTGGTCACCCGCGATGTCACCCGCTTTGAGCATATTGAAACAATGCGCAGAGACTTTGTGGCCAACGTTTCGCATGAGCTGCTCACCCCGCTGACCGTTGTGAACGGGTTTGTGGAAACGATGCAGGATATGCCCAGCCTGGAAAATGATATGGCGCGCCGCGCATTGCCCATGATGGGCGAGCAGACCCTGCGCATGACCCATCTGGTGGGTGATTTGCTCACACTTTCCAAGCTTGAAGACAAACTGAATGTGCTGAAAGAAGAGGTGCTGGATGTGCCTGCCTTGCTGCCGTCTTGTCACGGGGTGGGAGTGGCATTAAGTGCAGGAAAGCACCAGGTTAAACTTGAGATGCTAAGCGAGTGCAAATTGCTGGGCTGTGCGGAAGAGTTGCGCAGCGCTTTTGGTAATTTAATTTCAAATGCCATACGTTATACGCCACCCGGCGGGGAAATTATCATGCGATGGCAGGTGCGTGACAGTGGAGAGCCGGTGTTTAGCGTGAAGGACAGCGGTATAGGTATTCCGGCACAGCACATCCCGCGCTTGACCGAACGCTTTTACCGGGTAGACAGCAGTCGCTCCCGCGAAACAGGCGGAACCGGGCTTGGTCTGGCGATCGTCAAGCACATTGCCAACCGCCATCAGGCGCGTCTGGAAATCAGCAGTGAAGAGGGAAAGGGTAGCACCTTTAGTATTGTGTTCCCGGCCAGAAGAAAAGTTTGACTCAAGCCGGTATCAGATCACTCAGGCAGGTATAAAACTTATTCGTTCGAAATCTATTCCGCTTGTCACACTGAAACCCATTTTGATATTTGTTTTTTCATTTTCGGGTTGATTCAGTTCGCATGGGCGGTTTGCCTTGAATGCTCCAAGGGGAACAATCAGGCTGCTGGGGATTTTGAGTGCAGGCAGGGCAGGCAGTAATAACGCTGGAAAAATCTTGCCGTTTAGCGGGCCGGGCTCCACGATTTTTAGCGAGACAGGCTGGGCAACGCCGGGTAAATACTGCACGCCCATACGCAGTTGCCCGTTACGCGTTACGCTGCGCCAGCTTACTGTGCCCAGCATGTAGGCTTTTGCCTCGGCTGTGCGCAATGCAATCAGCTCGTTATTTCCGATTCGATCTCCTCCAGTATTTTCTCTCAGCAGACGTGCGCCGAGTATGCTTTCGTTTTCTATGGTCCAGTTGTCCAGTTTGCCGAAATCCGGCTTTTTGGATTCGGCAAATTTATGACCTATGGCGGCAATTTGCTTATGCTCTGCTGTATCCACTCCGGTTGAAGAGCTGGAGGATTTGAAGGGCTTGTCGGCGATAAAAGCGTAAATCAGATCGAAGCCACTGCCTAATTTTGCGGACAGGGTGACATTGTGCCGCTCTGCCACGCGGTCACTTGTACCTTCGCACCATAAATGCAGCAGTAGATTGATGAATGCTGCGCAATCGACTCCGTAAAAATCTGTGCCCAATTCCAGTTGCTGCGGTGATTGTCCCTGCTGAAGCAGGATGCTTTTTACGCGCAATAATTTGCTCAACGGTACCATCGCCATAAAGCGCAGGCTGTCCGACTGGGTAAGATGCTGCAAATCCTGTAGTCCCTTGTTTGAACGCAGATCCACCGCCAGCGGCGGTGCATCCCCCTTGCTTACAACGCAGCGTCGCTCCAGGGTAATGGCATCCGTCCAGGATGTAAGCCAGCGATCAAGAAGTTGTAGCTGGGCGCGAGTCAGCTCAGCCGGTTTTGCCTGGCAGGTGAGCAACATCTTTGTGTACAGCATGTGGCATGAGACAGGCTGGCCTGATCCGTGCAAATCTTCCTTTATTTTTTCATGCTGCAACCCGTTACCTTCGGTAAATGAATACAGCGTATGTAGCTGTTGCCAAAGCGTGCCATCAAATTCGTATCCGCTGCGCAAATATTCAATAATTTGCAGGTTGCCGTAAAGCATGAAGCGGTGACAAAGCAGCACGCCATATTTTTCCAGTTGGGTATCGCCTTCCATAAATTCATGCAGACAGCGCTGGTAGCCCGTAAGCATGCCTTGCCACAAACCAATGATGGAAGTGAGTATGGTGAACTCTTCATCGCTCAAAGGCAGCTTTTTGGCCACCAGTTTTTTGGCGTAATCAGACTGCACGGTGGCTACCGTTTCGCGCAGTTTTTCCATGGTGTTGAGACGTTCAAGCACACGCATAGGAAAGCGGTTTAACTCATCAAGCTGTGTGCGTATCAGATTATGTACGGCATGCAGGTTTGTGAATTGAAGTTTTGACAGCCACTGCTCACAGGTGGCGGGATTGGTGAAGGCCGGTTTGGCACGGTCATCAGTGGGTTCAAGGGGCAGGGTCAGCATGTCAGGCGACAATGTTCTTCAGGATTGCGGTGCTCAGGTGTACCTGAATGTCAGTAGCTGTTGGTACGCGAGAAGTACGCACGGGTACTGACCAGACCGGATGGGGGAAGCATTTGTCATCGCTAAAGCGCGGTATGACATGCCAGTGCAGATGAGGGGTCATATTGCCGAGGCTGGCGAGGTTGATCTTTTCCGGCTGCATGACCTCACGGACAGCACTCTCCACCGCAAAAACTGTTTGCATGAATTCCTCGCGCATTTGAGCGGGCAGATCGGTCATTTCCTTGATGTGTTCATTCCAGATGACACGGCAAAAACCCGGGAAATCGGCGTCACCGACCAATATCACGCGACAATGCTCCCCACTCCAAAGCAGGTTTTCTTCTGTTGTTACGCAGAGCTCACAACTCATCATTAGCCAGGGTTCTTCTACAAACCGTTATTGTAACGGTAAAGGTGCAGGATGAAATAGCCCCAGTTGCAACCCAGCAGGGAAATATCCCACAAGCGGATTGAATAATAAGATAATACTGGCTGAGAAAGAAAATTAAGGAAGCAAGCGTAAACAGGTGACCATATGCTGAATCTGGATGGATTGATTATCGAATTTGACAAGGGTTTGCGCTCCTTATTCAGCCAGGCTAACAGTGTGCGCCCACACCCGGATGCCGACGTACCCGAAGGTGTGCTGAGTGATAGCGAAAGAAACAGGGCGGCCGCCCTGATGCGTGTGAATCACTGCGGCGAGATCTGTGCGCAGGCCTTGTATCAGGGCCAGGCGTTAACGGCTCGCGACCCGATGGTGCAACAAAAGCTGGGTGAGGCTGCCGTGGAGGAGACAGAACATTTGGCCTGGACGGCGCAGAGGGTGCATGAGTTGGGGAGCCATGTGAGCATGCTCAACCCTCTGTGGTATTCCGGCTCGTTGGCTATAGGTGCTTGTGCTGGATTGCTGGGTGACAAGTGGAATCTTGGTTTTCTTGCAGAAACAGAACGGCAGGTGGGCGCACATTTGCAGAGTCACCTGGACAAGCTTCCGGAAAATGATGCCAAAAGTCGGGCCGTGGTACAGCAAATGTATACCGATGAAACTCGCCATTCGGTGATGGCGGTGGAGTTGGGCGGAGTTGAGTTGCCGTTCCCAGTGAAGCTGGCAATGCAACTGGGCGGGAAGGTCATGACACAGACCTCGTATTGGGTTTAGAACAGGGATGATCCTGATTAGAGTGACTGCACCACTTCAAAATCATGGGTGATATCGGCCACTTTGCCCAGCATGATAGAGGCGGAACAGTATTTCTCGGCGGAAAGCTTGATGGCTCGCTCCACCTGTTCATGTTTCAGCTCTTTTCCGGTAACTACAAAGTGAAAGTGTATTTTGGTAAATATTTTGGGATCTTCTGAAGCACGTTCGGCCTGTATTTCCACCACGCAATCACTTACCTGCTGGCGGCTTTTTTTGAGGATATGTATCACGTCATAGGTGGTGCAACCGCCGGTTCCTATTAATACCATCTCCATCGGGCGCGGTCCCAGATTGCGACCACCACCCTCGGGCGGGCCATCCATGAGGACAGCATGTCCGCTTTCAGTTTCTCCCAGAAAAGAAACCTGTTCTACCCACTTTATACGTGCCTTCATGGCTATTTCTCCAGTTTGTGTCGTTTCAGGATTTTATCCGATACCAAAGCAGCCCGATGACTTCGTGCATGAATAATTCGCTGTTATGCAACGCGCCCGCACTGGGCATTAAACCCTGCAAGTTAGACTGATAACGGCCTGTAAATGCAGTCGGTGCCGGAATCACCTCAAACCCTGCTTTCCTGAACGCATACAGCGCCCGCGGCATGTGCCAGGCATGGGTCACCAGATAGATCCGTTTGATGCCTTCAGGCTGTAACAGGCGATAGCTGTATAGGGCATTTTCATGCGTGGTATTGGATTCTTCTTCTACCCATTTCACCGTGCTATGGAATTCGTCCTGCATGGTTTGTCGCATCAGGAAAGCTTCAGACAGGTCATTTCCGAGTGGCCTTCCGCCTGTCAGCAGGACAGGAATTTTTAAATCACGATAGAGCTTTGCCGCATAGCGTACTCGTTGTAAGGTAGCCGAGCCAACTGTGTCACCTCCATACTCCGGCGCATCGATATTGGTGCCGCCACCGAGAACAACGATTGCGTTGGCCGGGGCAGTGTTTTCATGAAGCGTAAGTGGTGCACCCTCAAGTGAATGCAGCAAGTAACCGGACAGGAAGGGGGTGGATAGCAGCCAAAGCAGTATAAAGGACCCCGCCAGCATGGTTCTGGCAAGACGCGGGCGTTTGCGCCATAGCAGTAACCCAATGATGGCTGTTAAAAGCAGATTCAGGGGGGGTAACAGCAGCGCAGCGACAAGATTGGTCAAAAACAAGGACATTTGTAGATTTTCAGGTTTAATTTTCCAGGTCAGGAATCATACGTTGATTTGTTTGCCCGCAGAAGCGCTAAGCATAGATAAATCAAGCAGGTTCCCGTTATCCTGGAAAAGGGAGCCGGTATTGAGTCTTGACACGAATTGCTTGTATCTATACAATCCGCGCCCTTCGAAGTTTACTAATTATTTGTTTTAGGAAGTGCAATGAAAACATTTTCCGCTAAGGCTCAAGAAGTTCAGCATGACTGGCTTCTGGTTGATGCTACTGATAAAACGCTGGGCCGTCTGGCCAGCCAGATCGCTTCCCGCTTGCGTGGCAAGCACAAGGTTATCTACACACCGCACACCGACACCGGTGATTTTGTAGTGGTGGTCAACGCAGAAAAGCTGCGCATAACGGGTAACAAGGCGCAAGGCAAGATGTATTATCGCCACACCGGTTATCCCGGCGGTATATATGAAACCAACTTTACAAAATTGATGGATCGTCACCCGCATCGCGTGCTGTACAAGGCCGTGCGTGGCATGATGCCCAAAGGCCCTTTGGGATACGCAATGCTGCGTAAACTCAAGGTGTACGCAGGTGCGGCACATCCGCACAGTGCCCAGCAACCCAAACCTATTGATCTGTTGAAAGCGTAATCATGAGCGTAACTTATAACTACGGCACCGGCCGTCGCAAAAACGCAGTTGCCCGCGTATTTATCAAGCTTGGCAAAGGCGAGATCATTGTCAATGATAAACCCGTGGATGTTTATTTTTCACGCGAAACTGGACGTATGGTGGTACGCCAGCCGCTGGAGCTGACCGAAACAGTAGGCAAGTTCGATATCATGGTGAACGTGCAGGGTGGCGGAGAATCAGGCCAGGCCGGTGCAGTGCGTCACGGCATTACCCGCGCATTGATTGATTTTGACGAAACTTTGCGCCCTGCGCTGCGTGTGGCAGGACTGGTTACCCGTGATGCGCGTGAAGTTGAGCGTAAGAAAGTTGGTTTGCGCAAGGCTCGTAAGCGCAAGCAATTCTCCAAACGTTAAGTTGTTTGGGCGGTGCAGAGAAAGCCGTTCTGGAAAAACCGCCACATGGCGGTTTTTTCATTTATGATTCAGCGCTGTGGCATGTGATCCGGTGAAAATAGGAGAGAGAATTGATTAAGGTTGGCATCGTTGGAGGAACAGGTTATACCGGCGTGGAGCTGTTGCGTTTATTGGCGCTGCATCCCCAGGTGGAGCTGCGCACGATTACTTCACGTGCAGATGCAGGCACGCCGGTCAGTAAAATGTTCCCCAGTTTGCGTGGCTTTATGGATCTCAGTTTTTCGCATCCCGATTCTGCGAATCTTGAGCAATGCGACGTTGTTTTCTTTGCCACACCCAATGGTATAGCCATGCAGCAGGCGCGCGCCTTGCTTGATGCGGGTGTCAGGGTGGTTGATCTCGCGGCTGATTTCAGGATCAAGGATGTCAAGGTATGGGAGAAATGGTATGGCATGAGCCATGCATGCCCTGAGCTGATCGAGCAGGCGGTGTATGGATTGCCAGAAATTAACCGTGAAAAAATAAAACAGGCCAGACTTGTTGCAAATCCCGGCTGTTATCCCACTGCGGTACAACTGGGTTTTATTCCATTAATTGAAGCAGGCCTGGTTGATCAAGGTAGCCTGATTGCCGATGCCAAATCAGGCGTTTCTGGTGCCGGACGCAAGGCAGAAGTTAGCTCACTTCTTGCAGAGGCAGCCGATAACTTTAAGGCGTATGGTATTGCAGGACACAGACATTTACCCGAGATTCGCCAAGGATTGGCGCAGGTTGCGCAGCAGCCTGTTGGTTTGACTTTCGTGCCTCACCTTACCCCCATGATTCGCGGGATTCATGCTACGCTGTATGCGAGCCTTAAATCGAATGCTGATTTGCAGGGTTTGTTTGAACAGCGTTATGCCAATGAGCCTTTTGTTGATGTCATGCCAGCGGGCAGCCAGCCCGAAACGCGTTCCGTGCGCGGTTCAAATTGCTGCCGCATCGCTGTATATCGCCCTCAGGATGGTGACACGGTAGTTGTACTGTCTGTTATCGATAATCTTGTTAAAGGAGCGGCTGGACAGGCAATTCACAATATGAACATCATGTTTGGTTTGCCCGAAACAACCGCTTTAAATATAGTGCCTTTGTTACCCTGATCTTATGAGATTTAGAAGACTTGAACGTAGATTCAGTATTTCTGCACAGCGTTTGTCAGTACGCCCTCATATACCATGGTATATACGCTGGATAATCGCTATTCCGATTGTACTGGCTCTAGGGGGCGCGGTCTGGTGGGCTTATGATTCCGGCCTGGAATTGGCAGGCTTTCATCGCGGCCAGGCAGCAAAAGAGCTGGACGACTTGCGTGAAAAACTGTCGACGTTACAGGATGAAAATGCCAAGTTAAGCAGCCAGGCGGCTTCATTTGAACGGCAGGCGCAGATGGAACATGCGGCAAATCTTGAGATAGCGAATCAAATCAAGGTATTGAGTGAAGAAAACATCAAGCTCAAGGAAAATGTGTCGTTCTTTCAGAACTTGCCCCTGGCACAAGGGGAAAACGAAGGCGATCTTTCAATCCTGAGCTTGAAAGTTGAGCGGGACTCGCTGCCCGGCGAATATTTTTGCAGAATGATACTTGTACAATCGGTGAAGCAGCGTGGAAAAGCGTTTCAGGGTAATATGCAGTTGATTGTAAATGCGGTTAAGGACGGCAAGAAAGTAGTGCTACAATTCCCGCTCGATAGTGCGCCGCATGATCCGGCTTATCAGTTGAATTTCAAGTATTACCAGGTGATTGACCGTGCATTCAAGATTTCTCCTGACACCAGAATAGAGAGTGTGCAGGTACGCGTTTTTGAACGTGGTGTGCGCGAGCCAAAAGTTGTGCAGAGTGTAGGTTTATCTTAGGGGGTGTTCATGTTTGGTTCAGGGCAGAGTAAGCCGCAAAATCGTATAGACTCGCTGATAGGGGCGGGAACAAGAATAATAGGGGACATTCATTTTGCGGGTGGTTTGCGGGTGGATGGAGAGATAGACGGCAGTATCATTGCGACACCTGGTAAACCGAGCACTTTGGTTCTTAGTGAGCATGCACGCGTGAATGGGGAAATCAAGGTTACCCATCTTGTGGTTAATGGTGAAATTACCGGGCCGGTAAGTGTTGCAGAATATTTGGAACTGCAAAGTAATTCCAAGGTCACAGGCGATGTGCATTATAAAACGCTGGAAATTCAGTTGGGCGCAGTGGTTGAGGGCAGGTTGATACATTTGGCGGAAGCAACAGACAAAGTTGTGGCACTGAAAATGGGTAATTCCGAATCCAGTTAGTTTGCGCTTTGGTTGAGTAATTTATTTGTAGCGCACCTTTTTTGATGTGCGTTTTTGATTGAATTTGGACGTAAATTTTTTTGAATATTTTAAGGAGCAGACATTATGAACGCAGTAACTGAAATTCAGGATCCGTTGTTGTTTACCGAGAGTGCAGCAAACAAGGTAAAACAGTTAATCGAAGAAGAAGGTAACGCAGAGTTGAAACTGCGCGTGTTTGTCAGTGGTGGAGGTTGCTCTGGCTTTCAGTATGGTTTCACTTTTGACGAAGTTGTAAATGTAGACGACACAGTAATGAATAAAAATGGCGTGCAGTTGCTGGTTGACCCGATGAGTTTCCAGTATCTGGTCGGTGCCGAAATTGATTATCAGGAAGGCCTTGAAGGCGCTCAGTTCGTAATCAAGAATCCGAATGCCACGACTACCTGTGGTTGCGGCTCTTCTTTTTCCGCTTAATTGATATAGCCTTATGTAAAGAAAGCGGGGGCAACGCCCCCGCTTTTTTTATGCCTGATAGATAGCCCCGAGGATGCTTGGGTGCCGAGCACCCGTTACTTCCGGCAAGCTGGCAGTGCGGCCAAGCAGAGCCTGTTGGGCCAGCCAGGCAAAGGCAATGGCCTCCATCCAGTCCGCTTCTATGCCTAGATGGTCTGTCAGCTGGATGCTGCATGCAGGAAGCAAGGCCTGTAATCGACTCAAGAGTGCCGTGTTGTGCGCGCCACCCCCGCAAAGATAAATTTCCTGTGTGCCTGCACAGTAATTTTTTATGGCGTCGCTAATCGACTGAGCTGTCAGGGCAAGCAGTGTAGCCTGAACATCGGCAGGCTTTTCGTTACCCTGCAGATGACGCTCCAGCCAGCTGGAATTGAACAGATCACGCCCGCAGCTTTTGGGTGGTTGCGCGTGAAAAAATTTCTCCTCCAGCATGGCTGTTAACAGTGTGGGCAAGACTGTGCCGTTGCTGGCCCAGATACCTTCCTTGTCGTACGGTTGTCCCAAATGACGGTGAATCCACGCATCCATCAATAAATTACCGGGCCCGCAGTCAAAGCCGCTGGTGGGTATGCCAGGTGCGAGGTTGGTAATATTGCTGATTCCGCCAATATTGACGATGGCCCGATGCATGTTTGCATGACGCAACATCATGTGGTGAAAAGCCGGAACCAGGGGCGCTCCCTGCCCCCCTGCAGCAATATCCCTGCTGCGAAAATCGCTGACCACGGTAATACCGCCAAGCTCAGTCAGGAGTGCCGCATTGCACAGTTGTATGGTGTAACCTGTTTCCGGGCGGTGGCGGATAGTTTGGCCGTGGCAACCAATGGCAGTCACTTGGTCAGGAGTTACGCCAGCTTTTAACAGAAGCCCATGTGTAGCCTCAGCGTATGCTTGAGCGAGCCTATTAGCGGTAAGCTGTGCCAAGTGAAGTTCATCGTGTGCTGGTTCATGAAGTGCCAGCAGTATGCTTTTAAGTGATTCTGGATAGGGCTGGTATTGGGTAGCAACAAGCTTGGGAATGGCGCCGGAAAAATCTAGCAAGGCAGTGTCTATACCGTCGAGGCTGGTGCCGGACATGATGCCGACATAGAGCGCTGCCTTATCTGGACTATTCATTCGGTGTAATCATTATTCGCTCTTGGCGAGAAGGCGGTTGCCACCCAGCATATTCAGGCGCTCATTCATGCTGGCAGTGGCGGCCTGGAACTGCGCTTTCTGAACGGGATTGATTGGTTTGGCATCCGGTAACGCGACACGTAGCGGATCATATTGCTGCCCCTTGATCTTGAATTCGTAGTGAAGGTGGGGCCCCGTGGCTAAACCGGTTTTTCCGACGTAGGCAATAATGTCGCCTTGACTAACGCGTTGTCCGCGGCGCAGTCCGTTGGCAAAGCGCGACAGGTGGCCGTACACGGTTGAGTAACGGCCTTGATGATCCACCATCACCACATTGCCATATCCGCTTTGCTTGCCAACGTAGGTAACAACACCGTCTGCGGTTACTTTCACTTTGGTACCCATGGCGGCCGCGTAATCAACGCCTTTGTGGGCGCGCCATTTGTTCAGGACAGGATGGAAGCGGGAATTTTTGAAACCGGAGCTGACACGGGAAAATTCCAGCGGTGAACGCAGAAAAGCCTTGCGCATGCTCTTTCCATCCGGACTAAAGTAGCTTCCCCTGTTTTTGCCGAGTTCGAAATACAGGCCCCTGTATTGATGACCCTGATTAATAAATTCTGCAGCAAGGATGTTGCCTGCACTTACGGGCAAGCCGTTGCTATAGTTCATTTCGTAAATGACCGAGAAGACGTCACCCTTACGCAAATCGCGGTGAAAGTCGATATCGCCGCTGAATATGTCGGCCAATTGATTGGCAGTGATATCCGGGATCCCGGCAGCATCAGTGGCGGCAAACAAGGTGCTGCTGATTTCACCTGTGCGCATGAAAATGCGTTTTTCTATCTGCACCTCCAGGGTGCGCGTATTGAAGTCGTTCCCTTTTCTTTCGATGATCACCTGATTGCCATCGTTATTGATGAACTGCAAGGATATCAGGCTGCCGTCGGCACGGGTTCCAGCCTGTACCGCCTTGCCTGAAGCAAGCCTAAGCAGTGATTCAGCCGCTTTATCCTGGCGCAAATATTTACTGGCGGATTCATCATTCACATGCAGGCGTCGTAGCAGTTCGGCTATGGTATCGCCGCGTTGTACGCGTTCGCTGTGCCAGAATACATCCGGGCTGACAGACTGCTGTGTATCAGTTGGCAAGGAGATTTCAGCAACCGTGTTTTGGTTGAATGTAAAGCTGATCTCGCTTTGGGGGATGATCCCGAATGCCGACACCACCGCCAGCAAAGGCAGAGTGGAAAGGGTGACAAACCAGCGTAATTTCAATTTGCGTGCTTGCGTCAGGGGATTTTGGGTTACCATTTGAAATTCTTGTGCAGGCGGATACGCCGACCACCAATGTCCAATATTGAAACAGGCTGCATTCTAGCAGAATTGGGCTTTTGCTCAAAAGTTGAAAAGTAGATAAGTATGTCGAACATGAAACAGCAGGAAACTCTCGATTTAATCAAGCGCGGTTCCAGTGAAGTGTTGCTGGAAGCCGACTTGAAGCAAAAATTGGCGCTGGGCCGTCCGCTGCGCATCAAGGCGGGATTTGACCCCACTGCGCCTGACCTACATCTTGGCCATACCGTATTGCTTAACAAGATGCGCCAACTACAGGATTTGGGCCATCATGCACTATTTCTGATTGGTGATTTCACTGGCATGATCGGCGATCCAACCGGAAAAAATTCTGCCAGGCCACCGTTATCGCGTGAGCAGGTTTTGGAAAATGCGCAAAGTTATCGCGATCAGGTATTCAAGGTGCTTGATCCCGCCAAAACCGAGGTCGTGTTTAATTCCACCTGGATGGACAAATTCAGCGCGGTGGATTTGATCAGGCTGGCAGCCACCCACACGGTTGCGCAAATGCTGGAGCGTGATGATTTTTCCAAGCGCTACACGAACAAAACTCCGATTGCGATCCATGAATTTATTTACCCATTGGTACAGGGCTATGACTCCGTAGCATTGAAAGCGGATGTGGAGCTGGGCGGTACAGACCAGAAGTTCAATTTGTTGATGGGGCGTGAACTGCAAAAACACTTTGGACAGCCATCTCAATGCATACTGACCATGCCCTTGCTGGAGGGCACGGACGGCGTAAACAAAATGTCGAAGTCGCTGGGAAATTACATTGGTATTACCGATATCCCGCAGGAAATGTTCGGCAAGCTGATGTCGATATCCGACGAGTTGATGTGGCGCTACCTTGAGTTGCTGTCATTTGAAAGCATGGCTACGATAAATAAATGGCGTGAAGAGGTAGGGCAGGGCAGGAACCCGCGCGACATCAAGGTAATGCTGGCACAGGAGATGGTGACACGTTTCCATTCGTCCAAGGCTGCCGGGCAGGCGCTGGAAGAGTTTGAGTCACGCTTCAAGCAGGGGGTGCTGCCGAAGGATATGCCTGAGGTATCGGTAAGCGCCACGGCAGGGAATATTGGCATTGCGCAATTGCTGAAACAGTCCGGCCTGGTGGAAAGCACTTCAGAGGGGCTGCGTATGATAGCCCAGGCGGCAGTCAAGCTGGATGGTGAGAAAGTGACGGACAAGGGTATGCAACTCAAGGTTGGCGCTGTTGTTGTGGCGCAGGTCGGGAAACGCAAGTTTGCGCGAATCTCCATAAAATAGATATTACAATCAATCAGTTGTTTAACTTTGTGTGCCATTGTACCGGTTTATTCAGCCTGCTCGGATTATTGAACTGCACAGGTTTGAAAACCCGGTTGTGGAAGCGGTGTGGTTTTGATAGAATCGCGCCCTCAAAATTTTTGTATAAGGTAGTTTGTTGATGACAACAGTACGTGTTAAAGAAAACGAGCCATTTGAAGTAGCCTTGCGTCGTTTCAAGCGCTCCATAGAAAAAACAGGCCTTCTGACAGATTTGCGCGCACGCGAGTTTTACGAAAAGCCTACCGCTGAGCGTAAACGCAAACTGGCCGCGGCTGTAAAGCGCCACTACAAGCGCCTGCGCAATCAGGTTCTGCCTCCAAAACTGTATTGATCCGACACATTCAGGGTGCTCTGCCCTGAACATCATGAGTCTCAAACAGCAAATCAATGAAGACATGAAAACGGCCATGCGTGCGAAAGATAGCGCACGCTTGGCCGCGATTCGTTTGTTACTGGCCGCAATCAAGCAACGTGAAGTGGATGAGCGCATTGAGTTAACCGATGCGGATGTGATGGCGGTCATTGATAAAATGATGAAACAGCGGCGCGACTCTTTTAGCCAGTTTGAAGCCGCAGGCCGAATAGACCTGGCTGACATCGAAAAGTTTGAAATGAGCGTGTTGCTGGGCTATATGCCGCAACAGTTGAGCCAGCCTGAAATTGACACAATTGTCGAAGAGGCTGTCAGCGCCAGCGGTGCCACCAGCGCACAAGATATGGGCAAGGTCATGGCCATCATCAAGCCCAAGCTGGCCGGGCGTGCTGATGTCGGGAAAGTTTCTGCACAGGTGAAAGCGCGTCTGTCCAGCTAGTTTTCTCTTAGTAGTGTTTCTTTAGTTTCTCCACATATAATTTGCGGCGCTCAGCCGATAAATCGCGAGGGCTGGGGTGATTCCAAAAAGTTTTATTCAGGATTTGCTCAATCGTCTCGATATCGTGGACGTGATCGAGCGCTATCTTCCTCTTAAGAAATCTGGCGCAAATTACGCCGCCTGCTGCCCGTTCCATAGCGAAAAATCCCCTTCCTTTACCGTGAGCCAAAGCAAGCAGTTTTACCACTGTTTTGGTTGCGGGGCACATGGCACAGCCATCAGTTTTGTGATGGAACATGCGGGCATGGGATTTGTCGATGCCGTGGAAGAGCTTGCGCGCGGTATCGGTGTGGAAGTACCGCGCGAAGCACAAATTCCGGGACAGGTGCAACACAAGGTGGCTCCGGATTTATACGAGTTGATGCAGGCGGCCACGCGTTACTACCGCGAACAACTGAAACAGTCGACACGCGCGATCGATTACCTGAAGCGACGCGGCCTGAGCGGTGAAATAGCCGCCCGCTTTGGCATCGGTTACGCACCGGAAGCCTGGCAAAACCTGACCGGGATCACCGACAGTTACCAGGATTCCAGCCTGGTTGAAACAGGAATGGTGATAGAGGGCGATTCAGGCAAGCGTTATGATCGTTTCCGCGACCGTATCATGTTCCCGATCGTCAATGTACGCGGACAGGTCATCGGCTTTGGGGGACGCATTCTGGACAGCGGCGAGCCCAAGTACCTGAATTCACCCGAGACCGTGCTGTTTGAAAAAGGCCATGAACTTTATGGGCTGCTTCAGGCACAAAAGGCCATACGTGCGCACCAGCAAGTCGTCGTGGTTGAAGGCTATATGGACGTGGTGGCGTTGGCGCAGCACGGGGTTGAGTATGCAGTCGCAACGCTGGGGACGGCAACTACCCCTTTCCATGTGCAGAAGCTGTTGCGCATAGCCGAGCAGGTGGTGTTCTGTTTTGATGGCGATGCCGCCGGTCAGCGGGCAGCATGGCGCGCGCTGGAAAACTCCCTGCCGCATCTGGTGGATGGCAAGCGTATCGGTTTCCTCTTTTTACCCAAGGAACATGATCCAGACAGTTATATACGCGAGCATGGCACTGCAGCCTTTGAGCAATTGCTGCATGATTCCCTGCCATTGTCGGGATACCTGCTGCGCGAACTGACTGCGAAGGTTGATTTACGCACGCAAGAGGGCAGAAGCCAACTTCTTGAGCTTGCCAAACCGTTATTGTTGGCGATTAGCGCCAATACCATGGCTTTGCTGTTGCGCAAGGAGGTGGCTGCGCTTGCCGGTCTGACACAGCATGAACTGGAGGCACTGTACGGTGTTAAGGCCATGGGTGCGGCTCCCAGACGTGCTATGCAGAAAGCGGCGCGCCCGGCTGTTTCAAACGCCCGCTTTTTGATCAGGTGTTTGTTGTACCAGCCTGATCTGGTGAGGGAATTGCCGCAGGATTTTGTTGTCGAAGGCGCGGAAGCTGAAGCAATAGCTGCCTTGAGCGACTGGTTAAGGTCGCAGGAAGTGCAGGTGAGCAGTGCGGCGCTGATACAGTATTTTCAGGGTACCGCGCATGAGGCAATGCTGGCTGCGGAGCAGGCCGAAATCATGTCATGGGGTGAGACTTTCGATGTCGCGGCCGAATTTCAGGGTATTTTGGCCAAATTACGTGAGGATGAGCGCTTGCGAAAATTTGAAGAGTTGAAGGTGAAAATCGCCGGAAAAGAGCTTAAGGCATTGACTGAACAGGAGCGAAATCTCTACCTGCAACTGCATAAACCGGGTTGAAAGAGAAATTTTTCACAAAGTCGGGTATAATCCGCGACCCATTTCAGCGGCATAAATTTTATGCCGCATTTATTTTGATCAATATTAATTAACTGGGCATCCACCGATATGGCGACTCAGCAAGACAAGAAAAAGCCCGCCAGCGTAAAGAAGGCGGCAATTAACGCTAAATTAGCTGCGAATCTGAAGCTGGACGACAATCCGGCCGCGAAGCTGCAGGACGTTGAAGAACGGCGCACGCGCCTGAAAGCGCTGATCGTGCTCGGCAAGGAGCGCGGCTACCTCACGTTTGCTGAAATCAACGACCATCTGCCTGAAATGCTTGAAGTTGAGCAAATTGAAGGCGTGGTCAGCATGATCAACGACATGGGCATCAGCGTCAGCGACCAGGCACCTGACGCGGAAAACATGGTGATGACCGAGGGTGTGGTGGTGGTGGTGGACGAGGATGCTGTAGAGGCAGCCGAAGCCGCGCTGGCTGCATCCACCGTGGACTCTGACTTTGGCCGCACCACTGATCCGGTGCGCATGTACATGCGTGAAATGGGTACTGTGGGTCTGCTTACCCGCCAGGACGAAATTGTCATTGCCAAGCGCATTGAAGAAGGTCTGAAGCACATGATACAGGCAGTATCAGCCTGTCCCGCAACCATTGCAGAGATTCTTGCATTGGCTGACAAGGTTAAAGCCGATGAGATGCGCATTGATGAAGTCATTGACGGCTTCATTGAAATTGAGGATGAGGTGCTGGTCACCGAAGAGATCCTCGATGAAGAAGAAATGCTTGAGGGCGATGAGGAAGACGAGGAAGAAGAGGAATCTGCCGAGGCCAGGGAGGCACTGGTTGCAGCGAATCTCGCACAACTGAAGATTGACGCGCTTGTGCGCTTTGACTTTATTTCAGACCTGTTTGCCAAGATGGGCAAGGCGTACGATAAGCATGGCTATCGCAGCAAGCAATATGACAAGTTACAGGAGCAAATTTCGCAGGAACTGATGCAGTTCCGTTTCTCCGCCAAACAAGTAGACAAACTGTGCGACACCATGCGCAGCCTGGTGGAAGAAGTTCGCAGGCACGAGCGCAGCATTCAGGACTTGTGCGTGGTAAAAGCACGCATGCCGCGCCAGCACTTTATCAAGATGTTCGTCAGCAATGAAGATAATCTTAAATGGGTAGATCAGGAAATTGCCGCCAAGAAACCATACAGCGAGACGCTACAGCGTTTCCAGGCGGCAATTATTGATCAGCAGAAACGCATGCTGGAAGTGCAAAAGCGCGTGGGTATCCCGATCAAGGACCTGAAGGAAATCAACAAGCAAATGACCAACGGCGAAGCCAAGGCACGCCGAGCCAAGCGCGACATGATCGAGGCCAACCTGCGGCTGGTGATTTCCATCGCCAAGAAGTACACCAATCGAGGTCTGCAATTCCTCGACCTGATCCAGGAAGGTAACATCGGCCTGATGAAGGCGGTAGACAAATTTGAATACCGTCGCGGTTACAAGTTTTCAACCTATGCCACCTGGTGGATACGCCAGGCGATCACCCGTTCCATTGCCGATCAGGCGCGCACCATCCGCATACCGGTGCACATGATCGAAACCATCAACAAGATGAACCGCATCTCGCGCCAGATATTGCAGGAGACCGGTCTGGAAGCTGATCCGGCGACACTGGCGATCAAGATGGAAATGCCTGAAGACAAAATCCGCAAGATTTTGAAAATCGCCAAAGAGCCTATCTCGATGGAAACCCCCGTGGGTGACGATGATGATTCACACCTGGGAGATTTTATCGAAGACTCCAATGGCTTGGCGCCGATAGAGGCCGCAGTGTATGACAGCCTGCGCAACGTAACCAAGGATATTCTGGACTCACTCACCCCGCGTGAAGCCAAAGTATTGCGCATGCGTTTCGGTATTGAAATGAATACCGACCATACACTTGAAGAAGTCGGCAAGCAGTTCGACGTTACGCGTGAACGGATACGCCAGATTGAAGCGAAAGCATTGCGCAAGTTGCGTCATCCGTCACGTTCTGAAAAGCTGAAGAGTTTCCTCGACGGCGAAAGTTAATTTTTCGGGCCCTTAGCTCAGTTGGTTAGAGCAGAGGACTCATAATCCTTTGGTCCGCGGTTCAAGTCCGCGAGGGCCCACCAATAAGAACAAGGCTTGCAGCGATGCAGGTCTTTTTCATTTTCTACAATTCGGCGGAAATTTCTACAATTCCTCATTTAAGCGGTTCTACTTTCTCGCCTTTTCTGTGGCGGGTGTAGTGCTCTGTCATGGCTCGTGTCTTGTGTCCAAGTAGTTGTTGCGAGCGTGCCAGGTCTTCTGTATCGGTTGCGGTTTTGGCTCGAATGTCCCGAAATTGAAAATCAACTTCAGCAGCCTTCCTGGCCTTGTCAAAACGTGTACGCAGCGCGCCGTAACTTAATCGCTGACCATTTCCATCCTGCAACATCGCATCGCAGCCTATGGCGCTTTGCTGACGCTCTACGATGCGGTTAATCAGTGTTTCCAATTCGCCTACAATATTGATGCGTAGTTTTTTGCCAGTCTTGTTTTGTGTGATCAGCAGCGAACCATCCTGGATATCGCTTCGGTTCAGTTTAAGGAGATCTGCTGGCCGCTGTCCTGTAAGGTAAGCCAAGTCCATCGCGTCTTGCACAGTGTAGTGAGCTTGCTCCCATACAGCGGAAAAT
>Ga0315281_10001132_pt1 | contig 38955 bp, 31 predicted proteins | sample YL17G07_0_MG_FD_204540 | JGI IMG/M metagenome (GOLD analysis project Ga0315281, IMG submission 204540) | Sediment microbial communities from Yellowstone Lake, YNP, Wyoming, USA - YL17G07_0 | ecosystem: Environmental > Aquatic > Freshwater > Lake > Sediment | place: USA: Wyoming | collected...
GAAGGCGGAGTCGCCGTAGAACGGGCAGTCGTCGAGGTAGTCGCCCCGGTACAGGGTGCGCGTGCGCTCGAGCTGCTGGAGCGCCTCCTCCGGGCTCGCAGCGTGGCCGGCGGCGACGAGCCCTTCCTCGAAGGCCTGCACGTCGCTCCACTCGACGACCCGCGGGTCCATCCGGTATCGGTCATTGGTGAAGCCGATGGCGGCTCCCCGGTCATGGCCGCGGCGCGCTGGCTCCAGGGTCGAGCGCAGGCCGCCCAACGTCCGGTGGAAGGCCAGGTCGGCGCGGTCCAGGTCGATGTCCGGCCAGATCAGTTCGATGATCTCGTCCTTGGCCACGCCGCGCTCTCCGCGGTCGAAGAGAAAGGCGAAGAGTGCCTCCGCCTGGCGGCTGCCGGCCTTGGCTCCGCCCCACTGGCGAACCGCGCCCGTCCCTCGCTCCGCGTGCAGCGGCCCCAGCGCGAAGAGGTGCAGGTGCTGCGTGGAGGCATCGCCCGACTCGACCAGGGCTTGTGACAGCATCGACCCCCGCGTTTCGACCTCGGCCAGCTCGATGCGCAGCTCGCTGAGGGCCGCCGCCTGCGTCCCCTGGCGCTCGCCGAGCCGCAGCGATGCCGCCAGGTAGCCGGCCGCCAGGCGGAGCAGGTCCACCTCGCGCTGGGTCAGCGGCAGGCCGTTGCGCTTTGGTCCGAAGACGACGCTGCCGAGTTCGACGCCATCGGTCCGGAGCGCCATCCGCAGTCCAAGCGGGTTCACGCCCGGTGGCTCGCCGCTGGCGGCGACCGGGTTCCCGGCCAGGTCAGTCACCTCGGCTCCACTCAACCCGAAACTGCGCGCCAGGCGTGCCAGTGATGGACCGATGGCTCGGTCCGGGCGCTGGGCCGTGAAGATGTCCTTCCCGAGAGCGCGCAGCAGCCGATCGGACGCCGCGTTCCCCTCGCTCCCGCCGATGAACCCGCGGAAGCGCTCGGAGATCGGCTCGAACAGGGCGATGGTGACCACCAGGGCAAGGCCGGTCACGATCGGGAGGTTGATCCCCAGCAGATTCTGTGTCAGCCGCTCCACGCCGATCAGCATGGCCACGTAGATGGTGATGGCCAGACCCCCCACCAGGGAATAACGGAAGGCTCGATCGGCCATTCCGGGGGCCAGGAAGACCCCAGCGGCGAAGACGGCGTACGCCGCCAGAAGCATCGCCACCGTGACGAGCGAGACTCCGATCCACGGGTCACTGTCGGCCGGCCCCGGAAGGATCCGGATCACCGCGCCGACGGCCCCAACCGCGACGGTGGCCAGGGCAGCCAGCAGCGACCGCCGCCGCGAGGCGTCATCGCCGGATCTGCGCAGCGACGCCCATATCCACCCGACGGCGCTGCCGAAGATGGCGATGCGGGCGGCAATCCAGGCCCAGCCAAAGACCTCGCCGGGGATCCCGGCCACCTCGAAGTGGGGCGGGGTGACGCTGAACTGGCTGTCCGGGAAGAAGACGGCGCCGATCGCCATGGCCACGCAGATCGCATAGGTGGTGCCCAGCACCGCACCCTGAAGGGTTGAGCGGCGCCCCTCGACGGAGAGCGCGAGGGCGATGTGCACGGTACCGGCCGGCAACAGGAAGGCCGCCACATCCTCCACGGCGTTGAGCGGTCGGATGACCGACGGATCGCTCGTCAGGCGCTGAACGATGATGGCCACTGACCAGGCGACGAGGTAGGCGCACAGCAAGCTGAAGACGACCGCCCCCCGCCGATGACGGGCGCGACTGATGACCGTCAACCCCAGCCAGGTGGCCAGGATGGCCGTGACGCCGTGTGCTGCGATCTCGAGCTGCCCGGGCGTGAGAATCCCTCCTCGCGTCCGACATTCGCCGGATTCCGCCACCATACGGGCCGCCCGGGGTGGCGGCAACCCCGCGACAGGCGACCTGTCCGATAAGCGCGCGATAACGGTGCGGTGAATCGCGCCTGGGCTACCATCGAGGACATGCCAGCGGTCGTGCCGTCTCCGAACCAGCTCCCCATCTTCGAGGAGCTGGTCGGCCACTCGCCGCGCGCCCCTCGACCGCACCTCCGCCTGCAGCCGCCCCTGCTGGCGGATCTGACTCCGCGACAGCGGAAGGCGGTCACGCATGGCACCGGGCCGGTCCTGATCGTGGCCGGTGCGGGGACCGGCAAGACGACGGTGATCACCCGCCGAATCGCCTGGCTGATCGCGGAGAAGCGTGCCCGGCCATCGGAGATCCTGGCCCTGACCTTCACGGATCGAGCCGCGCTTGAGATGACCGAGCGAGTCGACCAGCTGGTTCCCTATGGCTTCACCGACACGGTGATCAGCACCTTCCACGCGTGGGGCGATCGGCTTCTCCGCGAGCACGCCTTCGAGGCGGGCCTGTCAGATCGATCTACCGTCCTGTCCCGGGCAGAGCAGGTGATCTTCCTCCGTGAGCACCTGTTCGAGCTGCCGCTGGATCGCTATCGCCCACTCGGCGATCCAACCCGATTCCTCCAGGCGCTGGTCACGCTCATCAGCCGCGCGCGTGACGAGGACGCCAGCCCGGCCGACTACCGGGCCGCCGCAAACGCGCTCGCGGTGACCGCTGCCGGGCAGCCCGATGACGCCGCACTCGCCGAGGAGAGCGCCCGCCACGCCGAGCTGGCTGGCCTGTACGAGGCCTACGAGGCCCTCATGCGCCAGCACGATCGGCTCGATTTCGGGGACCAGGTCAGCCTGGCGCTGCGGCTGCTGCGCGAGCACCCTGCAGTGCTCGAGGCCGAGCGCAAACGGTATCGGTATCTCCTGGTCGACGAGTTTCAGGACACCAACTACGCCCAGTTCGAACTGGTCAAGCTGCTGGCCGGAGGAGCCACGCCCAACGTGACGGTGGTGGGCGACGACGACCAGAGCATCTATCGCTTCCGCGGCGCAGCACTCTCGAACATCCTCGGTTTCCGAGACACGTACCCCGGGACGGCCAGCGTGGTGCTGACCGACAACTTCCGCAGTCGCCAGCCGATCCTCGACGCGGCCCATCGGCTCATCCGACACAACGACCCCGAGCGCCTCGAGGCCCTCGAGGGGCTCGACAAGCGACTGGTGGCGCGGGCCAGCTTCCGGCGCGCATCTCCCGCCGAACCGATCGAGTTGCTCGCCTTTGACTCGGGCAGCGACGAGGCGGACGCCATCGCCGAGCGGATCGCGGCCGCGGTGCGCAGCGGGCGTCGTGCGGGCGACCACGCCATCCTGGTGCGCACCAACCGCGATGCGGACCCAATTCTGCGGTCGCTCAACATGGCCCATCTTGCGTGGCGCTTCAGCGGGACCGCCGGCCTCTATCGCCAACCCGAGGTTCGTCTGCTGGCGAGTTTTCTGCGGGCGGTCAACGACCCGGAGGATTCGGTCAGCTGCTACGACCTGGCCACCTCTGAGCTGTTCGGGCTCGACCCGCGCGACGTGACGCTCGCGCTGAATGCCGCCACGCGACGTCGAACCAGCCTCGAGACCTCGTTGCGCCAGGCCGTGTCCCGCAGTGAGGGTGCTTCGTTCAGCCGCAGATCGCTCGAGGTGGTGGAGCGATTGCTGGCGAGCCTCGACCAGCATCGCGGCATGAGCACCGAGCGGACCACCGGCGAGCTGCTCTATCACTTCATCAGCTCGTCGGGCTGGCTCGCCCGACTCGCTGCCGAGGCCCGCGTGAGTGGTCCCGAGCGGCTCGGCAACGTGGCCCGCTTCTTCGAGATCGTGCGCCATCAATCGGCCCTGCTGCGGGACGACCGGTTGCCCTTCCTGGTCGCCCAGCTCGACACGCTGGTGGAGGTCGGCGATGACCCCTCGACTGCGGATCTGGGTCCCGAGGAGGGAGACGCCGTCCACGTCTTGACCTATCACAAGGCAAAGGGCAGCGAGTTCCCGGTCGTGTTCATGGTCGGACTGGTGGAGGACCGCTTCCCGACCCGATCGCGCGGTGACCAGCTGCCGCTGCCAGCTGGGCTCGTGCGCGAGTCGATGCCAGCCGGCGACCATCACCTGTCGGAGGAACGGCGCCTGTTCTACGTTGGCATGACCCGGGCCCGTGAGGAACTGGTGCTCAGCTGGGCGCGCGACTACGGCGGCAGGGCGGCGCGCCGCATCAGTCCATTCGTGCTTGAAGCCCTGGACCTGCCGCCGGCCACCCCCGTCGACTGGCTGCGTCCGAGCGTGGCCGAACAGCTGGCGCGCCACGAGCGACCCGCGCAGCAACCATCTCGGCCCATCGTTCCGGCGCTATCGGACCGGCCGCTCTCGCTCAGCTATGGGCAGATCAGCGACTACCTGGAATGCCCGGCAAAGTACCGCTTCGGCCACCTGATCCGGATCCCCACGCCTGCCTCGCACCAGATGGCGTACGGCCGCGCCCTGCATGCCGCGGTGCAGGCCTTCCACCGCCGCCAGATGGCCGACCGGCCCATGCCGCTCGATGAGTTGCACGCCGAGCTTGACGCGGCATGGGAGTCAACGGGGTTCCTCACAGCCGCACACGAGGAGGCCCGTCTCCGGGCCGCTCGCGATGCCCTCGAGCGCTTCTGGACGGAGCAGCAGCACGACCCCGCGCGGCCGGCAGCGGTGGAGCAGGACTTTGCGGTGGCGTTTGGGACCGATCGGGTACGCGGCCGCTACGACCGCGTCGATCGGGAACCCGATGGCCGGGTGACCATCACCGACTACAAGTCGAGTGACGTTCGGGATCCGGCGACAGCCAATCGGCGAGCGCGTGAGTCGCTTCAACTGTCGATCTACGCGCTGGCGTGGGAGGCCCAGTACGGCAAGACGCCCGACGAGCTCTCCCTCCACTTTCTCGAATCGGGCCTGGTGGGGCGCAGCGCGCCGACCGCCAAGCGGATGGCGAGGGCGGCGGAGCAGGTGACGACCGCCGCGGCCGGCATTCGCGCGGGGAACTTCGACGCCGACCCGTCGCCCGGCCGCTGCGGATTCTGCCCGTACCGACAGATCTGTCCTGACGCCGCGCGGTGAGTGCTATCTCCGCCCCGCCGTGACACCACGCAATCGAGTGGCGGTCGCAGCGCTCCTGCTGCTGGCATTGTTGAGCGCGGTCGTGCTTGTGTCCTTCGCCGGCCAGGCCTGCCCCGGTCAATCGGATGGCCGGGCCTGCCCCGAGGCCGCGGTCAACCGGGCCCTGGTGGTGGGTCTTGCCGCCCTGGGGATCGCGCTGGCGATCACGCCGTTCGCCTTTCTGGGCGAATTCGCCGTCCGCCGGCGGATCGTGTACCGCGGCGCGTGGCGTCGCGCGGCTCGTCGAGGGCTGCTGGCTGGCGGCGCCCTGGCCGTGCTTGCCGGGCTCCGGCTGGGCGGTGCCCTGTCGGTCCCGCCAGCCCTCTTTGTCCTGAGCCTGTCGGCCGCCATTGAATGGACGGCGGTGAGACGATTCGATGGTCGGTGAATCGGGACTGCCGGGGAGCGCGGATATCTTTGCCGGACAGGGGGCGGATCCGGACCTGCTCGCTGAGCTGTACGACCTCGAACACGACCCGGTGACCGCTGACCTGGTCTTCTATCGCGAGATGGCGAGCCGTCTCGACGGGGCGGTGCTGGACCTCGGTTGCGGTTCAGGCCGGCTCTTTCGCGCCTTCCTCGAAGGGGGAGCCCACCGGATCGTGGCGGTCGACGGATCTGCCGCACTGCTCCGTAGGGCCGAAGCTCGGGTTGCCGCCGACCCGGAGTTGGCGGCGGCGGCGGCGTCGGGCGCTCTCAGCCTGCACCTCGCCGACCTGCGTTCGCTTCCTCGCCTACGGATCAAGGAGGGGATCGGTCTTGTGGTGGCTGCCGGCGTGCTGCCGCACCTGGACGGTCCGGACGAGGCGCTGCGGATGCTGACCGCGGTGCGTCCGCTGCTGGCCGTCGACGGACGCCTGGTGATCGACGACATCGGGCCGGGAATGCTGCCGGAGCGCGACCTGCCGCTATCGGTGGATTGGCGCCGCCCGCTGCATGGACGAGAGGTGGTGAGGCGCAGTTCCCTGATCCGGCGTGAGGCGCCTGAAGGGCTGCGGATCGCCTATTCGACGATTACGGACACGGTACGACCCGATGGTACGATAGCGCGGCTTCCGGTCAGCCACCGCCTCTGGTATCCATATCCCGAAGCGCTCGTTCGCCTGGTGGCACAGGCGGACATGCGCGTCGAGTTGAGCTACGGCTCGCACGACCTGGAGGCCCTGGGGCCGGGGAGTGAGCGCCGCATCATGGTCGTGGCCCGCGCTGAGGTAACGGTTGGCTGATCAGATCCGACTTCTGGTGGTGGAAGATGTCCCGCAGGTGGCGGCGCACATGCGCGCGCTTCTCCAGGCCCAGTCGCAGATCAAGATGCTCGAGGTCGTCACCTCCGGAGAGCTAGCACTGTCCGCGGTCAGCGCGTACCGACCTGACGTGGTGATCGTCGACGCCCTGCTCCAGGGACGCGTCTCGGGAATGCATGTCGCTGAGCAGATTCGGCGAGCGAACCCGCAGGTCGCCATCATCGTTCTGACGGTTCCCCAGAACCCGATCAGCGAGGATTCTGCACGCGGCATCGACTCGGTCCTGAAAATGCCCTTCTCAGGCTTCGACCTGACGACGCTGGTTCGCAGGACGCACGAGCGCCAGGAAATCGAGGTGGCCAGGGCAGGCTCGCTGACGGTGAGCCTCTTCTCTCCCAAGGGCGGGGTCGGGCGCACGACATTGGCCTACAACATCGCAGTCGCGCTGGGCACGGCTCACAAGGTGTGCCTGATCGACGGCTCGCTCCAGTTCAGCGACCTGCGTGGACTGCTGCGAGTACCAGCCGATTACCCTTCCATCGTGAACCTGCCAACCGATCGGATCCGCGACTCCGACGTGGCCGAAGTCGTCTGGAAGGACGCCTCGGGGATCGACGTCCTGCTGGCGCCGCCACGCATTGAGATGGCCGACATGATCACCGTGCGCGACCTCGACAAGGCGCTCAGCATCGTGCGCCAGATCTACGACTTCGTGGTGATCGACACGCGGCCGGCGCTCACGGAGGAGGTGCTCGCCTTCCTCGACGCCTCGGACCTGATTCTGCAAGTGCTCGCCTACGATTCGACGGCGATCCGCAGCCTGGCAATGGCAGGCCGGGCCTTCGACGCCATCGGGTATCCGGCGTCCAAGCGGAGAACACTGTTGAACCGGTCGGACTCGGCCGGGGGCTACTCGCGCGCCGATCTCGAAGAGGCGGTGGGCCACGGCATCGACTACGAGGTCGTCTCCGATGGACGCCTGGTGCTGGCAGCCAATAACGAGGGGGTGCCGTTCGTGTTGGCCAGTCCCGACGCGCCGATCTCGGAGGGCATCCGTCGCATCGCGGATTCCCTTGCAACCATTCAGGGCACCCGCGTCCCGGCGATGGCCGCCGGCTGAGCGGGGAGGTGGGCACGACCGCGGACCCGAGGCCGATCGGTGTCTTCGACTCGGGAGTCGGCGGCCTGACGGTGCTGTCGGAGCTTCGCCGTCGCCTTCCGTCGGAATCGACCATCTACCTCGGTGACAACGCACGCACCCCGTATGGCCCGCGTTCTGCCGCTGAGGTGCAGGTCTTCACCACCGAATGTGTCAACTGGCTGTTGGGGCACGACGTGAAGCTGTTGCTGTTGGCGTGCAACACCGCCACCGCGCAGGCCCTGCCCATGGTGCGCGAGCGTTCATCGGTGCCAGTGCTCGGCGTAGTCCGCCCCGGGGCGGTGGCTGCTGCGGCATCGACCCGTGTCGGCCACGTTGGGGTGATCGCCACTGCCGGCACCGTGGCCTCCGGCGCGTACCCGGTCGCCATGGAGGAGGCCGATCCGCGCCTGATTGTGACCCAGCTGGCGTGTCCATCTCTGGTTCCGCTGGTCGAGGCGGGCGAACTCCATGGTCCGGTCGCCGACGATCAGGTGCGCGGCTATATCGGCGCGCTGCTGGCGATCGACGACTCGATTGACACCTTGCTGCTGGGCTGCACCCACTATCCGCTCCTGCGACCACTCATCCAGCGGGCCGTCGGACCTGGGGTGGCGGTGGTCGATTCGGCCTTCACCGCGGCACTGGCGGCCGAGGACCTGCTGGATGCGTTGGGCAATCGCACGCCGCTGGCGGGCGTCGGCACGAACCGGATTGTGACCACAGGGGATGTGAGCGCCTTTACCGCAGTCGCGGAGCGCATCTTCGGCGCGTCGCTGCCGGCCGTTGAGCAGGCGGTGGTCGAGGCCGTCTAGACTCCGCCCGTGGCACGCAGCGCGACGCGCTTGGGGATGGGCATTGTTGCCGGGGGATTGCTGGCTGTTGGCGCCAGCGTCGCCCAGCGCGAGCTGTTGCGACGCGCCGGCACACGGCTGATCGACTGGGAGGCGGTGCGGCAGATCGCACGTCGCCGTCTCGGCGCGGCGGGGGCGTCTCTGAGCGACCGAGATCGCTCGGAGGCTGAGGCGTTCTACCGGCAGACGCTGCTGCGGATCGAGCCGGCGGTGGCCGCCGCTATCGGGGCAGAGCTGCCCAAGGCACTCGAAACGCCGGCCGTGCTGGACAGGGTCGAGTGGATTGATCTGAACCTCGCTACCTTCGAACAGCTCTTCGGCCGTGTGGAGCAGGTGATCAGCGACGATGCGACCACCGCGGACACGCCCGGCCGCGCGCTCGCCCGCATCCTGAACCGGGCGCTCGGTAACCAGCAGCTCGGACTGCTTCTTGCATTTCTGGCGCGAAAGGTGCTCGGTCAGTACGACGTAAGCTTGTTGGCGACCAGCAGCGCGGTCCGCGGGCGCCTGAATTTCGTCGAGCCGAACATCGCGGCCAGCGCTGCCAATCTTGGCGTACCGCTTGATGAGTTCCGCACCTTCATCGCGCTGCACGAAGCGACGCACGCCTTCGAGTTCGAGGCCTATCCCTGGCTTCGCGACCACTTTGCCGCCGCGGTCGCCGAATCAATCGAGGAACTGGCCGCCGATTCGGGCGGGCTGGCGAAACGCCTGCGTGCGGCCGTCGTCGGGCGCGGCGGGCACTGGCTCGAGCGCGTCATGACTCCGCGCCAACTGGCCTCCTTCCGCCGTACCCAGGCCCTCATGTCCCTGCTGGAGGGCTACTCGAACCACGTCATGAACGAGGCCGGCGAGCGACTGCTGCCCGGTTTTGCCGCATTGCACGATCGATTCGAGCGTCGCAACGAGGCCCGCGGGGCCCTCGAGCGGGCGATCATGCGGCTCACCGGGCTCGACCTCAAGATGGAGCAATACGTCGCGGGGGAACGATTCGTGACCATGGTGCTTGCCGAGCGCGGCCGGCCGTTCCTGAACCAGGTATGGAGTGGACCGGCCCAGCTTCCTGATCTCGCTGAGATCCGCCACCCAGCACGCTGGATCGTCCGGATCGAGGGATCCACCCAGGTGGAGGTGAGCAGCTGAGCGCGGACGAGCTGGTCATTCTGGCGACCCCCATCTTTGGGGCTCCCCTCGCCGTCGAACACGTCGCCCGGCTCGAGGCCATCCCCGGGGTTCGCGTCGTGCACATGTCCCGCGAGGGGTTGGTCCACGACGATGCCGAGGCGGCTCTCGCCTCGGCCCGCGTCCTGCTGCGGGGCGGAGTCCCGTCGCAGGTGCTCGACCACATCGTCGGGCGTGCACCGCGCCTGGCGTGGATCCACTCGTTCTCCGCCGGAATCGACCGGGTCGCCACCCCTGCCGTCCAGGCGCGCGGCCTGATGGTCACCAATGCGCGGGGCGTCTTCTCGCGTCCGATTGCCGAATACGTGGTAATGATGTGCCTGGCCATCGCCCGGCGCCTGCCGCAGTTGCTCGAGCTCCAGCGAGAACGCACTTGGCAGCCGCTGCGGGGCACCGAACTCGGCGGAATGACGGTGGGAATCGTCGGCTTCGGAAGCATCGGCTCGGAGATCGCCCGCCTGCTTGGCCCGTTCGAGGCCACGGTCCTCGCCACCCGGCGCCACCCGGAGCGCGGCGCAGCTGACCAACCGAACGTGGAGCTGCTCGGCCTCGATCAGCTCGACGAGCTCCTGCGACGAAGCGACATCACGGTGGTGGCAGCGCCACTTACCGAGGAGACCGCAGGCATGATTGGCGCGCCGCAGCTGCAGGAGATGCCGGCGCACGCCTGGCTGATCAATATTGCGCGCGGCCGGCTGATCGACGACCTGGCGCTCAGGCGCGCGCTCGAGGCCGGCTGGATCGGCGGCGCCGTGCTCGATGTCTTCACCGAGGAGCCATTGCCGCCCGATTCTCCGCTCTACTCCACGCCCAACCTGATCATCACCCCCCACACGTCGTGGTCGAGCGACCGAGTGGTCGAACGCTCGATCAACCTGTTTGTCGAGAACCTGCAGCGCTTCGCAGCCGGCCAGCCGCTCGAGAACCTGGTCGACCTGGAGGCCGGGTACTAGGCCGATGCAGGTCACCATCGTGGGGTTGCCGGGGGCCGGCAAGACGACGGTCTTCAATGCGCTGACCGGGGGCCACGCCGAGACGGGCGCCTTTTCCGGCGGCCGGGCGGCTCCCAACGTGGCAGTGGTCAAGATCCCCGATACCCGGCTCGATCGCCTCTCCGAGCTGTTCCACCCCCGCAAGACGACTCCCGCCGACGTCACCTACGTGGATGTGGCGATGCCTGCCGGGGCAGCTCGCGAGGGGACGATTGCCCCGGACGTCCTGGCGCAGATCCGCGACGCCGATGCGCTGCTGCATGTCGCGCGAGCGTTCGATGGTGCCGGAGCCGATCGCGCGGCGGACCCGTGGCGCGACGTCGACGAGCTCGATGTGGAGTTCATCCTGGCGGATCTCGGCGTCATCGAGAAGCGCCTCGACAAATTGCGGACCTCGGGACGACACGGGTCGCCGTCGGAGCGAGAGGACAATGCGCGCGAAGAGGAGCTCCTCGACCGCCTCGAGCCGGAGCTGTCGGATGGGCGTCCGCTGCGCGCGATGGACCTCTCCGACGACGACGAGCGCAGGCTGCGCGGATATCGCTTCCTGAGCCAGAAGCCCGTGCTGATCCTGCTCAATATCGACGAGGCGCGGCTGGGAGAGGCCGCGCAGGTCGAGGCCGACGGTCGGGTGCGTCACGTCCAACCGCACAGCGAGGTGGTGGTTCTGGCCGGCAAGATCGAGGCCGAGATCGCCCAGCTGGCGGCCGAGGATGCGCAGCTGTTCATGGAGGAGCTGGGAATCGCCGAGGCGAGCCGCGGGCGGATGATCCGGCTGACCTACGCCCTGCTCGGCCTCTTCAGCTTCTTCACTGCGGGCGAGGACGAGTGTCGCGCCTGGACCCTGAGCGTCGGCGCCTCGTCCGTAGATGCGGCAGGGGCAATCCACTCGGACCTGGCGCGCGGCTTCATCCGGGCCGAGGTGGTGACCTATGACGACCTGATGGTCTGCGGGAGCATGGCCGAGGCGCGGAAGCGTGGCCTGCTCCGCTCGGAGGGGAAGACCTACCAGGTGCGCGACGGGGACGTGATCCAGGTCCTCTTCAACATCGCCCGCTGAACAACGTCAGCTGGAGCGGTCCAGCTCGGCAACCAGCGACCGGTACTCGTCGGATGCCTCGACCAGGTAGGTCTGCGCTTCGTCGAGTCCGACCGACATACTGGCAGCGAGCTTCTCGTCAGCGATGTAGATGAGCCCCCCGTTGCGATCGAGTTCGCGGGCGATCGCCTCGACCAGCGTGTCCTCTTCGAAGGTGTCAATCACCGCTGCGCGTGCCGCTTGCACCATCTGTGCGAACGCCTCGGGGGCAATCTCCTGCTCGCTGACCAGGAGCGCGTCGGACAGGAGGTCGCTCGCTCCCTCGTGGAGTTCGTAGAAGAAGAGTCTCATGATGGCCCGATGATAGCCCGGGTCGATCTGCTCGTGGTCGGGGGCTTCTCGATCGACCGGTTCCGTGACGGCAGCGAGGCTCCCGGGGGCTCGGTCATCCATGCAGCGCACACATTGGCGATGGCAGGGCTTCGCGGCGCGACGATCACAACCGCCGGCCCGGAGGAAGTGGCCGTCGCCGGTGTAGAAAGGCTCCGCGCCCTCGGCCCGCTCCTCGTCTACGACGCCCCTGCGTCGATCCGCTTTCTGATCGACGAGCGTCCCTCGCGTCGTGTGATCACCTATGAGTCCGGCGCCCGCCTGCCCGTCTCGCCGGCGGACGTTGCGAGACTCCCGAGCCGCGCCGCGTTGCTCGCGCCGATCGCAGGAGAGCTGGATCCCGGCGCGCTCGTGGCGGCGAGTTCGGTGAGCGTGCGGGTGGCCGCTCTGCAGGGTTGGCTGCGCGTCCTCGTTCCGGGCGAGCCCGTTCGCGCGCGACCGCTGGTGAGCCTCGGCGCCGAACTCCGCGACGCTCTGCGCGGCATGACTGCCCTTGTGGTCAGCGACGAGGATCTCGGAGGTGCGGTGCCAGGGACCGGCGACGCCATCGGCGCCCTTCGCGACTGGGTGGGCAGCGGTCCGGTGTTGGTGGTGACCGCCGGTCACGCTGGCGCGTCACTCGATCTTTCGGGTGGCGTTCGAGTTGCGGTGCCCGCGCGACTGGCTGTCAGCGGCGTCTCCACACTCGGAGCCGGCGACGCGTTCGCCGCGCTTTTTGCAGCCAGCCTGGGAGGCGGGATCGACCCGCGGGCTGCCGCGCACACTGCCGCGGCCGGCGTTTCACGCTGGCTCGCCGCTCGTCCCGGCGCGGCCGGAAGCTAGGCCACGGCGCGGGCGCCCGCCGCGCGATGGCGGCGCCGTTCGGCCGCCGCCACCCAACGTCGCAGCCGTCGCAGCCGAGCCTCGACCCGCAACCGGACGCGGCCAATCGCCAGCATGCCGCCGCCGCGTCCAAGGGCGAACGCCAGGTCGAGGACTCGTGATGCGGTCAGAGCGGCCTCGAGCGCGCCGACCAGGTCGCCGCGGTGACGCTCACGGATGCGTGCCACCTCCAGCCACGCGGTCGCCGCGTCGCACGATGCCCGACGGGTGGCTCCCGACCAGAGCGCCTCGGCACGGTCCACTTCGCCGCTCGCCAGCAGCAACCGGGTGGCGAGACGACGCAGAGCGTGGGCCTCGGCCGGATCGAGGGCCGGCTCCATCGCCGTTTCGGCGAGGGCGAGCGCTTCATCGGTCGCGCCGGCGCGCAGCAACTCGCGTGCCATGCCGTGGCGATCGAGCACGGTCGCATCCCGCCAGCCGCCGTCCCGCAGCCGCAGAACCTCGGCCTCGAGCAGGGCGAGCGAGACGATGTCCTGCAGGTTGTGGTCGAGCACGTCGGCCAGCAGGTCCGGCGAGCCCCCGCGCAGATAGCTGAAATAGCGCCCCGGCACCTCACTGCCCGGGCAGTCCGACTCGCGCCGCACCCCAAGGACGCCCGCCTCCACGACCGCCAGCCTCGCTCCGCCAAGCGGACGTCGAAAGAGCCGGCGCGCCACGGGCAGCAGGTCGTCGTGCTGCTGCGGCAGGGCGGCCAGTTCACGGAAGAGCCCGTGGATGGTGAGTCGCGTGACGAGCAGCGGCAGATCGAAGCCCCGGCCGTTGTAGGTGACGATCCGCGCACAAGCCGACAGTTCGGCGACAACGCGTCGCAGAAGGGCCGGCTCATGGTGGTAATCGGGGAGCACCAATTGTCTGACCACGAGCCGATCCCCATCCAGGCTCCCCATGCCGGCGAGGAAGACGACCGTCCCTGCGCCGGTCGACAGACCGGTCGTCTCGGTGTCGAAGTAGCAGGCCGAGGGCAGGTCCGCCAGCCGAGCGGCGACCCCGGACGGTAGCTGCACCGCGCGCTCAACCACGACCGCCGCGCCGCCAGGCTCAACCGCAAGCTGAGCCCCGAACCAGCGGGCCAGCGCCTCGGAACGGTTCTCGCGCCGGGCAAGAGGGGGGACGGCGACCGGGCTTGGCCGCTCGGCGCGGACCGAGGCGAGCCGATCGGCCAGCGTGCGTACGGTCAACCGAGCGCCGCGAGCAGCTCGCCTGCCGCCACTTTGCCGCGCGGCCCGACCTCCGTCACCGGGCCGACGCAGGAGGGACAGCCGTCCAGGCAGGGGCAGCCCGCGACCACCTCGCGGCAGGCGCTGATCAGCTCAGCGGCGACTGAAAACAGCCGCTCGGTGAGCCCCACTCCGCCCGGCACGGCGTCGTACAGGTACAGCGTCGGGCGTCCGGTGAACGGCGACTGCGCCTGGGCCACCACCCCGAGGTCGCGCGAGTCGCACATCAGCAGCAAGGGGGCGGTGTTGCGGGCGAGGCGCGCCAGTCCGATCAACGCGCCATCGAGGGTGTCGCGGTCGAAGCGCGCCGCCGCCTCATCGGGCACTACCAGCCAGGTGGCTGCGGTGTGCATCTGCTGCTCGGGCAGGTTGATCGGTCCCCAGCCGACGTTCTCGTGCGTGTGGAACTTGATCTTCTTGAACAGGGTGGCATGCCAGGCGACCATCACCTCGCCGCGCTGGCGCTGGGCGCCGGCACCCGGATCGACCTCGTCGAAGACCTCGAGGACCTTGAGGGTCACCCCAAGGTCGGCATCGGTGTAGTAGTCCACGTTGACGGCGCTGACGTACGCCTTGCGCTCGTCCCAGTCGAGCCGATCGACATGAAACTGGGCTCCCTCGTGGAGATAGATCGCCTGTTCGTGGACCAGCATCGGCGCGGCGAACAGGTCCACCTCGCCGATCACCCGGTGGCGATCCCCGGTGGTATTGATGATCACCACGTTCTCCTGCGCCGCACTGCGCAGCGAGAAGGAGCTGGCCGGGAAGTTCTCATGGCTCCAGTAGTACCGGTCGTCCTCGGCGCGCCGCAGGAAGCCGTCCTCCTCGAGCACCTCGAGCAGGGTCGGCGTCTCGGCCAGGCCGAAGCGCTCAACCGATGGGATCGGCAGTTCGAAGGCGCTCGCCTTCAGATGGTCGAGCAGCAGGTGCAGGTTGTCGGGGTTCACCAGGCCATGCTCGGGGGAGCGATCGAAGAAGTAGTCAGGGTGGGAGGCCAGGAACTGGTCGATCGGGGCCGATGAGGCGACCAGCACCGACAGGCTGGTTCCGACTCGCCGACCGGAGCGCCCCATCTGCTGCCAGGTGGAGGCGATCGTGCCGGGATATCCGACGCTGATGGCGGCATCCAGCCCGCCGATATCGATCCCCAGCTCGAGAGCGTTGGTGGCCACCACCCCTCGTACCCGGCCGTCGCGCAGACCGCGCTCGATCTCGCGACGCTCGTTGGGCAGGTAGCCGCCGCGGTAGCCGCGGATCGGTGACTGGTGACCGGGCGGGGAGGGGAGCGCCTCGCGCAGGTAGGTGGTCAGCACCTCGACGCTGGTCCGGCTCCGCGCGAAGAGAATCGTCTGTACCCCGTCCCGGATGAGCCGTTCGCCGAGCCGCTGTCCCGTCAGTAGCGAGCTGGCCCTGATTCCGAGTTGCGGGTTGACGACCGGCGGGTTAACGATCAGAACGTGCTTCCGGCCGCGGGGTGCGCCGTTTTCGTCGATCAGCGCCACGGGAGCCTCGATCAGGTGCTCCGCAAGCTCGGCCGGGTTGGCGATGGTGGCCGACGCGCAGATGAAGATCGGATCAGAGCCGTAGTGGCGACAGACGCGTCGCAGCCGACGGATCACGTTGGCCACGTGGCTGCCGAACAGGCCGCGGTAGGTGTGCAGCTCGTCGATCACCACGAACTGCAGGTTCTCGAAGAGCTTGAACCACTTGGTGTGGTGGGGGAGGATCGCCGCGTGGAGCATGTCCGGGTTGGTGATGACAACCTGCCCTGCGGCGCGCACCACGCTGCGCACGCTGGCCGGCGTGTCGCCGTCGTAGGTGCTCGTCTTGAGGTCCAGCTCCGCGGCGTCGGCGAGGGCGCGCAACTCCGTCAGTTGATCCGCTGCCAGGGCCTTGGTCGGGAAGAGGTAGAGGGCTCGCGCGGTGCCGTCGCGGGCCACGGCGTCGAGCACCGGCAGGTTGTAGCAGAGCGTCTTGCCGGAGGCGGTGGGCGTCACCACGCAGACGTTGCGTCCGGCCCGCACCTCCGCCACGGCGCGCGCCTGGTGGGTGTACAGGGCTTCCACTCCTCGCCCACGGAGAGCCGCCACGAGCCGGTGATCGAGGTCTGCCGGCCACGGGGCGTGACGGGGAGGCAGCGGCTCGAGGATGCGGTGGGCTGCCACCAGTGGCTCCAGCATCGGATCTGCCAGAAACGCGTCGATCGCTTCGTCGGCCGAGGTGGGACGGTCAAGCAGCATCGGATCCTCCTGGAGTGGGAAGCGCGAAACCGAACGGACGTTCTGGATAGCGTAGCACGCCTGTTCGGTTTGGTGGAGCGACCTGTGGACAACTCGGGTCGCTTCGCCTTGCACTGTGGAAAACAGCCGGGCTAGACTGACCGGCAGATGACAGGATTCGAGGCGTCCGCGCCGCGGCCGGCTCCCAGCGAGCCACCGATTCGAGTGCGTTTGCCGGCTTCACGAGGTGGACTCGCGTGGCTGGCAGTGCTGCTGATCATCGGTGTCTTTCTTGGCCTGCAGGTGGGCCGCGAGGTCTATGCCAGTTGGTCGATCGGCCAGCAGGCTGACCAGGTGCGCGCCGAGATCGGTACCATCGAAGCGCGCAACGCGGAGCTGCGCCGGGAGCTCGCGTATGTGAACAGCGACGCCTACGTGTCTGCCGAGGCCCGGCGGCTCTTCAACGTGGGGCTGAGCGGCGAGCAGGTGCTGATCATCCCGCCGGGCGCCGAGGTGGCGCTGCCGCCGGCTCTGCAGGTCAAACCAACGCCGCCGAAGCCGCTCCTGGAGCAATGGCTCGATCTGTTCTTCGGGGAATAGGTCCGGGGTCTCGGCGTCCACGCCTCCTGGAATAGGCTCGATTCGCGACAGGTCGCGTGTCGCCATTGACCGTCGTGGGAGTGAGGTGGGCCGCTCTGCGTGACGGCGGTTGCCGCGCTCCGGCCGGCTGGGTATCCTCGCGAGTGCTCGATCCGGCAAACTCGGCGCCTGGCCGGACGCGCAGTGGCGGAGTAGCTCAGTGGTAGAGCAGGGGACTCATAAGCCCTTGGTCGGTGGTTCGAATCCGCCCTCCGCTACCAATCCCTCGTTCGCATTCTTGTTTGGGGCACCACCAGGACTGCTACAACGGCGCCGATGCACAACACCGGCGTCCGCCGTGGCATCAGTCGTAGTACAACGGCACCGATGAGCCCGCCGCAACGTCGCCCTGCCACCGTGAGTGGTTCGCCGCCGCCTCAGGCGGTCTATCCGCGCGCTTCGCCTACTGACAGTGGTGCGGCTGCCCTGACCGCCCTCGCCGACGCTCTGGCTCGAGGCGCGGACCGCCTCCGTATCCCTAACGGGATCCCCATCATCCTGGCCGTCTCTGGCGGTCCCGATTCGACAGCCATGCTCCACGGTGCTGCGCAGTTAGTGCCACAGCGGGGGTGGCAGCTTACGGTGGCCCACCTGGATCACGCCCTCCGTGCTGCATCAGCCGATGACGCGGCTGCGGTGGCCACGGTCGCTGCTCAGCTGGACCTTCCGGTCGAGGTGCGGCGCACCGATGTGGCGGCGCTGGCAGGGGCCGAACATCGCTCGATGGAGGACGCGGGCCGCCAGGCGCGCTACCGCTTCCTGGAAGAGCTGGCCGCCACCCGCGGAGCGGCGGCTCTGATTGCGACCGCGCATACGGCCGACGATGCCGCCGAAACGATCCTCCTGCGGCTCGTGCGGGGCAGCGGCCTGCGCGGCCTGCGCGGCATTCCGGCTCGCCGCGGTCGCGTGGTCCGGCCGCTGCTGAGAGAGCGACGAGCCACCCTGCGCATCGCCCTCGACGAGGCTGGCATCGCCTACACGGTCGACCCGACCAACGAAGATCCCACCCACGCCACCCGCAACCGGGTCCGGGCGGAGCTGTTGCCCGCCCTGGAGCGGCTCAACCCAAAGGCAGTCGACGCTCTCCAGCGCTTCGGCGACCTGGCCGCGGATGACGATGAGCTGCTCGACACGCTGGCGGCCGCCGAGCTGGCCCGCCGCGGCAGCCCGGGCCGGGGGGCGCTGGAGTGGCACGCCCCTCCGCCTCGCGCCCTGGGACGGCGGGTGCTGCGCCTGGCGATCGGTGAGCCGGCCATCCCAGCGGAGCGGATCGAGGCGCTGCTGGACGCCGCGGCAGGACCCCGGGGCGGGTTGCGGATCGAGCTCGGCGGTGGGCGCAGTGCCTGGGTCCGCGAGCGCCGCATCCACCTCGATTGATCGGACCTGGCACGCCGCCGCGTGCTGGCGACACGGACTCCATTGGACCTGGATCGGTCCCGGCCCGGGAGGGTCGTTTGTTGGGCCCGTGGCGTCAACCTATACTGGGCTTGCCTGCCGTCGCGCAGGCGGCACCGTTCCCCAGGGGATCGGTTGTCGACCCGTACGGAGGCTAGAAGAGACCTACCTTGAGCAGCCGACTCGTCCGCAACAGCGTCGTGCTCGTCGTCCTTGCCGTGTTTGGGCTCGCGCTCCTGTGGACCTACATCGTCGACAGCAGTACGACTGCCCCCTATACCTACGGCCAGCTCCTTGACGACGCGGCCAAGGGCAACGTGACCTCGGTCGTGCAGGACGGCACCAAGCTGACCGTCGTTTTGGGCGGCAAGACCAGCGCTCCCGAGACCGTGGTCGTCGCCTCCCAGTTCATCGACGTTCGCGGAGAGGTCTGCGCGGCGGCCGGCAGTGCCACGCCGGGGACCTGCTCGATCAAGTATTCAGCCGTCGAGGAGGGGGCCGCCGGGCAGGTCGTCTTCCAGCTCCTGTTCGCCTTCCTGCCGGTCCTGCTCATCGGCGGCTTCATCTTCTTCATGATGCGGCAGGCCCAGGGGACCAACAGCCAGGCGATGAGCTTTGGCAAGAGTCGTGCCCGCATGTTCCTGGGCAACAAGACGGTGACCACCTTTGCCGACGTGGCCGGGGTTGACGAGGCCAAGCAGGAGTTGACCGAGGTGGTCGAGTTCCTCAAGTACCCTGAGAAATTCAACTCGCTCGGCGCGCGGATTCCGCGAGGCGTGCTGCTGGTCGGCCCTCCCGGAACCGGCAAGACGCTCCTCGCTCGTGCCGTCGCAGGTGAGGCAGGGGTTCCCTTCTTCAGCATCTCGGGCTCGGAGTTCGTCGAGATGTTCGTGGGCGTCGGCGCGAGTCGGGTCCGCGACCTCTTCGAGCAGGCCAAGCGCAATTCGCCCTGCATCGTGTTCGTGGATGAGATCGACGCGGTTGGGCGCCAGCGCGGCGCGGGCCTGGGCGGCAGCCACGACGAGCGCGAGCAAACCCTCAACCAGATCCTGGTCGAGATGGACGGCTTCGATACGAGCACCAACGTGATCGTGGTGGCCGCCACGAACCGGCCCGATGTCCTCGACCCGGCGCTGTTGCGCCCCGGCCGCTTTGATCGCCAGGTTGTACTCGATCGGCCTGACATCAAGGGGCGCCGCGAGATCCTCAACGTCCATATCAAGGGCAAGCCGCTCGACAAGACGGTCGACCTCGACGAGCTCGCGCGCCGCTCCCCGGGATTCTCCGGAGCCGATATCGCCAACCTGGTCAACGAGGCCGCCATCCTCGCCGCGCGCCACAACAAGAAGTCGATCGCCATGGGCGACTTCAACGAGTCGATCGATCGGGTGGTGGCCGGGCCGGAGCGACGGAGTCGGATCATCACCCCCGAAGAGAAAGAGATCATCGCCTTCCACGAAGGCGGCCACGCGGTCGTTCAGCGGGTGCTCCCCAAGTGCGACGCGGTGAGCAAGGTGACCATCGTGAGCCGCGGCATGGCGCTCGGCTTCACGATGAGCCTTCCCTCGGAAGACCGATATCTCCACTCCAAGTCCGAGTTCGAGGACAAGATCGCCGGCATGCTCGGTGGCCACGTTGCCGAGGAGATCGTCTTCGGCGACACCACCACCGGGGCCAGCAATGACATCGAGAAGGCCACCGGCCTGGCACGGGCGATGGTCACCCAATACGGGATGAGCGAAAAGCTCGGTCCACTGACCTTCGGCAAGAAGGACGAGATGATCTTCCTTGGCCGCGAGATCAGCGAGCAGCGCAACTACTCCGACGAGGTGGCTGCCAAGATCGACGCCGAGGTGCGGGAGATCATCGACCGCGCCTACGATCGCGCCAAGGCGGCGCTGGTCACGCACCGCGAGGTGCTCGACAAGCTGGCGGCGCTCCTGATCGAGAAGGAAACGATCGAGGGAGAGGAGTTTGAGTCTCTCTTCTCTGGAGTGCTGCCGCCCCGCGGTGGGCGCGGCCCGACGCCACGCAAGATCATGGCCGACGCAGGCGCCGGCGACGGCACTGCTCTGCCGAGCACCGAGCCTGCGCGCAAGCGGCGCAGCAAGCCGGCCGCCCAGCCGGCATAGCCCCTTCGGGTCATTTCTCGCCTAGGGGTCGGGTCGTATACTCGGTTGCGTTGCGCGCGGACACCATGCGCCCCGCGCTCGCGTGTGAGGAGCTGCCTGAACCGATGACCGACGAGCCGCTGTCTGAACCCGGCGCCGAACTGGACGACGCCCTGGCCGGGGCAACCCGCTCGACCTCCGTCGCCGAGTGGACCACCGACCCCGAAGATGACGGGCAGGGCCCGCGCTCAGCGCTCGATGTGCTGACCGACCTCAACGAGCGAATCGCCTCCGGCAAGGTCGACGAGTTCCAGCCGATCCCCACCGGCTTCGTCCCCCTCGACAAGGCAATCGGCGGTGGACTGCGACCCGGCGAGTTGATGCTGATCGGCGGCGCCCAAGGGGCCGGCAAGACGACGATGGCGTTGCAGATGGCCCGCAACATGGCGGCATCGGGGCAGGCGACCGCACTCTATGTGTGCTTCGAGCACGAAGAGGAGTATCTGGTTCAACGGCTGATCGCCATGGAGTCGGCGCTCGGCCTGCTCCCCGCCAAGAGCGGTGCGGTCAAGATTCAGGACGTCAGGAAGGAGGTTCTGCAGAGTTACGCAGCAGCGGTGGAAGCCGGCGAGCGTGCCAAGCTCGGTACGAACCCGCGTCTGCGCCCCGCCCTTGAGCGGATCGCGCGGTACGGCGGCAACCTGTTTCTCATGCGCGGCACGGTCACCGGCTCGACGATCGACCAGCTGCGCGATCTGGTCAAGCAGCACCGGGGCGACGGTCGCCGACTGGTTCTCTTCGTCGACTACCTCCAGAAGGTTCCGGTCTTCCCTGAACCGGCAGATGAGGCGGAGAAGGTCACGCGGGCAGTTGGTGGCCTGAAGGACATCGCCCTGGCGCTTGAGATCCCGGTGGTGGCCATCGTGGCGGCCGATCGCGAGGGTCTCAAGGCCAAGCGACTGCGCAACCATCATCTGCGCGGCAGCAGCGCCATCAACTACGAGAGCGACATCATCCTGATCCTGAATGACAAGTACCACATCGTGGCCAAGGTGAACATTGAGTTCAACCCCTACCAGGCGCAGCGCTACCGCGACTGGGTGGTGGCCACCATCGAGAAGAACCGCGGTGGCCAGGAAAACCTGGACCTCGAGTACGAGAAGCTTTTCGAATACAGCTGCTTCGACCCGACTGGACGTCAGACGGCAGAGACGCTCATCGAAGAGCGACTCTTCAACGACTGAGAGAGGCGCACCTCACCATGCCGCCGCGCGATCCGTACGAGGTCCTCCAGGTCCTGCCGACCGCAGAGGCAGAGGTGCTGAACGCTGCATTCCGGGCGCTGGCCATGAAGTATCACCCCGATCGGGAGTCTGGCCCCTACTCGGCACGGCGCATGGCCGAGCTGAACGCCGCCTGGGAGCTTGTCCGCGACAAGGACGCCCGGGAGGCTTACGACCGCAGCCGACGGCGCGCAACGGCGGCTCCGGGTAGCACTGCTCAGGCCGGCCCCTCCGCGCCCGACTCGAACGGTGTTGGCACCCGGCTCAGCTTCGGGCGCTACGCCGGCTGGCTGCTCAGCGACCTGGCGCGCCACGACACCGAATATCTCATCTGGCTGCACGGCCATGCCTCGGGGAAGGCGTATCGGCAGGAGATCATCGAACTGCTGGCGCGGCAGGGGATCACCGCCACCTGACGGCCGCCTCAGTGGCTTCGGCGCGTCGCGGGCCGACGCGGTAGGCTTGGCCCACATGAAGCTACGCGCCGTCTTCCTGGATATCGGGGACACGGTGATGCGCCCGAATCCATCGTGGGAGCACGTCTACGCCATCGGCCTCGCCGAGTACGGCGTCCCCGTCGAGATCGAGACCCTCCGAAGCGCGCTGCGGCGCGCCTATCATCACGGCGGTTCGGGCTTCGTCGACGGCTTCGATCCGACCGAGGAGGGCTCGTTCCGGCGAACCGTGCAACTCGATCGGGCGGCGCTGGCGGAGATCGGGATCGGACCCCTGCCGGAGGCGTTCTTCCGCCGGCTGTCGGAGTTATTCATGGTGACCGCCCACTGGCACGTCTTCCCCGATGTCATTCCGGCCCTCGAACAGCTGAAGGCGCGCGACCTGGTGATCGGTGCAGTGAGCAATTGGGTCTGGCAGCTGCCGGAGCTGCTCCACGCGCTGAACCTCGCGTCACACTTCGACTTTGTTGCCGCAAGCGCCCGGATCGGCTTCGACAAGCCGCATAGGGAGATCTTCCGGTGGGCGCTCGAGCAGGCGCACGCCGAGCCGGACGAGGTGATCCACGTGGGCGACCATCTGGACGCCGATGTGCAGGGGGCGCTCGGCACAGGCATCGAGCCGGTCCTCATCGATCGGTGGCAGCGCTTCACCGTCGCCGATCTGCCGCCCAGCACGAGTCTGATCCGGAGCCTCGCCGACCTGATCCCGATTGTCGACGCGCGGCTCCTCGCGCGAACCGGAGCCTGAAATGGACGAGCGCTGGCGCTGCTTTGTGGCCGTGCCGATCGGGGAGACGCTGCGCGGCGAGCTGGCGGTCGCGGTGGACGCCCTGCGAACCAGGGCGCCGAGGGAGGTCGACGAGCTGCGATGGACCGAACCGGAGGGGTGGCATCTGACACTGGCCTTTCTTGGGCCGATCTCGCCAGATGCTGTGCCCACCCTGGCCGCCTCGATGACCGGGGTGGCGGTCACCCACCCGCCGTTTGCGGTGCCGACCGGCGGGCTGGGCGCCTTCCCGTCGCGTCGCGATGTTCGCGTGCTGTGGTACGGCGTCACCGATCGTTCCCGTCGCCTCGCCGAGCTGGCGGTCGAGGTTCGCAACGCGGTCGGGCTCGAGGCATCGGCGCCATTCCGTGCGCATCTGACCCTGGCGCGAGCTCGCGGCGACCGTGGCAGCCCGCTGGCTCCGGTGATCCGGGATGCTGTCTTTCCTACCGGCGTCCTCAGCGTCGAGCGGCTGGTGCTGTTCCGCGGCCACCTGGGGGTCGGCCCGCCCCGCTACGAATCGCTGGTTGAAGCGGCGCTTGCCGCTCCAGCGCCTGCTGGAGGCAACCGATGACCGAATCGATGCCACGCCCGCGTGTGCTCCACGTCGCGGTGATCGGCAACGGCGATCCGCGCGGCCCCGGGGCGCACCGCATCCTCGAATGGGCGGAGGAGGTAGGTCAACTGCTGGCGCGCGGTGGCGCGACGGTCATCACCGGCGGGCTCGGCGGGGTGATGCGCGCGGCCAGCCGCGGAGCGATGACCGCAGGGGGAGTCACCATCGGCATCCTTCCCGGAGCCGATCCGGCGGAGGCCAACGAATTCGTGACGATCCCCATCGCGACTGGACTTGGCGTGGTGCGCAACCTGGTGGTGGTCACTGCAGCCGATGCGGTGGTGGCCGTCGGCGGACGCCACGGCACCCTGTCAGAGATCGGGCTGGCGCTGCGCATGGGGCGCCAGGTCGTCACCCTCAGCTCGTGGCGCGTTGAATCGGACGACCGCATCGGCGGTCCACGCGTCCACCGCGCACGCGATCCGCGCGAAGCTGCGGAGATGGCCCTGCGACTGGCTGCAGCGGGGCCCGACGCGCCGGGCTGATTGCCCGACCGCCCCACAGACATCCCCGCATGGCAGAGCAGGTCCTGGTCATCCCTCGAAACCGCGTTCCCGGCGGGTGTGACTTTGCGGGCATGCGCGGCGCGAGCAGCACGGTTCTCGACGAGCTCAGGAGCGCGGTGACGCGGTTCGGTCAGTTCCTGGAGCGGCCGATTGCGGAGGAGGACCCGGCGTTCAAGCAGCTGATTCCCTATGTCGTGGTGCGCGATGCTGAGCGCGTCTTCCTCATGCATCGGACCGATGCGGGAGGTGATCCGCGGCTGCACGGCAAGGCGAGCATCGGTGTCGGCGGACACATCAACCCGGTCGACGGTGTCGCGGACCCGCTCACCGATGGGCTGCGTCGCGAGTGGGCGGAGGAGTTGATCGCGGACTGGAATCCCGAGTTCAGCCTGTTGGGCCTGCTCAATGACGATTCAAACGCGGTCGGCTCGGTCCACCTTGGCGTTGTCTTCGTCGTCGAGTCGGCCGGCCGCCCGGTGGGCGTTCGCGAGCAGGACAAGCTCAGCGGCCGCTTCGCCGCTGCAGATGAGGTGCGGGCGGCCTGGGATCGCCTGGAGACGTGGTCACGGCTGGTCGCAGACCACTTGCTCGGGTAGCGAGGGCCGCCGGCGCCCGTGCGTATACTCGGTCCATGCGTGCCGTGCGACGGGCCATCGCGATCGGTGCCCTCATCCTGGGCATGGCGTCCGTTGCTGCGTCAGCGGCTGGGGCCGATCGGGGGGTGGTGCGCCTGCGATTGATCGGCGTGATCGACCAGGTGAACGCCGCCTACATCGAAGAAGGGCTGCGGGTGGCGGCCGATACCGGCGCCGTGGCGGCCCTCATCGAGATCGATTCCCCAGGAGGTGAGCTGACCAGCATGGACCGCATCCTCAAGGCGATCCTGGCCAGCAAGATCCCGGTTATCACCTGGGTTGCCCCGGAGGGCGCACGCGCCGCGAGCGCGGCCACCTTCATCACCCTGGCCGGCGACGTGGCGGCGATGGCACCGCTGACCAACATTGGCGCGGCCTCGGTGATCGGCGGAAACGGCCAGGACCTGGCGCCGACGCTTGCCCGCAAGGTGACCAACGACGCCGTCGCGCGAATCACCGAACTGGCGCGCGATCACGGACGCAACGCCGACTGGGCGGAACATGCCGTTCGCGATGCCGTCAGCGCATCGGTGAGCGACGCGCTGACCATGTCGCCTCCGATCGTCGACCTTGAAGCGACCGATCTGACGGCCCTCTTCGCGGCCATCGATCTCGGGGCGCGCGCCGACGGTTATGCGTTCCGCTTCGACGGGAAGCCGCTGCCCCACCTTTCGGGGCTGACCGTGCACGACGCCACGATGAACATCGGGCAGCAGTTCCTGCACCTTCTGTCGGACCCGAACATCGCCTTCATCCTGTTCACCATCGGCTTCTACGGAATCCTGGCCGAGCTGTTCCACCCGAACCTGGTCAGCGGCACGTTGGGGGCGATCGCCATCCTGCTGGCATTCATCGGCTCGAACAGCCTGCCGCTGAATGTCGGCGGTCTGCTGCTGATCCTGGTCGGCATCGGCCTCTTCGTGCTGGAGTTGCACTTCACCAGCTACGGGCTGCTGGCCGCCGGCGGGGTGACCTGCTTCGTGCTGGGTGCCTTCGCCCTGTACACCGGCGTCAACGTGGACAACCCGGTCCAGGTCTCGGTCAGCCCGATCCTGATCGTGGCCGCCATTGGCGCTTCGCTGGTCTACTTCTTCGTGCTGGTGCGCGGGATTCTGCAGATGCAGAAGTTGCGTTCTCGTGGGCTGCCGATCGCGGCGCTCGTTGGCACCGGCGGCACCGCCCAGACCACGATCGCCCCGACGGGCATCGCCTATGCTGGGGGCGAAGCCTGGTCGGCGCGCAGCCGAGTCGGCGAGATCCGGTCCGGATCGCAGCTGCGCGTGGTTGGGGTCGAGGGCTTGGAGCTGATCGTGGAGCCGGAGGACGGCGGTGGCTGACGGGGTACTCGTCGAGCGCGCGGCTCGCGCCGCCTCAGCCCGCCCGCGGCCAAACGGGGTGGCGATCGTGGATGGCATCGGCGGGCCGCTCACCCGATGGTTCCTCGACGGTGTGGCGATCGAGCTCGGTGCGCGTGGCTATCCCTTGCAGCACGAAAGTCGCCGGGACGCCACGCTCGACCCCCACGTCCGGGTTGTCATCCACACCGTCGATCCGCGCCAGCCTCGAAGCTTCCGCCGCCGTTCGCAGGAGATCTTCCTCGCCGGCGTCGCCGAGGTGCCAAACCGGAGCGACGACATGCTGCAGGCCGGGTATCCGCTGCTGGTACGCACCCTCTCCAATGTGCTGATCGCGCTCGCAGATGAAGGTGGCGGGGCGGAGGCCTTTCTGATCACCCTCGAGCAGGGCTTTCAGCGAATCAGCCACAACGGCGACGACGCCGGCTTCTTCACGCGGGTCGTTGACCGCCTGGTGCCGCTCGCCGACTCGCGCCTGGTGATCGACAACGAGTTCGTTGCCGACTTGGCGCCTGAACTCTGGGAAGGCACCGAAGAGACCCGCAGCATAACGCGGGCGGGGGAGCGGCTCGCTGAGCTGGACCTTCTTCCCACTCCCTTCCCGATCGAGGAGATGCTCACCACCGACGAGATGCGACATGTGCAGCGCATCTTCGGGATCGGCGGGGTGAGCTACGGCAACGCCAGCGCACGACACCAGGGCGACACGTTCTGGATGAGCGCGAGCGGTGTCGACAAGAGCCACCTCGAGGAGATCGGGCGCGAGATCCTGCTGGTGACCGGGTTCGATGCGCAGCGCGGTGTCATCCGCCTTTCGGTGCCGCCGGGCGTCAAGCCGCGTCGCGTGTCGGTCGACGCCATCGAGCACGTGATCATCTACCGCGAACACCCCGAGGTGGACGCGATCCTGCATGTCCACGGCTGGGTCGCCGGCGTCACCTCGACCGAGGCGGTTTATCCGTGCGGCACCCAGGAACTGGCCAACGAGGTCGCCGAGCTGGTCCATCGCGCTCCGGATCCGGGGCACGCGGTGATTGGCCTCAAAAACCACGGACTGACCATCACCGGCGAGAGCCTCGACGAGATCCTGGACCGCGTCGGCGCAAATATCGTGCGCCGCGTCCCGATGAGCTGAAAGGTGCCATGAGCGGGGCCACCTTTCGTGGCCTTGGCCTGCGGCTGGGGGCGTCATCGCTCAACCAGCGCGTCCTGACAGTGGTTGGCCCGCGCTTGCCGCGCCTCACCGGCCAGCTGCCGTGGCTGGCACTGCGCGAACGCCCGGCTCCTCCCCTGCGGGGCGCCGACTGGGCTCGGGTCACCCCGCTGCTGGCGGGAATCTGCGGCAGCGACCTGGCGCTCCTGACCGGCAAGGCGAGTGCCGTTCTGTCCCCGTTCGCGTCGTTCCCCGCGGTGCTCGGCCACGAGGTGGTCGGCGTGATTGCGGAGGCGGGGGCCGAAGTGGGGCTGCCGGCCGGTCAGCGCGTGGTCATCGACCCGGTGATCTCTTGCGCGGTACGTGGCCTGGATGCCTGTTCACCGTGCCGCGAAGGCCGGCTCGCCCTCTGCCAGCGGGCGGCCGATGGTGACCTGTCGGCCGGGATGATGACCGGCTACTGCCGCGACCTGCCCGGCGGCTGGTCCACCGGGATGCTGGTCCACCGCTCCCAACTGCACCCGGTTCCCGACGACCTTCCTGACGAGGTGGCGGTCCTGGTGGAGCCGCTCAGCATCGCCCTGCACGCGGTCCTGGCCGATCCACCTCGAAATGGTGAGCGGATCGTGGTGATCGGCGGCGGTACCATCGGCCTCGCGGCGGTCGCCGCGCTGCATCTCACCGGCGTGCGGGCAGATGTGACAGCGGTGGTGCGACACCCCTTCCAGGCGACGCTGGCCGAGCGGCTCGGCGCCACGCGCACCATCCTCGACCGGCACGGCGAGGGTCCCGTCAACGCGGCAGTCAAGGTGCTCGGCGCACGACCGTTCCGACCACTGGTCGGCGGGCCGGTGCTGAGCGGCGGTTTCGATCGGGTCTACGACTGCGTCGGATCCCATGCCAGTCTCGAGGCAGCCCTGCGGGTGGCGGCGCCGCGCGGCCGGATCGTGCTGATCGGCAGCGCCTTCGAGGTCGATCGGCTCGACTGGACCCTGGTCTGGACGCGCGAGTTGCGCATCGTCGGCAGCTACTGCTACGGGCTGGAGGCATCGATCGAGGGCGCGCCGCACACGTTCGAGCACCTGATGCGGCTCATCGGGGAGCACCCGCAGCTGCCGCTCGCAGAGCTGGTGACCGATCGGTATCCGCTGGATCGCTGGCGCGAGGCGATTGGGATGGCGCTCGGGCGTGGCGGGCGTCGGTCAGTCAAGGTGGTCTTTGACCATCGACAGGCCTATGCTGGACCGAATGCGTGAAGGTGCCGGCCCTGCCGGAGAAGGGGTAGTTCGATGGTGCTCGGCGACCTGACCGGTCTCGTGATCCTGGGGGTTGGACTGGCGATCGTGGTCGCCGTGGTGTTCCAGATCGTCCATATCGTGCGCGAGTACGAGCGGCTGGTCGTCTTCTTCCTCGGTCGTCTGCAGGGCGCCCGAGGCCCCGGGCTGGTGCTGCTCATCCCGTTCATCCAGCAGGCGGTCAAGGTCGACCTGCGGGAACGCTTCCTGGAGGTGCCCCAACAGACCTGCATCACCAAGGACAACGCGCCGATCAGCATCGACTTTCTGGTCTACTCCAAGGTCTTCGAGCCCGAGATCACGGTCACCGCGGTGGTCGACTTCACCGGCGCCTCGCAGGCGCTGGCTGCCACCACCCTGCGGGCAGTGATCGGCGACATCCCACTCGATGACGTGCTCGCCAAGCGGGAGGAGATCAACAACGTCCTGCGCACGAAGCTCGACGAGGTGACCCATCGCTGGGGCGTCAAGATCACGAACGTCGAGATCCGCGAGATCGTGCCCCCGCGCGACATCCAGGACGCCATGAACCGCCAGATGAGCGCCGAGCGCAACCGCCGCGCCAACATCACCGAGTCGGAGGGGACCCGGCAGGCGACCATCAACGTGGCGGAGGGCGACAAGCAGAGCGCCATCCTGCGCGCCGAGGGCGAGCGCCAGGCCCAGGTGCTGCGCGCCGAGGGGTTCAGCAACGCGCTGAAGACGATCTTCGGTGCCGCCAAGGGGGTCGACGACAAGACGATGACCCTGCAGTACCTTGAGGCGCTCAAGGCGCTCGCGGCCGGAGCCTCCACCAAGTGGATCGTGCCGATGGAGCTGGCCGAGCTGACCCGCCCGCTGGCGGGCGTCATGCGCGCCGCGCGCGAGCTGGGCGAGGCCGGCGGGCGAGCGCCGAAGGGCTGACCCTGCCGGGATTCGCATGAGCACGGGAAGGAAGCGCCGACGCGGACTGGCCGCCTGGCTCGGCCTGCTCGTTGGCATCGCCACGCTCGCCTACCTGGGGTGGGTGACGGTCGAGGGCTCGCGTCGCATCGTGCGCCCCCAGCGACGCCCGTTCACGCCGATCGACGGCGAGCCCGCCACGCCCGCCGACCTGGGCCTCGCCTTCGAGGACGTTCGCTTTGCGACCGAGGACGGTTTCACGCTCAGCGGCTGGCTGATGCCGGCCGGACGGGAAACCACCGCCGCGGTGATCCTCCTTCACGGCTACAGCTGGCATCGGCTGCCGTGGCTGCTCGCCTTCGTGCCGTGGTTGCAGCGGCGCTACCACGTGCTCCAGTTCGACTTCCGGGGGCACGGCCTCTCGGATGACGCGCCGATCACGCTGGGTAGCCACGAGCAACGCGACGTGGCCGCCGCGGTTCGCTTTCTCCGGCAGCGCGGTCTGGGTCCACTCGGCTTGATGGGGATCAGCATGGGTGGCTCGGTCGCGATCATGGCAGCGCCCGACCTGCCGGTGGCCGCGGTGGTTGCCGATGCCGCCTACGCCGAGCTGCACCACCCGATCCGCAACCGGATGCGGGAGATCGGCTTTCCGCTGGCGGAGCTCGGCTCGCGTCTGGCGCTCGCCGCCGCCAACCTGCGCGCGGGATCGCGCCTCGGCGCGCCGATCGATCGGGTCGCGCTGGTCGCGCCGCGCGCCCTGCTGCTGATCTCGCCCGAGGACGACCAGCTGGTCGGCCCCACCCAGGCACGACGCCTGTTCGATGCCGCTCGCGAGCCCAAAGAGCTGTACTCGGTTCCCGGAGCGGGGCACGCCGACGCGCATGCGGTCGGACGGGAGGCATACGAGGAGCGCGTGCTGGACTTCTTCGAGCGCCACCTCGACCCTGCGTCGCCCGTATAATCGGCCCGACCCACCACCGCCCCCGGAGTCTCCGCATGGCTGCCACCAAGATCCTGGTTGTCGATGGCGACCCGAACATCCAGCGCGTCCTGGTCTTTGCCCTCAAGCAGGAGGGCTACGAGGTTACCGTCGCCTCCGACGGCGCCTCCGGCGTGGCGATAGCCGGCAAGGAGCACCCCGACCTGGTGCTGATGGATGCGGCAATGCCGCGCCTGGACGGCTACGCGGCGACCTCCCAGATCCGTGCCGCGGAGAAGGGCAGGCGGGTGCCGATCATCCTGCTCAGCTCGGAGGCGTCCGTCCAGCAGCGGGTCAAGGGACTGCGCGCCGGGGCCGACGACGAGATCGTCAAGCCCTTCAACCCGGCCGAGCTGATGGCCCGCATCAAGGCCCTCCTCGCGCGCGGCGCGGCGGGCGGGTCCGGTGATGGCACCTCCGGTCCGCTCGGCCGCCTCTGCGTCTTCTATCCGGCCAAGGGCGGCGTGGGAACCACGACGATCGCCATCAATACCGCGATCGCGCTATCACGCGTGCTCAAGCGTCGCACGTTGCTGATCGACGCGAACCTGCAGTTCGGTGACCTGCGCGTCTTCCTTGACCTGGGACTCGACAACTCCTCGATCGTCAACGCCATCACCGAGCCTGACCTGGACGCCGATCTGCTGCGCGAGCTGCTCGTCAAGCACGAGTCGGGGATCGAGTTGCTGCTCGCTCCGCCCGACCCGGCCGCGGCCGACATCGTGGCCGAGCGCCAGCACAACAGGCCGGCTGCGCTCACCAACATCCTCAAGCTGTGTCGCCAGTCCTTTGACTACACGCTGCTCGACATGTCCAAGGCGATCGACGACTTCAACCTCCAGCTCTTTGACGAGGCCGATGTCATCTTCTTGGTCATGACCGCGGACCTCTCCTGCCTGAAGAACGTGCGCCTGGTGCTGGAGACGATGGCGAGCCTCGGCTACCAGCAGGACAAGGTGCAGCTGGTGCTGAATCGGTCCAATGCGTACACCGGCATCAACGTGGCGAACGCCGAGGAGGCCCTGCAACGCAAGGTCGACTACCAGGTCATCAACGAGTACCGCGGCGCCATCAGCGCGCTGAACTCGGGGGCGCCGTTCATGTTCAGCCGACCTGATTCGCCCCTCTCCAAGAGCGTGACCGCGTTCGCCCAGGAGATTGACAAGGCGACCCTGGCGGCGACGAGATCCGGTCGCTCCCGCGCGATAACCCGCGCCTAATCGCCCGATAAGGCCCCAGCCCTAGCCTCGCGGTGCCGGTCGCCGCCGGAGTCGGGAGGCGAGCAGGTGGGCGGCCGGCCTACGCACCTCGTGCGCGGACGAACCAACGTGGCCTCCCGGCCGAGGTGCCATGGTGCTGGCCGAGACCTTGTGTGCCTCAATCCTGGGGGTCGACGGGGTGCCGGTGCGGGTCGAAGTCGACGTGGCCTTCGGCCTGCCCGCCCTGACCATCGTGGGGTTGGCCGGCAGCCAGGTGCAGGAGGCCCGCGAGCGAGTGCGGAGCGCGATGCGGAACAGTGGCTTCGAACTTCCGGCACGCCGCATCACGGTCAACCTCTCGCCTGCGGATCTGCCAAAAGACGGCACCGGCTATGACCTCGCCATCGCGGTCGGCATTCTGGCCGCATCCGGGCAGCTCCGCGACGCGGCGCGGCTGGCTCGGACCGGGCTCGTCGGAGAGCTGGCGTTGGACGGCGCGCTGCGACCTGTCCCCGGCGTGATGGCCATGGCCGCAGCCGCTCGAGGGGCGGGAGCGAGCGATCTGCTGCTTGCTGCGGGAGCCGCATCAGAGGCCTCCATCGTGCCGGGGCTCTGCATCCGGGGTGCGGCCACGCTCGGAGACGTGGTTGCGCACCTTGCCGGCGTTCGCGAGATCGCTCCGTTCGTGGGCTCAGCGTTGCCCGCTACCCCCCTACCGTTCGACGGCCCGGATCTGGCCGATCTCTACGGGCAGCCGCTCGCCCGCCGGGCGCTGGAGATTGCGCTGGCCGGTCGGCACAACCTTGCGCTGTGTGGCCCTCCGGGGATCGGCAAGACGTTGCTCCTGCAATGCGCCGCTGGCCTTCTCCCGGCGCTTGACGACGAGGAGGCGATCGAGGTGAGTCGCATCCACTCGGTCGCCGGGCTGCTTGACCGCCGCGTCCCATTGCTGCGATCTCGGCCGTTCCGCGCGCCGCACCACACCATCTCCACCCAGGCGCTGGTCGGCGGTGGGCCGCGAGTCCGGCCCGGCGAAGCCTCGTTGGCGCATCGTGGCGTGCTGCTTCTTGACGAGATGCTCCAGTTCCGCAGCGATGCGCTGGAGGCCCTGCGCCAGCCGATGGAGGCAGGTAGTGTCACCATCGCCCGGGTGGATGGCGCCCTGTTGCTGCCGGCGAGCTTCTCGCTGCTCGCCGCCTTCAACCCTTGCCCGTGCGGCTGGCGCGGCATGCGCCGGCGCGCCTGCACGTGTGACGAAGCCGTGGCGCGGCGCTACGCCGCCCGGCTCTCCGGCCCGCTGCGAGACCGGATCGACCTGTGGGTCAGCATGGACGAGCCGACCAGTGGTCGAGGCGATAGCCGTCCGCAGCCGAGCTCCACGGTCGCGCAGCGCATCGCCGCAGCACGACGGCGGCAGCTCGAGCGCCAGGGGATGGCCAATGGAGATCTGTCGCCGCGTCTCTTCGATGAGGCACATGGCATCAGCCCATCGGTGCTGGCGCACCTCGCAAGTCGCGGTCGCAGCTTCGGACTGTCACCTCGCCGCCTGCACCGCGCAACTCGCGTGGCCCGCACCATCGCCGACCTTGCCACAGCCGAGCGCGTCTCTCCCGAGCACCTCGACGAGGCGCTCGTCTACCGAACGCCGGTGCAACTGTGATCGGTATCGGCGCCGCCGGGCCACGTGGCGAGACACCAAGGTCGGTACTGGCGGCCCTCCCGCTCGAGCATGGCGGCTGGGCGGAGCTGGATCTGACCGGAATCGATTTGGAACGTGATCGGCCATTCTGGATCGCCCTTTCGCTGGTGCCGGGCGTCGGCCCCGTCGGGTTTGCCCGCCTGCTGCGGCGCTTTGGCAGCGCCCGCGGCGCCTGGGCCGCGGGGGAAGGGATCCTCGATGAACTGCCACGCGTGCCAGACGACGCGGCGGTCGGGATGCGCCGTCTGCGACGTCGCAGTGCCACCGCGATTGCGCGGGCGGTTGAGACAGCCACCCGGCAGGCGGGCGGCCGGGTGGTGACCGCCCTCGAGGACGGGTATCCGACCGCACTCGCCGAGGTCGATCCCCGCCCGCCGGTTCTGTACCTGTCCGGGGACCCAGAGGCGCTCCAGGCTACCTGCGTTGCGGTGGTCGGCACGCGGCGCGCCACCGGGTACGGACGTGCGTGCGCCATCGAGATCAGCGACGAGCTCGCGCGGGCCGGCGTCACGGTGGTCAGTGGCCTGGCGCTGGGGATCGACGGAGACGCTCACCTGGCCGCGATCAGCGCCGGCGGGCGCAGCGTCGGGGTCCTGCCTTCGCCGCTCGATCGGATCTACCCGCCACGGCACCGCGAACTCGCCGCTCGCCTCGTGGCGACCGGCGGGGGACTTGTCTCGGAACTTGCGCCGGGCCAGACGCCGGGTCGCCCTGACTTTGCGCGACGCAATCGGATCATCGCCGGATTGTCCAGTGCCGTGGTGGTGATCGAGGCGCCAGACCACTCCGGGGCGCTGCTGACCGCTGCCGCCGCCGTCGATTGCGGACGGGACCTGTTTGCCGTCCCCGGGCCGATCGACGCGGCCGCATCTCGCGGCTGCAACCGCCTGATTGCCGATCACCTGGCGACCCTGATCACGTCGCCGGCCTCGCTCCTCCACCGCATCGGCGCCGTGGCCGGCGGTCGCGCTGTGAGCGTCGCGAGCCTCTCGGAGTCTGAGGGACTCGTGCTCGGCCATCTGCTGCAGCGGGCCGCGTCGATCGAGGAGTTGATGCAAAAGACCGGCCTGGCGACCGGTGCGCTGGCCAGCACGCTGACGCTGTTGGAGGCCCGCGGGCTGGTCGACTCCTACAGTGGCGCCACCTTCCATCCAACCCTCACCGCGCGTCGCATCGGCCGTCAAACAGGGCACCCCGGTTGATGCCGGGTATACTGCGCCCGCCACTCGGCAGCCGAAGCCCCGCGCCCCGGGAGTCGGTCCGCCCGTGACGGGAGTCCTGTCTATTGCTTTCGATTCGCAGCGTACGCGCGGCGTCCCGCGCCCCGTTCGCGAGGTTCAGCTTGGAGCTGCGTCGACATCGCAGCGTGACCCATGTGCTGGCCGGTGCCCTCTGCCTGACCGTCGTCGTCGCGGTGTCGGCGGGTGGAGTGGTGCAGGCAGGCCTCGATGCCGTCCTCCCCGCCAGCGTCTCGATTCTTCCTGAGAGCGTTGGGATCGGGATCAGTTCGAGCACCCCGGTAACCCTCGAGTTCGGCGAGCCCATGGACCCGGCGGCTGTCGAGTCCTCCCTCAGCATCGGCCCGGCTCAGCCGCTGGGCAGTCTGCGTTGGAGCGCGGATCTCCGCAGCGTCGAGGTCTGGCCGGCGCACCTGTGGTTGACCGACCATCGCTACGTGCTTGCACTCGGCGAGCGGCGCTTCACCTTCACAACGCAGACTGCCCCGCGGATCACCGCTTTCGCGGTGCGCCAGGCGGGTACCGCCGCGTTCAACCTCACCCAGCTTCGTGAGGCTGGGAGTCGCACGGACGGGTCCACCGATGCGAGTACCCGCACCGCCATCAGCCTCACCTTCGGCGCGAACATGGACCACCCCGACGTGGAGCGCGCCTTCGTGCTCAGCCCCGCGGTGCCCGGGGTCTTCGCCTGGAGCGGCTTCGTGCTGACGTTCACTCCAGCCGAACGCTTCAGTCCGGACGCCCGATATGCCGTCTCGCTGTCGGGCGCCCACGATGCCGATGGCAATCCGCTCGGCGGCGATACCTCCTTCTCGTTCACCACCCGGGCGGGCGCGCAGCTGGTGCGGGTCAGTCCCGCCATCGGTGGCTCCGACGTGACCGACACGCAGGTGGCGCTCTGGTTCAGCCAGCCGATGCAGGCCGATGCGTCGGCTGCGGCGCTTTCGGTGACCGATCTCGTCACCGGCGCAGAGCTGACCGGCGAGAAAACCTGGGATGCGACGGGCACGCAGTTGATCTTCACACCGAGCGGCGCGTTCGCCCTTGGCCATGGGTTTGCGGTGCGGCTGGGAATCGGCGCGGGTGATGCGGACGGCAATCCGGTCAACGCCGATTGGACCTTCAGCACGCCGAACCCGATCGCCCGGGCGGCGGTCAGGTCAAGCGCTTCGGTGCCGGCCACTGCATCGGGCCTGCTCGTCCACGCGCTCAGCCAGGTCAACGCCGCGCGGGCTGCCTACGGCCTGAACGCACTGACCCTCGATCCGGCCATCTCGGCGGTGTCGGCCGAGCACGCGTGGGACATGATGGCAAATAACTACTTCAGTCACGACAGCCTGGACGGACGCGCCTACAGCGCCAGACTGCGCGACGCGGGGATCGGTTTCGCCAATTCCGGCGAGAACATCTGCTACGACAGCGGGCAGCCGGATCCCTATGCCGTGCTCGACTGGTGTCATTCCACGTTCATGGCCGAGCCGTACCCTGGCGTCACCAACCACAAGGGCAACATCCTGGGCCTGCACTTCACCCGACTGGGCGTCGGCCTGGCCCAGGTCGGCTCGAAAGTGATCGTGGTCTGGGACTTCACCGACTGATCCGCCTCGTGGGGGTGCCCGGAACCGGGTGCTACACTCCCTGACCGATGCCCGCCAAGAAGCGTTCCAACGGCGATCTGGTCATCGTCGAGTCACCCGCCAAGGCCAAGACCATCGAGCGGTACCTCGGGGACGGCTACACGGTGGTCGCCTCCTATGGCCATGTCCGAGACCTGCCGGAGCGGAGCCTGGGGGTGGATGTCGACGGCGACTTCACGCCGCGCTATGAGCCGCTGAAAGATCGACGCAAGGACCTCGATCGGCTCGCCGACCTGGCCAGGCGTGCTGACCTTGTCTGGCTGGCCACTGACCTTGACCGCGAGGGCGAGTCGATCGCCTGGCACATCGCCCAGTTCGCCGAGCTGCCGGATGACCGAGTGCGGCGGGTCACATTCAGCGAGATCACCAAGTCGGCCATCGACGCTGCATTCGCGCATCCGCGCGCCCTCAACCTTGACCTGGTCAACGCCCAACAGGCCCGCCGGGTGATCGACCGGCTGGTGGGCTACAAGCTCAGCCCGCTGGTGAGCAGCAAGATCCGTCGTGGCCTGTCGGCCGGACGCGTGCAGAGCGTGGCCGTGCGGCTCGTCGTTGAGCGCGAGCGCGAGATCGAGCGCTTCAACCCGGAAGAGTACTGGAGCCTTGCGGTCGAGTTGGCGAGACGCGGTGAGGCCGGACGCTTCACTGCCGAGCTGACCCGCATCGACGGCAAGAAGGCCCGCGTCGCAAGCGCGGAGCAGGCCGCCGAGCACGAGGCCGCGCTGCGCGTCGCGAACTACGCCGTGGCATCGGTGACCAGAACCGAGCAGCGAAAGGCGGCGCCCCCGCCGTTCACCACCAGCACGCTGCAGCAGGAAGCGTCCCGCAAGTTGAGCTTTGGAGCGAAGCGCACGATGAGCGTCGCGCAGTCGCTCTACGAGGGGATCGCCCTGCCTGAGGGCCAGGTCGGCCTCATCACCTATATGCGTACCGACTCGTTGTCGATCGCTTCGGGAGCGGTCAGCGAAGCACGCGGCGTGATCGCTGAGCGATTCGGTGCCGAATTCGTGCCGGATCGGCCCAACGCCTTCAAGAATCGCAGCCGCGGGGCGCAGGAGGCGCACGAGGCGATCCGTCCATCGAGTTTTGGCCGTTCGCCCGAATCGCTGCGCAGCCACCTCAAGCCCGACGAATATCGGCTCTATGAGCTCATCTGGAAGCGGGCGATTGCCAGCCAGATGAGCCCCGCGCGCTTCGACCAGGTGGGAGTGGACGTCTCCGCGGGCCGCTACACGATGCACGCCGGGGCGCGCAAGCGCGTCTTCGACGGCTACCAGGCGGTCTACATCGAGGGACGCGATGACGAGGAGGATGAGCGCCTGACGGTGCTGCCCGATTTGCGGCCGCACGAGCCGCTGGATCTCGCCTCGCTTACTGCCGAACAGCACTTCACGCAGCCGCCCCCGCGCTACACCGAGGCGACCCTGATCAAGGCGCTCGAGGAGCACGGCGTCGGCCGCCCCTCGACCTACGCCCCCACCATCGAAACGATCCGCCAGCGCGGGTACGTGGCCATCAAGGAGCGCCGTCTGTCGCCGGAGGAACCAGCCTTCAAGGTCACCGACCTGCTGGTGGAGCACTTCCCCGAGGTCGTCGACCTGGAGTTCACGGCGCGCATGGAGGAGCAGCTCGACGAAGTGGCGGCCGGGCGGCAGGAGTGGGTGCCGATGGTGCGCAGCTTCTGGGATCCCTTCAGCGCCAAGGTGATTGAGGGGCGCAGCAAGATCGCCAAGCAGGTCGAGATGACCGATATCGACTGCCCGCTCAGCGGCCACAAGATGATGAAGCGCTACGGACGCAACGGCTGGTTCCTGGGCTGCTCGGCCTACCCCGAGTGCAAGCACACCATGCCGCTCCCCGGCGAAGAGCCGGTGATCCCTCCGGACATGCCGGGGGTCGGGGAGAAATGCCCGGCTTGCGGTGAGGGCACGCTGAGCGCCCGGACCGGGCGCTTCGGCCCGTTTGTCGGCTGCGACCGATATCCGGAGTGCAAGCACATCGTCCGCCAGGAGCGTGCCAGCGAGCGGTTCGGCACCTGCCCCAAGTGCGAACAGGGCACGGTTGTGACCAAGCATGCCCGGCGCGGGCGTCGGCCATTCTGGGGGTGCGACCGCTATCCGGAGTGCGACTACACCAGCTGGACGCGCCCTGCCTCCGTTGACGGAGCGGATGGGCCGGCGGCCGGGGTGGCCGGCCGCGCCGGTGGCTGAGGCGCCGACCGGCGACGCCACGCTCGCCCTCGAGCGGTTTCTGGGCCACCTGTCGAGTCGCAACGCCTCGCCGCGGACCATCGTCGAGTATCGGCGCCACGCCGCCGAGTTTCTCGCCTTTTTGGATCGCAGTCATGTGGCCTGGGGTGCTCCTGACCGTGCCACCGTGCGCGCGTACCTATCCTGGCTGGCCGATCGGGAGCTTTCCGCGTCCGCCGTGGGCGGCCGCCTGTCGGCGATTCGCTCGCTCTATCGCCACGCCGCTCGGCAGGGCTGGCTGGCCGCCGACCCGTTGGCCGGTGTCCGCTCGCCGAAGCGTCCCGGACGTCTGCCACGGGTCCTCTCCGTCGCCGATGCAGCTCGCCTGGTCGAAGCGCCGCGCAAGATGGTGCTGGTCGGCGCGCGCGGGCGTGACCCGCTGGTCGCGGATGCGGCGGCGCGCCGCGATGCCGCCCTCCTCGAGCTGCTGTATGCGACCGGGATGCGGATCAGCGAGCTGGCCTCACTCTCGATCGACCGCGTTGACCTGGCGCGCCGGCGACTGCGGGTGGTCGGCAAGGGCAACAAGGAACGGGAGCTGCTCTTCGGCGACCCGGCAGCCCGGGCCGTGCGGGCTTACCTCGCAAGCGGACGACCGACCCTGGCGGCACGCGCTCCGCGACCGACTGCCACGCTCTTCCTCAATGCCACCGGCGGTCCGCT
>Ga0315281_10001133_pt1 | contig 38938 bp, 38 predicted proteins | sample YL17G07_0_MG_FD_204540 | JGI IMG/M metagenome (GOLD analysis project Ga0315281, IMG submission 204540) | Sediment microbial communities from Yellowstone Lake, YNP, Wyoming, USA - YL17G07_0 | ecosystem: Environmental > Aquatic > Freshwater > Lake > Sediment | place: USA: Wyoming | collected...
CAGGCGATCCAGCACCGGCGCGACGCTCCGCTTGATCCCACGCGTGATCACAAAGGCAATCCCCGAAGCAGCAAGGACGGCGGTCAACGCGACGATGATCATGATCAGCATCGAGCTCGACTTCGTCGAGTTGAAGACTGCGAGCTTGTCCACCCGCTCCTGCTGCGCCTGCGCGACGTAGGCGTCGAGGCTCTTCGAGAGCTGGTTGTAGGCGGCGATCTCCGGGCCGAGCGCGACCTGCTGCGCCTTGGCGTAATCCTTCGCCCGCACCGCAGCCCACACAGTCTGGTCGAGCCGCATGAACCGGTCGAAGGTCTTCACGACGGCCCCCGCTGCGGCCGTGTCGTGCGAGTCGGTCGAGAGACCCTGAACCGTCTTCAGCTCGGTCTGGAACGTCGAGACCGATTTCAGGAACGGCGCGCGGCTCTGGCCGCGGTCGAGCACGTAGCCCGTTTGCCAACCGTTCACGTCGGCACCGTCGAACTTCAGGGTCAAGCCGTGGATCACCTTCGGCGCGGACACGCCCGTGATCGCGTGCGTCGCAGAGGCGAGGCCGGTCATCCCCCAGAAGGCGACGCCGAAGACCACCAGCAGCATCGCGACTATGAGACCGAAGCTCGAATAGAGCTTCCGGCCGAGCGAGAGATTCCTGAACGCGGTCACGAGACTCCTCCGGATCGATGCGATGAAGGGACGGCGCGCGCAGCGGCGGCGCCGTTCCGTGAGCACCGGTCATCGGCAACGGACGAGCCGCGTTGAGACATCGCCTCACCGACATGTCCGTCCGCCGTCCCTGGCGGACGCGCCGGTCTAGCCGGTCGCGGCGCCGGCGAGCTCGACCGCGGGCACGTCGCCCCAGAGCTCTGCGAGCTTGTAGTAGTCGCGCGCCTCGGGCGTGAACACGTGCAGGACGACGTCGAGGTAGTCGGCGAGCACCCAGGTGCCCTCCTCGAGGCCGTCGGAGGCGACCGGGGTCAGGCCGTTCTCCTGCTTGAGGCGGCGGTGCACCTCGTCCCAGACGGCGGCGGTCTGCCGCGGGTTGCGGCCGGTGCAGATCACGAAGTAGTCGGTGAACGAGCACACGGGCCGCATGTCGAGGATGACGACGTCCTCCGCCAGCTTCTCCTGGGCGAGAGCGGCGATACGGCGGGCTTGTTCGAGCGAGTCCAGGGCTGGTTCAGTGTCCTTCGTGGGGATCGAGAGCAGTGTAGCCTCGGCCTGCGGACGTCGATCCTCGCGGTCGAGACCGGGACCGAAGTTCCGCGAGTGTTCCATTCGCCGAGACGGTGGTCTAGTATCCGGGACGTGACCCTTGCGGCGCAGACGGCGGACGGACGCCGGACCGGTGAAGCGCGTCCTTTTCCGGCCACTCGAGCGGGACTTCGATCCCGGTGCTCTCGACGTCCGGCCGGACCGTCGCCGCCCCCCGAGGCTCGACTCCTCGACGGATCCGATCCAAGGAGGGCGCAACTGACGAGATCCTGACGGAGGGCGCAGCGGCTTCCGCCGCGCGTACCGCTTGGTTGTTCGGTCCTACGAAGCTAGAGAATAGAGGGGAAACCTGATGAGATCGACGAAGATCAAGATCGGCATCGCGTGCGCGGCCAGTGGCCTTGTCGCGCTGATGCTGACCACGGTCGCCACCGGTGCACGAACCGCACCGCCGGTCGGCTCGGGCACCGCCTCCGCGACGAAGTCAGTCTGCGGCATGGGCACCGGCAAGAAGGCGACGGGGACGCCGATCAAGATCGGCGGCATCGACATGCTCATCCCCGGCGTCGACTTCACGACGATCGGCAAGGTCGTGCAGGCGTACTTCAGCTGCGTGAACGACAACGGCGGCATCAACGGCCACCCGATCAACTACATCCTCTACAACGAGCAGCTCAACCCGGCTCAGGAGGCGTCGCTCGCACGGAAGCTGATCGAGAGCGACAAGGTCGTCGGCATCGTCGGCAACACGAGCTTCGCCGAGTGCGGGACGAACTGGAGGTACTACAAGAGCAAGCACTTCATCGTGATCGGCGCGGGCGTGCAGGCCGAGTGCTTCAGCACGCCGTCGTTCGTCGAGACGAACATGGGCCCGCGCTACAGCGATGTCGGCGCAGCGCAGGCGCTCGTCAGGGCCGGCGTGAAGAAGCTCGCCATCGCCTCGCCGGACTCGATCTCGGATTACGCCGACGGCGGCGTGGCCCTGGTCGGCCAGAAAGCCGGCATCCCGGTCAAGATCTTCCCGACCCATCTGCCGGTCACCGATGCGGCCTCGCAGCTGCTCCAGATGTACCAGTTCGTCGGTGACGGCGGCGGGATCATCATCGACTTCACCCCGGACACGGCGCCGGCGTTCATGAAGGCCGCCCAGACCATGGGCATCGTCGACAAGGTGAAGTGGGGCTCGTCGACCCCGATCGCGAACACGTTCATGTCCAGCCAGTTCTCGCCGGCGTTCGACGGGCATCTCTGGATCAACCAGGAGTTCAGCAACATCGACCCGAGCGTCGGGCCGGACACGGCGCTGATGTTCCAGGTCCTGAAGAAGTACGCCCCGACGATCGCGCCGCAGGCGTTCGGACAGATGGGCTACATGGACGGGATGTTCGCGACGCATGCACTGCTGAGCATCCAGGGGCCGGTGACCGCGACGTCGTACAACAAGGCGGTCGCAGCGCTGAAGAACCAGAAGACGGACATGCTCTGCAAGCCGTGGTACGTCGGCAACCTCCCGTACCACATCCCGAGCAACACGGACATCACCGTCGACTACAAGAACGGCGCCGTGGTCGTGAAGGAGAAGTGCTTCCCGATCCAGGCTGTCGACGCGTCGATCGCCCAGACGCGCCTCTGGGAGACGAAGTACAACCTCAACACCGGCAAGTAGCGGAAGCGAGAGAAGCAACAACATGACGATCAGGGTGCCCGGAGGCTTCGATGACTGACCTGCTCGCGCTGAGCATCTTCGGCGTGGACTGGCAGTTCCTCAAGCCGTTCATCGTGATCGGCCTCGCCTTCGGAGGCGTGTACGCGCTCTCCGGCGTCGGGCTGGTCGTGCTGTACCGGGCCACCGGTGTGCTGAACCTCGCGTTCGGCGCAATCGGGGCCGCGGGCGCCCTGATCGCCTACTACCTGCTCAACCACACGGGTTGTCCCGAGTGGCTCGCGTTCTCGATCTGCGTCGCGTTCGGCGGGGTCGTCAACCTTGCCTACGGCATGGTGTTCGGCCCCGCCTTCGCGCGGCGCGACCTGCTCGTGAAGATGATGGGCACGCTCGCCCTCGCGCTGATCCTGCTCGGCCTGATGGCCTGGCGTGCCCCCGCCGGCGGCGCCTTCGCGCGTTTCCTGCCGCTGCCGAGCACGCAACACCACTACGCGATCTTCGGGACGACCGTGAACCTGACGCAGATCATCTCGATCGCGCTGGCACTCGTCATCACCGCCGCCGCCAGCATCTTCCTGCGCGTGACGAAGCTCGGCACAGCGATGCGCGCGCTCGCGGACGACCGCGAGATCACCGCCACGCTCGGAGTTCCGGTACGCCGAGTCGAGGCCGCGGCCTGGTTCGGGTCGGGGATCGCCTGCGGCGCGGCAGGGCTCATCCTCCCCGACCTCCTCACCTCGCTCGACTACTCGGCCTTGACGTTCCTCGTCATCGCCTCGCTCGCGGCGGCGCTGATCGGCCGGCTGCAGTCGCTCTGGGCGACGATGTTCGGCGGAATGGCGGTCGGTCTCGCGCAGGCGGTGATCAGTCCGTACTCCTCGATCTCCGCTTACCGCTCGGGGACACCGTTCGTGCTCGCGATCGCTGCGCTCCTCTACCTCTCGCGGCGGCGCGTCGTCACGATCTCGCGGGCGGGGACCTAGGCGGTTGGAAGCGGCGCCGGCAGACAGCAGTCGCACCGCGCCGATGCGCGCTGTGCTGCGCGTCGAGCGGGGAACGATCGTCCGCGGCGTGGTCATCGTCGGGGTGCTCGCCGTCGCGCTGTTCGGCGTGCCCTACGTCGCGGGCGCCGACTGGATCACCACCTCCACGAGCATCGCGATCTACACGGTCGCCGCCCTCGGCTTCGGCATCCTGTACGGCCGCGCCGGGATGATCTCGCTCGGCCAGGTGGCGCTGCTCACGATCGGCTGCTGGATCGGCACGCGGCTCTCCTACGCGACGTCGCTCCCCTTCCCGGTGCTTCTGCTCGCCGCCGGAGGGATCACGTGCGCGATCGGCGTGCTCGTCGGCCTCCCCGCGCTCCGCCTCTCGGGGCTGTATCTCGCACTGGTCACGCTGATGTTCGCGGGCGCCACGACCATCGTGCTGTCGGTGAACGACTTCCCGAACGGCGGCGGCGGCTTCAGCGGCCGGTCGGCGACCGGCGCGCTCGCCACCAGCACGCCCCCGGTACGACGGCCGTCGTGGGCGATCGCCGACGTTGCGTTCTACCGCTACACCGTCATCGTGTGCGCGATCCTGTTCCTGCTCGCGCTGCTGCACGTCGCGGGCAAACCGGGACGCGCCTGGGCGTCGATTCGCGAGAGCGAGCCGGCCGCGCTGGCTGCCGGCGTCAACATCACGCTGTACAAGCTCTGGGCGTTCGCGCTCGCGTCCTTTGTGACCGGTGTCGCAGGATGCCTGCTCGCAGCGCAGGTGGGAGTCCCACGCGCGATCACCTTCCAGACGCAGGACTCGCTCACCCTGGCCGCGACGGCTCTGATCGGCGGCATCTTCAGCCTCTGGGGCGCCCTCGTCGCCGGCGTCTTCCAGCAGGCCATCCCGTTCCTCTTCCAGGCGCAGTGGGGAATCAACCCGAACTTCGTCCTGATCATCTTCGGCGCCGGCCTCCTCCAGGTGCTGCTGACGGCGCCCGGCGGGCTCGCCGACCAGCTGCCGAAGGACCTCGCCCGGCTCGGGAGGCTCGTCGCCTCACGGGTGCGCGAGCAGGCGGACGCGGAGAAGAAGGCGCCGTGATCGAGGTCAACGGCCTGACGGTCCGCTTCGCCGGGGTCACGCCGCTCGACGACGTCAGCGTCGTCTTCCCGGGCGGGACGTGCGGGCTCATCGGGCCGAACGGCGCCGGGAAGACGACCTTCTTCAACGTCCTCAGCGGTTTCGTCCGACCCGCGAAAGGAGCAGTCCGCGGCTTCGGCGACGACCTGCTCGCGATGGCCGACTACAGACGGGCGCGCTGGGGCCTTCGGCGCACGTTCCAGACGGAGATGGCGATCGAGAAGCTCTCGGTCTACGACAACGTCGCGATGATCCACGAGCATTCGGGCGCGAAGCGCTCCTCCCGCAGAGCCGACGTGCTGGACGCGATCGCGTTCGTCGGGCTCGAGACGCCGCCGAAGGCGAAGGTCGGCGGGCTCGGCGCGCGGGAACGGCGCCTCGTGGAGGTCGCCCGTGCCGTGGTCGGAAGCCCACGCGTCGTGCTCCTCGACGAGCCGGCCGCGGGTCTTCCCGACGAGCAGACGGAGCAGCTCGCCCAGGTGATCCAGAAGATCCCGGAGCAGTTCGGCGCGCTCGTCATCCTCGTCGACCACGACATGACCCTCGTCTCGGCCTGCTGTCAGACCACGGCCGTGCTCGATTTCGGCAAGCTGATCGCGTCCGGCCCGACCGCGGACGTGCTGCGGAACGAGCACGTGATCCGTGCGTACCTGGGCACGGAGGAGGAGCTGTGAGCACGCAGGAAGACGGCGCGGGCGGTCTCCGCCTCGAGGGGCTGACGGTCGCGCGGGGAGGGCGCCCCGTCGTGATCGACGTCTCCCTCGAGATCCCGCCGGCGCAGGTGACGGCGCTCCTCGGCGCCAACGGGGCCGGGAAGTCGTCGATGGTGCTGGCCGTCGGCGGGTTGCTGCGCACCGGCGGCGGCCGGGTCCTGCTCGGCGATCGCAATCTGACGCACCTCCGGCCCGAGCAGGTCCGCGCCGCCGGTGTCGCGATCGTCCCCGAGGGGCGGCGGCTGCTGCCGGCGCTCACGGTCGAGGACAATCTCCGCATCGCAACGTACTCGCTCGGCAGCGCGCATGCGAAGGAGGGGATCGCCTACGCGCTCGAGCTCTTCCCGGAGCTCGAGAAGCGCTGGAGCCAGACCGCGCGCCTGCTCTCGGGGGGCGAGCAGCAGATGGTCGTGCTCGCCCAGGCGCTCGTCTCCCGGCCGAAGATCATCCTCGTCGACGAGCTGTCGCTCGGCCTTGCGCCGGTCGTCGTCAAGCGGCTCGTGCCCGTGCTGGAAGCCGTCGCCGCCGGCGGCGTCGGCGTGCTCCTGATCGAGCAGTTCGCCCACGTTGCGCTCGGGCTCGCGCAGACCGCATACGTGATCGAAGGCGGCCGCATCAGCTACCACGGCTCGGCGCAGAGGCTCAAGGACGAGCCGGAGCTCCTCCACTCGGCGTACCTCCTGCGCGAGAACGCTTCCTAGCCGGGAACGAGCACCGCGCGGCCGGTGACCTCGCCGTCCCGGAGCTTGTCGAGCACGTCGTTGACGGCGTCCAGGGAGTGGGTCTCGGTCTTCAGGGTGACCCGGCCGGCCGCGTGGAGCTGGAGGAGCTCCCAGAGGTCGACCCAGGTGCCGACGAGATTGCCGACCACCGCCTGCTCGTTCACGACGAGGGCCGCGGACGGGATCGAGATCGTGCCGCCGTAGCCGATGACCGAGAACGTGCCGCCGCGGGCGAGCATCGCGGCCGAGTCGGCGTGGGTCTGCTCGGTGCCGACGAAGTCGAAGACGAGGTCTGCGCCGCGGCCACCGGTCAGCTCGCGGACCGCGTCCACCGACGCGGATCCCTCGACCACCTCGTCGGCCCCGAGCTCGGCCGCGAGTCGCCGCCGGCGCTCGTCGGTGTCGACCGCGATCACCGAGCTCGAGCCGAGCTCGCGGACGAGCTGGAGCGCGATGTGGCCGACGCCGCCCGCACCGATGACGACGGCGGTCGAGCCGGGGACGGCGAGATGCGCGACCCGCTTGACCGCGTGGTACGCGGTCAGGCCGGCGTCCGCGTGCGGCGCGACGGCGGCCGGCTCGACCCCGGCGGGCAGCCGCACGAGCGAGCGCTCCGACACGAGCACGTACTCCGCGAAGCCGCCGTCGACGGACAGGCCGGTGAACTGGTGCCGGTCGCAGTGCATGTCGTTGCCGCGACGGCACGCGACGCAGAGGCCGCAGCTCCAGGGCGGGTAGACGAGCACCGCGTCGCCTTTCGCCACGGTCGAGACCCCGGCGCCGAGCTCTTCCACCCAGCCGGCGTTCTCGTGTCCGAGGACGCGCGGCAAGGTGACGCCGGCAGGCTCCATCAACCCCTCGATCGCGTGCAGGTCGGTGGCGCAGACTCCCGCGCCGCCGATGCGGACGAGCACGTCGTTCGGGTGCACGAGCTCCGGTCTCGGCCGGTCGACGAGCTCGAGCGGCCGGTGGTACTCGCGCATGAGTGCCGCTTTCACGTCTCTCCCTTCGGGCTCGAACCCGCGAGCAGCCGCAGCCCCTCGCAGAGGGTCGGATGGGTCATGGGGCGAAGGTCTCGTCGGGGGCGACGGCGACCTCCAGCAGGAGAGGCTCGTTCCGGGCGCCGAGGCCCGGCAGCACCTCGTCGAACGCGTGCAGCAGCTCGTCGTGCCCGCTCACGGTCTGCGCCGGGCAGCCGAGCGCCCGCGCGAGGCCGGCGACGTCGATGCCGAAGCCCGGCCACGGCACCGCGCCGCCGTGCTGCTCGGCGAGCCGGTCCATGATCGCGTAGCCGCCGTTCGAGAGGATGACGAAGAGCGCTCCGGCGCGGTAGTGCGCGGCGCTCCAGAGCGCCTGGATCGAGTAGAGCGAGGAGCCGTCGCCGACGATCGCGACGACCGGCCGGTCCGGCAGCGCCATGCGCAAGCCGGTCGCGGCGGGCAGCGCGAACCCGAGCCCGCCCATGGCGGGGCTGAGGGAGCCGAGCGGCTCGCGCGCGGGCAGCCGTGCGAGCAGCTCCGGCCGGTTCGACGGCGATTCCTCGATCACGATCGCGTCGCGCGCGAGACGCTCGGCCAGCGCGGCGAAGACGTGTCCGGCCCGGAGCGGCTCGCCGGGGGCGGGCGGAGCCGGCGGCGCGGGCGGCGCGGGCCGCACGGGGGGCGTTCCCTTCCGCGCAGGCACGATCCGCGCGAGCTCGGCGCACACGGGCGCCGGATGCGCGAGCACCGCGACGTCCGCCGTGCTTCGGTGCACCTCGGCCGCGTCCTCGCTCACCACGGCGACCCGCGTCCCCGCCTCGGCGAACGCACCGGGATGGTAGGGGTACTGCCGGAACGCCGGCCCGCCGACGACGAGCACGGCGTCGTGCGGCGCGAGCGTCTGGCGCAGCCGCGTCCGGTCGGCCGGCAGGTGGCCGGCGAACAGCACGTGGTCCTGGGGGAACCCGGCCCGGGCGCTGAAGGACTCCTGCCACACCGGGCACACGAGACGCTCGGCCAGCGTGACGAGCGCGCTCCACGTGTCGGGATCGTCGGCGCCCGCCCCGACGACGAGCGCCGGGCTCTTCGCGCCGGCGAGGAGCTCCGCCAGCTCCGCGACCGCGCGCGGGTCCGCGGCGCGAGCCCGCACGACGCGGCGCGCGGCGGCGCGCTCCTCCGCCGGCTCCGCGTCGGCGGACCAGTCGTCCATCGGCACGATCACCAGGGCGGGCCCGCGTGCGGTGACCGCCTCGTGACACGCGCGGGCGAGCGCTCCGGGCACGTCCTGCGCGCGGACCGGCTGGTCGACCCACACGGGGTAGTCGCCCGCGAGCCCCTGCAGCCTTCCCGCGAGAAACGGCTCGGTTGCGAGATGGCGCCGGTCCTGCTGGCCGACGAGCACGACGAGGGGGGCGCGGTTGACACGTGCGGTGGCGAGGGCGCCGACCGCGTTCCCGAGCCCGGGCGTCGTGTGCAGGATCGCGAGCGCGGGCCCGCCGCGCCCGATCGCCCAGCCGGTCGCCATGCCCACGACCGAGCTCTCGTGCAGGCCGAGCACGAAGCGGAGGTCGCCCGGCAGGTCGGCGAGCAGGTTGATCTCCGTCGAGCCGGGATTCGCAAAGAGCGAGGTCAGCCCGTACTCGCGGAAGACGTCGAACGTCGCGTCGCGGACCGTCTGGCGGTTCATGCCCGGAACCTACACACAGATGACGTGACGTCTCCGGTCGAGCCCCGCCGCGCCGCCGCCGAGAGCCTCGACGGCGGCGCGAACAGCGCTTCCTAGAACGGGAAGGGCTCGGCCTTCTCCCTCGAGGTCAGCCACTGCCACTCGGTCCAGAGCTCGAGCTGGCCCACGCCGCCGAAGTGGCCGCCGTTGCTCGAGCACTTGAAGCCCCCGAACGGTGCGGCCGGCTCCTCGTTGACCGTCTGGTCGTTGATGTGGACCATGCCGGCGTCGAGGCGCGCGGCGACGGCGGCGGCCCGGGCCTGACTTCCCGACTGGACCGCGGCCGAGAGCCCGTATTCCGTCGCGTTCGCGAGCTCGACGGCCTCGTCGTCGGTCTTGAACGTCGTGACCGCGGCGACCGGGCCGAAGATCTCCTCCTTGAAGGCCGCCATGTCCGGGCGCACGTCGCGCAGCACGGTCGGCGGGAAGAACAGGCCGTCGCGGGACCCGCCGACGAGCACCGAGGCGCCCGCCTTCACCGTCTCGTCGACGATCCGCTGCACCCGCGCGATCTGCTTCTCGTTGATCAGCGGACCGAGGGCCACCTCGGTCGTCGCCGGGTTCCCGACGGGAAGCCGGGCTGCCCGCTCGACCAGCGCAGCCAGGTAGTCCTCGACGATCGACTCGTGCACGAGGTGCCGGCTCACCGCCAGGCAGATCTGGCCCTGGTGCAGGAACGAGCCCCACGCGCCGGCCGACGACGCGGCCTCGATGTCCGCGTCCTCCAGCACGATCAGCGGCGAGTTGCCGCCGAGCTCGAGCACGACGCGCTTCAACCCGCGGCCCGCGGCCTCGCCGACCAGGCGACCGGTCTTCGTCGAACCGGTGAACGAGATCATCCGGACGTTCGGGTCCTCGACGAGCGCCTGCCCTACGTCGGCGCCGCCGCCGAGCACGTGCAGGACGCCCGAGGGCAGTCCGGCCTCTTCGAAGATGCGCGCGATGATCACGCCGCCGCTCACGGGAGTGTTCGGATCGCTCTTGAGCACGACCGCGTTCCCGAGCGCGAGCGCCGGGCCGATCGACCGCATCGCCAGCACGAGCGGGAAGTTCCACGGCGTGATCACGCCCACGACGCCGATCGGCGCGCGGCGTGCGGTCGAGGTCCGTCCGGGTGTCGGCGACGGCAGCTCCTGCTCGAGCTGAGCCGCGGTGAGGGAGGCGGCCTGCTCGAGCTGCCCGATCGAGGCGGTGATCTCCACCGCCGCCTTCGGCGGGATGCACCCCGACTCGCGGATCATCCACGTCGCGATCTCGTCGCGGTGGAGCTCGAGCAGCTCTCCCGCACGGCGCACGACCGCCACGCGCTCGTCCATCGGCGTCGCGGCCCACGCACGCTGAGCGCGCGCGGCCGACTTCGTGGCCGCGGCGACCGACGCCGCGTTCGCAACGCCGGCCGTCCCGAGGACCTCGCCCGTGGCGGGCTCGATCGTCTCGGTCGTCTCCGGCGCGTCGACCCACCCGTCGCTGAAGATCTTGCCGGTCCACTCCTGCTCGCTGAGGAGCAACCCAACCGCCTGCTCAGTTGCACTCATGAGACGCTCTCCTCTACTCGCTGGCCTGGGCGATACGCCCACCGATGAGGTCTGCCCCTTTTTCGGCGATCATAATCGCCGCCGCGTTCGTGTTTGCGCACGTGATCGTCGGCATGACCGACGCGTCGGCGACCCTCAGCCCCTCGACGCCGTAGACGCGCAGCTGCGGGTCGACGACCGACCCGATCGCGCACGTCGACGTGGGGTGATAGACGGTCTGCGCCGCGCGGCGGACCCAGGTCATGATCTCCTCGTCCGAGTCGCCGGCCGGCACGCTGAAGGGCCTGCGCAGCGCCTTGCGCAACGGCTCCTGCTCGGCGATCTCCAGCGCCAGCCGGACGCCTGCGATCATCGACGCGCGGTCCTCCTCGGTGGTGAGGAAGTTGCACAGCACCCGCGGCTTGGAGTCGGCGAGCGGCGCGCGCAGCATCACGCGCCCGCGGCTCGTCGGCTTGACCACGACCGGGCCGAAGCAGCAGCCGCTAGCGTGCGGCGCGGTCAGCCCCTCGTCGTAGAACAGCGACGGCGCGTAGTGGAACTCGACGTCGGGCGCCTCCAGCTCGGGCCGTGTGCGGAAGAACGCGCCGGCCTCGGGGATGTTGGACGTCAGCGGCCCGCGGCCCTCGGCCTCGAGCAGCTCGAAGTTCTCCGGGGTGAAGGCCCCGAAGAGCGACGGCTCGTCGGTCTCGTAGTTGAGCTGGACCATGCAGTGGTCCTGGAGGTTGTGACCGACCGGCAGGTTCTCGCGGACCTCGATCCCGAGCTGCTCGAGGTCCTCGGCCGGCCCGATGCCCGAGATCAGCAGCAGCGCCGGCGACTGGTAGGAGCCTGCCGACAGGATCACCTCGCGCCGGGCCCGGATCTCCTCGACCTTGCCTCCCCGGGCGACCTCCACGCCGACGGCGCGCGCGCCGTCGAACAGGATCCGCAGCGCCATCGCGTCGGTGAAGACGTCCAGGTTCGGCCGCCCCTCGGCCGGGTGCAGGAAGGCCTCGGCGGTCGAGCAGCGCCGCCCGTTGCGCTGGGTGAGCTGGAAGCGCCCGACGCCCTCCTGGCGGGCGCCGTTGAAGTCGGGGTTGTGCTCGTGGCCCGCCCGCACGCTCGCCTCGAGCATCAGCTCGATCATGGGGCTCATGGCGCGGCTGTCGGACACGCGCATCGGCCCGCCGACGCCGTGGAAGGCGTCCTCGCCGCGCTCGTTGTCCTCCGAGCGCCTGAAGTAGGGCAGGACCTCGTCGTAGCTCCAGCCCTTGGCGCCGCCGGCCGCCCAGCCGTCGTAGTCGGCGCGGTTGCCTCGGACGTAGATCATCGCGTTGATCGATCCCGACCCGCCGAGCACCTTGCCGCGCGGCAGGAAGAGCCGCCGGCCGTCGAGCCCCGGCTCCTGCTCGCCGTAGAGATCCCAGTCGACGCTCGACTTCAGCAGCATCGGGAAGGCGATCGGCATCGCGATCTCCGGCCGGCTGTCCTGCCCCCCGGCCTCGAGCAGCGCGACCTTGGCGTCCGTGTCCTCGCTGAGGCGCGCCGCGAGCACGCAGCCCGCAGATCCTGCCCCGACGATCACGTAGTCGTACACCGCTCCCCCTTCGTTGTCAGGCCGCCTGATACTACGCCATCGCGGACGAGGGAATCAACCACGGCGGCGCGTCTACGCGAGCATCTCCCGCACGGCCGCGACGACGTCGTCCGCGCCCGGCAGATACGCGTCCTCCAGCGGCGCGCTGAACGGGATCGGGGCGAACGGCGCGCCGACGCGCCTCACCGGCGCGTCGAGGAAGTCGAAGGCCGCCCGCTGGACCTGCGCCGCGATCTCGGCGCCGAAGCCGCCGTGCTCGACCGCCTCGTGCGCGACGACGAGCCGGCCGGTGCGCTCGACGGACGCCACGATCGCCTCGAGGTCGAGCGGAACGAGCGTGCGCGGATCGATCACCTCCGCCTCGATGCCGTCCTGCGCGGCGAGGCGGTCCGCCGCCGCCAGCGCATCGTGCACGAGGCGCGAGAGGGCGACGATCGTGACGTCGCGGCCCGCGCGGAGGGTGGCGGCCTCGCCGATCCTCGCCGGCGCGACGCGCTCGGGCACCTCCTCCTTGCGGAAGTACAGCGTCTTGTTCTCGATGAACACGACGGGATTGGGATCCGCGATCGCGCTCGCGAGGAGTCCCGCGGCGTCGACCGCGCGGCTCGGCATCACGACCTTGAGCCCCGGCACGTGCGTGAGCCAGCTCTCCAGGCTCTGCGAGTGCTGCGCCGCGCCGCGGTGGCCGGCGCCGCCCTGCGTGCGCAGCACCAGCGGCACCGTCAGCTGGCCGCCGGACATGAAGTGGGCCTTGGCGGCGCCGTTGACGAGCTGGTCGAGCGCCAGCGTGATGAAGTCGATGAACATGATCTCGAGCACCGGACGCAGGCCCGACTGCGCCGCGCCGATGGCGACGCCGGTGATCGCGGCCTCGCTGATCGGCGTGTTGATCACGCGCTCGACGCCGAACTCCTCGGCCAGGCCGGCGGTGGCGGTGAAGGGGCCGCCCTCTGCGACGTCCTCCCCGAGGACGAACACGCGGTCGTCGGCGCGCATCGCCTCCGCGAGCGTCGAGGTGATCGCCTTGATGTACGTCGTCTCAGGCATCCGCGTAGACCATGGCCTCGATCAGCTCGACGGGCGGGAACGGGCTCTCGCGCCCGAAGCGCACCGCCTGCTCCACCGCCTCGGCGGCCTCCGACTCGAGCGCCGGCAGCACGTCCGCGGCGAACCAGCCCTGCGCGATCCCGTGGCGCTGGAGCCGCAGGATGGGATCCTTCGCCTGCCAGTCGGCGGCGGCGAGCGCCTCGCGGTACTTGCCGGGGTCGCCCTCGTAGTGGCCGCCGAGGCGATACGTCAGGCACTCGAGCAGGAACGGGCCGCGTCCCCCGCGCGCCGACGCGAGGTAGCGTCCGAACGCGTCCCACACCGCCACGACGTCGTTGCCGTCGACGGTGTCCCGCTCCACGTCGTAGGGCGCGACGACGTCGCTCACGCGCTCGACGTTCGTGTGCGCCGAGCGTGGCGTGAACTCCGCGAAGCCGTTGTTCTCGCACACGAGGATGAGCGGCAGCCTCCAGAGCGTCGCCAGGTTCACCGTCTCGTTGAACTGCCCTGCCTGCACGGCGCCGTCGCCGAAGAAGACGACCGCGACCGAGTCCCGGCCGAGCCGCCGAGCCGCGAGCGCGCTCCCGAGTGCGATCGGGATGTTGCCGCCGACGACGCCGGTCGCGCCCATGAAGCCGTGCTCGACGTCGACGACGTGCATCGACCCGCCGAGCCCGCGGCACAACCCGCCGTCGCGGCCCATCAGCTCCGCCATCAGCCGGTCGAGCGGCGCGCCCTTCGCGATCGCGTGCCCGTGCGCGCGGTGCCCGGAGTACACCGGGTCGTCGTCGCGCAACTGCGAGCACACCGCCGCGGCGACGCCCTCCTGCCCCGTGCTCAGGTGGACGAGCCCGTGAACGTCGTCGGCGCGCTTGAGCTGCCCGACGCGCTCCTCGAAGAGCCGGATCCGCCACATCGTGGCGAGCAGGCGGAGCGCCTGCTCGCCGTCGAGTGGCGACGCTTTCACTAGGCGGTCACGGGGGCCGTGCCGAGCACCTGCTGCACTGCGGCGACGATCTTGTCCTCGTTCGGCAGCACCCAGGCCTCGAGCGGCTCGCTGTACGGGATCGTCGCGTCGAGCGCAGTGACCTGGACGATCGGCGCCTTGAGCGACGAGAACCCGTACTCGGCCACCTCGCCGGCGATCACCGACGCGACGGACGCGTGCCGCGTCGCCTGGTCGACGAGCACCAGCCGGCCGGTCTTGTCGACCGACTCGAGGATCGTCTGCGTGTCGAGCGGCGCGAGCGTGCGCGGGTCGATCACCTCGGCCTGGATGCCCTCCGCGGCCAGACGCTCGGCGGCGCCGAGCGCGCGGTCGACCATCCAGCCCGTGGCGACGATCGTCACGTCGCCGCCCTCGCGCCGGATCGCGGCCTGGCCGAACGGGACGAGGTACTCGCCGTCGGGCACCTCGCCGTGCTCGAGCGTGAGCAGGTAATGGTGCAGGTAGACGACGGGGTTGTCGTCACGGATCGCGGTCGCCATCAGGCCCTTCGCGTCGGCGGCCGTCGACGGCACCACGACCTTCAGGCCGGGCACGCCCATGAAGAGCGAGCTGATCGTGCCGGTGTGCTGACCCGCCCACCCGGCGGTGAACCCGTAGCCGGCCTTGAGCACCAGCGGGACCTTCACCTGGCCGCCGCTCATCGAGCGGAAGCGGGGCGCCTCGTTCAGCACCTGGTCCATCGCGACGAGCATGAACTCGGCCATGTAGAGCTCGACCACGGGCCGGAAGCCGGCCAGGGCGGCGCCGACGGCCATGCCGATCTCGGCCGTCTCGGAGATGGGGGTGACACGGACGCGGTCCTTGCCGAACGCGTCGACGTACGGCTCGTTCTCGGTCGTCGCCATGTTCTGGCCGAAGTAGAGGACGGTGTCGTCGCGCTGCATCTCGAGCGTGATCGCCTCGTCGATGGCGGCGATGTAGGGCAGTTCATGTGCCATGAATCGATCGCCTCCTAGATGGTTGGTGCCATGAGATCGCCCGCCAGATGGTGGCAACAACCATCATGCGTAGACGTACTCGAGGGCTGTTTCCACGTCCGGGAACGGGCTGGCGAGGCCGAAGGTGACCGCCGCCTGCATCTCCTCGCGGACGTCCCCGGCGATCCGCTCCGCCTCCTCGGCCGAGAGCGTGCCGTCGGCGACGAGCCTGCCGCGGAATGCCGGCACCGGGTCGCCCTTGAGAGCGGCCTCGTACTCCTCCGGCGCGCCGAACTTCTCGATCGCCTCGTGCTCGGGGTAGTGCAGCGGCACACCGGGTGGGGCGATGAGGTTGCCGTGGGCCGACAGCCGGTACATCACGGACTCGACGAGCGTCGGCCCCCCGCCCGCGCGGGCGCGCGCGACCGCCGCGCCGACCGTTTCGTAGACGGCGATCGGGTCGAGGCCGTCGATCGTCACGCCGGGCATGCTGAAGGCCTTCGCCTTCACCGAGAGGTCCTCGCCGGCGGCGCGGTTGGCGTCCTCCTGCTCGCTGCGCGTGTGGACGTTGTAGCCGTTGTTCTCCATCACGTAGACGATCGGGAGCTTCCACAGCGAGGCGATGTTCAGCGACTCCGAGAACGCGCCCTGCTTGGAAGCGCCGTCGCCGAAGAAGCACAGGACGACCTGGCCTCGCTTGCGGATCTGCGCCGCCCACGCCGCGCCGGTCGCATGCGGGATCCCGGCCGCGACGATCCCCGACGTGCCGAGGAAGCCGTTCGAGACGTCGGCGAGGTGCATCGAGCCGCCGATGCCCTTGCAGAGCCCGTCCTTGCGGCCGTAGATCTCGGCCATCATCGCCTTGGTGTCTGTCCCGCGCGCGATCGGGTAGCCGTGGCAACGGTAGGTCGCGAAGAACTGGTCGTCGGGACCGAGCGTGGCGATCGAGCCGACGATCGACGCCTCGGCGCCGTCGCCGAGATGCGTGTGGCCGCGGATCACGCCCGGATGCTCGACGAAGGTGCGCTTGACCCGCTCCTCGAACTCCCGGATCCGCAGCATCTGCGTGTACATCCAGACGAGCCGGTCGCGGTCGAGCTCCTTGACTCCCTTCGGTGCGCTCACGTGGAGCTCCTCTCGTGTCCGAATTGGGCGGCGGTCGTCTCGTAGGCCCGCCGGAAGATCACGTCGATCGGTTGGTTGCGCAGTTTCTCGGAAAGCACCTCGACACCCCAGGGCCCGGTGTAACCCTGGTCCTCGCAGGCCTTGATGAACCCGCGAATGTCGAACTCGCCCTCGCCGGGCAGCTCGCGGTGGTTGACCACCTCGTCGACCGGATCCTCCATGTCCTCGAGCCAGCCGTCGCTCAGCTCGACCCACGAGAGGTACTCGAGCGGGAAGCGGCGCAGCTCGTCGGGCGCGATCCCGAGCTTGGACATGTGCCACGTGTCGATCGCGACGCCCCCGTTCGGGGCGCCGGCGCCCACAACGACCTCGAGCGCGGCGTCGACGGTGCGGACGTTCACGTCGAAGGGCATGAACTCGTAGACGACCTTCGCGTCGGTGTGCTGAGCCGCGTCGGCGCAGAGCTCGCCGAAGCGCTCGGCGAGCAGCGAGAGCTCAGCCGGTGTTCCGGGGATGTTGCCGACCTTGATGTGGTGGGCGCCGAACGTGCTCGCCGCGTCGAAGAGCAGCTTGCGGATCTTGTCGGAGGCCTGGCGGCGCTCGTCGTCGGGGTCGAGGAACCAGTCCATCAGGAACTCCAGCTCGAGGTGGCGCAGCCCGTTGGCGTCGAAGATCTCCTTCATCTCCCGCAGGCTGCGCGTCTCGAGCACGTGCTCGAGGTCGGCGTGCCAGATCCCGAGCCCGCTGAACCCGACCGTGCGCGCCTGCGCGCAGCGGTCGGCCCAGTCGAAGAGGCTCCACTCCCGCCCGGTGTGCACCTCGACCGGCCCGGAGACGGTCCAGTAGAGGCCGATCAGCTCGACGTTGGCCCCCACGCCCAGGATCCTAGTGCGGGCGGTACGAGGTGCGCGCGACCTCGGCGTACGGGACGGGCGAGACGATCGCGCGGATCTCGGTCTGCACGTGGCGCTCGACCACGGGCTTCGCCGACCCGCCGCCTTCCTCGCCCCAGACGAGCGTCACCTCGGTGCCGGGCTCGCTCTGCTCGACGTCGACGATCGCGAGCGACAGCATCGAGCTCTCGTTCGAGCTGTAGCCGGAGAAGGTCGAGACGCCGACCATCTTCCCTTCCTTCAGGATCTTGTCGTTCGGCCACGTCGAGTAGTTCGAGAGGGGCAGGTCGATGTACTTGGCCCTGCCCTCCTTCTGGAACATCGTGCCGATCGCGCGCGTGGCGTCCTCGCCGTTCCAGGCGAGCGTGACCTTCTTCCGCTTCGGCTCGCCCATCTTCTCGAGCGCCTCGCGGCCCGTGAAGTCGTGGTCGAACTTCACGAACGGCCCGTAGCCGAGATCCCACGGAGTGAGGTAGTAGTCCGAGATGTCGTTCGAGTAGAAGCTGCCGCCGAGCGAGCCGGTGCCCTCGTACCCGTTCGCGGGCAGCCACTCGCGGTACGCCTTCAGGTCGTCGCCGGTGAAGATCGCGGGCAGCGGGCACGGGATCCAGCCCGACTCGAGCGTGTTCGTCGCGTAGACCCTCGCTCCGACCTGCGCGAGGCCGAACTCCTTGCCGGCCTCGACGATCGCGGCGCGCACGTCGTCGCCCTCGGCCGCCGGGCCGAAGAGCTCGAGCCCGGGCACGCCCGACATGCCGTGGTGCAGCGCGCGCACCTTGTGGCCGGCGATCGTGATCTCGTCCATGTTGAAGAACTTGATCTCGGGCAGCTTGCCGCCGGTGACCTTCTCCAGCACCTCGTTCGCGGTCGGGCCCTGCACCTGGAAGCGGTAGAGCTTCCGGCCGGTCGGGTTCACGGCGGAGCGCTCGTCGCGCTCGATCGTCACGTCGTAGCCGTCCTTCTCCGCGTGGTACTGCACCCAGTTGTGCGCCGACGGGCGCCCGACGAGGCTGAAGAGGTCGTCGTCGAGATAGAAGAGAATCGCGTCGCCGATCACGTAGCCGTCGTAGTTGCACGCGACGAACTGCTTCGCCTTGTTGACGGCGAAGTTCGCGAAGCTGTTGACGCCCGTGGCCGAGAGCAGCTTCAGCGCATCGGGGCCCTTGACGTACATGTCGGTCATGTGGTGCGACTGGTCGAAGAGGCACGAGGTCTCCCGCCAGGCGTGCTGCTCGTCGCGCCAGTTCGAGAACTCGCTCGGGACCTTCGGGTACACGTAGGGCCCGATCTGCGAGTTGCGCGCCAGGTCCACCGGGTTCCCGACGGTCTGTAGCAGGGCCTCCAAGCTTTGGGAACTCATAGCTGCTAGCAACTCCTCTTATCGACAAGAATAAGGCGGAACGAACGAGCTGCCGGTTCCAGTGCGAGGATATTCCGATCACGCGGAGCCGGCCGGCGTCGTCGGCGACCGAGCCGGACACTCTCAGGGCTTTGCCCGTTTGTCAAGACGGTGTTCCGATTGATGGAACGAAACGATACGATGGGGGCATGCGGCCGTCGAACGGAAGCACGGGCACGTCGCAGTCGCTGGAGCGCGGCCTGGCGATCCTCTCCTCGTTCCACTCCGACCGCTCGCTGATCGGCGTCAACGAGTTCTCGCGCGGGCTCGGGCTGAGCCGGAGCACGGCACACCGGTACGTCGCCACGCTCGCCAAGCTCGGCTACCTCCAGCAGGACCCCGACTCGAAGCGCTACCGGCTCGGCCCGAAGGTGCTCGACCTCGGCTTCTCGGCGCTGAACTCGATGGACCTGCTGCACATCTCCGCGCCGCACCTGCGGCAGCTCAGCGACGAGACACAGCACACCGTCAACCTGGCGATCCTCGACGGCACCGACATCGTCTACGTCGAGCGCTGCCGTGCGACCCGGGCAGGGCAGCCGGAGATCGACCTCGACCTCCACGTGGGCTCGCGACTGCCGGCCTACTGCACGGCGATGGGGAAGGCGATCCTCGCGTTCGTCCCCGAGGAGAGCCTCGAGGAGATCATCGTGCGCATCGACTTCGCGGCGCGCGGGCCGCACACGCTCACCGATCCGGCGGCGTTCCGGAAGGAGCTGGGCAAGATCCGTGCGTCGGGCATCGCCGTGAACGACGAGGAGCTCGCCTACGGGCTGCGGTCGATCGCAGCCCCGATCCGCTCGCAGTCGGGCGATGCGCTCGCTGCGCTGAATCTCGCCGTCCACCGCACGATGGTGTCGCTGGACGAGCTGATCGCGCGCTACGGCCCCGCAGTCACCCGAGCGGCGCACGAGATCTCTCTCAGCATGGGGCACAGGCCGGCGCCCCTCTGATGGCTCTGCACGGCCGCGACGACCCCGGCGTCCTGTGGACGCCGCCGCCGGACGTTCGGGAGACGACCGAGATCGGGCGGTACCTCGCCTGGCTCGAGCGCGAGCGCGGGCTCGCGTTCCCGGACTACGACGCGCTGTGGCGCTGGTCCGTCGACGACCTGGCCGGCTTCTGGTCGTCGCTCTGGGAGTTCTTCGAGGTGAAGACGCACGCCCCGTACAGCACGGTCCTCGCCTCCGACGCGATGCCGGGAGCCACCTGGTTCCCGGGCGCGCGACTGAACTTCGCCGAGCACCTGATCGGCTCGAGCGAGGACGCGGAGCGGGTCGCAATCGTCTCCCACGGGCAGACGCGCGACCCGGCCGAGCTCTCGTTCTCAGGCTTCCGCGAGCAGGTGGCGCGCGCGCGGGCGGGCCTCACGCGGCTCGGCGTCGGCCCGGGCGACCGCGTCGTCGCCTACCTGCCGAACATCCCCGAGACGGTGGTGGCGTTCGCGGCGACGGCGAGCCTCGGGGCGGTCTGGGCGAGCTGCGCACCCGAGCTCGGCCCGCGCAGCGTCGTCGACCGCCTCGCGCAACTCGAGCCTTCGGTGCTGCTGACGGTCGACGGGTACGGCTTCCGCAACCGCTCGGTCGACCGCCGGGAAGAGGTGGCGGCGATCCGCGCCGCCCTCCCCACCCTGCGCCACGTCGTGCACGTCCCCTACGGCGGCCACGCGCTTCCGGACGCGCTCTCCTGGGACGAGCTGCTCGCCGAGCCCGGGCCGCTCGCATTCCTGCCGGTCGCCTTCGACCACCCGCTGTTCGTGCTCTTCTCGTCGGGGACCACAGGCCGGCCGAAGGCCATCGTCCACGGGCACGGCGGCATCCTGCTCGAGAACCTCAAGGCGCACGCGTTCAGCTGGGACCTGAAGCCGGGCGGCCGCCTGCTCTGGTTCACCACGACCTCGTGGATGATGTGGAACGCGCTCGTCTCCGCGCTCCTCGTGCGGTCGTCGATCGTGATGCTCGACGGCGACCCGACGTGGCCGGACCCAGGCTGGCAGTGGCGGGTCGCAGAGGAGACGCGACCGAGCTTCATGGGCGTGAGCCCGGCCTTCCTGATGGCGTGCCGCAAGGCGGGCCTGAACCCCGGGCGAGAGCGCGACCTCGGCTCGATCCGCGTCTTCGGCTCGGCCGGCTCCCCGCTCCCGGCCGAGGGCTACCGCTACGTCTACGAGCAGCTGGGGCCCGACGTGCTGCTCATCAACGGCAGCGGCGGCACCGACGTCTGCAGCGGGATCGTCGGCGGCTCGCCGCTCCTCCCCGTCTACGAGGGCGAGATCTCGGGACGCTGCCTCGGCGTCGCCGTCGACGCCTTCGACGCGCAGGGCGAGCCGCTCGTCGGCGAGCTGGGAGAGCTCGTGATCACGAGGCCGATGCCGTCCATGCCCGTCGAGCTGTGGGGAGACACCGACGGCTCCCTCTATCGCAGCTCGTACTTCGAGCACTACCCGGGCGTCTGGCGCCAGGGCGACTGGATCAGGTTCTCGGAGTGCGGCAGCTGCGTCGTCACGGGCCGCTCGGACGCCACCCTCAACCGCGGCGGCGTCCGTCTCGGCACGAGCGAGTTCTACAGCGTCGTCGAGGAGCTGCCGGAGGTCACGGACAGCCTCGTCGTCCACCTCGAGGACGCCGAAGGGGGCCCGGGCGAGCTCGTGCTGTTCGTCGTGCTCGCCGACGGTGTCGCGCTGGACGACGCGCTGCGCGGCAGCATCGGCCGAGGCCTCCGCTCGCAGCTCTCGCCGCGCCACGTGCCCGATACGATCCGCGCCGTGCCGTCGATCCCCCGCACGCTGACCGGAAAGAAGCTCGAGGCGCCCGTGAAGCGCATCCTTCGCGGCGAGCCCGTCGACGCGGTCGCCAGCAAGGACTCGCTCCTCGACCCGACCGCGCTCGACACGTTCGCCGCGATCGCGGCCGAGGGCGCGCATGGCTGAGAGCGAGCGCGTGTCGTTCGAGGACGTGGTCGCAATCGACGTGCACGCCCACGTCGAGATGTCGAAGGCGGGAGGCGACGCCCTCCCCGACGAGCTGCGCGACGCAGCCGTGCGCTACTTCCACGGCGAGTCGGTGCGACCGACGGCGCTGGAGCTCGTGCGGTACTACCGCGAGCGCCGGATGATGGCCGTCGTGTTCACCGTCGACTCGGAGTCGTTCACGGGGCAGACGCGCGTGCCGAACGAGGAGATCGCCGAGGCGGCGAGGGCGAACGCCGACGTCCTGATCCCGTTCGCGAGCATCGACCCGCACAAGGGGCGGCGCGGCGTCGACGAGGCACGACGCCTGATCGCCGAGCACGGCGTGCGCGGCTTCAAGTTCCACCCGAACGTCCAGGGCTTCTTCCCGAACGACCGCATGGCCTATCCGCTCTACGAGGTGATCGAGGAGGCCGGGCTGCCCGCGCTCTTCCACACCGGGCAGTCGGGCGTCGGCGCGGGCCTGCCCGGCGGCGGCGGCATCCGGCTCAAGTACTCCAACCCGATCCACGTCGACGACGTCGCCGTGGACTTTCCCGACCTCAAGATCGTCCTCGCGCACCCGTCGTTCCCCTGGCAGGACGAGGCGATCTCGATGGCACTGCACAAGCCGCAGATCTACATCGACCTGTCGGGTTGGTCGCCGAAGTACTTCCCGCCGCAGCTCGTCCACTACGCGAACACGCTGCTGCGCGATCGGGTGCTGTTCGGCAGCGACTACCCGTTCATCACGCCCGACCGGTGGCTCGCCGACTTCGACCGGCTCGACATCAAGCCGGAGGTGCGGCCGTTGATCCTGAAGCAGAATGCGATGCGCCTGCTCGGGCTCCAATGAGAGCAGCGACCACACACCCCGACCACTCATCGTCCAGGAGGCAACGTGAGCGACAAGCGTCCCGTCGTCGTCTACGGCGCAAGCGGCTTCTCCGCCCGGCTGATCATCGAGTTCCTGCGGGAGTACAACGTCCCGTTCATCGCCGCGGGACGCAACCGCGAGAAGATCGAAGAGGTTCTCGCTCACGTGCCGGGGATCGGCACGGCCGACTACGAGATCGTCCAGGTCGACCACGAGGTCGACGCGCTCGCGTCGCTGCTCGAGGGCGCCAAGGTCGTCTGCAACACCGTCGGCCCCTGCATCTACCACGCCCCGACGGTGGTCGAGGCCGCACTGAAGGCGGGCTGCCACTACATCGACACCGGCGGCGAGACGCCGTGGGTGAAGCTCGCGAGCGAGGAGTGGGGCGCGAAGTTCGAGGAGGCGGGGCTGCTGCTCGCGCCGGCGACGGCGTACATGTCGGCGGTCGCCGAGGCGTGCGCGCAGATCGCGATCGAGCGGGCGCCGGGGATCGACTCGCTCGAGATCCTCTCGATGTTCGCGGGCTTCCCGACCTACGGCTCGACCCAGACGATCTTCGGTCAGCTCCAGTGGGAGTCGATCTATCTCGAGCAGAACGAGTACAAGGAGTGGCCGCCGGTGACGACGCTCGAGGTGACGATCCCGAGCGCGATCTCGACGCAGCTCGCGTTGCCGTGGGGCGGCTTCCCGCACCCGGTCTGGTTCAAGGACCACCCGCAGATCGCGAACGTCCGCGCCTTCGGCGGCCTGCTCGACCGCTCGATCATGGAGGGCATCGTCGCGGGCCAGCGCGACTACCAGGAGAAGATCAAGCCGCTGCCGCCCGAGCAGCAGCGCGAGGTGCTCGCCGGGATCGCCGACTCGATGCAGCCGGACACGCCTCCGCGCGAGAACCGGCGCCTGCAGCGCACGGTCGACGTCGTCGTCGGGCGCGGCAGCCTCGAGAGTGTCCGCGTGACCGCGCAGGGCCAGGGCGCCTACCTCCAGACCGGCCTGATCCAGGCGTTCGCCGCGCACCACCTCGTCCACCGGCCGCCGCGCAAGGTCGGCTTCGCCTCGCCCGGCGAGGCCTTCGGGCACCGGGAGCTCCTCGGGGCGCTCGAGGCCTACGGGTTCGTCCGGGTCGAGGTCGGCTGACGACACCCCGTCGGGATCGAGACGTCACCCGGCTCGGGCGAGAGCACGATCGCCCAGGCATGAGCCGATTCACCTGATGAAGCACACACAACGTGAGCTGGTGAATCGCGGCGGTGTCGCCTACGTCGTCACGACGTGGGACGACGAGACCGGGGATGCCGAGATTCGTGAGTTCGACGGCGAGAACGCCCTACTCCGTCGGTGCGTGTGGACGCACTGGCCGACACATGAGCGGAAGGATTCCGTGATCGGCGAGGCGGTCTGGTTCGACCCGCACGGCGTTGAACTCGAGACGCGACCTCTCCGGGAGCAGGGCGGCGAGTAGACCCCGTCGGGGACATTGCCGAACTCAACTCTGGCGCAGGTCGACGTGCTCGTCTCACTCTCCAGAAGACGCCTACGTGTGACGCCCGATCAACGCGGAACGCTCGGCGGCGGTAGGGCGAGTTGCCGGCAAATCGCTCGCGCGGTGCCGAGCGGAATCTCGCGGTGACGAGGGACCGGTGCGCGCAGGTCTCGCGCACGGTTCTGCCAAATCGAATGCTTGGCGCCGGCCCGCAAGACCTCGCAGCCGTTGTCGGTGAGGTGACGTTCGAGGTCCCGGCGCTTCAAGCGGCAGCGATGTCGATCGTGACTCGCTCCGCGTGCCCGCCACCGATGGGAGGTTCGCGACCCTCGTCTCGGTAGGACGAGATCATTTCGCGAGCGGCGTCGAGCAGCAGCTCGCGCGCCTCCTCAACGGTGCGACCGCAGGTCACCACCGCCGGCCACTCGGCGAGCTGGGCCATCGTCCAACCATCCTCATCGGGCGTGAAGACCGCCGTCAACGTCAAGGGCTCGCCCATCGCTCCACGAAGTATTGCATCGTGAGGGACCGACGGAATCGCCCTTTCGTGTCAGGGCCAGTCAGCCCTGCTTCGAGCATCGCTCTTCAGGCGCCATTCCCGGACTCACTGGTCCAGCCGGCGCTCGTCCCGCCCCGCCGGTTGCGACCGGCAACGCCGGTCAGGGCACGTGCACCGAAACCTCGAACCGTTCCAGCGAGGTTCGATGCATCGACCCTTCGCCCGGTGCCATCGCGTTCATCGCGGCGTCATCCTGATCGAGGTCGTCCAGGCTGGCGAAGAGTATGACCTCGTGGAGCAGAGAGCCGCGGCGACGACGCGGTCTCCCGAGTCAACCCTCGACGACCTCGCGCAGCCCGTTGAGGTCGTAGGAGAGCTCGCCCGACGCATAGCGCTCCCGCATGACCCGCTCGCGCTCGGCCCGCTCGAGCGCGAGCGGCAGCACCTCGCCGGCCCGCCCGCCCGGGAGCGCCAGCGCCCCGTCGCAGTCCATGACGACGAGATCTCCGGGCCGGATCTCGACGCCGCCGATCGTGACCGGCACATCGAGCTTCCCCACTGCACCTTTTGTCGCGCCCTGGGCGCGCACGAAGCGGGCCCAGATCGGCAGGCCGATAGCCGCGAGCTCGTCGAGGTCGCGCACGGCGCCGTCGACGAGGATCCCCGCGACGCCGCGCGCCTGCGCCTGCGTCGCGAGCAGCTCGCCGACGAGCGCGACCGCCGCCGGCTCGACGCTCGTCAGCACCAGGACGTCGCCCGGATTCGCATGTGCGATCAGCGCGTGCACCATCGAGTTGTCGCCCGGCGCGCAGAGGGCGGTCCGCGCGGGGCCCGCGACACGAGAGCCGGCCACGACCTGGGTCAGCGGGACGTCGACGATGCCCACCCGGCCGGCGGCCTCGTGGACGGTGGCCACGCCGAGCCGGGCGAGGGCGGCGTAGTCGATCACAGCACGTCGACGACGACGGGGAGCTCCCGCTGGAACGCCTCCGCGTAGCGGATGTCGCTCCGGCCCGAGATCCGCCGAGCGTGATTGGCCCGGTGCTCCGCGCGCTCGGAGTAGTACTGCCTGAGATACCCCTGAGCGCCCATCGCCTCCATCGCGGCCACCTTCTTGGCCCACACGGAGGTGATGTCGAGGAACGTCGTGGGCACGAAGCCGCAGAGCTCGGGCTGGTGCGGCTCGAAGAGCAGCAACTCGGGCGGCACGATCGTCTTGAAGGCGCTCGCGACACCGGCGCCGCTCGCGAGCTGGCGCGCCTGCACGGTCGCGTCGTGTGCGACACCGTGGTCGGGGTTGAACGGGTCGCTCGCGGCGTGCGTGACGATCAGCTGCGGCTCGAGCTCGCGGATCAGGTCGGTCAGCCGGTCGACGGCGGCGGCGTCCACGACGAGCGGGTAGTCGCCGAGATCGAGGCTGCGGAAGTCCGCGCCCAGCGCGGCCGCGGCGGTCTGCGCCTCCCCTTGACGGATCTCCTTCACCCGGTCCTCGGTCTGGCCGGCTTCCTTCCAGAGCTCGCCGGACTCGCCCCGCTCTCCGTAGGAGAGCGCGACCACATGCGCCGTGCCGCCGTGCTCGACGACCGACGCGATCGCGCCCGCGGCGCGCCAGACGAAGTCGGCGGCGTGCGCGCTGACGACGAGGATCGTCCTAGACACCGGCCAGCATTCTCGTGTTCGCGACGGCCATGGTGTGCACATCCTCGTCGGAGAAGCCCGCCTCGAGCAGCCTGTCCGCCATGAGCGCGAGCCCGTCCTCGACCGGTGGGTTCGCCACCTGACCGAGGTCGGTCGAGAGGACGTTGCGCTCCGGCCCGGTCGCGCGGATCGCCTCGAACGTCGCGTCCCACGAGACCTTTCCCGTATGGATCGGCGCGAAGCAGCGCTCGAGCAGCGCGCCCCGGTCGGCGAGCCCGCGCTGCTCGGCGACCGGAACTCCCTGCGTCGGATAGTCCGGATGGGTCACGACCACGCGGGAGACCCCGGCGGCCAGAGCCGCGTCGACGACGGTGTGGATCTCGGCCCGGCCGAGGTGCCCCGTCGCGAGCACGAGGCCGTGGCGTGCGACGACGTCGAGCACCCGCGCGAGGCCCTCCTCCGTCAGCCGCACCGGCCCGCCCGCGACTCCGGCCGCGGCGAACTCGTCCTGGATTGTGCGCCAGACCGGTTGCTTGGCGGGCTTGGGGCCGTCCTCGCTCGCCTCGTTCTCGGAGTCGACCGTCGGCAGCCAGACGATCCGCGCGCCTCCCCGGGCCGCGATCTCGACCGCCTGCGCGTTGAGCCCACCGACGCCGGCATTGAGGGCGATCGCACCGAGGGCGTCGATGCCCGGCACGGCGGCGCGCACGACGGCCGCGCGCTCGGCCGTCGGCGCATAGTGCGACTTGAGCACGAAGCCCGCGAGGCCGAGCTCGGCGAAGCGGCGGGCGAGCCCGAGATCGTCGATGCGCCGCGCCGCGAGATCCGGCTCGACGTGGACGTGCAGGTCGTAGGCCCCGCGGACGAGCTCGCGCGCGCGGGCGGACGGCTCAGCGGGCGGCGCCGGACGGCTGGGCTCGGTCACGACGGACGATGATAGGCGCTCGGCGGTGCCGTCTCCGCCCGAGCTATCCCTGCCGAAGCAGGTAGGCGGAGTGCAGGAGCTCGGGCTGCTCGCGCAGCTCGCGTGCCGTGCCCTCGTAGACGATGCGGCCGCCTTCGAGCACGTAGGCGCTCTGTGCGAGCCCGAGCGCGACGTGCGCGAACTGCTCGATCAGGAGCACGCCGACTCCCGCCTCGACCACGGCCTCGAGCGTCGGGACGAGCCGCTTCACGACGACCGGCGCGAGCCCGAGCGACAGCTCGTCGACGAGCAGCACCTTCGGCCGCGAGGCGAGCGCCTGGGCGAGGACGACCATCTGCTGCTCGCCGCCCGAGAGATTCCGCGCTTCCGCTCGCCAGCGCTTCTCGAGCTCCGGGAACAGCGCGAGCGCGTACGCGATCCCCTCCTTCGCCTGCTCGCGCGGGAGCGAGTACGTGGCGACGCGCAGGTTGTCCTCGACCGCAGGACGCCGGCGACGGTGAGCACGAGCGTCGACTTGCCCGCGCCGTTCGGGCCGAGCAGCGTCGTCACCTCGCCGGACGGGATGTCGAGGCTGACGTCGGAGATGACCGTCTGCCGGCCCCGGTCGACCGACAGCTCCTCGATGCGGAGGACGCCCTCGCTCACAGCTCCTCCGTTCCGAGATAGGCGCGGATCACGTTCTCGTCGCGGAGCACCTCGGCGGTCGTTCCCGCGGCGATGAGCTTGCCGAAGTCGAGCACGGCCGTCGACTCGCAGCACGACGAGACGAGGCTCATGTCGTGGTCGACGAGGATGACGAGCGCCCCGAACTGTTCCGGGATGCGCCGGATCACGGCGCCCAGGTGCTCCGTCTCCTCGTTGGGCAGGCCGGCGGCGGGCTCGTCGAGGAGCACGACGCGCGGCGAGCCGACGACGGCCCGCGCGACCTCCACGAGGCGCCGCTCGCCCGCGCTCAGCGTCTCCACCTTCCGCGCGGGATCGACGTCGAGGGCGACGAAGGTCATGGCCAGCAGGTCCTCGCCGAAGGCGCGGACGCTGCCGCTCACGGGCTTGACGAACCCGCTCAGGACGTTGAAGAACGTCGTCTTGCCGGCGCCGTTCGGCCCGATCAACCCGCACGCGCCCTCGGCGAACGACACGGTCATCCCGTCGATCGGCGTCACGCCGCCGAAGCGGACGGTCAGGTCCTCGACCTCGATCATGCGGCTCCCAGCCGCCGGGCCGCGCTCCGGGCGAGGTGGAACAGCGCCAGCCCGAGCTTCTGCATGTCGCGCGGGAACTGGTGCGCGAGACCCCGGGGAGCGGTGACCAGCACCTGGAGGACGCCGACGCCGAAGATGATCGTCAGCAGGTCGGGCGGCAGTCCCCAGGAGTTGAGCAGGGCGGGGAGCAACTGGCTCAGGATCCCGGCCACGACCGCGCCCCAGAGGCTGAAGATCCCCCCCCATGAACACGACGGCGAGCAGCGTGATCGAGCTCTGCGTCGTGAACTGGTACGTGTAGAGCTTGCCGACGCTGGCCGCGAGCAGCCCGCCCGCAACGCCGGTCATGAAGGCGGCGAGCGCGAACGCCCAGAGCTTGTAGAGCGTGATGTTCACGCCTGCGGCGAGCGCCGCGGGCTCGCTCTGGCGGATCGCCGCCCAGGCGCGGCCCGGCTTCGACCGCACGTGCAGCAGCGCGAGCAGGAACATCAACGCGCAGGCGATCAGCGTGTAGCGGTAGTACCCGACGTCGCCGACGGCCCCCGACGGCCGCCGGATGGACGGGTTGCCGAACGACGACTCGGTGTGGCCGAGGAAGCCGCCGCCGCCGTTCGGGAAGTTCGTCGAGTTGAGCACGATCGCGATCGCCCCGGCGAGCATGAGCGTGATCAGCGCGAGATAGAGGCCGCTGACGCGGAGGGCCGGCAAGCCGACCGCGACGCCGATCACGGCGGTGAGCACGCCCGTGACGAGGAGCAGGACCGGGAACGGCAGGCTCGTGGCGAAGCTCAGCCGCGCGTCGATCCAGGCGCCGAGCGCGAGGATCGCGATCTGTCCGAGGGAGACGAGGCCCACGCGTCCGGCGAGGACGTTGAGGCCCAACGCGACGAGCGCGAAGATCGTGACCGCCGTGAACACGTCGATCCAGTAGACGCTCAGGATCGCCGGCGGCGCCGCGAGGACGACCGCGAGGAGGGCTGCGATGACGAGCATCCGCTTCGCCGTCGCGGGCCCCGGCCGCCACCCCCGCCGCGCCCAGGCGGCGCGGGCCCCGCCCCCTCCCTCCGCTGGCTGCACGGCTAGCCGGCCGTCCGCGAGACCGACACCACGCGCCGCCGCGAGATCCACAGCAGGCCGAGCGTGGCGAGGACGAACGGCGTCATGTCGCGGTACACGGAGATCGAGAGGATCGGTGTCATGAGCGCGGTGACGAGGCCGATCACGAGCCCGGCGCCGAGCGTGATCGGGAGCGATCGCAACCGGGCGATCAACGCTGCGGCGAGCGACGAGATGACGAGGAAGGTGAGCGTGACCGCGTCGAGCGCGACGAGGTCGGAGAGCAGGAGACCGGCGGCGCCGGAGAGCAGTCCGGAGCCGAGCCAGGCCATCGCCTCGACCTTGCGGACGGGCACGCCGAGTGTCGCACTGATCTCGCGGTCGTTCGCGAGCGCCCGCATCGCCGTGCCGAGGTTCGTGTAGCGCAGGAACACGCCGGTCACGACGGCGACGAGCACGCCGGCGAGCACGCCGATGATCTGCGTCCACGTCACCCGGACGAGGCCGAGCTGGTAGTACCAGTTCGAGGTCGGCAGGAACATCGAGCGGCTCTTGGGCGGCCAGAACCAGTCCATCAGCCCGAGCAGGATGAGCGCCAGGCCGAGCGTTCCCACCGCCTTCACGAGCGGGTCGCGGCGCGCAAGCAACGGCCCGAAGATCACGCCGTACGCGAGTGGCACGACCGCGGCGAAGAGGACGCAGACGACGGGCGCCGAACGCGAGGTTCAGCACTCCCGTCGCCCGGTAGAGGACGACGATGCCGGTTCCCGACAGCGCGTACACGCCTCCCAGTGAGAGGCCTGTCACGATGAACGGTTTGAAGTGCTCGAGGCTCGGCATCGGATGACTATGGGCGCCCTGGTGTATTCGCTCTAACCCGCCTCCGCTACTTGTTCTTCTTCTCGATCGCCCGAACCGCGGCGATCCCCGGATCGACGGCGGAGATCGGGAAGCAGGCCTCCTTCGGCACCATCTTCCCGTTGCTCGACGTCACCGTCCGGTCCCAGTTGTTCGGGATGTGGAGTGGCGCCTTGCCGTAGGTCCACGGCTTGCAGAGGATGTCCGTCTTGAAGTTCTTCACGTTCATGATCGCCGTGTTGACGCTCTTCACCGTGTACGGGCCCGTCACCGACAGCAGCGCCTGGACGGCGATGCGTGCCTCGACGAAACCCATCTGGCTGAAGCTGCCGGCGCCGAACGCGAGCGGCGGCTTGTTCTTCGTCATGATCGAGTGGTAGAGAGCCGAGTCGGGACCGGTCGCGTTCGTGAGGTTCAGCTCGGCGTTGACGCCGAACACGTTGTCCCAGCTCGTGCCGAGCGCCGCTGCGACGAAGTCGGAGTTGCACGGCGTCGAGCACGACCACGCCTTCACCTGGTTGACGATGCCCTGCTTCTGGGCCGCCTCGAGGATGACGAGCGCCTGGTCCGGCGTGAAGTTCAGGACGATGCCGCCGTCCTTGCCCGCGGCCTGCACGAGCTTGAGTGCGACGGAGTTGCCGTCCTGGATCGGCACGTCGTCGGTCATGCTGACCTCGGGGACGCCGGCCGCCTTCGCGATCAGCTCGACGCCGCCCGCGTTGTAGCCGGTGCCGGGGACGTTCGACTGGTCGAAGACGATCTTCTTGACGCCCTGCCGGAGCTCGTACTAGGCCGCTCCGTCCGAGCTGTACCGCGGCCCCATGTTCACGGCCGCGCTGTTCGACGTGGAGTAGCACTCAGGCGCGATGCCCGAGTCGATCACGTAGAAGCCCTGCGCCTCGTAGTACTTGTGGTTCACGGCGCAGTCGATGATGCTCGTGTTCCCGACCATCGCGACGATGTGCGTCGAGGCGATCAGCTTCTTCGCGAGCGCAGCCACCTGCGCCGGATCGGTCTGCTCGGGCTCGATCGTGTACGAGATCTTGTGGCCGTTGATCCCGCCGTTGTCGTTCACGCACGCGAAGTTCGCGTTGGCCATGTTCGGGATGTCCGTGAAGTCGGTGCCGGCCTGCTTGGTCGCGATCGCGCCGATCTTGATCGGCGACCCGGTCGCCTTTTTGCCGTTGCCGAGTCCGCAGACGCTCTCGGCCGCCGACGCCTGGCCGGAGCCGACCTTGCCGGCGGACGACGCCGTGCTCGATGCCCCCGTCGCGAACGACGCGGTTACGAGCGCCGCGTCGAGGACGGTCATCGTCGAGGGTTCTCGCCTGATCTGAGCGTGGCTCTTGCAGTAGACGCCGGGGGGTCCCCGAGGTTAGACGAGGTCCCCTCTCTGGGGTTTCCCCGCAGTTCGCTGCACGCACCGAGGGCGCGGCGTGGCTACGTAGTGTGCGCGCGGACTGCATCAGTGGCCCGCGCCGGCGAGCAGCGCGTCCTCCTCGGGCACCGGAGGCGTCCCCTTGATGTGGAACGTCGCGACCGTCTGCATCCCCCACGCCTGTCCCTTTGCGCGCTCCGCCTGCGACCAGACGACGGGCTCGTGGTCGGGCGCGAAGATCAGGTAGCCCCCCGAGCAGATCTCGACCCGGTTGCCGCCGGGCTCCCAGGTGTAGAGGAAGAACGTCTGCTGGATCGCGTGCTTGTGCGGCCCCGACTCCATCACGATCCCGTGCTCGAGGAAGATGTCCGCGGCGCGCAGCACGTCCTCGCGCTGGTCGACGAAGAAGGCGACGTGGTGGAGCCGGCCGCGCGTCCGCGTCAGGTCGCGCGTGTAGGTCACGTCGTACGACTTCTGGTTGGAGGCGAGCCAGACGCCCGCCTCGGCGCCGTCGTCGAGCACGATCTGCTCGGTCAGGCGGAGACCCAGGTGCTGCTGGAGGAAGACGCGGTTCTCGCCGGGGTCGACGGCGAGGAAGTTGACGTGGTCGAGGTGGCGGACCGCCGCGCCGCGTCCCGGGTAGCGCTGCGGCTGATTCTTCAGCGCCGGCCGAAGCTCCGGGGGCGCCTCGTAGCGCTCGGACTCGTAGTAGAGCTCGAAGCGGTGGCCGTCGGGGTCGAGGAAGCTCCAGGCGGGGCCGTGGCCGAGGTCGCCCTCGAGCCAGCCGCCCGGCACGCCGGCCGCCTCGAGCGCCGCGACCCGTCGCTCGAGCGCCTCGACGCTGTGGGCGCGGTAGGCGAGGTGTCCGATCCCCGACCGCTCGGCGGCGGTCAGCTTCAGCGACGACCGTTCGTAGTCGCCGAAGCCGCGCAGGTACACCGAGCCGCCGCTCTCGCCGGCGATCTCCATGCCGAGGAGCTCCCGGAAGTAGTGCAGGCTCTCGTCCGGCTTCGGCGTCAGCAGCTCGACGTGCGAGAGGTGCGCGAGGTCGCGGATGGGCTCTGTCACCCTGGGTACCCGCGGGGGTGGTCGGCCATGGGGCGATGATAGATCAGGCAGACTGATACAGAAAATGGAACCGCGCCTCACGCTGACCCCTCTTCGCGAGCAGCTCGCCCGGCCCGGCGCGTTCGTCGTCGCCGCCGAGCTGGTCACGAGCCGCGGCCTGATCACGGCGAACAGCGGCCGCAATGTCCTGGAGCTGGCGCGGGAGCTCGCCGCCGACCCTCGGGTCGACGTGCTCTCGATCACCGACAATCCGGGCGGGCACGCGATGCTCTCGCCCGACACGCTCGGGACGGATCTGATCTCGCGCGGCCAGGAGGTGATCCTCCATCTCTCCTGCAAGGACTGGAACCGCAACGCGCTCGAGAGTCGCGGCTGGAAGCTGGGCTCGGAGGGATTCGGCAACGTCCTCGCGCTCTCGGGCGACTATCCGGTCACGGGGCACAAGGGGCTCGCCGCCCCGGTGTTCGACCTCGACTCGGTCGGATTGCTCAGCCTCTTCTCGGAGATGAACGACGGGCTTCGCGACGAACGCAAGCCGGAGACGCGGCTCGACCGGACGGACTTCTTCCTCGGCTGCGTCGTGACGAACCACAAGCGGCGCGAGCGCGAGGTGATGCCGCAGTACTTCAAGCTGCGGAAGAAGGTCCAGGCGGGCGCGCGCTTCGTCATCAACCAGATGGGCTGGGACACGCGCAAGGACGACGAGCTCCTGCGCTGGATCAGGCGCGAGAACCTGCCCGTCTCCGTGCTCGCGAACGTCTATCTCCTCTCGCCGCCGGCGGCGCGCGCCTTCCACCAGGGGAAGATCCCGGGAGCAGTCGTCACCGACGAGTTGCTCGCACTCGCCGAGCGCCACGGTGCCGGCCCGGACAAGGGCCGGGCCTTCTTCGTCGACCTGGCGGCCAAGCACGTCGCGGTCGCGCGCGGCCTCGGCTTCGACGGCGTCTACCTCGGCGGGCACATGCCGGCATCCAGGTTCGGCGAGATCCTCGAGCTGGCCGCCTCGTTCGCGACCGACGACTGGCGCGAGTTCGCGCGGGAGATCCAGTATCCGTTCGCGGACGAGTTCTACTTCTTCGAGCCCGATCCGGAGACGAAGCTCTCGTCGGACGAGGTGAGCGCGACGTATCTCGACTCGAAGCGCCGGCGGAAGACCGAGCTGCGCGTGCCGCTCCAGTACCGCTTCAGCCGCCGTCTCCATGCCGCCGTGTTCGGGCCGGACGCGCCGCTCTTTCCACTCGGGCGGGCGTTCTACCGGGCGGTCGAGAAGGCGCCGCCTCCGGTCGGGAAGATCGTGCACACGGCCGAGCAGGCGGCCAAGGTGCCGCTCTTTCACTGCCGCGACTGCGGCGACTGCTCGCTTCCCGACATCGCCTACGTCTGCCCCGAGTCGCAGTGCGCGAAGAACCAGCGCAACGGGCCGTGCGGCGGCACCCGTGAGGGCCTGTGCGAGGTCTACGACTCGGAGTGCATCTGGTCGCAGGCGTACGAGCGGCTCAAGGCGTACGGCGAGGAGGAGTCGATGCTGGACGGCCCCGCCGTCGTGAAGGACAACGCGCTCGCACGGACGAGCGCGTGGGCGAACACCTTCCTCGGCCGCGACCATCACAGCCGGGAAAGCTGATCTCAGGTTACCTGATATCATGACCTTGCACTCGAACATGAAGGAGGGCGCCGTGGCCTACGCGGACCGATGGACGACCGTGCGGGTCGAGGTCGACGAGGGCATCGCCTGGGTCGAGCTGAACCGGCCCGAGAAGCGCAACGCGATGAGCCCGACCCTCAACGCGGAGATGGTCGAGGTGCTGGAGGCGCTCGACGCCGACGACGCGTGCGGCGTGCTCGTCCTCACGGGCGCGGGCGACGCGTTCTCGGCCGGGATGGACCTACAGGAGTACTTCCGCGAGGTCGACGCGGCGCCCGAGCACGTGCAGCGGAAGGTGCGACGCGACGCGGCGCTGTGGCAGTGGCGGATGCTGCGCACCTACGCGAAGCCGACGATCGCGATGGTCAACGGCTGGTGCTTCGGCGGCGCCTTCACCCCGCTCGTGGCCTGCGACCTCGCGATCGCCGCGGACGAGGCGACGTTCGGCCTGTCCGAGATCAACTGGGGCATTCCACCCGGGAGCGTCGTCAACAAGGCTCTCTCCGACACCGTCGGCTCGCGGACGGGCCTGCTCTACGTCATGACCGGCCGCACCTTCGACGGACGGCAAGCGGCTGCGATGGGCCTCGTCAACTCGAGCGTCCCGCACGCGCAGCTCCGGGCCGAGGTCGAATCGCTGGCGCACGAGCTGCTCGCGAAGAACCAGGTCGTGCAGCGGGCGGCGAAGCTCGGCTACAAGCACTGCGCCGCGATGAGCTGGGACGACGCGGAGGACTACCTCTACGCGAAGCTCGAGCAGTCGCAGTTCCTCGACGCGGAGGGCGGCCGCGAGCTGGGTCTCGAGCAGTTCCTCGACGAGAAGCGGACCAAGCCGGGCCTGCAGGCCTATGAGCGGTAGCGTGGAACCGCGGCTCAGCTACGTGATCGGCCGGCTCGACCGCGTGCTGCGCCGCCGCCTCAGCGCAGCGGTCGAGCCGGCCGGCCTCACCGTGCCCGCCTACACCGCCCTTTCGGTGCTCCGGGTGCAGGACGGCCTCTCGAACGCGCAGCTCGCGCGCCGCTCGCTGGTCACGCCCCAGTCGATGAGCGAGGTGCTCGCCCTGCTCGTCGACCAGGGCTACGTTCGGCGCCGCGCGGAGCCCGGCCACGGCCGCGTGATCCGCACCGAGCTGACGAAAGCGGGCAGCCGGGCGCTCGAGCGCTGCGACCGCGCCGTCGACGACGTCGAGCAGGAGTTGCTGGGCGACCTCGACGCCGGCGAGGTGGCAAGCCTCCGCGACGTTCTGCTCCGCTGCGGCCGGGCGCTCCAGCACGACCGCGCTGAGCGCGCCGCCGGATAGCGGGTCACGCGCCGCGGTAGAGGCGCCGCTCCTCGATCAGGGCGGCGACGGCGGGCGGCACGAGCCCGTCGAGCGGCTTCCCGGCCGCGGCGAGGGACCGGACGTCGCGCGAGGCGGCCGGGTTCGGCTCAAGGTCGAAGAACACCACGCGCTCCGGCTGCTCGAGCTCTCGCAGCACCGCCTCGAGGCGCCCGCGCGGAAAGCCGGGCCGGGTCGCCACGGCGAGCCGCGCCAGCTCGAGCACGGCGTCCGGCTCCTTCCACTCGAGGAAGTCGCAGAACTGGTCGGCGCCGATCACGAGGAGCGGGTCGTCGAACTCGCCCGCGCGGAGCAGGTCGATCGTGCGCGCATGGGGATCGAGACGGACGTCGTCGTCCGGGAACGCGGCCTGCGCCAGCTCGAGACGTGCGTGCGCCGGCAGGTGCGTGCCCTTGTGACCGGGCGCCTCCGCGACGAGCACGACGAGCCGGGGCAGGCCGAAGCGCGCCTTCGCCGCCTGCGCCACCGCGACGTGGCCGTTGTGCGGTGGGTCGAACGCACCGCCGTAGAGCCCTATAGCTGCCACTCGAGGACCTCGTCGCCGAGCAGCACCTCGTCGCCCTCGCGCGCGCCGGCCGCCTTGAGGATCGCCTCGAGCTCCGCGGGCGCCGGCGGCTTGCCCGTCACGCGGAAGCCCGTCTCCGTCCGGAAGACGCGGAACGCGCGGCGCGCCGGCTCCGGCCGGTAGACGAGGTAGTCGACGAGCTCGGCCCGGTCGGGCGCGGGCGCGACCGCCTCCTGCGGCACGAGCTCGAACAGGGCGCGGCGCAGCTCTTCGACGCCGGCTCCCGTCGCCGCCGAGACGCGGAAGACGCGGATGATCCGCTCGTCTTCGATGCCGAACTCCGGCGGGTCGGGGCGCAGGTCGGTCTTGTTCAGGACGACGATCTGCTGCCGCTCGTCGAGGCCGGCGCCGTAGGCGGCGAGCTCGGCGTCGATCGTGCGCCAGCGCTCGTCGGCGTCGCCCTCGGACGAGTCGATGGCGTGCAGCAGCACGCGGGCGCGCTCGAGGTGCGCGAGGAACTCGTGGCCGAGCCCGACGCCCTCGCTCGCGCCCTCGATCAGCCCCGGGACGTCGGCGACGACGAGCTGACGGCCGTCCGAGGACTCGACGGTGCCGAGCACCGGGGAGAGCGTCGTGAACGGGTACTCCGCGACCTTCGGCCGCGCGTTCGAGATCCGCGTCAGAAGCGACGACTTGCCGGCGTTCGGGAGACCGACGAACGCGGCGTCGGCGAGGAGCTTCAGGCGCAGCTCGACGATCCGCTCGTCGCCCGGCATGCCCACCTCGGCATAGCGCGGCGTCTGGCGCGTCGGCGACGCGAAGCGCTTGTTGCCGCGCCCTCCCGCTCCCCCCTTCGCGACGACGACCCGGGCGCCGGGGGTCGCGAGATCGGCGATGAGCCGGTCTTCGGCATCGAGCACCTGCGTCCCGACGGGCACCTGGAGCACGACGTCGTCGCCGCGCTCGCCGGTCGAGAGGCTGCCGCCCCCGCCGCCGCCGCGGCCGGCCTTCACCTTCTGCTTGGAGCGGAACCCGGACAGATCGCGCCGCTGCGGATCCGCGACGAGCACGACGTCGCCGCCGTCGCCGCCGTCGCCGCCGTCGGGCCCGCCCTTGGGCACGAACTTCTCACGGCGGAAGTGGATGCTGCCGTCGCCGCCGCGGCCGGCGATCACGGTCAGCGTTGCGCGATCGTGGAACATGGCAGAACTGTAAGCCGCAAACCAAGCGCGCCGCCCAAAGGCCGGAGCTAACGCCCAGCGTTAGCGAAGGCCGAACTCATTCGGCCGGGGATGGCGAAGCCACCACCGGCCGAACGGAGCAGCCATCCCGTCCAGAGCATCGAAAGCAGAAACAGCACGTAGCGCGCCGGAGACCGCGCTCTCCGGCGCGCGAAGTTCCGTTTCCCCGGTCGTCGACGCTAGTCGACGACCGAAACGAAGCGGCGCTCGCCGCTCGTCCGGAAGGCGACCACGCCGTCGCGCTTGGCGAAGATCGTGTCGTCCTTGCCGATGCCCGTGCCCGGGCCCGGGCGGAAGCGCGTGCCGCGCTGACGGACGAGGATCATCCCCGAGGTGACGTCCTGCCCGGCGAAGAGCTTGACGCCGAGCATCTGCGGATTCGAGTCGCGGCCGTTCCGCGAGGAGCCGAGGCCTTTCTTGTGCGCCATTAGTGCTCCTTCCGGTGCTGCCGCCGAGTCTCTCGGTCGCGAGCACCAAGCGATGCAAGGACGCAGGGAGAACCCAGAGTGGTTTCTCTGGGTTCGACTGAGGACGCCGCAGCGCGCAGCGTGATCGCGGGCGAGAGGCCGGCATGTAGCGCCGGGAGGGGCACTAGCCCTCTTCTTTCGCCGCGAGTGCGGACTCGAGGGCCGCGATCGCGCCCTTGCGGTTCGCGTTCGCGCGCTCGTGCTCGAGCGCCGCCTCGAGGTTCGGGCGCCGCCAGCCGGCAGCATCCTGCGCGATCTGCGCCACCGTCAGGTCGTCGTAGCCCTTCGGCGGGTGCGCCGTGCGCACGGGCGCCTCCGCCTTCGGAGCTTCGGCCTTCGGAGCTTCGGCCTTCGGAGCTTCGGCCTTCGGAGCTTCGGCCTTCGGAGCTTCGGCCTTCTTCGCGGCCGCCGGCTTCTTCGCGCCGCCGCCGATCGACTGGATCTCGATCTGCGTCAGACGGCTGCGATAGCCGTTGTGCTTCCGGTAGCCGGTGCGCTTCTTGTACTTGCCGATCCGGATCTTCTCGCCGAGCTGGTGGCCGACGACCCGCGCGGTGACGGTCGTCGTCGGCGACAGGTCGGTGGTGCCGTCGCCGCCGACGAGCAGCACCCGCGGATTGAAGGTCGCGCCCTCGTCCGTCGCGAGCTTGTCGACGAGCAGCCGCTCGCCCTCTCGGACGCGGTACTGCTTACCGCCGAGTGTGATGATCGCGTAGCTCATAGGCGTGGAAAACGCGGGCCCAGGGGCCCGCGAATCGAGCGGAAGTGTAGCGAAACGCGGCCGCTACCGGGACGGGTTGAGGTCATCGCCCCACTCCGACATGGGCACATATCCCCAGTCGCCGCCCTCGGCGTCGGCGGCGTCCGCCTCGGCGGCCACCGCAGCGGGCTCGGGCTCGATCGCCTCAGGCTCAGGCGCGGGCGCGGGCTCGAAGCTGGGTTCCTCGAAGCTCGGCTCCTCGAAGCTCGGCTCCTCGAAGCTGGGCTCGGCGAACGCCTGCGGCTCGTCGTCGAGCTCGGCGGGCGCCGGCTCGGAACCGTTCGACGCCCCCAGGGCTGCGGCACCGGCTGCGGCACCGGCTGCGGCACCGGCGGCGCCCACGCCTGCGGGCCGCGTGCGGTTGCGGCCCCCGCGCGAGCCGCGGCGCGTCTTCTTCTTCGCGGGCGACAGCCC
>Ga0315281_10001134_pt1 | contig 38935 bp, 31 predicted proteins | sample YL17G07_0_MG_FD_204540 | JGI IMG/M metagenome (GOLD analysis project Ga0315281, IMG submission 204540) | Sediment microbial communities from Yellowstone Lake, YNP, Wyoming, USA - YL17G07_0 | ecosystem: Environmental > Aquatic > Freshwater > Lake > Sediment | place: USA: Wyoming | collected...
GTCAGGCCTCGTTAAACCGGCGGCAAAACGAAGTAACTGGCAACCGCCAGCCTGCTCTCGCCCTCGCTGCTTAGGCAGTAAGGTGAGCGTGGAAGCAGCCTCGTCCCCGCGGGCTGTGGAAGCGTCATGCAGCGGGGATGCAGCTCCGGCGAGCGACGCGTAGCCGGAGACCAGGCCCGATCCAGGGACACGCGACTGGAGCATCCGGAACGCTGCCGATGGTGGCCCGGGCGCTCGACGACAAAGCATCGGACACGCTCGTAGTGGTCTCCGGCTGATGGTTCTGGACGGGGAGTTCGACCCTCCCCCATCTCCACCAGCACTCATCTGAAGCGGCGCTCCTCCGCCGGGAGCGCCGCTTCGTCATCTCGTTGGTCGCCGGCGCCTCGAGGTCAGCCGGCCAGTCTACGGACGCGGCGAATCAGCCTGAAACTCGGCGCCATCGGCCACGGTCACGCCGCCCGACGCGGCGCCCGGCTCAGGCCTCGCGGCGGAGGACGACCACCCGTCGGTTGGGCTCCTCGCCGATCGATTGCGTGGCCACGCCCGGCCGGTCGCGCAAGGCGATGTGGATCCAACGCCGCTCGAGCGGGGTCATCGGCTCCAGCTGGAGCATCTTGCCCGTTTCCACGACCCGCTCGGCGGCCCGCTCGGCGATCTCCTGCAGCTGCCGCTCACGCCGGCCGCGGTATTCCTCGACATCGACGAGGACGCGCGTCCAGGCGCCCATGCGCTTGGAGAGCATGAGGTTGACGAGATGCTGGAGCGCCGAGAGGCGATCTCCCTTGCGGCCGATGAGGATGCCCAGTGCTTCCTTCTCCGAATCAGCGCCGGTCACGCTGAGCTTCGAAGTCGCGCCCTGCTCGATGCTCACGGTCACGGTGTAGCCCAGCAACGCCATCACCTGTTCGAGGATCTCCTTCCCCGTGGCAAGCGCTTCCGGCGACGCCTCCGCCGCCTGGATCTCCTCGCGCTCGGAGGCCAGCGAGGCGCGCGCCGCGCTCACCTGCTGCTGTTCACCATCGGTCAGGCCGGCCACTGGCTGCGGGCGCGCTCCGGGTCGCGCTGCTCGATCGCGGTCGCGACCGGCCGTCGGCGGGCGATCCGCTCGCGGCCGCGCGGTGGCGTCATCGGGGGCGGCGGGCAGCGAGGTCGCCTCAAGGGCGGCGGGCGGCCGCTCCGCTGAGTCATCGGGGGCCGGAGGCGGCGAGGTCGGCGCTCGTTCGCTCCGGGCTCCTTCGCGCGGGGCGCGCTCCGGGCGGCGGTCCCGATCGAACCCGGGTCGCCGATCGCGTCCGCCCCGGTCGCCCTGCTCGCCGCGCTCACCACGCTCGTCGCGCGACGGCGGCGGCAGGGGCGCGGCGGCGGCCGCCTCTCTCCTGGGTGCCGCCCCGCCCAGCGCCGTGCGGGGTGCGGCCACGATGCGCGCGGGTTCCGCGCCCATGCCCAGCACTCCCTTCGAGCCGTGCGTGAGGATCTCGAAGTCGATGTCATTCAGGCCGCCCACGCCGAAAGCCTCGATGGCCCCTTTGATGGCTTCCTCGACGGACTTGCCGGTGAACTCCTGGTAATCGCTCATCGTCGTCTCCCTCGTCGGCTGGTACGCGCTCGTTCGCGGGATGGCCGCACCGTCCCCGCCGCTCGGTCGGCCGCGTTGCGACGCTCGGTCGGGCTGCCGCTGCTCAGCGTGTTCGTCACCGGCACAGGCAGGATCGGGAAGCGCGGCTGGTGAGCAGCGACGAAGGCCGGCGTCCACCCGAACAGCGGGAACAGGGCGCCGAACCCGGCGATCAGGTATTGCTGCACGATCGAGAAGACCGTGGTGGTGATCCAGTAGATGAAGAGGCCCGAAGGCAGGAAAGCTCCGTAGATCACGGAGAAGAGGGGCATGATCAGGAAGACGCGGCTCTGTGCCCGCGTCTGCGGATCGGTCGAATGGGGCGTCATCATGCGCGTCTGCACGAGCTGCAGGAACGCCGAGACGAGGGCGAGGGCGCTCAGCCCGAAGGAGCCGATGATAGGCAGCCCCTTGGGCAGCTCGAAGAACACCTCTTTCTGGCTGGCGTCGAGCCCGCCGAGCCAGGCGATATGGGGTTGGATGCACGGCGCCAAGCCCGTCGTCGACGCCACCTGGCAGGTCACGTCCACGACCTGCACGCCGAAGATGTGCAGCATCGAGCTGATATCGGGTGCCGACAGCCCCGAGCTGAACACGGAGTACATGGGCATCAGCAGGAGCAGCTGCAGCACGCTGGGCAGACAGCCCGCCAGCGGGTTCACGCCGCGCTCCTTGTAGAAGCGCATCTGCTCCTGCTGCAGCTTCTGCTTGTCGCCCTTGTAGCGCGCCTGGAGTGTCTTGAGTTCCGGCTGGACGGCCTGCATGCGACGCGTCGATACGATCTGGCGCCGGAACATGGGCACGAGCAGCAGGCGAATGGCGATGGTCACCAGGATGATGGCCACACCGATGTCACCGACCAGGTGATAGATGATGGCCAGACCCAGGAAGATGGCCTGGAAGATGGGCGTGAAGGCCCAGGCCAGCGTGGACCCGATGTCGGAGCCGGGGACCGCCGGGCAGAGATTGGGATGGATGGTCGGACTGGGCGCGGGTGTCTGACCTCCGGGAATGGACGTTGCGGCCGGGTCCGGCGTCGGGCTGGGCGTCGGGCTGGGCGTCGGGCTGGGACTGGCGCAGGGTTCCTTCGACGCGATGGCGGTCGCCGTCGCGGCCGGTACCGCCGCGGTCGGAGTGGCCGCAGCGGGGCTCGGACTTTCGGCCGCCGCCGGTATGCCGACGAGCAGCACGAAGAGGATGGCGAGGGCCGCTATGAGCCCGCCCCTTGCGCGCCTGCTCGATCGAGGCGTCTTGGTCACGTCCTTCCCGGACCGGCCCGCGTCAACGGACCGGATCGTAGCCGCCGGGGTGCCAGGGGTGGCAGTGGGCGATTCGTTTCATGCCCATCCAGCTCCCCTTCAGCAGTCCGTAGCGGTCGATGGCCTGCTCGGTGTAGCGCGAGCAGGTCGGTTCAAATCGGCAGGAGGGAGGCATCCAGGCAAAGGCGATCCGGTACAGCCGGATGAGCCCGATGCCGAGATACTTCAAGCCTCGATCTCCTTCTCGCGGAGAGCCCCGCCCTTGCGCAGCAGGCGCTCGAGTGTAGCGCCGAGCTGGGCCCGGCTTGCATCGGCGCTCTCCGGCCGGGCCACGAGGAGCACGTCCCAACCCACGATCAGGCGCGGTGCGAGCGCCCGAAGGCTCTCGCGGATCCTTCGCCGGACCCGGTTGCGCACGACGGCGCCGCCGATGCGGCGGCCGGTCGAGATGCCGAACCTCGATCGTTCCAGGTCGTTGGCGACGAAACGCGCGGTAAGCAGCCGTTCTGAACGGGATCGAACGGACCGCTGCAAAGCCGCGAAGTCCTTTGCCGCCCGCAACATCTCGGGCGTCTTGATCATGCCCGTGGCCTGCGCCAACCCGCCGTCAGACGGTGAGCTGGTGCCGCCCTCGCGCCCGACGGGCGGCAAGCACCCGGCGACCACCCTTCGTCTTCATGCGTGCCCGGAAGCCGTGCTCCTTCGCGCGGTGGCGCTTCTTGGGCTGGTAGGTCTGCTTCATCGCGCGTGAGCGGGCTCCTTGGCCTCGGCGTGAGGAGCGTCAGCAAGCCGGCGGTGGCCTGCCTGCCCCGTTAGGCAGATCGACGCGCCTCCGCGCTCCGCGATCCGGGGCGCCTGGCGCGTCCGATGTACGACGGGATTATATGGACGGGCAGGAGCGACCGTCAAACGAGGCCTCCGGTGCCCAACGGAACGATGCTCCGGCGAAGCGGTTGGACGACCCCGCGAAGGCCGGCGCGCGCACCCACCAGCGATCGTTCGCCGCCCGACGGCGTGATACTCCCAGGGAGTATCACCGAATCTCGTTGCGGGGTCCCTGACCCGGTGCTACGCTTCCCGGGCCTCCGGCGCCGGGACGCAGGTGGCGGACCGCCGCAGGGCTCCGGTCGGCCGTGAGGTGCAGCGCGATGGCCCGTGGCCGGCGCGGCCGCTGAACGCCTCTCCGGGCACCGCTCGCGACGCCCGGACCGGGCCGAGATGATGTCCCGACAACCTACAGGATCAGGGGTCGTGCCATCGATGGACGCTAAGCAGGTCTGGCGCGCCGCACTCGGCGAACTCCAGGTCTCCCTCTCGCCCGCGAACTTCGAGACGTGGCTGAAAGACACCGCGCTCGTCGCCGTTGACGAGAGTCGCTTCCGGATCGCGGTGCCCAACGGCTTCGCCAAGGATTGGCTCGAGACCCGCTATCGCTCGCTGATCAGCCAGACCCTCGCCCGCGTCGTCGGCTACAGCGTGCAACTGGAGTTCGAGGTCCAGGAGGCCCCCGCCGCGACGGCGGAGGCTGCGCCATCGCGGCCCGTACGTCTTGAGCCGACCCGCGTCGGCGGTGAGGGTCCGGCCGCCAGCCTCAACCCGCGCTATAGCTTCGCCAGCTTCATCGTCGGCTCGGCCAATCGCCTCGCGCACGCCGCCAGCCTGTCGGTTGCCGAGCGGCCGGGGCACGCCTACAACCCCCTCTTCCTGTACGGCGGGGTGGGCCTGGGCAAGACTCACCTGATGCATGCCATCGGAAACCAGGTGCTTTCCCGCTTCCCGCGCAAGCGAGTCGTCTACGCCACCAGCGAGAAGTTCACCAACGAGTTCATCACCAGCATCCAGCAAGGACGCATCGATGACTTTCGCGCGCGCTACCGGAAGATCGACCTGCTGCTGATCGACGATATCCAGTTCATCGCCGACAAGGAGCGCACCCAGGAGGAGTTCTTCCATACCTTCAACGCTATCCACGAGGACGGCAAGCAGATCGTGCTCTCCTCGGACCGGCCGCCCAAGGCGATCCTCACGCTTGAAGAGCGCCTGCGCAGCCGTTTCGAATGGGGCCTCATCGCGGACCTCACGGCGCCCGATCTCGAGACCCGCATCGCCATCCTGCGTGCCAAGGCGGAGGAGAACGGCGTGCCCATCGGGCAGGACGTGCTCGAGTTCATCGCCCGCAAGGTGGTCAGCAACATCCGCGAGCTCGAGGGGGCGCTGAACCGCATGGTCGCCTATGCCAGCATGGGCGCGGTGCCCATCAGCATCGAGTTGGCCCAGGCTGTCCTTTCGAACGTGCTCTACAACCCCAAGAAGCGGACGGTCACCCCGTCGCGCATCGCCCAGGCCGTGGCTGAGTTCTACGGTGTCGAGATCGAAGCCCTGCGCGGCCAGAAGCGCGACCGGGCCATCGTCGTGCCACGCCAGATCGCGATGTTCCTGATGCGCGCCGAAACGGACGTTTCCTTGCTCCGTATCGGCGCCGAGCTGGGCGGGCGCGACCACTCCACCGTTCTGCATGCCTGCGACAAGATCACGCGAGAGAGCCGGGACAATGACGAGCTGCGACGCGAATTGGCGGCGGTTCGGGAGCTCATCTACGCCGACTGACGCTGGGGCAACAGCAGCCCTGTCATCCCCTCGCAGCGGCGTCCTCGGCTGTGGAAAAGATGGCTGATCTGGTGGAAAACTCCCTGTCTATGTGGATAAACCGCCCGCCACATGCCCGCTGGCTGTGGGTTCGCGACCGCTCCGCGGGGGTCGCATGAAGTCGCGCCCCAGAACCGTCCACAAGGACCGACGGGTGGTCGCCCGATGGTCCCCAGGGACGAGGGGATCGGGCACATCCGCGCGGCGCTTTGCCAACACCCGGCGCGTGCTTGGCACAGCGTGATCATCCCCAATATCCACTACCTGATGATGATGATGACGGAGTGAGAAGATAGACCGATCACAACGAGTCCCAGCTCTTCGATGTGTGGACGATCCGGCGCCGCGGGCGCCCCAACCGGTGGGAGACCTTCGACCGTGAAGTTATCGGTGATGCAGGAGAATCTGGCCCGCGGCCTGCAAGTCGTGAGCCGTGCGGTCAGCTCGCGCAGCACACTGCCGGTGCTCGCCAATGTCCTGCTGCGCACCGAGGATGCGGGCCTCAAACTGACCGCCACGAACCTCGAGATCGGCATGACCTATTGGGTGCCTGGACGAATCGAGAGCGATGGGGCCCTGACCGTTCCCGCGCGCCTGATCACCGACGTGGTCAACTCACTACCGCCCGGTGAACGCGTCGACCTCGAGCTCGACGGGACGGCTCTGCACCTCCGATGCGGGCGCCAGAAAGCGCACCTGCGCGGCATCGATGCCGAGGAGTTCCCGGTCATCCCCGCCGCCGGCGAGAGGCCCACGACGCGGATCAGCCAAAAGGCCCTGAAGCAGGCCCTCTCCGAGGTCGTCTTCGCAGCGGCCACCGACGAGGCCCGCCCGATCCTCACCGGCGTCCTGACGCACTTCGAGGGCGACCGGCTGACGCTTGCCGCGGCCGACAACTACCGCATCGCCGTCAAGACCCTGGCCGTCCTCGACCCCGTCGAGGACACCAGCGTCGTCGTGCCCGCCCGTTCGTACCATGAGCTGGAGCGGATCCTCGCCGATACCGATGAGCCCGTCGACGTCGTGCTTGCCCCCTCGAAGAACCAGATCCTCTTCCACCTCGAGGGCGTCGACCTGGTCAGTCGGCTGATCGACGGCCAATTCCCCAACTTCCAGCAGGTGCTGCCCAGCACACACACCACGCGCGTCGTCGTCGACAGGGAGGAGTTGCTCAAAGCGGTTCGCCTGTGCGCGTTGATCGCGAGTTCGTCGGCCAATGTCGTGAAACTGCGCTTCGACCGGGAGACGGACGGCGTCATCACCATCGCGGCGGCTGCCGACGTCGGCGATACCGAGGGCGAGGTTGCGGCCACGACCGAAGGCGAGTCGTTGATCGTGGCCTTCAACGCCCGCTACCTCCAGGAGGCATTGGCCAACGTCGGTGCCGAGCAGTTGGCTCTGGAGTTCACCGGACCCCTCTCGCCGGGCGTGCTGAAGCCGGTCGGCGACGACGGCTACGTGCACGTGATCATGCCCGTCCGAACGCCGTCCTAGGGCCGGGGAACCACCGGCCGGACCTGGTCTTGCAAGTCCGGCGGCTGGCACTGACCGGATTCCGGAGCTACGAGGCGCTCGAGTTGGAGTTGCCGCCCGGGCCCGGCATCGTCGTCGGCGCCAACGCGGCCGGCAAGACGAGCCTGATCGAGGCGCTCGTGGTCCTCGCTCGCGGGGCCTCGCACCGCACGGCGGCGGACGCCGAGCTGATCGCCTGGGGCGCGCCGTTCGCGCGGTTGGAGGCCGACATCGAACACGGTCGAGCGCGCGGCGCCGATGGCATCGCGATCACCGTCGAGCGCAGCGGGTCGACTTCAGCGCGTAAACGCCTGCTCATCAACGGCATCGGGCGACGTACCTCCGGCCTCGGTGAGGCACTGCGCATCGTGCTCTTCGCCCCGGAGGAGATGCAGTTGGTGGTCGGCTCGCCGTCGCTCCGACGCGCCACCGTCGATGCGCTGGCGGCGGCGGGCTCACCAGCGTACGCGCGAGCCCTGAGCGTCTACGCGCGAGCCCTCCAACAACGTAACGGGCTATTGAGGCGGATCCGCGAGCGTGCGGCAGATCCGGACCAATTGCCCTACTGGGACCAGCTCATCGTCGAGGAGGGCGGAGCCGTGGTCGCGGCCCGCCTCGATCTCCTGACCGCCCTCGCGGAACCGTTGCTCATGGCTCATGCCGAGATGGCGCCGGGCGAGGGCGCGCTCACCATGCGCTACGTGACCAACGCGCCGCCGCACGAACACGAGACCCCCACCGACGCACTCCGCCGTCGCCTCGCGGAGACCGCCGAGAAAGAGCTCTGGAACGGGGCCACGCTGGTCGGGCCGCACCGAGACGACGTCATCTTCGAGCTTGGCGGTCGCGCCTTGTCGACCTTCGGCTCGCGCGGCCAGCAGCGCACCGCCATCCTCGCCCTCAAGCTCGCCGAACTGGAACTGCTCAGTGTCGGCGGCGAGCCGCCCTTGCTGCTCCTCGACGACGTCTTCAGCGAGCTTGACCCGGAGCGTCGCGCACATCTCGTGCGGCGCATCCGCGAGTTGCCCCAGGCGATCATCACGACGACCACCCTGGACGACCTCGACCCCGCGCTCGTGGCCGGATCGACGGCCTGGCGCGTCACACTTGGACGCGTCGAGAGCCTCGCGGCGTCCCCATGGGCGCGATCGTGAGTCAGAGTCGCCGGCCGATGCGCCGCATCGGAGACATGCTGCCCGAGGCGGCTGCGGCGCTGGGCATCGAGCCGGCCCTGCGCCGCGCCCGCGCGGCAGCCGCCTGGGAGCGCACCGTGGGCGAGCGGGTTCCGGCCGCGACGGGCGGTTCCAACCTCGTCGAATGGCGCGAGGGCGTCGGCCTGCTCGTGGTCGGCGCCACGCAGTCGATCATCGCCCAGGAGCTGCGCATGCGATCCGACGAGCTGCTCGAAGCGTTCGGTCGGGCGATGGGCGGCACCAAGCCGGAACGCCTCGAGGTCGTCGTGCGCTCGCGCCGTCAGGCCGACTGATGATCCCAGGGCTGCGTCCCGACGTAGACTAGGCCGCCCATGGCCGTTCGCTTGCACCTGAAGATCGGAATCGTCCCCGGGCCCGACCGACTCGCCACGTCCCCCGACGCGGTGATCCATCGCGAGCCTGAGACGGGATCCGCCATGCGCACCAAGGGCAACCTCTACGGACTCGTCTGCGCGCCACCCGCCGGCGGCGCGCGCATCGCCGAGGCCGCGGCGATGGTCGCTGACGCGATTCGCGAGCGGTATTACTACGACGAGTCGGCCGGCATTCCCGTCTGCCTGCAGAAGTCGATCCTGGCGGCCAATCAGCACCTCCGCAGCAGCCGCGAGGGGAACGGCATCATCGCCGGAAGCCTTGGTGTCTGCGTCGCCGTGGTACGCGGCAACGAGTTGTATGTCGCCACCATCGGCGACGCGGATGCCTATCTGGTGCGCCAGGCGCGGCTGCTCGCGCTGCCCGACGAGGAGCGCGGCGACGGGCTGCCCGCGGCCGGAGACCCTCACGTCGGCGTTTGGCGTGGCGAGATCGCCGTGGGCGACTCGCTGTTGCTGGTGGCGGGCAACGTGACCCGGGTGGTGGGCACCGAGGAATACAAGAACGCCCTCGTGACGCTGCACCCGCAGTCCGCCGTCGAGCACCTTCACCACCTCTTCGTCGCCAGTGGCGGCGATGGTTCGGACGCGATCCTGGCCGTCGAGGCGGCGGAGGCGCCGGTCACGCGTGCCGAGCACCGGCTGGTCCCCGTCCGGCCGGCCGAGCCCCTGGCGGGCGCGCCGATCCGCTCACCCATCCCGCTGGCCGATCCGATCGCCAACGCCGCGACGGCGGTGGGCAATCGCGCGCGCGACGTCGGGACGGCTGCCGGCGGAGCCGTTGCCGGGGTCATCGACGGCGTTCTCGAGCGCTTGCCACGAAGGCGACCGCGCCAACGACACGTGACACCGCTCTGGTCACGGCGCGACTCGCAGCGTCGGGCCGGCGTGGCGGTGCTCTCGCTGCTCGGCTTCTTCGTGGTCGTGGGCATCGGACTCTGGATCCTGGGCGGGGCCCTGCCCGGAAAGGACGACCAGATCACCCACGTCAACGCCGGAGAGGAGGCGCTGGGGGCCGCGCGTGGCGAGATCGCGCAGGTCTTCGACAACGGCCTGGTCGTCGGGGACGAGAAGAAGGCCCTCGGGTTGCTCCGCCAGGCCTGGGCGAATCTGAAGAAGGCCGCCGATCTGGGGGTTGCCGCCGGCACGCTCCGCCCGCTGAACACCAAGGTGACCGATGGACTCGACATCCTCTACAGGGTCCGCAGCGTCGAGACGGGCATCGCGTTCGATCTGGGCGCCAAGATCTCACCGAACGCCGATGTCGTCGACATGGCGCGCGGGCCGGATGGGGCCGCCTACCTGCTTGACCACGCCACCTCATCGATCGTGCGCGTGGACATCGCCAAGCTGAGTGCCAGCGTCGTCGTCACCAAGGGCGACCGCGATGGCGCCGGCCACAAGATCGGCGAGCCCTGGATGCTCGCTGCGGGCGGCGCCGACATCTTCATCCTTGATCGAGACACCAACCTGTGGCGCTGGCGACCCTCGGATGCGAATGGCCGCGGGACCCTGGCTCGTCTTCGCCTGGGGGGCGATGTCGCACTCGGTGACGACGTGCGCGACATGGCCACCTACGCCCGCAGCTCCGCCTCGGGGCTCTACTTCCTGTACGTCATCGACCCCAGCTCGAAGCAAGTGCTGCGCTATCCGCCGGCCGCCGACGGCAGCGGCTATCCAGCCGCTCCGAGTGACTACCTGGCGGCGCCGACCGACGTCGCCGCCTTCCGCCAGGTCTTCATCGACGGCGACGTCTACCTGCTCGGCAGCGACGCCGTGGTGCGCTACCAACAGGGCCGCATCGACAGCTTCCAGCTCGCGCTCCCACCGGACGCGGACGACTTGCGCAAAGGGCACGACTACCGGCTCATGGCGGCCTCGGTGGTGCACAGTGAGGGGCGGATCTGGCTCTGGGATGCCGAACACGCCCGCGTGCTCGAATTCTCCAAGACGACGAGCGAGTACGTCGCGCAATACCGGGCCGCGCCGGGTTCGACGCCGCTCGACGGCCTGCGCGAGATGTACGTGGTCGAGGGTGAAGGGCTCCCGTCCGTGTTGGTCTGGACCGACGGAAGGCAGCTCCTGACCACGTCGCTGGCGGAGGCGGCCGGGCCGGGCGGCTCGCCCTCTCCAGCGCCGGGCGGCTCGCCCTCTCCAGCGCCGGGCGGCTCGCCCTCTCCAGCGCCGGGCGGCTCGCCCTCTCCAGCGCCGTAGGCGCGCAGGGGCGGCGTGGGATAATCGAACCATGGTCGAGGGCCTGACCGAGATGGTCGTCGAGAGCGTGCGCGTGCACATGCTCTCGGCGCAACACGTCGTCATCCTCAAGGACGCCGAGGGAGGCCGCTATCTGCCCATCTGGATCGGCACGGCCGAGGCCGACGCCATCGCGCGGCGGCTCCAGGGCATCACGCCCGAGCGTCCTTTGACGCACGACCTGTTCGCCAACACGCTCCACGAGCTGGGCGTTGCGGTCAAGCAGGTCGTGGTCTCCGATCTGGCCGACGAGACCTTCCGGGCGCAGCTGATCCTCGAGCTGGCCGAGCGAACCGTCGGTGTCGACGCCCGCCCCTCGGACGCCATCGCTCTGGCCATCCGCGCAGGCGTGCCGATCTTCGCCACCAACGCGGTACTTGACCGCGCGGGCGTCACGCCCGAGCCCGAGGACGACGAGCGGCTCTCCGTCTTCCGTGATTTCGTCAACTCGCTCGAGGTCGACCCCAGCGGTCCGTCCGGCCATGCCGAAGGGCCGGAGCGCCGGCCCGACTAACGCTCGCCGAGGACCGCCTCGCCGCGCTCCAGGGCCCGGCGGGGGCCGAACCAGAGCCGCAGGCGTAGTGCCCAGAAATCTCGCACGGCGCGCCACACGACCCTGGGGTTCGCACCGGAGGCGCGCCCCGCTGTTCGAGGGTGATGCGGCACGCCGACCTCGACCACCACCCGGCCGCGGGCGCGCACCTTGATGAGCAGCTCAGCGGACAGGAACGCACCGCCCGATTCGAGCTGGATGTCGGCCAGAGCCGCACGCCGGAAGAGCTTGCAGGCGCAATCCACGTCGCGCACAGGCAGGCCGAAGAACAGGCGCAGGCAGAGTCGGTAGGCCCGGGCGTAGAGGAGACGAACGGTCGCGTCGGCGCGGTTCAGCCGGTAGCCGGCCACGACGTCCGGCGCATCGCCGGCGGCCATGCGGGCCAGCAGGCGGTCGATGTCGGCAACACGGAACTGTCGGTCGCCGTCGGTGAAGCAGATGAGCGGGTGGCGGGCAGCCCCGAAGCCGCTGCGCAGGGCCGCGCCATAGCCGCGGTTCCGCTCGTGATGGATGACCCGAACGAGGGCGGGATGCGCGCCCGCGAGGCGGTCCGCGATGGCGCCCGTCCCGTCGCGACTCCCGTCGTCGACAACCACGACCTCGAATGTCTGGGCCAGCGCAGGCAGCTCCGCCAACGCCTCCGCAACCATCGCCTCGATGTTCTCGGCCTCGTCGTGGGCTGGGAAGAAGTAGGAGAGAGCAGGGACTCGGCCTGGGCCTGGGCGGGCTGGGGTCGCATCGGCTGGGCCGCCCGCGGGGCTGGACACGGCGGCAGTATAGTCGCGGCCATGGCGGCGCCTCCCGTTCCCGCACCGGCAGCTTCGGCCTGGACGGCGCGCATCGACGGTCTGGCCACACGGCTCGCGGCCCGTCCGCTGATTGCCTTTCTGGCCATCGCCGCCGCCGGCGCGATGCTCTACGAGTTCACCGTGCCCGAGCGGGTCAGCCTCGACGCGTTCGTGCCACTCGCCGATGCGTTCCTCCACGGCCGTCTCCACGTGGCCGAGCCGATGCCCTGGATCGAACACGTCGACCGCGCCGGCGGCGGCTGGTTCGTGCCCTATCCGCCGATGCCGGCGATCACCGTGCTGCCCTTCGTGGCCATCTTCGGGAAGGGTTTTGACCAGGGCATCGCCTCGGCCCTGATCGGCGGCCTGAACGCGGCGATCCTCTGGACGCTGCTCGGGAAGATGCGCGTGGCCTCCCTGCCGCGGCTCGCATTGACGTTGGCCTTCGCGGTCGGCAGCGTGCACTGGTGGGCCGCCGGCTTGGGCACCTCGTGGTTGTTCGCCGGCGTCAACGGTGTCTTCTTCGCCCTCCTTGCCCTGTGGCTCGCGCTCGACCGGCGATGGCCGCTGGTGGCGGGCGCGCTGCTCGGCTGCGCGGCTGCCTCAAGGCTGCCCGTCGGGTTGACCGCACCGCTCTACCTGGCCCTCTTCGCCGGCCTCGCCACGGCGCCCTACCTGCGCCGGCCGGACCGCGCGGGCGTGCGTGCTGCCGGCCTGTTCCTGGCCGGTGTGGCGGTCCCGGCGATGCTGGTCGCCCTCTACAACGTGGGCCGCTTCGGGAGTCCCTTCGACTTCGGCTACGAGAAGATCGGCGGCGTCCTCGAGGAGCCCTGGTATCGACAGGGGATCCTGTCGCTGGCCTACATCCCACGCCACATCGAGGCCATCTTCTTCCGGGGCTTCGACCTCGTCGACGGGGTGTTCCCGTACTTCCGCCCCAACTGGATGGGCCTCGCCCTGACCTTCAGCACGCCCATCTACTTCTGGTTGGTGAACCTGCGGCGGGACCACACATTCGCCATCTACGGCTCCCTCGCGGTGGTGCTGGCACTGGTGCCCATCGTCACGCATGGCAATGTCGGCGAGGCGCAGTTCGGGTATCGCTTCAGCCTGGACGTGGCACCCATCCTGTTTCTGCTGCTGGGGCTCGTCTTCCGCGAGCGCCTCTCCCGCTCGGCGCTGCTGGCCATCCTGCTCGGTGTGCTCGTCAACGCCTACGGGGTGCTGGCCATCACCGCCATGGGCTTCGTGAGTTACTGAGGTCTCACCAACCAAGCACGACGCCCCAATACACCCCCCAGGCGTTCACCAGCACGGACACCGCGACCAGCCCGACCGTCCACCAGCGCACGCCCGCCCTGGCCAACCCGAGGGTCATGAGGACCAGCAGGAACGGTGCAAAGTCGTTGCTGAAGCGGTAGCCGAACTGGACCCAGCCCTGGCTGAAGTGCATGAGGTTGACCACGGCAACCACGCCGACGGCGAGGGCCGCGCCGAGCACGATGCGCCGGCGGGCATCGTGCAGCACGACCGGCAGGGCCAGCAACCAGGCTGGGCTGCTGAGCAGCAGGCTGGTGCCAAGTCGGTCGGGCCGCAGCAACGGACAGGCTTGATCGAGCAGCGACAGCCCGCAATCGAGCCGCAGTTCGGGCAGCCAGGCCAGCATGATCAGCAGGTTCTGAGGGACGTAGCGGGGATCCTGCAGCGCCCAGTCACCGGGGTGATAGGTGATGCCGCTGAGGGCCGGCAGGAGGTCGACCAGCAGGCCCGATGGCACCGGCTGGAACTCGTGCCCGTAGAGGTATTCGTAGCCCGGGTGGAGCAGCCCGCCGGCCGTGACCAGGTTATAGGTGAACAGCACCACGAGGGGGATCGCAGCACCGAGGCCGGCCGAGAGCCCGCGCCGCAACGGCGAGCCGCCGCCACCCACGAACAGGAAGAACGGCGCCGCGAAGATGGTCGTCAAACGCGCTCCGGCCGCCAGTCCGAAGAGCAGGCCAACGAGGAACTGGCGCCAGTCGATGGGCCCGGCCGGTGCCCGCCCACGGGAGGCCTCGTGGCGCTCGACGTCCAGCGCGCCGGTGATCGCCAACAGCAGGAACGTCGAGGCCACGACGTGGGCGAAGAACCAGGTGCTGCCCAACATGGCCGCGTACCAGGCGACGGTGCCGAAGCCGTAGAAGAGCGTGGCCAGCACGGCCACCAGCGGGTCGGAAGTGAGGCGCGACGCAAGGCGCCAGGCGAGGGCGACGTTGATGCCGCCGAGCAGGGCGGCAACCAGGGCTGCGTTCGCCGACAGCCCCCACGCGGCCACGAAGGGCAAGAGCACGATGGCCGGCAACGGTGGGAAGGGCAGCAAGGCGCGTCCGGGCTCGCCGGCGACCGGGTAGACATCCTGGAAGTAGGCATTCTGGAAGGGTCCGCTGGCGACGGGCCAGGGGATCGAGGCGCGGCCGTCGAGGAAGGCCTGAGCCTGCCATGCGAAGTGGTTGTAGATGTTCTGGCGTTCAGGGTTGGAGAGGACATAGACCAGCCCGCCCAGCACCGCGAAGCCGAGGCTCAGCCAGCTCGGCCGGACGCGCACCAGCGCGCTGCGGAGACCGTCGCCAAGGCGGGAGGCAAGCGAGCCGAGGTGAACGACGGTCGTTGCTATACTCCCCTGCACCCTCGTCGCATCGATCCTGGAGGCCGGTCGGCATTGACGACGCCCGGGGCGCGTGAGACCGATCGGAGCCTCGGAGCGTCGGATCGCTCGAACGGGGAAGCCGCGGCCATCCCCGCCTTGGCCATCCTTCTACTCGGCGCCCTGGCGCTGCGATTCATCATCGCATACGTCCTCTTCCCGAAGAGCGGCTTCGAGACCGACATCGGTGCCTTCGGGAGCTGGGCCAACACGCTCGTGGAGCGCGGCCCCGGCGGTTTCTACGCCTCGGCCGGTTTTGCCGACTACCTGCCCGGCTACCTCTACATCCTGTGGCTGCTCGGGTTGCTCGGACACGGCCTGGCCACGATCTCCCACGCCGATCCTTTCGCCGTCACCGGCGGCCTCCTGAAGCTGCCCGCCATCGCCGCCGACATCGCTATCGGCTGGCTCCTCTTCCGCCTTGCGCGCCGCTGGATCGGCGCCCGGCCCGGGGCGGAGCGCATCGCCCTCTGGGTGGCCGCGCTCTACCTCTTCAACCCGGTCACCTGGTATGACTCGGCGCTATGGGGCCAGGTCGACGCCGTTGGCGCGCTGGTCGCCCTCGTCGCGGTGGCGCTGCTCATCGAGGGTCACCCCGAGGGCGCCTCGGCGATGACCGTCCTGGCCGCGCTGGTCAAGCCGCAGTTCGGCGTGGTGCTGCTGCCCATCCTCGGCGCGGTCCTGCTGCGCCGTCACCTGCTGCGGCCGGGCAGCGCCCCCCCGATGGCCGGGGGCCCTGCCTTCCTGCGCCGCTGGGCCGCCCAGGAGGTCGGTGGCTGGCGCCTCCTCTCATCGGCGGTCTCCGGTGCCGCGGTCCTCTTCATCGTCGTCACGCCCTTCAGCCTCGACATCATCAAGCTCGCCAAGGTCATCGGCGCGGCTGGGGGTACGTACCCGTGGCTGAGCGTCAATGCCTACAATCCGTGGGCGCTGGTGGGCTCCGGGGGGGCCGAAGGCATGGCCTTCGCGGGCCTCGGTCGGTGGTCGTCGGACGCGCTGCCGCTGCTCGGTCCCCTTCCCGGCGTGATCATCGGCACGGTCCTGCTGGCGACCGGCTTCCTCCTCGGCATCGGCCAGCTGCTACGGCAAGCGGATCGGCGCTCCATCCTCCTCGCGGCGGCCTACTTCAGCCTCGCCTTCTTCCTGCTGCCCACCCGCGTCCACGAGCGCTACCTCTTCCCGCTCTTCGTCTTCCTGCCGCTGCTGGGTGTCTTCGACCGACGGTTCCTGGTGGTCGTGGTGCTGGCGGGCGCGGCCGCCATCATCAACCTGCACGGGGTCCTCACGAATCCGATCTGGGGCACGCCCAACGTCGACAACCTCCTGTTCGGGGAGGAGGCGCGCAAGCCGCTGGTCATCGTGGCCTGCGTCGTCGTCGAGATGGCCATCTTCGGCCTGCTGGCCTGGCGCAGCACGGCCATCCTCTTCGGGCGGCGGGGTGTGTTTCGGGGCGGCACCGCCGCGCTGATGGCGCTGGGCGGCAGGGTCGCGCCGCAGCCCCGGGCGCCCTCGATCCCGACGCCGCCGGAGGCGCCACCGGGCGACGTGATGGTCGGGGCGGTCGCCGTCGCGCCGTGGCTCGAGGTCGTCGGAGGGACTCGGCGGGCCGCGCCACCGATCGGGGTCGTTGCTCGGCCCCCACCGTCGGGGGCTGCGCACGACCTGCGACCAAACGTCGACCTCGATCCCTCCATCGGCCTGCTCGATCGCCTGCGCCGCGCGTTCGACGCTCATGTCGATACTCGATCGTTGCGGCGGGATCGGAGCGCCGCGCTCATCGACGAGCCGCGCGGGCGCCTCGACCGGCTCGACGTCGTCCTCATCCTGCTGGTCGTCGTCGCGGCGCTGACGCTGCGCACCTGGCGCGTCGGCGAGCCGCGCGACATGTACTTCGACGAGGTCTATCACGCTCGCACCGCGACCGAGTTCCTGCAGGACTGGCGCTACGGGGAAGTGCACTCCATCTACGAGTACACCCACCCACACCTGGCCAAGTACATCATCGCGGCGGGCATCGTGGCCTTCGGCCGGAACGAGGTCTCGGCCACCGCCGAGCTCGGTTTCGCCGCGCGAGACGCCACCGTCGAGACCGCCTGGGACCCCGCCGGCGCAAACGGACCGCGCCGTGGCGACCGCCTCTACGTCTCTGGTCCCGACGGGGTCCGAGCGTACGACCTGGCCAGTCGCGCGCCGATCGCCACCATCGTCCTGCCGGATGGAGCGCAACCCGACACCCTCGTGGTCGACGGTCGCGCCCACCGTCTCTTCGTGGCCGACGTGACGGGTGGCCTGTGGGCCTTCGATACGGCCGCGCTCGATGATGTCAGGGCGGGATCCGACCCGGCCCTTCTGCCCGCGGCAGGCCGCCTGGGCGACCTCGGTACCGCGGCGCGGACGATGGCCCTGGGCCCGATCGCGGCAGTCATCTTCGCGGTGCTTGACGACGGCCGCCTGGTGGAGCTCGACGCCGAAAGCGGCGCGTTGATCGCCGAGGCCGCAGTGCCCGGCGCCACGGATGTGGTCATCGTGGCCGGCAGCGAGCGTCTGGTGGTGAAAGCGAGCGCGGCCCCCGAAGCGGAAGCGCTGAGCCTGGCTACCCTGCTCGGTCGGGACGTGGCCAAGGTGCACGAGCTGCTGGCCGGCGGCAGTGGCGATGTCGTCGTTGCCTCGACCGTCACGACCGAGCAGCGCAGCGCCGTGCAGGCCGCCATCGCTGCCGGCACCTTGCGCGCGACCCGCCTCGAGACCGGCCGACTGGCGGCGGTGGCGGCGACCGAGGGCCTCGTCCTCCTTGACTCCGCCTCCCTGGTGCGCGTACAGGGCTTCCCGACGGCGGCGCCGGCGACGGGCCTGGCGCTGGTCGACAACGTCTCGACGCCGACGTTGTATGTCGCCGCCGGCTCGGAGCTCAGACGCATCGAGCTCGGCGACAAGGATGCGCCCATCGAGCGAGACAGGGTCTGGATGCCCGGGCCCGTCCGCGATGTCATCTTCGATCCGGCCACGAAGCTGGTGCATGTGCTGGGTACGACTCCGGACGGCCTGGGTGACACCGTCTATGTCGTCGAGCCCCACGGCAACGCCGTCTTCGCCGACGCGCGCCTGCCCGCCACGCCGGTGGCGTGGGCACTCGATGTCCAGCCGGATCACCCGGCGGAGGACCGGCAGCAACTGCTGACGGTGGCCGCCGATGGCTCGCTGGCAGTCGTCGAGGCCGGCCACAACGCCTTCGGATGGCGCTTCCCCGGTGTCATCGCCGGCGCGCTCATGGCCGGCCTCCTGTGCCTGTTGGCCAGGCTGCTGGTGCGGCGCCGGAGCGTTGCGCTGCTGGTCGCCGGTCTACTGCTGCTCGATGGCATGGCCTTCGCGCAATCGCGCATCGCCATGAACGATTCGTATGCCGCCCTGTTCATCGTCGCCGCCTACACGGCCTTCGCGGCCCTCTGGCTGGGCGCCTGGCGGGGTAGAAGCGCACTGCTCATCGGGCTCCCCCTGGTCGGCTTGCTCCTCGGGCTCGCCCTGGCCACCAAGTGGATCGGCCTCTATGCCATCGGTGGCATCGTGCTGCTGGTCCTGCTGCGCTCGGCATTGGGCCGCATCGTGGCGCTGTTGGGCATGATCGGGCTCACCGGCGTGCTCGGCTGGCTGGCCGTCAGCGCGCCCAGTTCGGGCTCACCGGGCGTGCTGGGCATGACCGTGACCACCGCGCTGGTGGTTGGCGTGACCGTCCTGGTGCTGCGCCGGTTGCGCGCCACCGGTGTGATCCTCATCGCCCTGCCACTCTTCGCGGCGATCACCTCGAACGTGCTCATGCTCGTCCGTGGCGATGCCATCTTCCTGGTCCTGATGGTCGGCCTGACCCTGCTGATGGCGGTGGCCATGGTGCTGCGTCCCGTCTTCTTCACGCTCGAAGAGTTGCGCTTCGGTATCGTCGCGCCGGGGGTCGCCGGCGCAGTCGTCGGCCTCGGCTCGATCCTGCTGCGTCCACAGTTGCCAGCGCAGGGTCTCTTTTCCGGGTCCGCGCTCCTGCTCGCCGGCGTGCTCCTGGTGGGCGCTGCCATCGCCGCCTACGCGGTGCTCGCCCTGGCCGGTCGCCTGGGGGCGGGTCCGCTCGCCCCGTTGCCGCCTCCCGACGCGCCCGCATCCGGGCTGGCATCTCCGTCGCCGGCGCCCGAGGGCTGGTTGCTGCCCGGCGCAGGCTGGGGCATCCCGTGGCTCTGGGCCCTGCTGTGCTTCACGGCGCTGCCGCTTGCCATCTACGTGGGCAGCTATGTCCCGTGGGTCGAATTGGGCAACCGTTGGACCGAGACCTGGCCAGCCGGGCACACCGGCCAGACGCTCCTCGCGTTGCAGGCCTCGATGTACGACTACCACAATAATCTGCGCGCCACGCACGCCGCCTCTTCGCCATGGTGGGCCTGGCCCTTCGACCTCAAGCCGGTCTGGTTCTACCTCGGTACCATCGGCGGTCGCACGGCGCTGATCTACGACGCCGGCAACCTGGTGACCTTCTGGCTCTCCGTGCCGGCCATCGCCTGGGGCGCCTGGATGGCCTGGCGAAGACACAGCCTCGCGCTCACCCTGGTCGTCATCGCCTTCGCCTGCCAGTGGCTGCCCTGGTCGCGCGTCGACCGCGCCACCTTCCAGTACCACTACTACGCGAGCCTGCCCTTTGCGGTCCTGGCCCTGGCCTACTTCCTGGCCGAACTGTGGCACGGTCCCGCGGCCCGGACCTGGCTCGTGGCTCGTCTGGCCGTGGCCGGGACGATCGTGGCCACGCCCCTCCTGTGGCTGTTCCGAGACCCGCTCTGTGCCGTATCGGGCGTGCTGCGCGCGAACCCCGGCTCGCAGGCCTGTGGCTACGTGCGCGAGGCATTCGTGCTGAGTGATCGGGCCGCGGCCGCACTCGTCGTGCTGGCCATCGGCTTCGGCCTCATCGTCTGGCGGGCGCGCACGCAGGGCTCCGGGTATCGGGGACGCGCCATGTCGGCACGTGCCCTCTGGCTGGCGGCTGTGGCGGCGGCCACCGTGCTGGCCCTGGTACTGGTGCTGAACGTGCTGCCCGAGGCGCCGCTCATCGCCGCCCCGGTCGGCCTCATCGCGTTGTACGTGGTCGCGGTCGCGCTCCTGCTACCCCTCGGATACGCGGCCTGGACGGCGCTCGGTATGCGGGATCCGCGGCGCCTCGTCATCGGCGTGCTCGGGGCGGCCACCCTCTGGTTCATCGCCTTCTATCCCGACATCGCCGCGTTGGCGGTGCCCACCGGCCTCTCCCGCTTGTTCCAGGTCCTGCCCCTGCCGACCTACAACTACGATTTCCAGTTCGCCGTGAATACGGCCCCGGCGGCGGCCAGCTCGTTCCTCGGCGTGGAAGCGCTGTCGCTGGCGGGCATGGTCGGGTTCCTGGCGCTGGCGGCCATGTATGCCACCTGGACGTGGCGCCTTGTGGTCGCCGCCGAGGCCGCCGCCGAACCGGCACCGGTCGATGCGGCGGACTGATCGGGGCTCAGGTCCCGACGCCACCCCGAGTCGGATGGGGGGCGGCTGGGACATCGGCCCGGAAGTCGGCCGGCAAGGCGCCCCCGGCCGCCAGACGGCGGATGACAAAGGCGTAGTAGTCGTCCACTTTCGCGGCGATGTTGGGCCACGAGAACTGGCGCGCACGCTCTCGTCCCGACGCGCCCATCTGCGCTCGCAGCGCTGGGTCGTCGAGCAGCCGCGCGATGGCCTTCATGAGCGCCTGGTGGTCGCGCGGCGGGACCAGAAGGGCCTGGTCGCCGCGATGGACCACGCCCTTGTAGCCGTGGATGTCGCTGCACACGATGGGCGCGCCCGCCGCCATCGCTTCGAGGAGCACGATGCCGAATGACTCCTGGCCCGTCGCCGGCGAGACGAAGACGTCGGCGCTGGCGAACAGTCGGGCCTTCTCGGTGTCGCTGACGCGACCCAGCATCTCCACGCCGCGCAGGCCGCGCGTCGCGATGTAGCGGCGTACCTCGCGCTCCTGCGGTCCGCTGCCGACCACCAGCAGGCGACAATCGCGGCCGGAACGGCGCAGAACGCGGTATGCCTTGAGCAGCACGATCAAGCCCTTGCGTCCCTCGAGGCGACCAACGAACAGGATGTTGGCGGTGCCGTCGCGCCAGCGTTCGATGGGCTCGACGTCCCGGTACCGGGTCAGATCCACGCCGTTCGGGATGAGCTTGTAGTCGCCCGGGAAGTAGCGGTCGATGAAGTGGCGCGCCGCAGCGCTGACGGCGACCCGGCCATGCAGACGCCGCGCGTAGCCGCCCAACAGGCGGCGCCCAAGCTCGTAGGAGGTGCTCCAGCCGGCGTAGGCGTGGAACGTGGCTACGTTGACGCTGTGTGACTCGCGCAGCATGAAGAGCGACAGCAGCGGCACGAAGGGCTCGTGGAAGTGGAGCACGTCGAAGCGCTCTTGAGCGAGCAGGCCGCGGATCTGCGAGAGATACCGAGGCGAGACCGTGAGCGTGCCCACCGAGCCGTTGGAGGGCACGCTGAAACCGCGCCCGAGGCGGATGACGTCACCTTCGTTGCCGCGCTGCAGACCGTGCGTGCTGCTGATGATGCGCACGTCGTGGCCGCGCTCTGTGAGGCCCTGGTACAGGTAGCGGACGTGCTCGTTGACGCCGCCCGGCAGGGGGTACACGTACGGCGTCACGAGGCCGATCTTCATCGCCCCGGCTCGCCGTCGACGAAGCGCGCCGGTCGCGACCGGCCGCCGGGATAGCCCAGATCGCGTCCCGTGCCGTCACGCCGCACGCGGCCGGACAACTCCGCGCGCACATCGCGCGCGTACTTGCGCACCTGCTGCCCAAGCATGCCCACCTGCTCCAGCGGTCCGTGGAAGGTGCCTTCCCAGGCGGTCGCGCGGGCCATGATCGCGGCGCGCAGGTGCTCGGCGTCCTGCCCCGGGAAGCGCGTTGTGCCTCGCCCGATGTGCTCCGGTCGGTGCGCGTCGCTGCTGCCGAGCGCGGCCAGCCCGTGCTCGGCCGCGAACGCCACGACCCTGGGCTGCCAAGGACGACCGGCCGAGGTCGGGTTGAAGACCTCGAGTCCGTCGGGGTGGACGGACGGGTCGGCGTCCTCGAGAAGTCGCCGCAGCGAGCGTGCGCTGACGCAGAGCGGGAAGGGCACGAGCGGATGGGCCGGGATGGCCAGGCCGCCCTGGGCGTGGATCGCGGCGATGCTGGCGCGCAACGACAGGAAAGGCCGGATGGGCTCCTCGAGGAACAGCCCCAGCAGGTGGCCGCCCCGCGTGGTGACCTCTTCGCCGATGATGACTTCGAAGCGGTAGCCGCCGGTCCGAGCCATGGCCCGCGCGGCCAGGGCGGCATCGATGCGTTCGTGGTCGGTGATGGCCACCACGTCGAGATCGGTCCGCGCCGCGATGTGCTCGAGGATCTCCGCGACACCGGCGATGCCATCCGATGCGGCGGTGTGGATGTGGAGATCGGCGCGTCCGCTGGTGAGGCTCACGTGCCATCCTCCCAGATGGGGAAGAGGAGTGTCCACCACTGCTCCGGCGCGTCGGCGATGAGCACGTCGAACGCAACCAGCAGCGCGGCCTGGAACGCGGCCACCCGCACCTTCAAGGGCCCTGATGCCGGTGCCGCGATGGGCACGAGCCGGAGCGCATAACGGCCCGGCCCCGTGCGCCGCACTGCGGTCGCCCAGGTCGGCACGCCGGCCTGGATGGCCACCAGCGCCGGCCCGACGGGCAGCAGCGCCTGCGCGCCGAATAGCGGCGCCGGTCGCCCCGGGCCGCCGATGGGTCGATCGCCGACGATGGCCACGGCGCCGCCGCTGCGGGCGCGCTCGACCAACCGCCGCCCAGCGCCGTACGGATCGATCAGCTCCGCGCCGGCGGCAGAGCGTTGGCGGCGGAACCACGCTTGCATGGCGGGGTCGGGCAGCGCCTCGGTGGGAACCAGCACGGGCGCGTGGAGGCGCAGTGCAGCCAGGCGTACCGGCAGCTCCATCGCCCCGAAGTGCAGGCCCACGAAGATGACCCCCTGTTCGCGCGTGTCCAGCGCTTCGTCGAGCAACCCGGGATCGTCAACGGCAAGGTGCTGGGCAAGGTAGGCGGCGCTGTACGAGGCGACCCGCATCACCTCCAGGTAGTAGCGCGCGTGGTGGCGGAAGACCTCCTGCACCAGGCGCTCCAGGGCCTGCTTGTCGCGCGCCGCCTCGGCCACCCGTGGCGACGCAAGGCCTCGTTGTACGAGATCGCGGCAGACGCGCCGCAGGTTACGGCGGGCCAGGTCGCGCCGTCTCCCGGCGAATCGATAGTGAGCCTCGCCGAACAGGGCGAACAGCCTATGCAACGGCGCGTCGGGCAGCCGGCAGACAAGCCAGGCGAGCCCGCGCACGGCCACCACCGTCATGCGCCCGGTCGCACCGACGCGGAAGGGCGGCACCGCCGTGGGCATGGTCATAGGGCGGTGTTCGCCTGGGTCTTCGGTCGCGCCCGCGTCGGCTTCGCTGCCGTCGGGTGCGCCCGCGATGCGAGTGCGGCCGCCTCCGCGGCACCGGCCGGCCAGATGGGCTTGAAGGTGTACCACTGTTCCGGGGCCGGTCGTACCATTTCCCCGACCGCGTCGGCGAGTGCCTGTGTGGCGCGTGCCAGCTCGGCCGGGGAGTCGTCAGAGACCTCGATCGGCGAGAAGTGCTCTGCCGCGAAGCGGCCATTCGGAAGGCGCCGGCAGACCACGGGCACGATCACCGCGCCGGTCTTCGCGGCGAGTGCTGCCGGGCCGGCGGGCAGCGTCGTCCAGTCGCCGAGGAGGCGCACCGGGATACCGTCGGCGCGATAGCCCCAGTCGACCAGCAGGCCCAGGATGGCCGGTTCTCGGAGCACGCTGAAGGTGCGGCGAAGGTTGCGCCAGGCGATGACCTCGACACCCCAACGCCGACGCTGGGCCTGAAGCAGGGCGTAGAGCTCGGGATACGCCGTGTCGTCGGCGAGGGCGTACGTCGGGAAGCCGCGCGCCGCGACGGCGGCCACAAGCGTCTCGACGCTGCCGATGTGGATGCTCGCGGCGATGACGCCACGACCCTGCGCGCTGTAGCGCGTCCAGATCTCGGCGAATGAGTCCACCCCGCGCTGGCCATCGGCGTCGACAAGCATGGCCGGCACATGCTCGGGCAACGAGGGCAGGCGCATCAGCTCGACGATGTAGCGGGCGTAGGTCTGGTAGATGCGCCGGGCCAGCGCGCGGGTCGGGCGGTCGCCTGCAGGCCGCCCCAGGATGTGTGCCGCGTTGGCCGTGATGATGCCGCGCTTGGCCGGCCAAAGTACGTAACCGGCGAGCATCATGACGCGCACGACCGGCCAGCTGACGGCCAGGGGCAGGTGGGCGAAGAGCCATGAGGCGGAGCGGTAACCGACCATGACCAGACGCTCGTTGAGTCGGGCCAGGCGCCGCCGCACGCCGTCGCCCGGGTCGATCCGCCGGTGGGGAGCGTGGGCCAGCCCGCCGCCGTCCGGCGCCCGCTTCGCCGGCCGCTCCGGCCGCCCTGCGAGGCCGGCGCGGGCCGCGTTCGGGCGATCTGTCACGGCACCCATCTGAGCGTGACTACCTCGACCCCGCAGCCGCCTTCGGCCTCGATGGGGCGAGCTTGCGGACCTTCTTCCTGGGCGGCGTTTCGGTGCCCACCAACGTCTCGTCATCCTCGCCGCGGATGAAGGCCTCCACGCGGTTATAGGCGATGTCATCGTGGATCTGGCGCGGCGGACTCTTCATGAAGTAGGCCGACGGCGCGACGAGCGTGCCCTTCAGCCCCCGATCGAGACCGAGCTTGAGGCAGCGCACCGCGTCGGTGATGACGCCGGCACTGTTGGGGCTGTCCCAGACCTCCAGCTTCATCTCGAGGTTGAGGGGCACGTCGCCGAAGGTCGTGCCCTCCATGCGGATGTAGCACCATTTGCGGTCCTTCAGCCAGGGCACGTGGTCGCTGGGGCCGACGTGCACGTCGTCGGGATCGATCTCGTAGTCGAGCATCGAGGTGACCGCGTTCGTCTTGCTGATCTTCTTGGACTCCAGGCGCTCCCGCTCGAGCATGTTCAGAAAGTCGGTATTGCCGCCGAAGTTCAGCTGGTACGTGTGGTCGAGGCGGACGCCGCGATCCATGAACAGCCGGGTCAGCACCCGATGGCTGATGGTGGCGCCGACCTGGCTCTTGATGTCGTCGCCGATGACGGGCAGGCCGGCCTCCGCGAAGCGACGCTGCCAATACGGCTCGCGGCCGATGAAGACCGGGATGGCGTTGACGAAGCCGACGCCCGCCCGCAGTGCCTGCTCGACGTACCACTTGGTAGCCTCCTCGCTACCCACTGGCAGATACGAGACGACGACGTCGACCTCGCGCTCGCGCAGGATGCCCACGATGTCGGCGGTCGGGCCGGGTGCCTTCTCGATGATCTGGCTGAGGTACTTGCCCAGGCCGTCGTGGGTCATGCCCCGCTCGACGGGCACGCCCAGATGGGGCACCTGCTGGAACACGTAGGTGTTGTTCGGTTTCTGGTAGATGGCCTCGGAAAGGTCCTTGCCGACCTTGTTCTTGTCGATATCGAAGGCGGCCACGAACTCGATGTCGCGCACGTGGTAGCCGCCCAGCTCGACGTGCATGAGACCGGGCACGAAATCGCCCGCCTTGGCACTCTCGTAGTAGTAGCGGCCCTGGACCAGGCTGCTGGCGCAGTTGCCAACACCCACGATGGCGACCCGGACCTTGCCGTCCCTCCGACGCGGACTCTGACCGTTGGTGGCGCCGGCGGTGCGTGCGGTGGTGCTCACGGGTTCTCGCTACCTCTCTGCTGGTCGTGCGCCTGTCGGCGGACATGGACGATGCGTTGGAAGACGGTGATGGTGGTCAGGAAGAGGAGCACGCCCATGGCGATCTGGAGCCATGGGATGGTCGCGCCGATGCCGCCCCAGAGGCCGCACAGGACGAGACCGGCACCAAGGATGGCGACCCGTTCCGGCCGTGGTGCGATGCCCACGTCGCCCTTGAGGCCGAGGCCCTCGGCGCGCGCGCGTGTGTAGGAGACCATCACCGCCGAGTTCAGCGTGAGCACGGCCAGCACCGCCGCGCCCGCATTGCCGGCGCCCATGCAGCCGGCCGCGATACCGCTGTAGAGGAACCCCTCGCCCCAGCGGTCGAAGGTCGAATCGAGGAAGGCGCCGAACGTCGAGGTGGTGCCCGTTACGCGCGCAACGGCGCCGTCGAAGAGGTCGAAGACCGCCCCGAAGACGCTGACCAGGCCGGCCGCGAGCCACCACTGGAGGCCCGCAAGGAGGGCCGCGAGCAGGGCGATACCGAAGCCGATGAAGGTCAACACGTTGGCCGTGAAGCCGACCCGAGCGAGGGCGGTGGCCAGCGGCACGACGCGCTTCTTCAACCGATCGCGGGCCTCGTTCGAGAGCAGCGAGCCGTCGCCCATGGTCTACAACGCCGGGTTCAGCAGATCGCGCTCGCGGCGCGCGAGACGATCGAGGGCGTCGCGCCGGAGCGAACAGATCACCTCTCGGCCCTGACGTCGGGCCTCCACCAGGCCGCTCGCCTTGAGCGTGCGCAGATGCCAGCTCACGAGGGGCTGGCTGAGGTCGACGTGGGCGATCAGCTCCGTGACCGTGGCCGGCGATCCAGCCAGGCGCTGCAGGATGCGCAAGCGCGTCACGTCGGCGAGCGCCTTGTGGTACGTGCGCAACTCACGCAACTCGTCCGGCGCGGCCGTGATGGTGGCGATCGTGGAGCGGATGCGGGCGGGCGTCGGCACGGGCTGCGAGATCCGTCCTGTGAGCCGGAACATATAAATGGACATTGATACTAAGGCGGTGCCGCGCTCGTGTCAACCCGGTCGGCCTACACTCCGCCGGTGACCGATCGCGCGCGGCTGCTGCTCCTGGGCGCCTTCGCCGGCGCGACCCTGCTGGTGGGCATGGAGCTGCTGGTCACCGCCGTGGCCTTGCCATCGATCATCAACGACCTTGCCGATTGGACGGAGCTGCGGCGAGCCAGCTGGATCATCAACGGCTACCTGGTGGCCTACATCGCGGTGATGCCCCTGGCCGGCCGTGCCGCCGATCGCTACGGGCTGCCGCGGCTGCTCATCGCGGCGCTGCTGATGTTCGCGGCTGGCTCGCTGCTCGGCGGCGCTACCCGGTCGCTCGATCAGCTCGTTGCCGCGCGGCTGCTTCAGGGGCTCGGCGGCGGGGCGATCGTGCCGCTCGCGATGGCCGCCGCGAGCCACCTGTTCGGGGGCCATGCCCGCGCCCGAGCGCTCGGTATCGTTGGGGCGGCCACATTTCTGGGCATGGCCCTCGGGCCGTTCGCGGGTGCCGCCGTGCTGGGCCTTTTCGATCTGGCGCCGTCGCTCGCCGCGACAGGTCAGGCCGGTTCGCCGGTGGCCGCCTTCCTGGTCCCGGCATGGCGCTGGATCTTCTACCTCGGCGCACCGCTGGCGGTCGTCGTCGGGCTGGTGGTCTGGGCGGCCGCTCCGAACTGGCCCGCCGTCGGGCGACGCGGTCGTCTCGACCTATTCGGCGCGATGGTCTTCACGACGGCCCTCGGGGCCGGCCTCCTCGCGCTCACCGGGCTGGGCTCGGACGCGGGTCCGGGCACGGCAGGCGTGGCCCTGGCCGCGATCGTGGCAGTGTCGGCAGGCGCCGTGGCGACGATCCGTTTCCTGCGCGCCCCGGAGCCCTTCATCGACCTGCGCGTCTTCCGTGACCGGATCTTCTCGAGCGCGGTGCTGGTCAGCCTGCTGACTGGCTATGCGCTGGCGACCGCGATCGTCGGCGCGGCCGTGTTCGTGGACCGGGTGCACTATGGCGGCCCGGCCGACCAGCGGCTCGCCCTCGGCGCCCTGGCCGGAGCGATGGCCATCGGCAGCCTGGTGTCGGGCTTTGTCCTGCGGCACTTGGGCATCGTGGCTGTCACCGTGTTCGGGTTGCTGCTCGGATCTGCCGGGTTGGTCGGGCTTGCGCAGGCGGAAGCCTCGACCCCGCTGACGGCCTACGCGGCTTGGCTGGCCGCCTTCGGCTTCGGCTTGGGGCTCTCGGTCACGGCGCGCTCCACCGCCGCCGTCGAGGCGCTCGGGCGGGCCGCCTTCGGGATCGCCTCGGCAGCGGTGACCGTGGCCCGCATGATCGGCATGGGCGTCGGCCTCGCCATCCTCACCGCGTTCGGCTCGAACCGGATCGAGACGCTCTCGGTCGTGCTGGTGGACGGGGTCGCCCGCGACGCGGTGCTGCCGCTCGCCCTGCGCGGCCGGCCGTTGCAGGACACGCTGGTCGTCGACGCCCTCGAACGCTGGGCGGCGGGCGAGGCGGCCGCGATCCTGGCCAGCCTCTTCACCGTGGCCGCCGTGGTGATGCTGGCGGCGCTGCTGCCCGCACTGGCGATGCGCCGACGCCACGCCACCGGGGCGCCCGTCCGCGACCTTGCGGCCTCGACTACCATCGGCGCCGATGACCCCTCCCTCCCTCCCGACGACGAACCAGCCCTTGCCCTCTGACGGCTCGCTGGTGCGCGGTCTGGCCTGGACTCCGGGGGGCACGCAGGATCTGAACAGCGTCGCCGCTGTCCGGGCGGCCTACGCCGACCCCGCCGCTCGCCTTTGGGTCGACGTGGTCGCCGGCGATCAGCCGACGATCAGCGGATTGGCCCAGATCTTCGGCATCCACGCCCTGGTCGCTGAGGACATCCATGAGCGCAACCAGCGCGCCAAGGTGGAGTTGACCGGCGACCTGCTGCACATCGTCATGTTCGCGCTGCTCTACGACGGCGCTCTCGATGCGGTCGAGGTCGACCTCGTGCTGGGACAGCGCTTCCTGCTCTCATCGCATGATCGGACATGGGACCCCCTCGAGCTGGCACAGCTGCGTCGCGGCGCCGACACGTTCCTCGCCGAGGGCACCGACTACCTGCTCTGGGCCGTCGTGGACGGCCTCGTCGATGGCTACTTCCCGGTCTTCGACAAGCTCGGCGACGCCATCGACGACCTCCAGGACGACGTCATCCGCCGACCCACGACGTGGGTCGTGGAGCGCCTCTTCCAGGTTCGCCGCGATCTGCTCCTGATCCGCCACGCCGTCAGCCCACAGCGCGAGATCTTCAACCAGCTGACCAACCGCGACCAGCCGCTCGTGGCGCCTCAGCGGATCCTCTATTTCCGCGACGTCTACGATCACCTCATCCGCCTGACCGACGAGCTGGACAGCTACCGCGAGCTCGTGTCGACGACGCTGGACGCCTACCTCTCGACGGTCAACAACAATCTCTCGGACGTGATGAAACGCCTCACCGCGGTGACGGTCATCCTCGCCGGCGTCGGCGCCGTGGCCGGCATCTTCGGCATGAGCGAGGCGGCCCTGGCCTTCCAGTCGGGAGAGGGCTCGGGCTTCTGGCTGGTGGCCGTGTTGATGCTCGTGCTGGCCGGACTCGCGGCGACGTACTTCCGGCGCATCGGCTGGCTCTGAGCCCGGGCAGGCCGTGGGGACCGTGTCAGCTCCCGTTGTGGTTTTGGCGTGGCGCGAGGTGCTGAGAACGCTTTCCGCCAGCGATCTGCTGCACCGGCCCGTTCTCGTGGTCAGCGACTTCGATGGCTCCATCAGCCGCATCGGGCTGGATCCATGGGGCGCCCGCGTCGAGCCCCTCGCCCAGCGCGCCCTGCGAGGGCTCGCCGCGATGCCTGGCGTTGAGGTCGTGCTGCTCTCGGGGCGCACGGCCCGCGATCTCGTGGGGCGCGTCCGCGTTGGCGGCGCGACGTATCTGGGCAACAACGGGCTCGAGGCGGGCTTCCTGACACGGGGCGCGCGAGCCGAGAGGCTCTCCGTGGTGGCCGCCGCGACGCACGACGGTTTCTTCGAGGACGCTGAGCGACTGGCCGTGGCGGTGCCGGCAGCCATCGGGGAGCCGTGGCTCATCGTGGAGCGCAAGCCGCCCGCGGTGACCTTCTGGTTCCGCACGGCGCCGGACCTGGTCATGGCCGCGCAGCAAGTCGCCGCCGCCGTGGACCGGCTGGATCAGGCGGCACGCTTCGAGCGCTTTCCAGGACGCCGGGCGTTGGAGCTGCGGCCGCCGGGGGCGATGACCAAACGAGACGCCTTCGCGACGCTGCTGCGCGACCGGCGGCCGGCCCTGGTGGTGCTGATCGGTGATGACCGCAGTGACGCGGAGGCGTTCGCCGAGCTGCGGGCCGCCCGCGATGCCGGAGAGCTGCACGGTCTGGCGATCGCGGTCCACACCCACCCGGACGTGTCGCCAGCGGTGGCCGCGGAGGCCGATGCCATGCTCGCCTCACCGCAGGAAACGGCGCGCTTCCTGTCCGGACTTTCCCGCGCGCTGGCGCGCTAGTGCAGCAGTGCCTGGGCGGCGGCCTGGGCGCCGGGGATGATGACGCCGGGCAGGAGGCCGATGACCACGGTGCCCAGTGCGGCGAGGGCCAGCCCGGTGCGCATCGGCCAGCTCTGGGTGAGCGGCTGGGCGTCGGCCGGCGCCTCGCGCATGTACATCCAGACGACGACGCGCAGGTAGTAGAAGGCGGCGACCGCGGCATTGAGCACGGCGATGACGGCCAGCACGCTGACCCAGCCGCCGGCCTGTACCGCGGCGAGGATCACGTAGGCCTTGCCGAAGAAGCCGGCCGTGGGTGGGATACCGGTCAGCGACAGGAGGAACAGCGTCATCAGCGCGCCCGCCAACGGCGCCCGGCGGCCGAGCCCGGCGAAGGTCGAGATCTGGCTGGTCACCCCGGTCCGGCCCTGAAGGGCGGCGACCACCGCGAAAGCACCGAGGTTCATGAAGACGTACGCGGCGCTGTAGAAGAGGAGCCCCTCCAGGCCCGCCCGCTCGGCCGGTGAGCCGGCCGCGGCGCCGGCGAAGGCGGCCAGGCCGACCAGGATGTAGCCGGTGTGGGCGATCGAGCTGTAGGCCAGCATGCGCTTGATGTTGTCCTGGGTCAGGGCCACCAGGTTGCCCAGCGTCATGGTCAGCGCCGCGAGGATGACGATGGCGCCGACCCAGTCGGCCTTGAGCGGCCCCAGCGCCTCGACGAAGAGGCGCAGGATGAGCGCGAAGGCGGCCACCTTGGGACCCACCGACAGGTAGCCGGTGACGGGCGTGGGCGCGCCCTGGTAGGCGTCGGGCGTCCAGTAATGGAAGGGCACGGCGGCGATCTTGAAGGCCACGCCGGCGGTCAACAGCGCCAGGCCCATGGCCAGCCCCGCCGAGAGCGACACGGTCGACTGACCCTCGAGCACCGCGGCCACGCCGGCAACGCTGGTGGTGCCCGTGTAGCCCCACGTGAAGGCAAGGCCGAACAGGAAGATGGCCGAGCTGAAGGAGCCCAGCAGGAAGTACTTGATGGCACCCTCGGTGGAGAGTCCGTCGCGCTTGGCGTAGCCGGCCAGCATGTAGCCGGGCAGCACCAGCAATTCGAGCCCGAGGAAGAGGACCAGCAGGTCGCGAGAACCGCCGATGAGCATCGCCCCGCTGATGGCGAAGAGCAGCGTCGCGCAGAACTCGGCCATGGGGAGCCGGCGCGGGCGCAGGTAGTCGGGCGCGAAGAGGACGGTCAGCAGGGCGATGACCAGGAAGAGCAGGTCGAGGAAGTAGGTCAGCGCATCGCGCACATAGACGCCGCCGAAGACGCCCGTTCCCGGTCCGCCCGCATACAGAGTCACGGCCAGCACGAACAGCAGCCCGAAGCCTGCCAGCAGGCCGATGAGACGGTCCGCGCCCGGCCGGATGATATCCAGCACGACGACGGCGATGGCCAGCCCCACGACGCCGGCGAACGGGGCCAGCGCCAGCAGCTCGGCGCTGCTCATCGCTTCAGCGCCATGGCAGGAGCGCCACCGGCTGGGCGCCGGCCAGCGCACCGATGATGGCGTCAACGGGCGCCTGGAACAGCCCCAGCAGCAGGCCGGGGAAGAGGCCGAAGAGAACGGTCAGCGCGACCAGCGGCGTCAGCGTGACCAGCTCCAGCGGCGTCACGTCGGTCAGATGCGCGCCGATGCTCTTGAGGAACTCGGAGACCTCGCCGAAGGCGATGCGCTGGTACATCCAGAGCAGATAGACGGCACCGAGGACCATGACCGTGACCGCCACGCCGGCCGCGATGGGGCTCACCGCGAAGGTGCCCACGAAGACGAGGAACTCGCCCACGAAGCCGCCCAGGCCGGGCAGCCCCAGGCTGGCCAGCATGAAGAAGCCGAAGATCGCGGCGTAGACGGGCGTGCGGGCCGCGAGGCCGCCCATCCGGGCGATGGTGCGGTCGTGGGTGCGCTCGTAGATCACGCCCACGCACAGGAACAGGGCGCCCGTGATGAGGCCGTGATTGACCATCTGCAGGATGGCCCCATCGAGCGCCTGCTGCTGGAAGATGAAGATGCCAAGGGTCACGAAGCCCATGTGGCTGACCGAGCTGTAGGCGACCAGCTTCTTGAGGTCGGGCTGGACGATCGAGACGATCGCGCCGTAGACGATGGCGATCAGCGAGAGCATGATGATCGCCGGTGCATAGGCCTTTGCCGCGGCCGGGAAAAGCGGCAGCGCGAAGCGGATGAAGCCGTACCCGCCGAGCTTCAAGAGCACGCCGGCGAGGATGACGGAGCCGGCCGTGGGCGCCTCGACGTGCGCGTCGGGCAGCCAGGTGTGGAACGGCCACATCGGGACCTTGATGGCAAAAGCCAGGAAGAAGGCCAGGAAGGCCAACGCCTGGAGGGTCGTGTCGAAGCCGAAGCCACGTAGCCGCTCGTAGTCGAAGGCCCCCGTCCAGCTGCCCGTGGCGACCTGGTACGCGAACGCCGTGGCCAGGATGGCGACCAGCATGAGCAGTGATCCGACCAGCGTGTAGAGCACGAACTTGATGGTCGCGTAGATGCGGTTCGGGCCGCCCCAGATACCGATGATCAGGTACATCGGCACCAGGACGATCTCCCAGAAGACATAGAAGAGGAAGAGGTCGAGGGCCAGGAAGACGCCCAGCATGCCAACCTCGAGGATGAGGAAGGCGATCATGTATTCCTTGACCCGCTCGGTGATCGGCTTGAAGCTGGCCAGGATGCTGATCCAGCTGAGCAGCGTCGTGAGCACCACCAGCACGAGGCTGATGCCATCGACGCCGAGCTTGTACTGGATGCCGAAGGCGGGGATCCAATCGACGGTCTCACGCCGCACGAAGCCCCCTGCCGCCGCCGCCGCCGGATCGAAACTGGCCAGCAACGCGAGCGACAGGCCGAAGGTGATGAGCGCCACAGCCAGCGCCGTGTAGCGGATGAGTTGCAGTCGGTCGCGCGGGATGAAGGCCAGCAGGATGGCGCCCGCGAGCGGCACGGCGATGATCGCGCTGAGCAGCGGGAAACCCGTCATCCGCGCGCGCCCACCAGCAGGAAGCCGACGGACATGGCGATCAAGGCGATGGCGATGCCCAGCGCGTAGTTCTGGACGCGCCCGGTCTGGACGCGGCGGAGGTCACGGCCGGCACCCTGTACCACGTCGCCGATGCCATTGACGGTGCCGTCCACGATGGCCCGGTCGAACCACCACACCGCGTTGGCCAGGAAGCCACCGATGCGCACGAAGAGCAGGTCGTTCAGCTCGTCGAACCACCACTTGGCGTGCGAGGCGCGGTAGAGGAACGGCACCCGCGCGGTGAGCGAGGCGACCCGCTGCGGCCGGGCGCTCGTGTCGCCCAGCAGCGGCCAGTGGAAGCCGAAGAATCTGATGGCCACCGCCAGGCCAGCCGCGGCGACGGCCACACTGACCAGCAACAGCGCGCCATCGAGTCCGAAGATCTGCACCGGCCCCTCGGCCAGGCCCAGGTTGCGATGCGCGGCCTCGAAGACGGGCGCCAGCCACTGGTTGATGAGGCCGTGTCCGAAGGGCAGGCCGAGCGCCAGCCCGAGCAGCGCGGCGGGGATGGCCAGCAGCACCAGCGGCACGGTCATCGAGCGCGGCGACTCGTGCACCTGTGGTTCCACGTGAGCGTCCACGTGGCTCGGCCCGTAGAACGTCTTGCCCATCAGCCGGAACATGTAGAAGGCAGTCAGTGCGGCGACGACGATGCCCATGAACCAGACCCATGCGAAGCCATTCTTGAAGGCCTCGCCCAGGATCTCATCCTTGCTGAAGAAGCCCGCCAGCGGGGGGATGCCGGCGATGGCCAGCGAACCCACCAGCATCGTCCAGTGGGTGATCGGGATACGCCGCCAGAGGGCGCCCATGCGGTTCATGTCCTGCTCCTCGTGCAGGGCATGGATGACCGAGCCGCTGCCCAGGAAGAGCAGGCCCTTGAAGAAGCCGTGCGTGACCAGGTGGAAGATGGCGGCCACGTAGGCGCCCACGCCGAGCGAGGCGAACATGTAACCCAGCTGGCTCAACGTGGAGTAGGCGAGGACGCGTTTGATATCGGTCTGTGTCAGGGCGATCGAGGCAGCCAGGATGGCCGTGAAGATGCCGATCGCGGCGACCGCGAACATGGCCGTCGGGGAGAGACTGAAGATGGGGTTGGCGCGGGCGACGAAGTAGACGCCGGCGTTGACCATGGTCGCGGCGTGGATGAGCGCGGAGACCGGAGTCGGACCCTCCATCGCGTCGGGCAGCCAGACGTGGAGGGGGAACTGGGCGCTCTTGCCGACGGCGCCACAGAAGAGCAGCAGGACGACACCGGTGATGAGCCAGGGCTCGATGTGGCCGCCGCTGACGCCCTCGGTCAGCCGTGCGAAGGCGTCACCGAAGTCGAATGTGCCCACCGTCGTCCAGACGGCGAAGATGCCCAGCGCGAAGCCGACATCGCCGACGCGGTTGACGATGAAGGCCTTCTTGGCCGCCAGCGCCGCACTGCGCCGCGGGTACCAGAACCCGATGAGCAGATAGCTGCACAGACCGACCAGCTCCCAGGCCGCGAAGAGGAGCACGAAGTTGCCCGCCAGGACCAGCAGCAGCATGCTGAACATGAACAGGTTGAGGTAGGCGAAGAAGCGCCAGCGGCCGGGATCGTGGGCCATGTAGCCGATCGAGTAGACGTGCACGAGCATGCCCACCGTGGTGACCACGAAGAGCAGCACCGCGGTGAGGTTGTCGACCACGAAGTTCGCGTCGACCGTGAATGCGCCGGCGGGCACCCAGCGGTACAGCGAGAAGTGGAGGCCATCGGGGCCGAAGCCGCCGGTCAGCGCGGTGTAGACCACGACCATCGCGACGATCCACGTGGCCACGATGGCCGGCACGGCGATGATCCAGGCCCGTGTGCCCAGTCGCCGGCCCACGAGCGCGGTCAGCCCGAAGCCGGCGACGGGCAGGGCAAGCAGCAGGCATACCAGGAGCGGCACTGAGGTCGCCCTACTCGCGCATCTGGGTGTACTCGTCCACGAGCGGCGTGCGTCGGTTCCGGTAGATGGCGATGACCAGGGCCAGGCCGACGGTGGCCTCCGCGGCGGCGACGGCGATGACCAGCAGGGCGATGACCGATGCCGCCGCGCGCAGCGAAGGCTCGAAGGCCCCGAAGGCGAGGATGGCCAGGTTCACCGCGTTGAGCATCAGCTCGATCGACATGAGCATGGCGATGGCGTTGCGGCGGGCCAGGAAGCCGAACGTGCCGATGGCGAAAAGAAGGGCGGAGAGGATCAGATAGGGCTCCAGCGAGTCGCTCACTCGGGTGCCTGCTCCTCGCCCTGGTCCTGCTTGGCCAGGAAGACGCCACCGATGACTGCCGCGAGCAGGAGCACGCCGACGGTCTCGAAGGGCAGCACGAAATCGCTGAACAGCAGCTCCGCGACCGCCTTCGCCGACGTGCCCGCGCGCGAGCCCGCGAGCGGCCAGGGCGTGGAGCTCACGACCAGGGCGAGCAACCCGCCCAGTACCACCGCGGCGAGCGCCGCCGCCCACGCCTGGTGGTGGAAGACGAGCCCGCTGGGGGCGCCTTTGGTCTGCGTGAGCATGATCGCGAAGAGCACGAGCACGGAGATCGCGCCGATGTAGACGAGCACCTGCGCGGCGGCCACGAGCGCCGTGCCCAGCAGCGCGTAGATCCCGGCGAGCACGGCAAAGCAGGCGATCATCCACAACCCTGACCGGATGATGTTGCGGCCCAGCACGACCATCAGGGCGGTCCCCAGCAGCGCCGCAGCGAGCAGCAGGAAGAGCAGGTCGTTCCAGGCCCAGCCGAGGAAGGGGATCGTCTCGGGCAGCTTCATGGTGCGCTCGGCCTACTTGGCATGGGCGTGGCCGTTGCCGTGGCCGTTGCCGCCCCCCGTGCCCGACGGAAGGACCGGCAGCAACCGCGCCGGATCGAGCGGCCGCCCGGCGGCCTGGGCGCGCGCCAGCCAGTCGCGCTCTCGGCGCACGTAGCTCATCTCCGTGTCGCGCTCGATGGCGCCGATGGCCAGCAGGTCGATCATGGGCTCGCTCCGGTCGTCGTGGGACAGCTCGAAGTCCGGGCCGCAGCGCAGCGCGTCGTACGGACAGGCGTCGACGCAGATGCCGCACAGGATGCAGCGGCTCTCGTCCACGTCGTAGCGCTCCAGCACCCGCGGTTTGGGCATCAGCGCGCCCGTCGGGCACGTCTCCGCGCAGCGTCCGCAGGAGACACAGGGCGTCGTGTTCAGGCTCATGTCCAGGGGCGTGGTCACGAGCGTGTCGAAGCCCGTGCGCATGAAGTCGTAGCAGGCCGCGCCGACGACCTCCTTGCAGACGTTCGCGCAGCGGCCGCAGTCGATGCAACGCGAGGGCTCGCGCAGGATGAAGGCATGGCTGTCGTCGCGGATGTAGTCATGGTTGGAGCCCGTGAAGCGGTTCACGGTCACGCTGCGGAACGAGAGGCCGGTGCGCGCTGGCTCCAGCGTCGGCAGCGTCGTGCCGTACTCGATGCCCTGGCGGCGCAGGTCGCAGAAGCCGATCGCCTCACAGGTGCACTGCAGACAGCGCTTTGACTCCGACATCGCCTCGGATTGCGTGTAGGGGATCTCGTACTCGACGTAGCTCTGGTTGCGCACGTCGGCCGACATCGACTGGAGGCGGATGCGCGGCTCCTTGAGCTCCTCGGTGTAGGGCACGATGGAAAGGAACTCGGGCTGCGGCTCGGCGAGCGTCTGGCGCGTTCGGATGGCTTCGAGATCGAGGCCCTGGAGGTAGGCGTCCACGGCATAGGCGGCGCGGCGCCCCTCGGCCACGGCCTCGACGACGGTGGCTGCCCCGATGCGCACATCGCCGGTGGCGAAGACGCCCGGGCGTGTCGTGGCGAAGGTGACCGAGTCGGCGGCGAGGCGGTGTTGCTTGGTGGCCGCGATGCCCGCGGCGCCGTGCCCCAGCCAGTCGAGCTGCGGGCCCTGTCCGATGGCCAGCAGGACGCGGTCGCACTCGATCACGAACTCGGTTCCGGGCTGCGCCTCGGGCCGCCGGCGCCCCGAGGCGTCGGGCGCACCCATGCGCATGCGCTGGAACTCGACGCCGCTGACGCGGCCGGCGTCGTCGGTCAGGACTCGCGTGGGCGCGGCCTGGAAGATGGCCCGGGCGCCCTCCTCGATGGCCTCGTGGACCTCGTTGGCGGCGGGCATGTCCTTCATGTCGCGCCGGTAGACCAGGGTCACCTCGCGCGCGCCCTGGCGGATCGAGGTGCGCGTCGAGTCCATCGAGGTGAAGCCGCCGCCGATGACCACGACGCGCGTCCCGGCATGGCCGGGGTAGGGCAGGCCGAGCGTGGCGATGCGCAAGTATTCGAGGCCATCGAGGACGCCCTCCGCCTCCTCGCCGGGCACGCCCAGTCGGTTCGTGTCGTAGCAGCCGATGGCCACCGCGACGGCGTCGTAACCCTGGTTCTGCAGGTCGTCGATGCTGTAGTCGCGGCCCAGCTCCGCGTCACAGACGATCTTCACGCCGAGGTCGGTGAGGCCCTGATACTCGGCCTCGAGCACCTCCACCTTGGGCAGCCGGTACTGCGGGATGCCGTAGCGGAGCATGCCGCCGGGGGCCGGGTCGCGCTCGTAGATGGTCACTTCGTGGCCGGCGATGGCGAGGTAGTAGGCGGCCGCGGCGCCGGCCGGCCCCGAACCGATGACGGCCACCCGTTTGCCCGAGGAGCTCTGCACTTCGAAGGGCAGCGGCGCCTTCGTACCGGCCGCCTGGGCCTTGAGGACCTGGTCGCCGGCGTAGCGGTGGCTGTCGCGGATGGCGATGGCCTCGTCCACCTCGTCCCGCCGGCAGTGCTCCTCGCATGGCGCGGGGCAGACCCGGCCGAGGATGCTGGGGAAGGGGATGGTGCGCTTGAAGATGCGCGCCGACTCGCGGAAGTCGCCCTCGGTGTTCGCCTTGAGGAAGCCCGGGATGTCGATCTTGCTGGGGCACTTGTTCTGGCAGGGCGGCAGGCAGTAGGCGTTGTGGTCGCTGAAGATGAGCTCCAGGTTCGTCTTGCGCAGGCCGCGGATGCGTGCCGTCTGGGTGCGCACGACCATGGCCGGCTCGGCTTCTCGCGAGCAGCTGATGGGCGGCTGGGCCTCGCCCTCGACCTCCACCACGCACATGCGGCAGGCCCCGAAGCCGGGCAGCTTCGGCTCGTAGCAGAGCGTGGGGATCTCGATGCCGTTGTCGCGGCAGACCTCGAGGATGGTCTGTCCTTCGCGGCCCGTGACCTGGCGCCCGTCGACCTCGATGGTGATGGCGGGCGCGGAGAGCGGGCGCTGTGGGGCCTGTGTCTCGAACAGCAACTCGGCGAGCGCCTCGGGCGTCGCTGCGGGGGCGGCAGATGAGGCGGACACGCGCGGCGCCGGAGCGGCGGCAGGGCGGATGGTCAGGTCGGTCATCGGCTCAGGCCATGCCGGCGGCCACGCGCAGTGGCGAACAGACGCCGGCCGGGCAGGCACTGCGCGAGATGTGGTCATCGAATTCCGCGGCGAAGTGGCGCAGCCCACTGACCAACGGATTGGGCGCCGTGATGCCGTGACCGCAGAGCGACCCATCGCGGACGTCGGCGGCAAGGTCGGTCACCAGACGCACGTCGTCGGGACGCGGCC
>Ga0315281_10001135_pt1 | contig 38926 bp, 33 predicted proteins | sample YL17G07_0_MG_FD_204540 | JGI IMG/M metagenome (GOLD analysis project Ga0315281, IMG submission 204540) | Sediment microbial communities from Yellowstone Lake, YNP, Wyoming, USA - YL17G07_0 | ecosystem: Environmental > Aquatic > Freshwater > Lake > Sediment | place: USA: Wyoming | collected...
CGATGTTGGTCTGCTTCAGCCAGCCATGCAACGTCGCGTCGGAAATGCCGAGGTCGGTGGCGAGCTGCTTGATCGGCTTCTCACGCTGCCGCGCTAACTCCACCGCCCGCTGACGGAACTCTGCCGGCTATCTCGTAGCCATCCTGGACTCCTTTCTGGGCGACTCTCTCGCCACAGTCTAGGTGTCCGGAAAAGTGGGGGAGGCTCAGGAAGTCGGAAGCTGGTAGCCGGCCACCTCCCTGATGATCACTGCGCACGGACCTAACCCCCGGCCCCTTCCCTGAGAGGGAAGGGGAGAGCGGTCACAAGAGCGGTCGCGCACAACGCATCAGGTGTCTAGCGCGCGGGTGCGTGACCTGCGCCCCCGTTACTCGGCCGTCGTCAGCCGCGCTTCCGCGACGCCGTTGATCGAGGTGCGCGCCGCGCGCTTGCGGCCGTAGTGGATCAGGTCCTTGCCGATCACGAGGTTCGCCACCGTCTCCAGGTACTCGAGCAGCTTGAAGCGGCGGTTGTGGTGGACGTTGATCAGCTTCCACGTCAGGCGCACCGGCGGGAAGTTCTCGTTCGGCAGGCCGTGGATGCAGCGGAGGAACCAGTAGAGGCTCTGCGACGAGTGGCGCCGCCGCTCGAACTCGACCTGCATGCCGCTCTCTTCGAGGATCTGCCGCATCTGCCCGGGGCGATACCAGCGGACGTGGCCGCCCGGCGAGTGCCAGTAGTGCCAGCTCAGCGCCCAGTAGGCGCGCTCGGGCCAGTACGCGGGCACGCTGACAGCGGTCTGCGCGCCCGGCTTCGTGACGCGGATGAACTCCGCGATGCCGCGGCGGTCGTCGGGGATGTGCTCGAAGACCTCGGTGCAGAGCGACTTGTCGAAGGCGCCGTCCTTGAACGGCAGGTTCTGCGCGTCGCCGACGATGAAGTCGGCGCGGCCCTTGAGCTTGCCCTTGCGCACGAGGTCGTCGTACATGAACTTGGCGGCCACCAGGTCGTCGCGCGAGAAGTCGAGGCCGACGATGCGGCCGGGGTAGCGCGCCGCCTCCATCGTGTGGCGGCCGTTGCCGCAGCCGAGATCGAGCACGCGATCGCCCGGCTGGATGTGGAAGTGGCGCTTGAAATCGATGTTGACGATGTTATCGGGCACTTTTGAGTTTGTGGTCCGTAGTTAGTAGTAGGTAGTACGGAGTTTCTGGTCGGTAGTCGGTGATCGATAGCTCGGCGTGACGTCGCTCATTCGCGATCCTGCTCGAGCATAGTGATGAACCCTGCGAGCATGCGCTCGACCTCGGTCACGGCGTCCCTAAGTGTGCTGTAGGCGGCATCCGATAGGTAGGACAGATCGCGTGCAAGGATGAGCTGATACTCCAGTTCTTTGGCAGAGCCCATCGCATTGTGTAGGAATCTCAGAAAGTCAGGCTTGGTGCTGCGCCCGCACCCTTCAGCGATGTTTGATGGCACCGAACTCGAACAGCGTCGCATCTGACTCACAAGACCGTAAAGTTCGTCCTTCGGGAAGCTCGCCGTCGCACGGTATACGGCGAGCGTCAACTCGTGCGACTTCTCCCAGATCTTGAGCTTCTGAAAGTCCTGCACGTGACGCGCCCGTCCTTTCAGTAACAACCGACTACTTACTACCTACTACCTACTACCTACTACCGACTTCCGCGGCACGATCTCTTCGTACACGGCGAGCGTCTCTTCGGCCGCCTTGCGCCAGTTGAACTTCTCGACGATCCGCTGGCGTCCGCCCTCGGCCAGGCGCTGCCGGAGCGACGGGTCATTCCACATCATCCGGATCGCGTCCGCAAGTGCCTGCGGGTTCGAGGGCGGGACGAGCCAGCCGCTCTTGCCGTGCTCGACGATCTCCTCGAAGGCGCCGATCTGCGTCGCCACCGTCGGCGTGCCGCACGACATCGCCTCGCCGAGGGGGAGACCGAAGCCCTCGTGGACGGAGGAACTGACCAGCAGCTTCGCCTCGTTGTAGTGGCGGACGAGGTCGTCCGTGGGGATGCGGCCGGTGAAGTCGATGCGCGAGTTGAGGCCGTACTCATCGACCAGGCGCGGGGCGAGCTTCAGCAGCCACTTCTCGTTGTCGACGAACGTGACGCGGAAGTCCAGCTCGTCCTTGAGGATGTTGAGCGCCTCGAGGAAGTAGCGCGTGCCCTTGTTGCGGTCCTCCGAGTTGCCGACATAGAGCAGCTTGTTGGGGATGCGCTCGACGCCGGGCAGCGGCCGGAAGGTATCGGTATCGATGCCGTTGTACACGGTGCGGACGTGGTCCTTGCGCAGGTCGAACGCCGCTTCCACATCGACGCGCGACGTCTCGGAGACCACGATGATGCGGTCGGCGCTCTTCGCCGCGAACTCCTGCATGTACCAGGGCGACCAGAGGATGCGGCGCGCGCGCTCGTACGTGCTGCGCGACTGCCGAAGGGCGTTGCGAAGGTCGTACTTCAGCGGGTGGTGGATCGTGGCGACCAGCGGGAAGCCGGACTTGTGCACGGCCCAGACGCCGTAACTCAGCGTCTGGTTGTCGTGCACGACGTCAAAGCGGTGCTCGCGCGACAGCTCGCGCAGCTTCAGGTAGGCGCGGACGCTGAAGTTGGCGAGCAGCGACGAGAGCGAGATGCGCGTCGTCACGAAGTCGTAGAAGTTGACCGGGTGGAAATAGCTGGCCGGGGGCCGGTTGAAGATGAAGTCCTGCTTGTAGTGGTGGTAGCTCCAGTAGCTGTAGTCCGTGATGTGGTGCGCGGTCACACCCTCCGCGAGCGTGGGGTAGGGCGGCCCGGCGATGACGTGCACCTCGTGGCCCATGCGGGACAGCTCGCGGGTGAGATAGTAGAGGTAGACCCCCTGCCCGCCGGAGTACATGTTGCCCTGGTACATGAGGAAGCAGATCTTCATGGGGTTATGCGTTGTCAGTTCTCAGTTTTCAGTTTTCAGCAGGTCAGCACGTGAGCTTGTCAGCACGTCAGCCGGCCCGCATCCGATGATGCGCCATCGCCACGGCCTATGGTAGCAGAGCGCGATCCGAGCGCTGGGCGCACGTCCCGCAGCGCCAACCATCGACCGACGACTGACGACCGACGACCAATCCCCTACAATTCCCCCATCGGAGGGGTGTCCGAGTGGATTAAGGAGACCGTCTTGAAAACGGTTGTGGGCTCAACACCCACCGTGGGTTCGAATCCCACCCCCTCCGCCATCTGATTGGACGCGGGAGGCGAGAGGCGGGATCGGCTGGGGCCGGCCCGGCGGGCTCTGCAGGCGGAAGACTAACGCAACCCGCAACGAGTGGCGCCCGGGTGAGGAGGCCCGCTAATTGTCGCAACTGCCCACTTTCCCGCAATAGGAAGAGGTGTCCAATGTGGATAGATGTTGGCGGTGAAACCTTCCCGCTCGACGCTCTCTTGCCATACGACCCGCTCGAAGACGGGCTGCCCTGCGTCGCTTGCGGAGAAGTGATGGAGGACGCGCCACCGGCTCGACTATTCTGCGATTCGTACTGCAAGGCTGTCGCGACCACGGTGCGGTATCGGCGCCGGAAGGAACGTGAAGGCTTCCGCAAGCGCACGGACTGGGATGACGTACTGATGGCGATTCGAACTCAGGAATCCTTCGTCATCGCGGGCGCCGCCTATGATCGCGGCCGCCGCATTCAGGGTGCGCAGCGAGATGCGGTCTTCGATGCGAAGGGCCGCACCTGCGTGAAGTGCGGCGCGCCCGCGACGGACATCGACCACATCGACGGCACCGACCTGTCAAGCGTCGAGAACCTGGCTCCCCTGTGTCACCATTGCCATCTCGTAAAGAGTCACGATGATCAGTACGGGCCGGTCTCTGCCGAGGCGGCCATGCGCTCGCTCGCCGTGTTGGAAACGTTAGCCTCGCCCGAGGTCGTTGCGCTGGCGAAGGCGAGCGGTGTCCCCGTGGTCGCCGTCCAAGACGACGAATGCCTGCGACGGTATGCCGACTATCTGCGGCGGGTCTACGCGGAGCCGCCGCGCCTCTGCGACGACGAGAAACGTTGGGATTCTGTTTGGCGAAGGATTCAAAAAGAGCCATACATGCGATTACCGAACTGGTGGATAGCTCATCATGATTCATAGGAGATGCGCGCAGGTAGTGTGTACGGCGGCGGCACTGGTCACTATGCGGCGTGCGCTCCGTCTCGATCGACGACGAACCCAACCCAGGTTCCGTCTCAACCAACGATCAGCCCAACACAGATTCTGTCCCAACCAGCGGTGGTGTATCCCGATTCCTCAGGCGAATGTCCGGCAGGTCTGGTACGGTACGTCGTCTATGTGACGGGGCGCGACGGCAGTCTTGAAATGGTTGTGGTGCAAGCCACCGTGGGTTAGAACCCCACCCCCTCCGCCATTAAGATGCGAGCGACGGAGCGCGGCCAGAGTTGGCTGAGTGTGTGGATCAGGAGGCAGACGATGAGTTGGGCCTGTCTTAACTGTGGTAGTGAGCGGTTCGACGAAGTTCTTCAGTACCTGCGGCCTTGCGACCCCCCGTCTTGGCTTTCGGGATCCCTGGCCGCCACCCAGATGGTGGAGATAGCGAGCATTCACTGTCCGCAAGGTGAGCGTCCTCCAGGTGTGGAGATCCCTCCGCTGCAGGATCTGACACTTCTGCTGTATGTCTGCGCATCCTGCGGCTGGACTTTGCCTGTGAATGCGAAGGCACTGTTGGCCCCCTAGTAGCCGACGATCCGGTCGAAGACTTCGCTGGCCTCTCCAGCTTCTCCCGCCGACCACTCGCGCTCCTTGTCCGGCGCCGGGGCGTAGTCTAAGCTTCGGTTGAACCTGAGAAACGGTCACAGGAGGGTGCCTTGAGCCTCGATGAGCGCTGGGAAAACATCGACGAACTGCTGACGCGCTCGTCGCGCACACAGGACGAGAAGCTGGCGAACGCGTCGCAGCAGATCGCCGAGCTGCGCTTCAAGTTCCCAACGAAGGAGCACCCCGCGTACCGCACGCACGTCAACATCCCGACCGTGACGATGACGGTGCAGGTCGGGCGCGACACGCTGGCGCCGGACATCGTGACCGTCGAGAAGCTCAGCACGGAAGAGACGCGGCTGGTGATGACGGCCGCCGTCGTCAACGCCGAGCAGGTGACGGAGGCCGAAGGGAAGGCGTCGTGGTCGCGGTACGCCGCGATCCCGGACCAAGCGTTCTACCTCTACGTGCCGGTGGGCTACGGGGCGCCGGCGAAGAAGATCTGCCGCGGCCTGAAGATTCGCGTCGAGGGATTCCGCACGTATCGCACGACGCCTCGCGGCTTCGAGATCAACGATGTCTCCGAGGCGCCCAACCCGCTGTCGGCGCTGATGCCGCCGATCGTGCGCAAGCTGCTGGCGACTCCGTAGTGGGTAGTTGTTAGTGGGTAGTGGTTAGTCAGTAGAACGAGGCGCCGCATGCGGCGCCTTTCCGTTTCGCGCTCCCCTTCCCTCCCAGGGAAGGGGCCGTCGAAGACTCGCCGTGGCGAGGGGGTTAGGTCCGGGCGGCGCTACCTGATCGCGAGCATGCGGTCGAGGGCGAGCTTTGCGTTTGCGGCGATCGCTTCGGGGACGACGATCTGGTTGACGACGCGGCCTTCGGCAAGCGACTCGATCACCCACGCGAGGTAGGCGGGGTGGACGCGGTACATCGTCGAGCAGGGGCAGACGACCGGGTCGAGGCAGAAGACCGTCTTGTCGGGGTTCTCCTTCGCGAGGCGGCTGACGAGGTTGATCTCCGTGCCGACTGCGAACTTCGAGCCGGCGGGCGCGGCGCCGATGGTCTTCGCGATGAACTCCGTCGAGCCGTTGAGGTCGGACGCCTGCACGGTCTCGAGCCGGCACTCCGGGTGGACGATGACGGTGACGTCGGGGTACTGCGCGCGCGCCTCGTCGATCTGCAGCGGCGTGAAGCGCTGGTGCACGGAGCAGTGCCCCGCCCAGAGGATGACGCGGCTGTCCTGGAGCGCTTGCAGCGTCTGGCCGCCCATCGATCCGTACGGGCGCGCCCAGCCCCAGAGCACCATCTGCTCCAGCGGAATGCCCATGGCGTGGCCGGTGTTGCGGCCCAGGTGCTGGTCGGGGAAGAAGAGCACGCGCTTCTTACGCGCGAACGCCCACTCCAGCACCTTCTTCGCGTTGCTGGAGGTGCAGACGGCGCCGCCGTGCTCGCCGACGAAGGACTTCAGCGCGGCGGCGGAGTTCATGTACGTGATCGGCATCGTGTCCTGCGCGATGCCCAGCTCTTCCAGCTCGGCCCAGGCGTTGTAGACGTCGTCCGGGTCGGCCATGTCGGCCATCGAGCAGCCGGCGGCCATGTTCGGCAGCATCACCTTCTGGTGCGGCGCGCTGAGGATGTCGGCGGCCTCGGCCATGAAGTGCACGCCGCAGAAGACGATGTACTCGGCCTCGGGGCGCTCGGCCGCCCAGCGGGAGAGGTTGAAGGAGTCGCCGCGGAAGTCGGCGAACTGGATGATGTCCTGGCGCTGGTAGTGGTGCCCCAGCACGACCAGGCGCTCGCCGAGCTTGCGCCGGGCCACGCGGATGCGCTCCGTGATCTGGCCGGGGGAGAGCGCCCAGTACGCCTGCGGGATGTCCTGCTGCCAGTAGGCGAATGACCGCTCTTCCGTCAGCGGGACGGTGTCGATGGAGTCGGACTCGCAGGCGATGCCGGCGGCGGGCTGCTGCTGGGTGGGGGTCAGGAGCATGGTCATGGTGGCGAGCCTCGGCGACTTAGTGTCGTTATGACACTAACCTACCACTGCCGGTGAACCGTGTCAATACGAAACCCGGCCTTGCGCGGTAAACACCCCCTGGTGACGCATCGTTGCATAGCCGGACCCGGCGGCGGGCCATTCGCATGCGCCTCCGCGCGTGCCGGGCTTATAGCTCACCACGAACGGTCGATAATGTGGCATGGTCGTGTTGTCAACCCCAACGGTTCTGCTGCATGTCGGCAACATGAAGGCGCCGGTAGGTCTCGAGCGCGTCACGCTCAGCCTGGACGGCATCCTTCTCGCGGTGGGCCTGGTGGCCACATTCCTGGCGTGGCAGATTCTGAGCCCGCGCATCGGCAATCGGGTCGCATTCGCATGCGCTGGGTTGGTCCTGCTCGGTCTCGTCCACTTCACCGAGACAGCCGGGGACCTGACGACGTACCTGACCGGTGACCCCGCAGAGATCGTGCACCGCCTCCTTGTCTTGACCGGCTTCATCTGGCTCCTCGTCGGCCTCTGGCAGGTCGCGCAGGAAATGCTGCGGCAGGCGGCTGCGAAGGATCGCCTCATCGACGAGCTGCAGGCCGCGAAGTACGAGTACGCCCAGCTCGCATCCGTCATAGAAGCGACGACCGACTTCGTCGGCACGGCTGCGATGGACGGGTCCGCGCTCTACTTGAACGCCGCGGGCCGGCGAATGATCGGCCTGTCCGACGATGAAGACATCTCGATCACGCGCATCTCCGACTATCATCCGCAGTGGGCGGCTGCCCTTGTGGAGACCGAAGGCGTCCCGGCAGCGCTTCGTGACGGTGTCTGGGCCGGCGAGACCGCGCTGCTTTCGCGCGATGGGCGCGAGATCCCGGTATCGCAACTGGTCATCGCTCACAAGAACGCGGCGGGTGAGCAGGAATTCCTATCGACGATCGCGCGAGACGTCAGCGAGCGCAAGCAGTCCGAACGCAGATTGATGGAACTGGTGTCGATCCTGGAGGCCACTCCCGACTGGGTGGTGACCACCGACGTCGAGGGCAACGTTTCGTACGCCAATCGCGCCGCGCGCGCGTTCCTCGGCGTACCCGCCGAACACGACGCGGACGAGTTGACGGGCGTGAGCGTGCTGGGCAGCATGCCAGCGTGGGCGGTTGATCTGCTGGCCACCGAGGGGTTGCCACGAGCGCTTCTCCACGGCACATGGACGGGTGAAACGGCGCTGCTCTCCCCCGACGGAAGCGAGATCCCGACCTCGCACGCGCTGATCGTCCATCGAAATCCAGACGGCACTGTCCAGTTCGTCTCGAGCATCGCGCGCGACATCAGCCTGCAGAAGCAGCTGGAGGCTGACCTGCGCCACCAGGCCTTCCATGATCCGCTGACCGGGCTGGCGAATCGCACGCGATTCATCGACCGGCTGGACCACGCGCTCGTGCGCGCCCGCCGGACGGGAGATGGCGTGGCGCTGCTGTTCGTTGACCTGGACCACTTCAAGTCCATGAACGACAGCCACGGGCATGCACTGGGAGACCAGCTCCTGATCAAGGTCGCCGAGCAATTGGCGTCGCTCATTCGTGAGGGCGACACGGTCGCGCGCCTGGGCGGAGACGAATTCGCCATCCTCCTGGACGGCGGCGCGGACGCCTCGAACGCCTCGGCAGCGGCGCAGCGGCTCATCGAATCGTTGTGGATCCCATTTTCTGTCGACGGGCGAGATGTGTTCGCGTACGCCAGCGTGGGCGTGGCGCTGGCGAGCGGCGGCGAAGACGGCGCGGAGCTGCTGCGCCGGGCGGACCTGGCGATGTACACGGCAAAGGCGAACGGGAAGAATCGCTTCGAGGTCTTCGATGAGGGCGTGCAGAGCGCCATGGGTGAGCGCCTGAAGCTGTTCGACGACCTGCAGGGCGCCGTCGAGCGGCGGGAATTCGTGCTGCACTACCAGCCCACGATATCCATCGCCACGGGCGAGGTCCTCGGCGTCGAGGCGCTCGTCCGCTGGCAGCATCCGGAGCGCGGGCTGATCCCGCCGCTGTCATTCATCCCCATCGCCGAGGAATCGGGCGTCATCGTGCCGCTCGGCAGGTGGATCCTGTCCGAGGCCTGCCGCCAGTTGAAGGCGTGGCAGCAAAGCCGCCCCGATTCCAGCATGCAGTCCGTCGCCGTCAACGTATCGGCGCGCCAGATCCACGACCCGGGCTTCGTCCAGGACGTGGCAACCGTGCTCGAGCAGTCGGGCATCGATCCGCAATGCCTGACGCTGGAGATCACGGAATCGGCGACGATGCGGGATGCGAATACGACGATCGCGGTCCTCGGCGAGCTGAAGAAGCTGGGTGTGCGCCTGGCGATCGATGACTTCGGCACCGGCTACTCATCCCTGAGCTATCTGCGGCAGTTCCCGTTCGACGTGCTGAAGATCGACAAGTCGTTCGTCGACGCCGTCGGCGCCGGTGACGCGAAACTGACCTCCGCCATCGTGAACATCGCCAAGTCGCTGGACCTGGAGATCGTCGCGGAAGGCGTGGAGCGGCGGGGCCAGCTCGACAGCCTGCGAGATCTCGACTGCGACATCGCGCAGGGCTACTACTTCTCGGAGCCGATCACCGCGGACCAGATCGATGCCCTGCTGAGCCAGAAGAGCGAAGCGGACGCCGCCTGAGCGAAGGCGTCGCGCGCAGGCCCGCCATCGCACGCCGGCTTATCGTGCCGGGTGCGCCGTGCGTCCTTCGGGCGCATCGATCGATGCGATCGCGCAGCGGGTGTGGTCGAAGAGATTCTCCTGCCCGAGCTTCTCCACGATGCCAAAGCGCTCCAGCACCGGGTAGAGATCCGGCTGCACCGCCGTCAGGATGATCCGGCCGCCGTGCTTCTGCCGGTGCTCGATCACGCCCTCGAGCGTCAGCAAGCCCGATGTGTCGATGTGATGGACGTCCTTCATCCGCAAGATGAGGGGGTTGCCGCCGCTGCCGTTCAGCTCGTACTCGAACGCCGCGACGCTGTGGAACGACAGCATCCCCTGCGCCGTGAAGAAGGCGATGTCGGGGCGCGTCTGGATGAGATTGCTCAACTCGAGCGAGACCTGCTGGATGCGGCCCGTCTCGTCGGGAAGCAACTCCTCGGCGGCGGGCAGCTGCACCAACCGCCGGATCAGCAGCACTGCCGAGGCGATCACGCCGAACGCGATGGCATACGTCAGATCGAAGAACAGCGTGATGAGGATGGTGGACACGAGGACAATCAGGTCCTCGCGCGGCGCCCGCCGGATGAGGCGCGCTAATTCCGGCACCTCCGCGATGTTCCAGGCGACCACGAGCAGAATCGCCGCGAGCACCGTCAACGGGATGTGCCCGGCGAGCCCGCCGAGCGCGATCGTCGCCGCCAGCACGGTCAACGCATGGAAGACTCCCGTGAGGCGCGACTGCGCGCCGCTCCGGATGCCCGCCGCCGTGCGCGCGATCGCAGCCGTCGCCGGGATGCCGCCCATCAGCGGCGACACGAGGTTGGCCAGACCCTGGCCGAACAGCTCGCGGTCCGGGTCGTGCCGCTCGGGCGTGGGCGCCATGCCGTCGGCAACGACCGCGCTCAGCAGCGATTCGACGGAGCCGAGCACCGCGACCGATAGCGCAGCCGGCAGCAGATCGAAGATCAGCCCGGCATCGAAGAAGCGCAGTGACGGGAGCGGGAAGCCGCCCGGGATGCTCCCGTAGCGGCTGCCGAGCGTCGGCGTGTCGACGCCGGCGAGCCACGTGAACGACGTGATGGCGACAACGGCGACGAGCGGCGCCGGCACGACGTTCAACTTAGGAACGCGCGCCCAGCCCAGCAGGATGATCAGCGAGCCGAAGCCGATCGCCGGCGTGGTGAAGCCGAGCGCGCCCAGGTGGCGGAACGTATCCCACGTCTTCTGATGGAAGTGTTCGAGCGTCGGGTCCGTGCCACTAACCGCCAGGAAGTTGTTGAGCTGCCCGAACACGATCGACAGCGCGATGCCGGCGGTGAAGCCGACGACCACCGGCCCGGGCATGTAGCGCACCAGCCGGCCGAACTTCAGCATGCTCATGATGACGAGCATCAACCCGGCGAGCAGGCCCACCATGGGCAGCGCCGCGACGCCGTGCACCAGCACTGTGTGGCTGAGGACGGGGACGAGCGCCGCTGTCGGGCCCGTGATGTTGTACTTCGAGCCGCCGAAGATCGCCGCCGTCGCGCCCGCGAACACGGCAGTGTAGAGCCCGGCGACGGGCGGAGCGCCAATCGCCACGGCGAGGGCGATGGAGAGCGGCAGCGCGATGATGCCGACGACCACGCCTGCGACCACATCGCGCCGGACCGAACGCAGGGGCGCGAGCGCCGGAGGCAGTGGCCGGCCGCGACGCGGCACGACGCTGGTCACGTGATCACCATCTCTCATTCCATGCCGGGGCGCTGGCCGGGACGCCGTGCGGGCGTCCTGATACCTAATCTTCGAATATTAGAAGATAGCAGGCCAGGCGCGGAGAGGCTAAACTGCGGGGATGGCAGCTACCCTCCAGGACTTCAAGGCCGAACTGTTCCGGACGCTCGCGAACCCCGTGAGGATCCGCATCCTCGAAGTGCTCCGCGTCACGGACGATTTGACCGTCGGCGAGATTCAGCAGCGCGTGGGCGTCGAGCCGTCGAACGTCTCGCAGCACCTCAGCATTCTCCGCGGGCACGGCCTGGTGACGACGCGGCGCGAGGGCACGAGCATCCGCTACTCGGTCGCAGCGCCCGACGTCTACGAACTCCTTGACGTCGCCCGCGGCATCTTCGAGAAGCAGCTCGACGAGCAGGCCCGCATGCTCGCCGCCGCCGGCGAATAGCCGGGGGCACATCGTAGGCATGCGACATCGGCCGATACACGACTACCGAGGCACCTCGTGGTGCTCATGCGCTACCCTGACGCACATGGTGGCATCGAGTTCACGGGGCGTGCGGTGGTGGCGTTGGCCCGTAGCCGTCTTATGCGCCTTGCCGGCTTCATACCTCACCGGCCTTTTTCTCCTGGAAACATTGCAGATAGGCCGAGCGGGGGTCATCGTTGCGCTGCTCGGCATTTCCGTGGCAGGTGGCTTGGTGTTCTACGTCGTTGCGAGAAGCGCGATCGGCGCGATTCTCGCCGGGGTGGGATTGCCGATCGCGCTCGCGGCATTCGTCATCATGACGTTCTCGCAGGATCGCTCGCAGAAGTATCCAAAGGGTCCCGTGACGAGCATCGAACCGCTGACAAAGTTCTCTGACTTCCCCGTCTATTGGCTCGGGCGCACGTACCGTGGCTTGGATCTGACCGAGATTCACACGCAGACCGAAAGGTCCAGGGGTCCCGCCCACACAGTCCTGTACCTAACATACGGCTACGGCGTGTGCTCGAACCGGGGATTCGATTCGCACTGCACCAGCACTCCGATCCTGTTGATCCTGGAACCGGCATGCGCCGTTCCACGGATCCATTATGGGAGTCAAGGCAGCCCCGACAGCTACGTTTGGACGGCGGACGTGTCAGTCAGGACCGAAGGACGCACGCCACCGGCCAAGCCGGATCTGTTGCGCGACCTGTCATTGGTGAATGTCTCAAAGTTTCCAGACGTGGGGTTGGTAGATTCGAAGACGTACGACGCGAAGTTCCGCGCTCGTTGCGGCGATTAGTCGCGCTATGGTACGCATCGAGCGCAACGGGCCCGGGCCATCGACTACTCATCGCTTGTCGTGGGCGATCGCCTCGGCTGCGGCGATGGCGCAGACGGAGGTCAGATCAGGGAGCGACTTCGCGATTCCAGCGCCCAAGCTTCAGGCATGACGCTCTCACTCAGCACTACCTGGGCGCGGGAAGAGACCGGCACACGCCGATCAGCCACGGATCGTGAATCAGCTATAGTGCCCGCATGGACGATATCCTCGCCCGGCTGCACGTCACGCACGAACACGTCAGGCGGCGGTTGATCGCAGAGAGCCCGAACTGGATCCGCCGGCGCAATATCTTGAGCAGCGCGCAGCTGGTATATGCGGCAGCCTGACGACGCGGCGCTCCTCGTCGACATCCTCCTCGCGGGAATAGCAGACGTGTCGCACCTGCAGCGAAACATCCGGGGGCGATCATGCGCTACATGACAAGACGGAGCCTGCTCGGCGCGCTCACCGCTCTGGCACTAGGCGCCGCTGTCGCGATCGTTTGGGCTACGCACGCCCGGAACACAGAGCCGCCGCAGACAGTCACACTCCAGACCGCCAGCACGACGGCACTCGCCGCAACCGGCATCCGTCTCGGCGCACCGGTGGGGTCGGCGAAGATCGACGAGGCCACCGCGTCGACAGCCGCCGTAGCGGAGTACCCGGGTTCGACCGTCCGCGAGGCGGTCCTGGCGCAGGTCGCCGACGAGCACGCTGCGCCTGCGCTTCACTGCCTCTGCTGGGCGGTCTCGATCGCTCCCCCGGACGGGTCCCAATTCCCTTCCTCCGGGCCTGCGAACCGCCCGACGACAGCCGTAGCGCTGAGCTACAGCATCATGTTCATCGACGCGAACACCGGCCAATTCGTCGAGGGAACAGCCGGCGAGTAGCGCACGCGAGATCTTCGATGGGAAGATGCTCATGTGCTCCCAACATCTCTGCAACATGGCGGCGGCGGGACGACCGGTAGGCTGCCCGCGACGCGCTACGAAAGGACCGCCGGATGCCGCTCCCGCTGCTGTTTGCTGAGAAGATATTCGGCGTGCCGGCGCACCCGCTGCTGGTGCACGCCGCCGTCGTGCTGGTACCGCTGGCGGCGCTCGCGCTGATCGCGACGGGATGGCGGGAGGCGTGGCGGCGGATCTACCTGCTGCCGATCACGCTCATCGCCGTCGGGGGCGCGGTGTTCTCGTTCCTGGCGAAGCAGAGCGGCGAGCCGCTGCAGCAGACCGTGCGGGCCGCGGGCAAGCGCGCCGGGGAGCATCCCGAGCAGGGCGACACGGCGTTCGTGCTCGCGGGACTGCTCGCGCTGATGTGCATGGCGCTGTACGGGTACCAGACGTTCGGAGAGCGCATGCGAGAGCGTCTCGGCTGGACGCAGCGCTACCGACTGCCGGTCAACGAGACCGTGGCGCTGTACGCGATCAGCATCCCGGTCGCGGCGCTCGCCATCTGGGCGATGGTCGTCGCCGGCCACTCCGGCGCCAAGCTCGTCTGGGACACCGCGAAGTAAGCCGCGGACACCGGCGGGCGATCGTGCGCGCCCCGGCCAGCCACGGATCGTGAATCAGCTATAGTGCCCGCATGGACGATATCCTCGCCCGGCTGGGTGTGACGCAGGAGCAGATCGCCGCGTTCTGCCGCAAGTGGCAGATCGTGCGCCTCGAGCTGTTCGGCTCCGTGCTGCGCGACGACTTCGACGACCAGAGCGACATCGACGTGCTGGTGAGCTTTCAGGAAGGATCGCGGCTCGGGCTAACGGAGCTGCTGTCGATGGAAGACGAGCTGCAACTGCTCTTCGGACGTCACGTGGATCTGATCGAGCGAAGGCTCATCGAGACGAGCCGGAACTGGGTGAGACGCCGCAACATCTTGCAGAGCGCCCGGCTTCTCTATGCGGCAGCCTGATGATGCGGCACTTCTTGTAGACATCCTCATCGCTGCGGAAGAGGCACGCGAGCTGTCCGCCGGCGTAACATACGACGGCCTTCTCGATGATCGAAAGCTTCAACTCGCGCTGGTAAAACTGATCGAGATCATCGGGGAGGCCGCGGGCCGTCTGTCCAGCGGCGCACGAGACTCGGTACCCGGCATCGCCTGGCGCAAAGTCACCGGGATGCGAAACCGGCTCGTCCATGACTACGGGAACATCAACTACCAGGTTGTGTTGGACGTCGTGCGTGACGATCTTCCGGAGCTGATCGCCGCGATAGCGCCGCTCGTGCCGCCCGACGAGCCCGAGGAGCGGGCATGACGCTCTCACTCAGCACCATGTGGGCGCAACTGAACACCAAATCTGCGGATCGAACCAAGAATCCGCTAAGTAATGGGTGATCGAGGCGTCTCGCCGGCTAGGCGTACGGTTTACGGCCGCCCAACGCGTGTAGTAGAGATGGTGACGCTCGGTTGCGCGAAAGATGAGGCAAGCCGATTACTCGGCAGCCGGCCAAGGTACCCGACATGATCGTTCCCACCTTCAACGAGAAGGTTGGGTTCTCCAACACTACACGCGGCGCGACTTCACGGAGACCGAATTCGTCATTCACGGCCGACCACACACTCCGTTTGTCACCGTTACCGTTCATCACTAGTAACTTCGGGCGAAGGTATTCTAGAAGCCGAATGCCCCAGCGCATGCCAGCTTCCCAGTGCCGATGAACTACCGGATCGTCCTGCCCCCTCGAACTGATAGGCATTATGTTGAAACAGGCGGTGCTCCGAAGCACGCCCTCCCAGCTATCCCCGTACATCTCCTTGAACACTGCTCGAACCGCGCCCTGGAGCTGCGCTGCACCTGCGGGGAACACGCGGCTCTCGTCACCCCATCGCTCATCAAGGAATGCGTTATAGGGAGGACTCTCCCAGGCCCGTTCGTGGTTCCGGTCTTCGAGGTCGTACCGATGCCCGAATCGCTCACCCGCGCCGTTGAGGCCGATAAACGCTCGGGGCGCCCCTGGGATGAGTGTGGTGACAGACGAGTAGAAAGGTTTCGCCCAGTGGTCGGCGCTGTCGACCAGCGCCTCGAGTGCGCGAGCTTCGCTCTCCATTGACCTTAAGAATCTCTCTCCGTCTCCGGCAGCGATCGGTGCGGTCAACATGCGGAGTCTCTATCACCTCTAGCCGTCATGCACACGTGTCGGGGACACGCTTGCGTCGACGTAGCCTCTCAAGCCCCCGCGCTTCGATCTGGCGCGCGCGCTCCGTCGTCAAGCCGAGTTCCTCGCCTACCATGCGCCACGATCGTACGCGACCGTCCTTCAGGCCGAAACGCAGTTCGATGACGGCACGCTCGCGCGACGTAAGCAAGGCGAGGGCACTTTCCACCCGCTCGAGCAACAGCTGGTGACCAGCCCTTTCGTCGAGCCCTTGCGACATCAGGTTGCCTGAGGGGGCCAGCTGCCCCGTTGCACTTCGCAGTAACGCTGCGCCACCGTCCCTGCCATCGTGACCCTCAGATTGGTGCAAGACCGATAAATCCTGGCCGTATTCTCAACGGCCGTTCGGAATGAGCGCGCGGCTACACTGTCAACGACAAACGCAAGTATACTCATCGGCCGGTGAAGCGTCGATTCGTCTTTACGAACCGCGTTATTGATGCGCCGGCGAACCACCGTCCCGCGCTCCCATCTTCAGCGTGATCACGATGGGGAACGCCGGGGCGTCGCCCGGCGATGCCGTACACTGCGACGCGGCCGAGTGTTGATTCAGAGGAGGGCTTACGGCCCGTGGAAATTGACAAGCGTAGAGATTTGTCCCGCCTCAAATGGAAGAATTTCCGCCGACCTCAGCGAAAGACTTGCCCTCTCTGCCAGCACAAGTTCAACGAGGATAGTCTTGGACCGCAACTGATCGCGCGACTCGGGCTCGACCAGTTGGACTTCTGCGAGCCGTGCATTACGGAGGCAATCTTTCGCCTAGACCGACCGGACTCAACCGCAGAGTACATTCTAGCGTGGGCGAGAGACTTTTCTGAGGCGCTTCAGCGCGTCCCGCCGCAATTCTTTGGCGAGGGGATGACGGATCTCCTCTATCTGACCACCGCCGAGCGGTTGGTCGTCCTCAAACTTCTTCACACTCGCCCGTCGGCAAATAGCGTTGCGGTCACCTTCGGTACCTGGCGAAATGCCCTGATAGAAGCCGGGGTCCTCGCTCCCAGGACCAGGCGTCGTGCTACGCGCGATCGCGCCACTCCTAACCTGAATACGGGCACTGGCGAGCCGAGTGACGCGCAACTCGAAGCGCTCCTGACAGCGATAGATGAACCGCCCGGCCCTTGGGCCGACCACTGGTTCGCCGAAAAGACAGCGACCCAAGGAGCGCTACCCAGGACAGAAGACTCAGAAGCGAGCCGCGCCAACTCCGCGAGCGGCAGCGAACGCGCAGCAAGCCACGACGAAGCCCTCAGCCAGTTGGGAGCCGCACTCATCGAGGCCCTTCGCGAGGCAAGCGAAGATCCGCTCTCATCATCGTCCGTAAGTCCGCAGAATCAGAACCACCCGCAGGTCGTAAAGCCGGAGGAATCCGACCGCTAGCACCAACGTGCGATATCTTCGGCGATAAGGAACGTAAGTCGAGGTCGCTCGCCGCCAGGCACGAAGATCGGTGACTCCGCTTCGCTACACACTGACGTTTGGTCGTCCAGCTTGGGTGCCGAGACGCGGCCGGCAAGGGACAATCCATCAGGTAGCCGGACGTCCTGCACTCCCGCCTCGCGCTTCCAGCATCTAGACTCCCCGCATGACACTCTCACTCAGCACGATGTGGGCGCAGCAGGATCGGTTCGTCGCGGACATGCATCTGTTCGTGCGCGAGGCGCTGGCGCTGGGGTACGACGCGATCGAAGTGAGCCACTCGACGGCGACGGCGCAGTTCGAGCGGCTGATGAGCTATCCCGGCGCGCCGATCTCGTCGATCCACGCGCCGGCGCCGCTGGTGCGCGACGCGGAGCACAGGGCGAACAGCGCGCACAACCTGGCATCGACGGACAAGGCGGAGCGGCGCGAGGCGATCGAGTTCACAAGGAGTAGCATCGACCTGACGAAGCGGCACGGCGGCCGCTACGTCGTCGTGCACCTGGGGGGCGTCGGCGCGCACATTTTCGAGCCGGAGCGGGAGATGCGGCGGCTGTTCGACTCCGGCACGCACGACGGCGAGCGCATGGGGGTGCTGCGGGCGCAGTGCCATACGCTCCGCACGGAGCAGGCGGGCCCGTGGCTCGAGGCCGCCGGCGCGACGCTGCGCGAGCTGGCGGCGCACGCCGAGGCTGCGGGCGTGGCGATCGGCATCGAGAACCGCCTGCACTACCACGAGATCCCGCAGCCGGCGGAGTGCGCGATGCTGCTGGCTGGCTACGCGCCGGAGCTGGTGGGCTACTGGCACGACGTGGGGCACGCGGAGGTGCAGGCGCGGCTGGGGCTGGTCGACAAGCGCCTTTGGCTCGATACGAACGGCGCGCGCTGCATCGGCTCGCACCTGCACGACGTCGACGGCATCGGCGACCACCGCGCGCCGGGGCACGGCGACGTCGAGTGGGACTACATCGCGCAGGGCATCCCGGCGGGCGCGCTGCGGGTGTTCGAGATCAACCAGTCGCAGCCGGCCGACGCCGTCGCCGCCGCGATCCCGTTCCTGCGCGCGCGCGGCGTCATCACGTAGCGTGGAAGCCATATCCATCGATCGTGCGGTCATGCGCGTGGCGCGAGCGGTCTCTGGCGAGCTGATGCGCGAAGGGGCGCGCGCCGTCGTCCTCACCGGCAGCCACGCGCGCGGCGAGGCGCACAGCCAGTCGGACATCGATCTCGTCGTGGTGCTCGCGCGCGGACGCGCGTCCAACTACCGGCCAGCTCCGATCCAACGCCGAGCGTCGTTCCTGCTCACCATCGCCTGGGAGACCGAGCTTTCCACGCGCCGCGCGTTTCGCGATCCGAAACTCGTCGGCTCATTCGTCCCCGGCTGGCGCGATGCGGTGGTGCTCGCCGATCCCGACGGCATCGCCGCGAGATTGCGGCGCGCCGCCAGCCGCTGGCGGTGGGAAGACATCGAGGTAGGGGCGGATGCCTGGGTCGCCGGCCAGATCACCGGCTTCGCCGAAGAGGTGCACAAGCTCGTCGTCGCAACGGAACGGCAGAGCATGCACGCCGCCGCCGTGCAGCGATCGTTGCTCGCGCTGCATCTCGCGAAGATCGTGTCCGTACACCATCGCATCCTCTACGGAAGCGAGAACGTGCTGTGGGACCTGGTCGCCGAGCGCATGGGCGAGCCGTGGGCGACCGTGCAGGCGCGCGCGTTAGGTGAGCACGATGAGTCCTTCGCAGACATATGCGCCGCCGCGCTGGAGCTCTACCGACTCGCCGCAGCGGCGGTCGATCGCACGCTGGACCGCCGCCAGCGCGCGGTGGTAGCGCACGCTTGCCGGCTAGCAAGCCTATAACCTAGAACCTGCCGCCTCCCGCTCGCGCTGCTTCGCGCGGACGTCGGCGGCGCGCTTCCAGGCGCGGGTGACGCCCATGTACTTGAGGACGGGGGTGCGCAGGCGCGGCGCCAGCTCGAACAGCAGCACGAGCGGCCGGATCGGGCCGAACGTGACGAGCAGCTCGGGCGTGCCGCGCACGGCCTTCAGCACCGCCGCCGCCACCTTCTGCGGCGAGACCTCGCGGGCGAGCAGCGGCGCCTTGCCGGCACCGGCATCGGCCCACATGCCCGCGCCGCTGACGAACGTCGGGCAGACGGCGCTGATCGTCACGCCCGTGCCATCGAGTTCGGCGCGGATGGAGTCGGTGAAGCCGTTGAGTCCGTGCTTCGACGCGCAGTAGATCGACTCGTACGCGACGCCGAACTTGCCGGCCATCGACGAAACGTTGACCACGGCCCCGCGGCGGCGCGTGATCATCAGCGGCAGCACCATCTTGGTCAGCCAGATGGAGGCGCTGAGGTTCGTGCGGATGACGGCGTCGATCTCGTCGAAGGAGAGCTCGATGAGGGTGCCGGTCGCCTCCACGCCGGCGTTGTTGATCAGGATGTCGATCGGGCCGAGTTCGCGCTCGGCCGTGTCGATGAGGCGCTGCAGATCGTCGCGCGAGGTGACATCGCACGGCACGGCGATGGCGCGCACGCCGCGGGCCTCGACTGCGCGCAGGGTGTCCTGCAGGCCGGCGGCAGAGCGCGCGGCGAGCACCAGGTTCACGCCCTCGGCGGCGAGGGCATCCGCGATGTAGACGCCGAGGCCGCGGGAGGCGCCGGTAAGGATCGCGTTCGCGCCGCGCAGGTTCTTCATGCAGGTTCTCCTGTCGTATCGTCACCGGCGAATGCTATTGGGGCAAATGATAGACCAGCAACGGATGGAAGAGCCACCCGCCGCGCGCTCAGCTCGCCGCGCGCAGCCGGTCGCGGATCTCGCGGTAGCCGGTGAGCTTAATGCCGAGGCTTTCGCAGTACTGGCGCAGGTCGGGCTGGCGAAAGATCTCGTACTCCTTGGCGCGATGCCGGCAGTCGACGGGCGTCATGGCGTCCAGCTCCTCGCCGCCTTTCGCCGGGTGGACGAGGAAGTGGGTGAGGCCGGGGCGGAGGTTGTCGAACAGCTCGCGGAAGCGCCGGTCCTTGTCCTCGGGCGCGATCTCGCTGAGCGTCTGGACGATGATGCTGTCGAGCAGCGGCCAGCCACGCGCCTCAAGCTTCGCCGTCTGCTCCGCGTACCCGGCCGCACCCGCGCCCAGCGCCGCGAGCCGCCGATCGCTCGGGCGGATGAGGAAGATCGGCAGGCGGAATTCGATGGCGAGGTCAACGTACGGCGGCATGTACTTCGGGCGCATCACGGCGCCCATGTGCGTATCGATGTGCGTGACGTCGATGCCGCAGGCGAGCGCGTGCTCGATCTGCGCGCGCAGCTCGGCGCGGGCGACATCCTGCGAGACGTGCTCGATGACGCTGGCGACGTCGCGCCACATGCCGCCGTCGGGCGCGTGCAGCGACGGGTCGCCCGTGAGCGAGCGCCAGCGGTACGTCTCGTACTCGGCGGTGAGCGTCATGTGGACGCCGATGTCGGCCTGCGGGTGCAGCTTCTGCTGCGTCGCCGTCTCCATGAACCACGGAGCCGGGACGAGCGTCGAGGCGCAGGTGAGGCTGCCCTGCAGCATCGACTCGAAGGCGGCGACGTTCGAGGCGTGCGAGAAGCCGATGTCGTCGGCGTGGATGATCAGCACGCGGTCATCGGGAGCGTAGCCGAGCAGTTCGAGCGTCTTCGTCATCGGATCGACTCCTCCACGTGCGGGACCGGTTGCAGCAGAGTGTAGCCCCGCCCGGCGTCGTCGAGAAGCGTGGCGCCCGCGCGCGGCGGCGGCGTCACACCTGTCACAGACCGGTTACGGCGGCGAACCGTCGGCTTCGCGTAGGGCCCGCGTCGGGATCGGGGGGCTGGCCACGTTGCTATAATTCGGAACCTTCCCGCTTCGACATACGTATATAGCTCAGGCGCCCCCGCCGCCCACCAGCCGGAGGACTCATGGAAGACCCCAAGATCATCGCCGAGCGGATCATCACCAACGTGGAGAAGGTGATCATCGGGAAGCAGGAGGAGGTGCGGCTGGCGCTGATCGCCCTGCTGTGCCAGGGGCACGTGCTGATCGAAGACGTGCCGGGCGTCGGCAAGACCATCCTGGCGCGCAGCCTCGCCACGTCGACCGGCTGCAGCTTCAAGCGCATCCAGTTCACCCCCGACCTGCTGCCGAGCGACGTCACCGGCGTCTCGATCTACAACCAGAAGACGGGCGACTTCGAGTTCCGGGAGGGGCCGATCGTGGCACAGGTGGTGCTCGCCGACGAGATCAACCGCGCCACGCCGAAGACGCAGTCATCGCTGCTGGAGGCGATGGAGGAGCGGCAGGTGACCAGCGACGGCGTCACGCACAAGATGCCGGCGCCGTTCATGGTGCTGGCCACGCAGAACCCCATCGAGTACGAGGGCACGTTCCCGCTGCCGGAGGCCCAGCTCGACCGCTTCCTGATCCGCATCCACCTGGGCTACCCCACCATGACCGACGAGGTGCTGATCATGGAGGGCCAGCAGCGCACCCACCCGCTCGATGCGCTGGAGCGCGTGACCGGCGCCGACGAGATCCTGAGCATGCAGCGGGCCGTGAAGGACATCTACGTCGACCCGCTCGTCAAGCAGTACATCGTCAGCATCGTCGACGCGACGCGGCATCACGGCTCGGTGTACCTGGGGGCGTCACCGCGCGGGTCGCTGGCGCTGTACCGCACGTGCCAGGCGCGGGCGCTGCTCGACGGCCGCGACTTCGTGATGCCGGACGACGTGAAGGCGCTGGCGTACGCGACCTTGGGGCACCGGATCATCATCAGCCCGTCGGCGCGCGTGAAGAACATCAGCCCGAACGAAGTTGTCGAGCAGACGCTCGATAAGATCCCGGTGCCAGGCGCGCGGGCGCGGCAGGGCGCACCGTCACCCGGCAGCAACCAGCCGGCGCAGCGGTAGGCGCTCGCAATGCGACGGCTGGCCAGGCTGTATCGAACACTCTTCGTCACGAACCGCACGCTGACGGTGGTGCTGCTGATGGCACTCGTCTCGAGCGCCATCGCGATCTCGACCGGCTTCTGGCTGACGTGGCGGATGGTGTACGTGGCGATCGCCGGCGTGCCGGTGGCCTACGGCTGGTCGCGGCTGAACCTGATGGGGATCGAGGTGATCCCCGAACGCTCGACGGACCGGCTGCAGGTCGGGGCGCAGTTCGACGAGCGGATCACCGTCCGCAACCGGAGCTGGCTGCCCAAGGTCTGGCTCGAAGTCGAGGACCGCAGCGAAATGCCGGGCCACGTCTCTCGGCGCGTGATCACCGTCGGCGCGCGCGGCTCGAAGACGTGGCGCGTGCGCTCGACGATCCAGCGGCGCGGGCTGTACAGCGTCGGGCCGGTGGAGGTCACCACGGGCGACCCGTTCGGCATGTTCCGCCACACGCGCAGCTTCGGGCGCGCGCAGAACGTGCTGGTGTACCCGCGCGCGGTCGAACTGCCCGACTTCTCCGTGCCGGCGGCGAACCTGCCGGGCGAGGGGCGGTTCCGGCGGCGCACGCACTACGTCACGCCGAACGCATCGGGCGTGCGGCCGTACGAATACGGCGACAGCTACAACCGCATCCACTGGGGCAGCACGGCGCGCACCGGCGACTTGATGGTGAAGCTCTTCGAACTGGATCCCGCGAGCGACATCTGGGTGATCCTGGACCTCCACCGCGACGCGCACGTGGGCGACGGCGACGACTCGACGGAGGAGTACGGCGTCAGCATCGCGGCGTCGGTAGCACGCTACTTCCTGACGGCAAACCGCACCGTCGGCTTCATCTCCTACGGGCGCGGCTTCGACAACGTCGAGGCCGACCGGGGCCTGCCGCAGTACACGCGCATCCTGGAGTCGCTGGCGATGGCGCGCGCCTGGGGCGACGTGCCGCTGGGCGACCTGCTGACGAACGAGGCGCGGCGCTTCGGCCGCCACACGACGGTCGTCGCGATCACGTCATCGACGGACGAGGCGTGGGTGGCGGGACTGGGGGCGCTGCAGGGGCGCGGCGTCAAGGTGGCGGCGATCATCATCGAGCCGAGCACGTTCGGCGGCGACGAAAGCTCCCTCGGCGTGTTCGCCTCGCTCGCGGCGACTGACGTATACACGTACATGGTGAAGCACGCGGACGACCTGCAGACCGCGCTTGGCGCCGGCGTGGAGACACGCTAGCGCAGGAGGCGAGACGAGAGACGAGAGACGAGAGACGAGAGACGAGAGACGAGAAGCGAGAAGCGAGAGACGAGAGACGAGAGACGAGAGACGAGAGACGAGAGACGAGAGACGAGAGACGAGAGACGAGAGACGAGAGACGAGAGACGAGAAGCGAGAAGCGAGAAGCGAGAAGCGAGAACACGTCAACGAACGAACGGCCAACAGCTAACAGCCAACAGCCAACAGCCGACCGACCACTGACAACTGAGAATTCCAAATGCGCGAAGCCAACTGGGACGACATTTTTCAGAAGCGCTCGCCGGACGTCGGGCCGCCGGTGGAGGAGCGCCTCAATTCGTTCATCCCCTGGGAAGACTGGCTGACGTTTCTGATCACCGCGCTCGTGTTCATGAGCGTGGTGGCGTCCATTGACAGCGCGCGCTGGGTGAGCGACATGCCGTCGCTGTACCCCATCGGATTCTCAGCGCTGATCATCGGCTACGCGCTCTCGAAGGTGCGGCGGAGCGCGCTGCTGCTGCACCCGCTCGCGCTGCTGGCCGGCGCGTCGCTGGTGCTGCTGCAACTGGTAGCCGTCGTGCCGGGCGAGTCACCGGCGATCCGGATCGACCACATCGTCGACCGGATGCACGTGTGGTGGTACGCGGTGACGCGGGACGGCATCAGCACCGACACGCTGCCCTTCATCGCGCTGCTGCTCGTGCTGACGTGGCTCGGCACGTACGTCTCGTCGTGGGCGATCTTCCGCTGGCGCAACCCGTGGCTGGGGCTGATCCCCGGCGGCAGCGCGCTGATGTGGAACATCAGCTTTATCCCCGGGCAGTTCAGCCCCGCGTTCATCGTCTTCGTGTTCGGCGGCGTGCTGCTGCTCATGCGGCTGCACCTCTCCCGCAAGGAGAGCGAGTGGGAGGGCGGCGGCATCGCTTATCCGGAGTTCATCAGCCTGTCGGCGCTCAACATCACGTTCTGGATCACGGTGGGGCTGCTGCTCTTCGCCTGGGCGATCCCGCTGGCCGATCGCTCGGAGACGGCGAACCAGCGCTGGCGCGACTTCACGGCGCCGTACACGCGACGGCTGGAGCCGCTGACGCGGGGCTTCGTCTCGGTCAACGCGAAGAAGCCGATCACGATCCACAACCTGCGCGACGCGCTGGCGTTCCAGGGGAAGATCTCGCTCAGCGGCAAGGACGCCGTGCAGATCAACGCGCTGATCACGCCGGAGATGGCGGCGTTCCTGCGCTCGCAGTCGTTCGACGAGTACACCGCCGACGGCTGGAAGATCAACGTGCAGAGCGACGTGCCGCTGAGCGCCGGCAGCCGCACGGACGCGCCGCAGCCGCCGGCTGACCCGGCGGTGCGCAAGGAAGTGACGATCAACGTCAAGGTGGAGGGCGGCAACAACGGCGCGCTCTTCAGCCTGGGCCAGCCGGTGGAGTCGGACCACGACGCGCAGGCGCGGGCGGTGGGCGACCCGTCCGACGTGACGAGCCTGAAGCCAGCGGACCACCTGCGCAACGGCGACGAGTACACCGTCACGGGCAGCGTCAACGTCGCCTCGATCGATCAGCTGAAGGCATCGGGCCGGGACTACCCGTCGTGGGTGACGGAGGACTACCTGCGGCTTCCGCGCACGCTGCCCGACCGCGTATCGCGCAAGGCGCGCGAGGTGACGCGCGGCGGCGGCCCTTCGCCGTACGAGAAGGCGGCGGCGATCGAGAAGTACCTGCGGACGTTCCCCATCGACTACAACGTGCCGACGACACCGCCCGGGCGCGACGCGGTGGACTACTTCCTGTTCGACGCGCAACGCGGCTACTTCGACTACCACGCTTCGGCGATGGCGGTGATGCTGCGGACGCTGGGCATTCCGGCGCGGGTGGCGACCGGCTACTCCGTCGACCCGCTGCAGCGCGAGGGCGACAGCGACACGTTCAAGCTCACCGAGCAGAACGCCTTCGCCTGGCCGGAGGTCTACTTCGCCGGCATCGGTTGGGTCGAGTTCAGCCCCACGCCGTCGCAGCCGCTGATCGACCGCCCCGGCACGGTGCACGCAACGCCCCGCGCCAGCGGAACGAGGGCCACGAACGGCGAGGGCGACGCGCCGATCGACCTTGGCCTCGATAAGCCCACTGTGCAGGCGCCTGCGCAGACGATCGCTAGGGCTGGCGGATCGAGCGCGTGGCCGCTGTACGCAGCGATCGGCGGGCTGGCTGCGTTCGCGCTGGCGCTGGCCGGCGCCGGGCGATTCGCCTGGGAGCGCGGCCTCGCCGGCAGGCCGCGGGCCATGCAGGTGTGGGAGAAGACGCTGCGGCTTGCGGCGCTCGGGAACGCCGCGGCGCGGCCCAGCGAGACACCTGCTGAGTTCGCCGCACGGCTGCGGCGCGACGTGCCGGGCACGGAGGCGGCAGGCTACCTGGCGGCGGCCTACGCCCGCAGCCGCTTCGGCCAGAAGCAACTCTCCGCCGACGAGGCAGAACACATCGAATCGGCGTGGGCCTCCGTGCGCGGGGCGCTGCTGCGGCGCGCCCTGCGGCTGCGCCCCCGCCAGCCGGAGTAGCCCGAGCCGATCCTGCGTACGATTCGCGCCCGTTTCCGCGACAGCGGTTGTCGCGGAGCGGGCGTATCATGCGCGTATGCCGGACCTGGATCAGCTCATCGACAGCATCGCCGCCGGGCGCGCCGCCGACCCGCTGGCGCCCGCCACCGTGCTCGTGCCGTCACACGTCGCGGCGCTGCAACTCCGCCGCCGCCTGGCCGAACGCACGCCCTTCGCCGCCGTCCGGTTCGAGCCGCTGGCCCGCGTCGCCGAGCTGCTGGGCGCGGGCGCCCTCGCGGCGGCAGGGCGCGTGCCGCTCGCCCGGCCCATCGCGGACTACGTCGCCGAACAGGTCGCGCTGGAGTCGCGCGGCGCGCTCGCGGGCGTCCGCGACCTGCCGGGCTACGCCCGCGTGCTGCGGCAGCTCTTCCGCCGGCTGCGGCGCGGCGGCATCACGTCATCAGCCGACATCACGGCCGCGCCCGCAGAGGGACACCTGCCCGAGGTGCTGCGCCTGTACGACCGCTTCCGCGAGGCGACAACCGCGTTCTACGACGAGGATGACCTGCTCGACGCCGCAGCAGCCGCGGTGCGCTCCGGCGGCGCCGGCGCGCTCGCCGATCTGGGCGCGATCTACGCGCTGCCGGAGATCGCGCAGTCCGCGTCGGGCGCTGCCCTGCTGGAAGCATTGAGCCACGCCTCTTCGGCGTACACGGAGATCACGGAGTCAGCCGCGCGGGCGCGCACGCGTTTCGTGCTGGCGCCCGATCCCGCGAGCGAGGCCCGCGAAGCCGCGCGCGAAGCCGTGGCCGCCATCGAGGCCGGCGTGCCGTTGCACGAGATCGCGATCATCCACGGCGCCGGCTCAGGCTACCGTCCGCTGCTGCGCGAGGCGCTGGCCGCGGCCAACATTCCCGCGTCGATGCTCCCCGGCACGCCGCTCATCGAGACGCCGGCCGGACGCGCGGTGTTCGCGCTGGCGATGCTGCCGGAGCGCGACTACTCGCGCACCGCGACGATGGACCTGCTCGCCATCGCTCCGTTGCGGCACGTGATCCCGGGGGCGAGCAAGCCCGTCCGGGTGCGCACGACGGTGTGGGACCGCGTGTCGCGCGACGCTGGCGTGACGCACGGGCGCGACCGCTGGTTCGCCGCTCTGTCGGCGTTCATCTCGGCGGCGGATGACGAGCTGGCGCGATTCCCGGAAGACGAGGCGCGCCGGAGTCGCATCGAGCGCCAGCAGGCGGACGCACGGGAGCTGCAAGCCGTGATGACGCACATCATCGAGCGGATGGAGCCGCTGCGGCAGATGCAGTCGGCGGCCGCGTTCATCGCCGCCTTCAAGTCCATTGTGCACGACTACTTCGCGCCCGACGCCGCGACGCTGGATGCCGTGATGCACGAGATCGAGCAGCTGGGCACCGTCGCGGCGGTCGGCGGAAGCTTCTCGCTGGCGAGCTTCGCGCGCGCGCTGCGGGCGAACCTCGAGGCAGCGGCGCCGCCCGACGGCAAGTTCGGCGGCGGCGTCTTCGTGTCGAGCTATCGCGGCGCGGCGGGCCTGCGCTTCCGGCACGTGATCCTCTGCGGCGCGCACGAGGGCGGCTTTCCACCGGGACCCGGCGCCGACGCACTGATCGAAGACGCCGCCTGGGCGGAACTGCGCCGCGAGCATCCGTATATCGAAGACGCCGCTCTTCGGATCGAGCGATCGGCCGCCGCCGCGCAGCGCGCGATCGCGGCCGCAGGCGATGGCGAGCTGGTCTGGTGCTCGCCGCTGTACGAGCCCGGCGGCACGCGCGAATACTATCCGGCGCCGCTGATGGTCGATGCGGCGTCGCAGCACGACGCGACGATCACGACCGGATCGAGGCTGCGGCGGCGGGCCGCCGCGCCCGGCTGGCTGCGCCGCGGGCAGTCGCCGCTGGCAATGCAGCTCGTCGGCCCGATCGTCGACGTTGCGGAACTGCGCCTGCGCGAGGCGATCAGCCTGAGCAAACACGGACGCGAGATCACGCAGGGGCATCGGCTGTGGCAGCCGACACAGATGATCGCGGCGCGTCGCGGCACGCGCTTCACCGAGTGGGAGGGGAATCTCTCCGCGCTCGCGGATGACGGCTGGCTTCAGCTGCAAGCCGCGGTCTCGCCGACGTCGCTGGAGAACTACAGCGTGTGCGGGTTTCGCTATCTCTGTTCATCGCTGCTGAAGCTGGGCGTCGTGGAGGAACCGGAGGGGCGCGAGCTGATGGACTCGGCGAGGCGGGGCACGCTGATCCACGACGTGCTCGAGACGTTCTTCAAGGAACAGCAGGCGGGCGGGCGGCCGGCCGTGGGCGAGGCCTGGACCGCCGACGACGGTGAGCATCTGCTGGCGCTCACCGATGCGGCGCTGGCGGAGGCGGCGCAACGCGGCCTGACCGGACTGGCGATCTACGCCGGCCACGAGCGGCGCGTCATCCGCGCCGACCTGCTGGCCTTCCTCGAAGAAGACACGGCGTTCCGGCGCGAGACCGGCGCCGTCCCCGCCGAATTCGAGGTTGCGGTGCCGGCCGTGACGATCGCCGGCGTGCGGCTGCGCGGCTACGTCGACCGCATCGACCGGACGCCGGACGGCCGCTGCGCGTGGGTGATCGACTACAAGACCGGCAGCGCCTGGGACGCCGACACGATCAAGCCGGGCGATCCCTTCGCCGGCGGCAAGAAGCTGCAACTGCCGACGTACCTGGCGGCGGCGGCCGATGCGACTGAGAAGCACGCGCTGTACTGGTTCATGACCCAAAAGGGTGACTTCAAGCGGGTTGTCTACGACCCCACACCCGAGACCGAAGCGGCGTTCGCCCGCACGCTCGACGCGATCGTCACGGGCGTCCGCCAGGGGGCGTTCCCGGCCGTATCCGGCAATCTGGATGAACGATTCGGCAAGTTCGACAACTGCGGGTACTGCGACTTCACGCGCATCTGCTCGCGACGGCGCGACGACGCGTTCATGGAGAAGAGCAGCGATCCCGGTATGGAGCCGTGGCAACGGGTGGCGGGAGCCGCCGCGATCGAGGTGGCGGAATGACGGACGCCGTACATGATGCCCGAGCGCGCGACGAAAAGACACGCGCCGAGATCCGCAGCCTGCTCAACCGCACGCTCTTCGTCGAGGCGGGCGCAGGCACCGGCAAGACGCGCGCGCTCGTCGAGCAGATCGTAACGCTGGTGCTGGACGGGAAGCCGATCGAGCGGATCGTCGCGATCACGTTCACCGAGAAGGCGGCCGGCGAGCTGAAGGACCGCGTGCGCGGCGCGCTGGAGGAAGCGCGCGCCGGGCATGCCGGCCAGGCGGAGGCGATCGACGCCGCGTTGCGCTCGCTGGACCGGGCGCAGATCTCGACGATCCACGCGTTCGGGCTGGCGCTGCTGCGCAACTTCGCGGCGGAGAGCGGCATCGACCCGGCGTTCAGCATGCAGGACGAGGTGCTCGCCGAGCGGCGGCTGCAGGAGCGGTGGCGCGGCTACCTCGAAGCGCTCTCCGACCCCACGGCGACCGCGGCGGTCGACCGGGCGCTCGGCCTGGGGATGACGACGCAGCATCTCTGGACGCTGGCGCAGGAACTGGCGCGGCGGCCCGGCCTGGCGGGGCAGCTCGAAGCCCAGCCTCTCCCGCAGCCCCTTGCGCCATGGCCCGATGTCGACGCCTTGCTCGCGGAACTGCGCGCCCTGCCGCTTGACCGTGCGCCCGACGACGATCGGCTGCGCGTGCGCGTCGAGGCGCTGCTGTCGCTCGTCGCGCGCGTCGCCGGGGCGGGTGACGAGCGAGAGTCGGTGCTGGCCGCGGGCATCTCCTCGCATTACAAGAGCTTCAACCTCAGCAGGCAGGATGTGTGGGGCGCGGCGACGAAGAAGCAGGTGCAGGAGACAGCGACCGCCGTGCGCGACACGCTGGCCGGCGTGCTCGAGCGCTGCCGCGCCTCCGCGCTGGCCGGCGTGCTGCCGCTGATCGTGCGCTTCGTGCTCGACGACGCACGGTCCCGCGCGCGGGAGGGCACGCTGGTCTTCGACGACCTGATCCTCCGTCCGCGCGATCTGCTGCGCGATCATCCGGACGCCGTGCGCGTGCTGCGGTCGCGGTACGACGTGCTGCTGATCGACGAGTTCCAGGACACCGACCCGCTCCAGGTCGATATCGCGCTGGCGTTCGCGACGGACCCGGCGACCGGTGAGCTGGAGCACGGACGGCTGTTCCTGGTGGGCGACCCGAAGCAGTCGATCTACCGCTTCCGCCGCGCAGACATGGCGATCTATTCGGCGACCGGCGACCAGCTGAAGCAGCACGGCGCGGCGTTTCCGGCGCTGGCGCTGAACCGCCGTTCGCGCGCGGTGATCGTCGACTGGGTGAACAGCGTCTTCGAATGCATCATCGGCGAAGGCGCCCGTCCGGAGATCCAGCCGCCGTATCGCGCGATCGAGGCGGACCGCACGGACACGCTCGCCGGGCCGGGCGTGGCGCGGATTGGCGGCCAGTTCGCGGAGCCGGCCGCGCGGGTGCGGCAGCGCGAGACGAGCGCGATCGCCGCGCAATGCCGCGCGGCGATCGACGAAGGGTGGCAGGTTGCCGGCACAGATGGCAACGCGCGGCCCGCGTCGTTCCGCGACATCGCGATCCTCATCCCGGCGCGCACGATCCTGATCCCGCTCGAGCGGGCGCTGTCGCGCGCAGGCATCCCCTACCGCATCGAGGGCGGCAGCCTGATCTACCAGACGCAGGAGGTGCGGGATCTGCTCAACTGCCTGACGGCGATCGATGACCCCGCGGACGAGGTAGCCGTCGCCGGCGCGCTCCGTAGCGCCGCGTTCGCTTGCAGTGATGTCGACCTCGCCCGCCATCGCGCGGGCGGCGGGCGCTTCAACTACCTGAGCAGCGGCCTCGCGGAGCGCACGGGGCCCGTCGCCGAGGCGCTGCGCTTGCTCGCCGAATATCACGAGTCACGGCACGACGGGTCGATCGCCGCGCTGGTCGAGCACTTCGTCGCCGGGCAGGGGCTGACGGAGATCGGCCTGCTGGTGGATGCGAACCGCGACAGCTTCCGCCGCATGCGCTTCGTCATAGAGCAGGCGCGGTCGTTCGAGGCCGCGGGGCCGGAGAGCCTGCGCTCGTTCGTGGGCTGGCTGGAGCGGCGCGCCGGCGGCGGCATCCTGGACAACGAGGGCGCAGGCCTGGATGACGATGAGGACGCCGTGCGCGTGCTGACGATCCACCGCTCGAAGGGCCTGGAGTTCCCCATCGTCTTCGTGGCGGGGCTGGGGTCGGCGCCGTACCACCGCGCGCCGGTCTTCGCAGTCGATTCCACCGGCGGCCGTGTCGCCGTCTCGATCGGCGCGAAGACCAGCAAGACGCAATTCGAGTTGGGCGACGCCGACACGCTGCACGCGATCGAGCAGGCGCACGCCGAGGCCGAGCTGGACCGCCTGCTCTACGTGGCCGCGACGCGCGCACGCGATCACCTCATCATCTCGATCTATCACCCCGACAAGGTGACAAAGTGCGCCGCACGGCGGCTGCTCGATGGCGGCTTCGCCGGCGCGGTGACGCCCGCACGGCCGGAGCTGCCGGCGAGCGTGCGTCCTCCGCAGGCGCCCTTCGCCGACATGGAGGTCGACCTGCCGGCCGGCGTCACGGACGAGTCGTTCGAAGCGGAACGCACGGCAGCGATCGATCGCGCCCGCACCCGGCGCTACACGAGCGCGACGGCGATCGGCGCGCAGGAGCTGCGAAAGGAAGAGCCGCAGGACGAGACGGAGCCGTGGGCGCGCGGCCGCGGCGGCACGCACGTCGGCCGCGCCGTGCACGCGACGATCCAGAGCGTCGCGCTCGACGCCGGCGCGGCGCAGATCGCCGCGTTCGCCCGGGCGCAGTCCGTCGCCGAGGCGATCCCCGACCGCGCCGGCGACGTCGCCGCGCTGGCGCAGGCAGCGCTCGCGTCCGATGCGGCGCAGCGCGCACGGAGCGGGCGCCGTGCGCTGCGCGAGGTGCCGTTCGCCGTGCGCTACGACGCGACGGTGCTCGAGGGCTTCATTGACCTCGTGATCGAGGGCACCGACGGCGCGCTCGAGATCGTCGACTGGAAGACCGACCACATCAGCGCGGCCGAGGTGCCCGCGCGGCTGATCCAGTACGAGCTTCAGGCCGGGCTCTACACACTCGGGCTCGAGGCGGCGACGGGCCGCGCCGTGACGCGCATCACCTACGTGTTCGCCGCGCCGGGCGTCGAGGCCTCGCCCGGCGACCCGGCGACGCTCGCGGCAGCCGCCCGTGCGAGGCTCGCGGAGGCGATCGCGTAGCACCTCTGCAGAACGAACCTGACGAGTTCACCGCAGAGGACGGCTTCGAAGCGGGTTGCCGCGCCCGCCCAGACCTAACCCCCGGCCCCTTCCCTGGGAGGGAAGGGGAGCGCGGCCACGATGGCGCGGACGACGCCAGGCGCCACGCTGACGCAACACGGGAAGCACTGACCGGGGTTACGGGCCTGCGTGCAGAACGCGGTTCTTCATCTTCTTCTTGTTGACGAGCCGGTCGAGGTTGTCGAGGAAGATCGCCATCGACCGCTCCATGTTGAGCGGGCTGAAGCCGGAGTTGTGCGGCGTCACGACGACATTCGGCATCGACCAGAGCGGGCTCGCTTCCGGCAGCGGCTCTTGCTCGAACACGTCCAGGCAGGCGCCGCCGATCCAGCCTTCTTCGAGCGCGCGGACCAGCGCAGGCTCATCGACGACGCGGCCCCGGGCGACGTTGATCAGCGTCGCATCGGGCTTCATCGCGCGCAGCTGCGGCTCGCCAATCAGGCGCTCGGTCTCCTTCGTCAGCGGGCACGCCAGCACGACGTAGTCGCTCTGCTTGAGCAGGTAGCGCAGACGCCGCATGGGCAGCTGCTCATCGACGTGCTTAGCCGGCCGGTCGGAGCGGCGGATGCCGAGCACGCGCATGCCGAACGCCTGCGCCAGCCGCGCGACCTCGCCGCCGATGGCGCCGGTGCCGATGATGCCGACGGTCTGCCCCGTCAGCTCGCCGGCCTGCAGTTGCTGCCACTCGCGCCGCGACTGCTGCTCCCGCCACTCGTCGACGCGCTTGACGCGATGGAGCATCATCGCCAGCACGTACTGCGCGATCGATGCGGCCGACGCGCCGGATGAGTTCGTGAGGATCGTGCCGCGGTCGATGAGCAGCTGGAACACCGGCGAATCGACGCCGGCGCTGAAGGTGTGGAACCACTTCAGCCGCTCGAGGCGGAAGACGACGGGCAGCACCATCTGGCGCAGCTCCGACTCCTGCCAGAGATCCTCGGAGAAGCAGCAGACGTCGGCCGCCGCCACGTCGCCCGACCACGTGAGCGCGCCATCGCGGATCGAAGGCACGATCAGCTTCGCGCGCGGATCGAGGTTGCGGATCCGCGCACCGTAGACGCGCGCGACGCGGGGCGAGACGAGGATGTTCATGGTGAGCAGGTTACAGATGACAGGGGACAGGCGGTAGAGAGCAGAAATCAGAGAGCGGAGAGCAGAGAGCAGAGAGCAGAAGTCAGAAAGCAGAAAGCAGAAAGCAGAGCGCGGAGCGGGAGTGCAGAGAGCGCAGCGCTCTCTGCCGGGGGTCCGGGGGTGTCCCCCGGAAACTCTCTTCGCTCTCACTCTCGCGGGGTACGCGCCAGCGGACACCGTCGTATCGACGCCGAGCGGTCGGCCGCGAGACGCCACTCGACACGAGGGTTAGAGCGGAAGCGCCGGGCTAGTGCCGCTGCGCCGTCGTGCGGATGGCGTCGAGCATGCCGGAGGCGGCGCCCTCGTGGGCGGCGCGGAGGGCGTTCTTGACGGCGCGGGCATCGGATGCGCCGTGGGCGATCATGACGACGCCGTTCACGCCCAGCAGGGGCACGCCGCCGTAGGTGCCGGGGTCCATCCGGTCGCGCATCTTGATCAGCGCCGGGCGCAGCACCATGGCGGCGAGCTTGTACTGGAGCTTGGAGGTGAGCGCGACCCGCAGTTCGTGGAAGATGAAGTCGGCGACGCCCTCGGTCACCTTGACCGCGACGTTGCCAGTAAAGCCGTCGGTAACGATGACGTCGGCCTTGCCGCGATGCACCTCGCCGCCCTCGATGTTGCCGACGAAGTTCACGCCCGCCTTGCCGAGTCGCCCGTACACCTCCTGGATCAACTCGCTCCCCTTGCTCTCCTCGCCGCCGATGTTGAGCAGCGCGACGCGCGGGTTGTGCACGCCCATCACGCGCTCGCAGTAGACCGAGCCCATCTGCGCGAACTGAACAAGGTAGCTCGGCTTCACGTCGGCGTTGGCGCCGACATCGAGCACGAGCACGCCGGTCTCGCTGTACGGCGCGATGGTGCCGATCGCCGGTCGCTCGATACCGTGGATGCGCCCCAGCGTCATCAGCGCCGACGCCATCACCGCGCCGGTGTTCCCCGCCGATACGAACGCCGACGCCACGCCGCGCTTGACCAGGCCCATAGCGACGTTGATCGATGCGTCCTTCTTGGCGCGCACCGCCTGGGCGGGGTGCTCGTCCATGCCGATCGCCTCGGACGCGTGGATGATCTGGATGCCGGCCGGCGCCGCGCCATGATGCGCGAGTTCCGCCTCCAGCAGGTCCTTCGGGCCGACGAGCGCGATCTCGATGTCCAGCTCGCGGTGGGCAAGAAGCGCACCGGCGACGATCTCGACCGGTGCGTGGTCGCCACCCATGGCGTCGAGCGCAATGATCAAACTTTGGCTCCCTCCAGCTCCCCAACGGCGATCATCGTATCGCTGCCGTCGTCGAAGGGCGAGAGATCGACGTCGCCGTAGAGCGCGCTGAGGCGCAGTCCCGCTCGCCCCAGCAGCAACTCCAGTTCGAAACGGCCCGTCAGCCGCAGCGTCACCTCCAGCGTCCGCCGCCGCACGACGCCGTCCGCGCCCGTGCGGTCGTAGATGATCGTGTTCTCCGTAAGCTGCCGGGCCGACGAGGACGCCGCCGACCAGGTCTTCGTCACCAGGTCGTTCGTCCGCGGCTCGCTGCGCGTCCACTGGAGCTGCAACGCCGACGACTGCTCGCTCCAGTCGAACGCCGTCACGGGCCGCAGCTCCAGCACGAAGACGCCGGCCGGCGCCAGGTGCCGCGCGACGCAGCGCAGCGCCGCGAGCTGGTCCTCGCTGCTGAGCAGGTGCTCGAACGTGTTGAGCGCGCAGTAGACCAGGTCGAATTCCTCGCCCAGGTCGAAGTCACGCATGTCGGCCTCGATGAGCCGCAGCCGGGAAGCCGTATCCGCGTCGAGCGAGGCTGCGAGGCGCGCCAGCATGCGCGGCGACGAATCGATGCCGGTGACGCGATGCCCCTGGCGCGCGAGGTGCTTCGCCACGCGGCCCGTGCCCACGCCCAGCTCCAGCGACGTCGCGCCGCGGCGGGCGAACTGCTCGTAGAGCGGCAGGTCCGCGTCGTAGCCGGCGTGGTCCAGGTCGTACAGCTCGGCCAGCTCGTCGTCGGTGTACGGATCGAGCGCGGTCACAGCGACGCCTCCCGCTGCGCGCGCGAATGCTCGAACTCGGCGCGCATCGCCGCGCGCAGATCGACGCTCGTCAGGATGTCGATCGCCGTCATCGCCAGCGCCTTCGCGCCGTCGAGCGCGGCCTGCTGCCCGGAGGGCGAGGCGGCGTAGCGCGCGAACTCCGGCGAATGCGAGTTCACGTCCGGCGGCGCGATGGCGATCGTCGGGTGGATGCCGGGCACGATCTTGCTGACGTTGCCCATATCGGTGCTGCCCATCGGGCGCGGCGTCTCCCGCTCCGGCATCTCGCGCCCGAGCGCCAGGAGATTGCTGCGGTGCGCGGCGGCGATCACCGTGTTCGTGTCCATCGAGAGATACTGGTTCTGGTTCCACGTCAGCTGCAGCGTCGCGCCGGTCGCCTGCGCACCCGCCTCGAAGCAGCCGGTGACGCGCTGCTTCAGCTCTTCGAGGTACGCGTCGTCCGCCGCCCGCACGAGGAAGCTCGCGGCCGAGTGCCCGGGCACGATGTTCGGCGCCTCGCCGCCGTCTGTGATGACGCCGTGCACGCGCGCCGTGCCGAGCATGTGCTGGCGCAACGAATTGACCGCGTTGAAGGCGATGATCATCGCCTCGAGCGCGTTGATGCCGCGCTCCGGCTGGGCGGCGGCGTGCGCCTCGCGCCCGTGGTACTCGACCTTCAGCTCGGCGCAGGCCAGCGCGCTGGCGTAGACGGCGTCGTGGGTGCCGGGGTGCGTCATGATCGCGGCGTCGATGCCGTCGAAGGCGCCTTCGCGGATCATCGCCGCCTTGCCACCGTACACCTCTTCCGCCGGCGTGCCGATCACCTGCACGGTGCCGCCGGTCTCGCCGATCACGGCACGCACGCCGATTCCGGCGCCGGCGGCCGCCGTGGCGATGATGTTATGGCCGCAGCCATGGCCGATGCCCGGCAGCGCGTCGTACTCGGCGAGGATGGCGACGACGGGCGAGCCGCGGCCCGCGACGGCGCGGAACGCCGTCGGCAGGCCGCCCGTCCCCGCGGTCACATCGAAGCCCTGGCCGCCCAGGAACTCCCGCAGCCAGGCCGACGCCTGCACCTCCTCGAACGCCAGTTCGGGGTGCGCGTGGATACGCAGGCTCAGCTCGATGAGCGCGCCGGCGTGGGCGTCGATCGCGGCGATGGCGCGGGATTTGAGGTCGTCGGAGTTCACGGGGGCAGGTTACAGGGAACGAGGGGCAGGCTACAGGAGGGGGGAAATGGTCGGGGTGGACAGATTTGAACTGTCGACCTCTCGGTCCCGAACCGAGCACTCTAGCCTGGCTGAGCTACACCCCGACGGCCCCGTATCGTACCAAACGCCCTCTGCGTCGGCCAACGCGCCCGTCAATGCGCGGTCAGCCCTCGGCCCGCCGGCGTCTGGCTTCGGACTTACGCGGCAACCGCTTCTGGAATCCAACTACCAACGACTCATATCCCGCCGCTCGGTAGAACGCCTGCGCATCGTGGTTGTCGTGCCACGTGTTGACGTGGACGTACGTGCCACCACGTGCGCGCGAGATGAACTCCGCTTCCGCCATCAGCAGCCGCGCAACGCCTGTACGGCGATGCTCCGGCACGACGTACAACTCGGTCACTTCGGCGTAGGGTACGTCCTGTGACAGGTACGGCACGATGCGCAGGCTGAGCAGCCCGGCCGGAGCGTTGTCGACGTACGCGAGCAGCACCTGCTCGCCGGGCGCCATCGCCGTAAGGCGAGCGCGCGCTTGCTCCGCGGTGACAGTCACGTTCTCGTCGCCAGGCGGAGGCCCGACGGTCTGGTTGAGGCCGGTGAGCAGGGCCGCGATCGCAACGGCATCGTCGGCGGTGGCCGCACGGAGGGTGAGCATCAGCCAGCCGGACGCGGGTCCCCTGCGAGGCCGCCGCCTTCGGCCCCGGGTTCGAGCGTCTTGCCCTGCTTGCCGAGGCGATGCGTGAGGATGGCGAACATCGCGAGCCCGAGCAGCACGCCGAACCAGAGCGTCGCGATGCGTACGATCAGCGTGCCGGCGGTCGCCGCGCCCTTGCCCATGTCGAGCAGCTCCTGCGACAGCGATGTGATCCCCGTCTCGGCGACGCCGAGGCCGCCGGGCGTCAGCAGCACCGCGGCGGCGAGCGTGGCGATCGGCAGGATGAACGCCGCCTTGAACAGCGTGTCCGGGCCGGCGCTGACGCCGAGACCGATCAGCGTCAGGTAGAACGCCAGCACCTCGAAGAACCACGAGCCGACGCTGAGCACCGTCATCAGCGCGATGCCGCGGGGGTCCATCAGCACGTACGTGCTCTCATAGAACTCCTCGAAGTGCGGCACGAAGCGGCCAGCCAGCGGCAGACGGCCGGCGAAGCGCAGCAGCGCGTGCGACGCCGGCCGGTGGCGCGACACGCCTATCGCCACGACGGAGCCGACCGCGATCAGCACCACGATCGGCCAGGTGCCGTTGCCGAAGACGACGACACCCGTGCCGGCGATGATCAGCAGGCCGAGGCTGTCGGTCAGCCGCTCGGCGAGCAGGATCGGTGCGGACTTCGTGACGGAGGTGCCGTGCACCTCCTTCAGCAGGTAGCTCTTCAGCCACTCGCCGATCTTGCCCGGCGTGACGGTCATCCCCAGGCCGGAGAAGTAGATCAGGAAGCTGTCGATGCGGCGCAGGCCGGAGACGCCGATCTGGCGCAGGTAATATTCCCACTTGACGAAGCGCAGCAGGTAGTTGCCGCAGGTGACCAGCAGGATGAGGGGCATCAGTTCCCAGCGGAAGTCCTTGAGGTCGCCGCCGACCTTCTGGAAGTCGCCGTAGGCCAGCAGCCCCGCGAAGACGACGATGCCGAGCAGCATCGAGATGAGCAGGCGGCTGCGGATCTTCTGCAGATTCATGCGGTAGCAGCTTAGCCGACGCGATCGGCCGCGGCTATCCGCGCGGCGCATAGCGGGCAGCCGTCAAGCCGACGCCGCGGCCGGACATGGCTGGGGTAGCGGGAGTGCAGAGAGCGCTGCGCTCTCTGCCGAGGGGTATCCCGCGGATTTCCACCTCTTCTCTCTTGCGGGTACCCGCCAGCGGACACCGCCGTGTCGGCACCGAGCACTCGTACGTGAGGCGCCACGTGGAACTAATGTCAGGTCAGAAGCACTGCGCTGGAGCCGTGCGGATGGTTGACTGACTGCCGGCCGCCAACAGCTCGCGGACTACCGGCTACGGCCCCGCGCGTGTTACAAAGAAGCATCCCAGGGTAGCCAAGTGGTTAAGGCAACGGTCTGTAAAACCGTGTACCGCAGGTTCGAATCCCGCCCCTGGGACCACCTCGTAGGATCGAAATCGGCGCCGCGCGGCGCCGATTTTGTGTTTCCGGCTGCCGCTGACAGCTACCGTGACAGCAACGCGGGGCGAGTGCGCATGATCGGCGCATTCGGGCGTCTCACAGCCCCTCATGTGCTCCGTTAGTGGCCCAAAATGGCGTCAAACGCGTCGGCGGCCTGCTGCTGCATCGTCATCGAGACGTGCGAGTAGAGGTCGAGCGTCGTGCTGATCCGGGTGTGGCCGAGCATCTCGGAGACCACTTTCGGATGCACGCCGCGCCCGAGGAGCAGCGTCGCCGAGGTATGGCGCAGATCGTGGAAACGCATCCGCGGCAGACCGGCGCGCTTCAGCAGCGGCTCGTACGATCGTCGCAGCCCGCTCGCCGTGATCGGGCGACCGGCCTCAGTGGC
>Ga0315281_10001136_pt1 | contig 38919 bp, 43 predicted proteins | sample YL17G07_0_MG_FD_204540 | JGI IMG/M metagenome (GOLD analysis project Ga0315281, IMG submission 204540) | Sediment microbial communities from Yellowstone Lake, YNP, Wyoming, USA - YL17G07_0 | ecosystem: Environmental > Aquatic > Freshwater > Lake > Sediment | place: USA: Wyoming | collected...
ACACGAAAGGCAGAGTGAGGCATGAGACTGTTCGCGTTCATCCTGGCGGTGCTGCTGCTCGCCGGGAGCGTCGACCCCACGCGCGGCTGGCTGATCACGCTGGTCGTCATCACCGGCCTGGCGGCGACGCGGCTGCACCACGGCTACTTCTGGCGCGGTCACCCCGCCATCGACGCGCGGCTCGCCGCGTTCGTGCTGGCGATCCTGCTGCTGGCCGGCACCATCGACCCGACGCGCGACTGGCTGATCGGCCTCACCGCCGTCACCGGCGTGGCCGCGTTCATGCCGCGCATGTTCGCTCTCGATGCGTTCGGCCTCGGCTACCGGGATGCCCCGCGCCGCCGCCGCTTCGACTGGGACCGCTGGGAGCGGAAGATGGACCGCCACTGGCGCAGGCGCTCCAGCGACTGGGGAGACGACTGGTCATGATGCATCTCGCGCCCGAGCACAGCATCACATCCGACGCGCAACTCGCGCGGCGGGACGCGCCGCTGATCATCGAGTTCACGTCGTCGCGCGTGCGCCAGCGCCCGCTCGCCGCCCGCACCGCCGGCATCGAACTGGCCGCCGGGCGGCTGCCCGTGCGCGCCGTCGACATCGATGCCTGCCCGGAGCTGCGGCGGCGCTTCAAGATCACCCTGCTGCCGACGTTCGTCGTGCTGCACGACGCGACGGAACTGGCGCGTTTCGTCGGGCCGCACTCGCGCCGCGAGCTGAGCAGCGCCATCCGCCGCGCGCTGGACCCCAGCACCGTGCGCGTCAACGCGCCGCCGCGGGCGCGCGCGCTCTGGAACGACTTCACCACCCGGCTCTGGGGATTCTCCGTCTGACATGGAACACACGCGCACGATCACCAGGGAGTTCACCACCGGCGACAGGGCCGTGCTTCACGTCGAGTCGCGCTCCGGCGCCGTCAGCGTCGAGGGCTACGACAGCGACCGCGTGCAGATCGAGGCGATCGTCCACGTCTGGTCCGACCTGGCCACCGAAGCGGACGAAGCGGCGAGCTTGGTCGAGCGCGGCATGGAGCAGGATGGCCATCGCATCATCGTCCGGACGCCGTCGCTGCCGAACCCGGAGGGCTGGAGCCTCTGGGGCGGCAAGCGCGGCTCGCGCGTCGACTACAGCATCCGCGTGCCGCTGCAGACTGCCGTGCGCGTCCTCTCGCGCAGCGGCCGCGTGCAGATCACGCGCACCAGCGGCCGCGTGCACACCGAGGCCGCGAGCGGGCGCTGCGACATCACGCAGGTGCGCGGCGACGTTACCGCCATCGCGCGCAGCGGCAGCCTCCGCATCGAGCGCGTCGAGGGCGACGTGACGGCGGAGGCGCGCAGCGGGCGCATCGAGATCGGCCACGTCACCGGCACGGTGACGGCGCAGGCGCGCAGCGGCGCGATCGAACTGCGGGACGTCGGCGGCGACGTGAAGGTATCGACGCACACCGGCTCGCTGACCATCGACGACGCGCGTGCCGCCGTGCGGGCCGAGGCGCACACGGGGGCGATCCGCTATCGCGGCGCGGTCCTCGGCGACTTCGACATGAAGGCCCACACCGGGCTGATCCACCTCGCCGTCGACCCCGACAAGCCGTTCTACATCGACGCCGAGAGCCACCTGGGCTCGGTGCGCTCCGATCTGCCGCCGCGCCGCGCCGGCAGCGCGCCCAACGGCGCCGGCCCGAAGGTCCGTCTCCGCACCAACACCGGCGCCATCAAGCTCACCCGCGCCTAGCAGGGTGCTGAGAAACCCGATAACCACGGTGTTATCAGCCAGCACAGCGACTTCTTTGAAGCTGCACCGCGCGGGCTGAAGGCCCGCGCTACGGCGTAGAGGGCGTTCTTCAACACCCTGCTAGCGCAGTCGCCCGTTGTTGTGCCCGCAGTATGCCGTTCGCGGAAGCAAGGGCGCTCGGCCGCCGCCACGCAGACCGTGCGGTAACATCTCGGACGCAGGGAGATCTCCGCTACCGGCGGGCAGTTCAAGGTGTGCGGCATGAAGCTAGTGTTCATCTATGGACCGCCGGCCGCGGGCAAACTGACGGTCGCGACGGAGTTGGGGCGCATCACATCGTTCGCGGTGTTCGACAACCATCTGAGTCTTGACTGTGTGCTCCCCGTCTTTGGCTTCGGTACCAGGTCCCTGGGCAAGCTGGTCGAGCAGATTCGACTCAGCGTCATAGAAGAGGCCGCGCGCGAGGATGTCGATATCATCTTCACCTTCGTCTACGCGCACCCCGATGACGTCGCCTATGTGGAACGAATCTGCGCGGCCGTTGAGCGCCACGGCGGGACGGTATGCCTGGTCCAGCTCACCTGCAGCAAAGACGCGCAGGAAGACAGGGTGGAACGCCCCGATCGAGCTCGCCGCAAGAAGGTGAATTCAGTGGATATGATCCGCGCCTTGAACGAGCAACACGAACTGTTCACATCCGTCCCCGGGCGAGAGAGCCTGGGCATCGATACAACGAACTTACCTCCTGCGGAAGCCGCAGAGAGCATAGCGCTGCACTACGGACTTGAGGAGCCGGGCCGCGGTTAGGGTCCGCAATCCCGGTGCCGACACGCATCCGGCGCGGCGGATTGGCGCCGCGTTCCAGCCCGGGCACGCGGCCGCGTGCCCCTACGTGTCGCGGATTCCACCTTCCAGCCTCCGACTTCCGACTTCCGACTTCCGACTTCCGACTTCCAGACGTTAGACTGGACACCTATGGAGCACCTCCAGGCGGTCGTCCTCGCCGCAGGCGACGGCGGTCGCCTTCACCCCCGCACATCCGCCACGCCCAAGCCGCTGCTGAGGGCCGGCGGCCGCCCGATCATCAACCACGTGCTCGATGCGCTGTTCGCCGCCGGCGTCCGCGACACCACCGTCGTCGTCGGCTACCGCGGCGACCAGATCCGCGACGCGCTCGCGAATCTGTCCCCCTGCGGCATGACGCTGCGCTTCGTCGAGAACGAGCACTACCTTCTCGGCAACGCCCGCTCCCTCTGGGCCGCGCGCGATGCCGTCCACTGCGGCTTCGTGCTGGCGATGGCGGACCACCTGCTCGAACCCGCGATCCTGCGCGCCCTCACCGCCGGCGCCGACGGCCGCTGCCGCCTCGCCGTCGATCGCGCCGCTCAGGACGACCCGCGCGCGCACGAGGCCACGCGCGCCCGCATCGACGGCGGGCGCGTCGTCGACCTCGGCAAGCACATCGACGACTGGAACGCCCTCGACACCGGCGCGTTCTGGTGCACGCCCGCCGTCTTCGACGCCATCACCCCGGAGCTGCGCGACGGCGAGGCAGGCGCCGTGTTCGCGTCGCTCGCCCGCGCCGGCCGCCTCGACGCCGTCGACGTCACCGGCAGCCGCTGGGTCGATATCGATACCGAGCACGACCTGCGCGACGCCGAGGCGATGCTCGCCGGCAGCGCCGCCGCCGCGCGCGCCTGATCGCGTGGCGGGTTCGCTCGATGGGCCGGTCTCTCGCCACCTGAACCGCCGCATCTCCGTGCCCGTCGCGTCGGCGCTGGCGCACACGCCCGCCACGCCGAACCAGGTCTCCGTCCTGGCGCTGCTCATCGCCGCCGGGGCGGCCGCGCTGCTCGCCATCGGGCGCAACATCGAGGCGGGCGTCCTGATCCAGGTGTCGTCGGTGGTCGACGGTGTCGATGGCGATCTCGCGCGCGCGAAGTCGCTCGCCACGCGCTTCGGCGGCGTCTTCGACGCCGTGCTGGACCGGTACGCCGACGCCGCGATCGTCGCCGGCATGGCTGCGTACGCGTACGGCCACGAGAGCGGCCCCGTACCCGCGCTCGTCGGCATGGTCGCCATCACCGGCTTCCTGCTCGTCTCGTACTCCCGCGCGCGGCTCGAGACCGAGGGCGGCGTCGACGTCGCGGCCGGCCTGCTCGGCATCGCCTCGCGCGACGTGCGCCTGCTCGTGCTCGCCGCTGGCGCAGCGCTCGGCCAGTGCTGGTGGGCGCTGACGATCATGGCCGCCCTCAGCTACGCCACCGTCGCCTGGCGGCTGTGGGCGTACCGCCGCACGGGCAGCGTCCCGCGCGGGTGACTGACGGCCCCGGTTTCGGCCCACGACGCCCTTCCGCTCACGGGCGCCCCAAGGGACGCCCCTACACGGGCCTCAGTGCACCTGCGCGGCGCCACCGTGTAGGGGCGGGGCTTGCCCCGCCCGCCCCAACATCCTGTCGGGCGACGTCCGAGCCGACGCGTTTCGGCGCACGCCGCCCGCCCCGCACGGGCGCCCCAAGGGACGCCCCTACACGGGCCTCAGTGCACCTGCGCGGCGCCACCCTGTCGGGGCGGGGCTTGCCCCGCCCGCCCTAACATCCTGTCGGGCGACGTCCGGCTTCCAGCCTCCCGCTTCCGACTTCCGATGTCCGACTTCCGCTAGTCAATCCGGATGGTATTGCGCCGTTTCGGTGCGTGTTATGATTTTGCAGCAACCATGACTGTCGAGGATCACCATGCACGCGCTCGCTGAGCTGTCTCCTCTGTTCGTCGCCACGTTTCGCGACTGGGTGGTCATCTTCATGGGGATCGCCGTGGCCGCGTTCTTCGTCGTCGCGCTGGTCATGACGATCGTCCTCGGGCTGCTGGCGCGCATCGTCCTGCGCAAGACCTCCAGCCTGCTGGATGAGAGCGTCAAGCCGCTGCTCGGCTCCGCGAAGCAGAGCGCCGACAACGTCAAGGGCACCACGGCCTACGTCTCGAACGCCGCCGTCACGCCGATCATCCGCACGTACGGCGTTGTCGCCGGCGTGCGACGCGCAGCCGGCGTCATCGCCGGCCTCACCGGCGCCAACACAGAGAAGAAGTAGCTTGTAGCAGCCCTACAACCTACCCCCTACCACCTACAACCTAGGAGGAGGCCCGCCATGACCGAGGATGAAGCCACCAGCACCGTTGCCGTCGCCGAGCGACCCGAGGCCGCCGCGCCGGTCGAGGTGAAGGCCGACAAGCGCAAGAAGCCGAAGAAGGAGAAGGAGCAGGACGACGACCTCGAACGCGAGATCGAGTTCTCGACGCCCTTCGGCAAGATCGAACTCGAGTTCGAGCCGACGAGCAGCAAGCAGAAGCGCGAAGAGCGCCAGCGCGAGAAAGAGCGCGCCGACGGTGAGAAGTCCGCAGCGAAGGCGGCGAAGAAGGCCGCCCGCCAGCTCGAGGAGCGCGGAGCCGCCGCCGTCGAGGCGACGCGCAAGGGCGGCAGCGTGCTGGTGCCGGTGCTCATCGTGCTCGGGCTGGTCATCGCCGCCGTCATCGTCGCATTCTGGCTCTTCGCCCGCCCCGGCGCCGAGACCGAGCAGGTGCCGGAGCAGTACCGCAACCCCGAGCTGGAGCCGGTCGCCGAAGCGCCGCAGGACTTCGTCACCAGCGCCCGCCAGCGCATCGGCCAGGCCATCCGCGCCGGCAAGCAGGCGTCGCGCGAGGCCCAGCAGGAGCAGGAGCGCCGCTACCAGGACCTGACGCGCGGCGGGTGATTCTTCGGCACACCGTTAGCTATACTCCACCCGGAGAGGTGTCCGAGTGGTTGATGGTGCCGCTCTCGAAAAGCGGTAGGTGATGAGCCTCGCGGGTTCGAATCCCGCCCTCTCCGCCATAGGATCTCCCAGAACCTAGCATCGGATTCGGGCGCGCCCGCGTCCGGTCCTAGGTTCTTGGTTCCAGGTTCTACGCCGTGGGTTCTCGTCCAGGGGAGAGGTGCCGGAGTGGCCGATCGGGCACGACTGGAAATCGTGTGTGCGCGCAAGTGTACCGTGGGTTCGAATCCCACCCTCTCCGCCATTCAAGGCTCGCATTGGCCGGCCCGGTGAAGACACCTGGATCCGTCGATGCCTACATCGCCACCGCCCCGGAAGAGGCGCGCGCGATGCTCGAACAGCTTCGCGCCATCATCACCGCCGTCGCACCCAAAGCGGCCGAGAGCATCAAGTACCGGATGCCGTTCTACACATACCACGGGCGGCCGCTGGCGGCGTTCGCCGCGTTCAAGCACCATTGTGGCTTCTACGGAAACAACGCGACGTTCCTCGAAGCCCAGCCGGATGCACTAACACCCTACGACACGGCCCCGGGGACCGTCCGCTTCCCGATCGGCAAGCCGCTCCCCGTCTCGCTCATCAAGAAGCTCGTCAAGGCGCGGATGCAGGACAGCGCGGCAAGCTAGTTTCACCGCCGAGACGCTGAGGACGCTGAGATCCGGGGCGCGCCAGGGCCGGACACATCGTGGACAGCGTTCCCAAAAGGACTCTGCGCGCTCCGCTCCGACCTATCCCCCTCGCCACTCGCCACTCGCCACGGCGAGTCTTCGACGGCGAGTCTTCGACGGCCCCTTCCCTGGGAAGGAAGGGGAGCGCAGTCACGAAGATCGCGGCGCGTTTCGTTCTCGTGCCCGCGGGTGTCTGGCCCCTAACGTGCGCCGTGCCCACAATACCCCTAGTCAACTGACAAGCTGAAAGCGAGGACAGCATGAACCTCAAGGATTCCGTCGCGATCGTCACCGGCGGCGCGCGCGGCATCGGCCGCGGCATCGCCTACGAGCTGGCGAAGGAGGGGGCGCGCATCGTCGTCGCCGACCTGCCGTCGGTGGCGGCCGACCGCGCCGAGACCATCGCCGAGATCAAGCGCCTCGGCAGCGACGCCATCGCCGTCGATGTCGACGTGCGCGACTACGCGCAGTGCCAGGCGATGGTGCAAGCCGCCATCGACAAGTGGGGCCAGGTCGATGTGCTGGTGAACAACGCCGGCGTCATCTCCGTCGGCTTCGTCGTCGGGCTGACCGAAGAGGCCTGGGACCTCGTGATGGATGTGAACGTCAAGGGCACGTTCCTCTGCTCGAAGGCCGTCGGCCAGCACATGATGCAGCGCCGCAGCGGCCGCATCATCAACCTCTCGTCGCAGGCCGGCAAGAGCGGCAAGCCGGGCGTCTCGCACTACTGCGCATCGAAGTTCGCGGTCATCGGCTTCACCCAGGCGCTCGCCGGCGAGATGGCGCCGTTCGACGTCACCGTCAACGCCATCTGCCCCGGCGAGGTCGACTCCTACATGTGGCGCGAGGTCCTCGTGCCGGCGGTTGCCGCCGGGCGCGGCATCTCGCGGGAAGCGGCGTGGGAAGAGGTCTCGCAGAAGGAGGTGCCGCTCGGCCGCCCGCAGACCGTCGAGGACATGGGTCAGGCCGTCGTCTTCCTCTGCAAGGCCGGCAACATCACCGGTGAATCGATCAACATCAGCGGCGGCACGGAGATGCACTGAGGCTGGAAGCGGGAGGTCGGAAGTCGGAAGTCGGATAGGGAGAAGGTCGAACTTGCGCATAGCGTTCATCGGCGGCACGGGCGAAGAGGGGATGGGGCTCGCGTACCGCTTCGCGAAAGCGGGGCACGCCTGCGTCATCGGCTCCCGCGCCATCGAGAAGGCAGAGGCTTCCGTCGCGGAGCTGCGCGAGAAGGACGCCGCGCTCGACATCACCGCCGCCACGAACGCCGACGCCGCCGCGCAGGCCGAGATCGTCGTCGTCACCACGCCCTATGCCGCGCAGGCGGCGACGCTGCCGCCGCTGGCCGACGCGCTCGCGGGCAAGATCGTCGTCAGCACGGTCGTGCCGATGGCGTTCGAAGCCGGGCGCGCGTCGCTGCTGGCCGTGCCCGAGGGCTCGGCCGCGCAGCAGGCGCAGGCGCTGCTGCCGCGCTCGACGGTCGTCGCCGCGTTCCAGAACCTCAGCGCGAAGAAGTTGCTCAAGGGCGCGCCCATCGAGGCCGACGTCGTCGTCTGCGCCGATGACGCCGCGGCGAAGCAGCGCATCATCGAACTCGCGGCGCAGATCGATGGCGTGCGCGGCGTCGATGGCGGCGCGCTCGCCAACGCGCAGATGGTCGAGGGCATCACCGTGCTGCTCGTGAGCGTCAACCGCAACTACAAGACGCAGGCCGGCATCCGCATCGCAGGCATCTCGTGAGCGGCGACGTCCGCATCATCGGCCTCGAGGGCATCCCAGAGGTCCACGCCGGCGACGACCTGCCGGCGCTGATCGTCGGCGCCGCGCGCGCGCATGGTATCGCGATCGAAGGCGGCGACGCGCTCGTCGTCACGCAGAAGATCGTCTCCAAGGCGGAGGGGCGCATCGTCGACCTCGCCACGATTACGCCATCGCCCTTCGCGCAGCAGTACGCCGACGCGTTCGACAAGGACGCGCGCCAGATCGAGGTCGTGCTCGGCGAGACGAAGCGGATCGTCCGCATGCAGCACGGCGTCCTGATCTGCGAGACGCACCACGGCTTCGTCTGCGCCAACGCCGGCGTCGACGCCTCCAACGTGGAGAAGACCGGCACGGTCTGCCTGCTGCCGCTCGACAGCGACGCCTCGGCCCGCCGCATCCGCGAGGCGGTGCGGGCGGCGCTGGGCGTGCAGGTGGCGGTGGTGGTCTCCGACACGTTCGGCCGCCCGTGGCGCGAGGGGCACGTCAACTTCGCGATCGGCGTCGCCGGCATCGCGCCGCTGATCGACTACGCCGGCCAGCACGACCCGGCCGGCTACGAGCTGAAGGTGACATCGATGGCCGTCGCCGACGAACTGGCCGCCGCCGCCGAGTTGGTGCACGGCAAGCTCGCGCGCATCCCCGTCGCGATCATCCGCGGCGCCGAGTACGCCCCGTCGGAGGACGCCGCCGTCGGGCAGCTGATCCGCGCCGCCGAGAAAGATATGTTCCGGTAGGGGTTGTCAGTTGTCAGTTGTCAGTTGTCAGTTGTCAGTTGTCAGTTGTCAGTTGTCAGTTGTCAGTTGTCAGTTGTCAGTTGTCAGTTGTCAGTTGATGATGAAAGCCGGTTGCAAGCGCTACCGCAACTGATCGTCGCGTAGGGGCGTCCCTTGGGGCGCCCGCCTTCGGCCGCGTGCAGCGCCCCATCCCACGACGCGCACCGGACGATCGTGTACGGGCGGGCGGGGCAAGCCCCGCCCCTACGTGGCGTGCGGCCCGCCCCGCTACCCGCGCCGCGGCGCCAGCAGGCCGTAATCGCCGTCCTTGCGCTTGTAGAGCAGGGCATACTCGTTCGACGCAGCGTCCAGAAACAGGAAGAAGTCGTGCCCGATGAGGTCCATCTGGGCCAGCGCCTCCTCCTGCGACATCGGCTTCGCCTCGAAGTGCTTCACGCGCACCACCTTGCCCAGCAGGTACTCTTCGATCTCCTCGTCGCCGTTGGGCTCGACGACGGCCGCGGCGCCGTTCGCCAGGTCGGCCGCGGCTTCCTTGGAGGGGTTCAGGTGCTGGTTCCGGTCGTGCAGGCGCTTCTTGTGGCGGCGCGCCTGCCGGGACAGCACGTCCGCCGCCGCATCGAGCGCGAGCCGCGGGTCGGCGCCGCGCTCCTCCGCCCGCAGGATCGACCCCGCGGCGTGCACCGTCACCTGCACGGCGTAGCGATGCGCCGCCGAGCGCGTCTCCTCGTGCTCTACTTCCACGACCACGTCGTCGACCCGGGGCAGATAGCGCTCCAGGCGGAGCAGCCGTTTCTCGGTGTGGGCGGCGAAGTCATCGAAGACGGTCGTGTGGTGGCTGCGGATGGTGAGCTTCATAGCCGCGAGTGTAAGGGGCGCGGGAGGGGCTCGCAATCGGGGAATCGGCCCATCCCCCGGAGCCGAATGGCCGTGGCGCCCGGCCGCCCGGCGCGGTTCAATACCCCCATGTCCGAGGCATCGACTCCCCAGGCCGACCCGCCGGAGCGCGGCCACCGCTGGTTCGCGGCGTTCTACGCGTTCCAGTCACGCCGCGCCGAACGCCGCATCGGGCCGTGGCGCCATGACCTGCTCGCTGGCCTGCACGGCGATGTCGTCGAGATCGGCGCCGGCACGGGCGCCAACTTCGCGCACTACCCGCCGGAGGCGCGCGTGGTCGCGCTGGAGCCGGACCCGCACATGATGCAGCGGGCGCAGACCGCGCTCGACGCGCTCGGCGCAGCGAACATCGAGCTGCGGCAGGGGCCCGCCGAGCAGCTCCCCTTCGCCGACGCCTCGTTCGATGCGGCCGTCTCGACGCTGGTGCTCTGCACCGTGCGCGACCTGCGGCGCTCGCTCGCGGAGATCCGCCGCGTGCTGCGCCCGGGCGGCGAGCTGCGCTACATGGAGCACATCCGCGGCGACGGCATGCTCGGCCGGACGCAGGATGTGATCAAGCCGGTCTGGAAGTGGTGCTCGGCCGGCTGCGAGCCGAACCGGCGCACCGAGCAGGCGCTGCGCGACGCCGGCTTCGCCATCGCGTCGATCGAGCACAGGAAGCTGGAGCCGTTCCTGCCGGCGATCATCGGCGTGGCGAAGCGCGCGCCGTGATCGAAGTCGTCATCGCGTCAACCGAACAGCAGCGGGACGACGCCTTCACCGTGCGCATCGCCGTGTTCGTCGACGAGCAGCAGATCCCGCGCGAGGAGGAGCTGGACGAACTCGACGCGGTGGCCGTGCACTGCATCGGCTACGCGGACGGCGCGCCGGTGGCGGCGGGCCGCCTGGTGCTGGAGGTTGGCTACGCGAAGATCGGCCGGATGGCCGTGCTGCGCTCGCACCGGGGCACCGGCATCGGCGCCCGCGTGCTCGACGCGCTGGAGCGCGAGGGCGCGGCGCGCGGCATCCGCCACTTCAAGCTGAGCGCGCAGCTCCAGGCCCGCGGCTTCTACGACCGCTGCGGCTACACCCCGATCGGCGACGTCTACGACGAGGTCGGTATTCCGCACATCGCGATGGAGAAGCGGGTGTAGGTTGTAGGGACTAGCGGTTAGGGGTTAGGGGTTAGGGGCTAGGGGCTAGGGGCTAGGGGCTAGGGGCTAGGTTGTAGCGGCTTGGCCGTCCAGCCTCGCCGTCCGCCGTCCGCCGTCCCCAACCCGCCGCCTCTGTGTCCTCTGTGAACTCTGTGGATCCCGTCGTCCAGCGTGCAGCCTCCGAGGTCCGATTTCCAGCCTCCGACTTCCAACGCCCGGCGATCCGACTATACTATTCCCACTCTGCGGCGCGGCAGCACGGACGAGGTCACCATGAGCGCGAATGGACACGGCGGCCCCCTGGCGGGCATCAAGGTGCTGGAGTTCTCCGAGATCATCGCGGCGCCGTTCGGGGGCATGCTGCTCGCCGACATGGGCGCCGACGTGATCAAGGTCGAGCCGCCGCACGGCGACCCGTGGCGCGGGTTCCAGCCGCTGGGCATGCGCGAGGGGCGCGGCTACATCTCGCTCAACCGCGGCAAGCGCGGCGTCACCATCGACCTGAACAGGCCGGAGGGGCGCGAGATCGTGCAGCGGCTTGCGGCGACCGTCGACGTCGTCATCATTAACTACCGCCCGGACGTGTCGGCCAAGCTTGGCATCGACTACGAGACGCTCTCGACGCTGAACCCGCGCATCGTCTACTGCGACAACACCGCGTTCGGCCGCCGCGGACCGTACGCGCACCGCCCCGGCTACGACCTGGTAGCGCAGGCCATCACCGGCCTGATGTCCGTGGAAGGGCGGCGCGAGGAGAGCGGCGTGCCGCTGGTCAACGCGCTGCCCTCGGCCGACATCTCGACCGGCATCGCCATCGCCTGGGGGATCTGCGCCGCGCTCTACTCGCGCGAGCGCACCGGCCGCGGCCAGTGCATCAGCACGACGCTGATGGCGAGCGCGCTGGCGATCCAGAACACGCGGCTGATGTCGATCGAGGCGACCGACACGGAGCAGCGCGAGGCGGCGCTCGCCCGCGTCAACGAACTGCGCCAGGCCGGCTCCACGTACAAGGAGCAGCTCGACGTGATGGCCGGCGTGCGGCCCGCCATCGGCAACATCTACTACCGCTGCTTCCAGACGGCCGACGGGTTCGTCGCGGTCGGCTGCCTGGCGACGCCGCTGCGCGTCAAGCTGCTGGGCGCGCTCGGCATGTCGGACTGGCGCGTCGGCAAGCGCCCGGACGAGATCGACCCGACGGACCCTGAGACGCTGGCGTTCTGCGCGCGCCTCATCGAACAGGCGGAGGCGCTCTTTGCGACGAAGACCACCGCGCAGTGGCTGGGCATCCTCGATGCGGCGGGCGTGCCGGCGGGGCCGCTGCGCTTCACCGAGGAGCTGCTCGATGACCCGCAGGTGCTGGAGAACGGCTACATCACCAGCGTCGACCACCCGCTGATGGGGCCGATCCGCATGGCCGGCCCGATGATCCAGATGAGCGAGACGCCGCTGGCGGCGCAGGGCCCCTCGCCCACGCTGGGGCAGCACACCGACAGCGTGCTGCGCGACCTTGGGTACGACGAGGGCCGCATCGAAGAGCTGCGCGCCGCCGGCGTGCTGGGCATCATGCCGGACTGATCAGTACCGGATGGCGCTTTACGGCGCGCGCCCGCGGGAGTACTCTCGGATCAGGAGCGTGGTATATGACCGACGCCGCCGACCCCCCGCCCGAGAAGCACCAGCATGAGACCGTGGCGTTCCGCGTGCTCGGCAACGAGTGCAGCGCCTGCCGCAGCGAGCTTCGCCCGGACTGGCAGTTCTGCGCGCACTGCGAGGCCCGCCTCGCCACCGCATGCCCATCGTGCGGCGTGGCACTGCCGCCGGCCGGCGCGAGCCACTGCGGCAGCTGCGGCCTGATCCTGCTGACGGAGCGACCGCCGGCGAGTAAGTAGTGAGTAGTGAGTAGTAGGTAGTCGGTCGTCACCGACCGAACCTAACCCCCGGCCCCTTCCCTGGGAGGGAAGGGGAGCGCGGCAGCGAGGGTGTGCGACGAAGTCAAGCGAGGGCGTTGCGTCGCCGTGCATCTCAGGGGAAGGTGCTACGGACCGGTGAGATGCTCGGCCACAAGCAACCGTTCAAGCCGCGCCTGGGAATCAAGCACGAAGAACAAGTAGACTTGCCCCTTCATGATGTCGAACCACCAACGCGTGTTCCTGTCGACAGCGGCCCAAATCACCTGCGCATCTGGCGGAACATCGCTCGCGATCATATTGATTAACGAATCTTCGCGAGCCGGGAACGGCTTGCTGAAAGCATAGCCTTTCTCGGTCAAGTAGGCGTCAATTTCCGCTGTCGTCGAGCCGACCGGGAGAGCAGCCTGCACTTCTCTCTCGATTGTCGCGGGATTGAGTGGTCGAAATGGGTGCAGCGAAAACCACACGTACATTCCCACCGCGATCAGAATCGCGATCAGCAAGGAGGACATTACGGCTGCACGATGCCGGTGCAGCATGCCGCTACCCGATGTCCACCAGCCGCTCGCGCAGCGCCTCGACGAGGCCGGTGATCGGCACGCGCACCTGCGCCATGCTGTCGCGCTCGCGGATCGTCACGGCCTGGTCCTCCTCCACCGTCTGGAAGTCCACCGTCACGCAGAGCGGCGTGCCGATCTCGTCCTGGCGGCGGTAGCGGCGGCCGATGCTCTGCGCGTCGTCGTACTGCGTCATCCAGTGCCTGCGCAGCGTCGCGTAGACCTCGCGCGCGGTCGGCGTCAGCTTGTCGTTGCGGCTCAGCGGCAGCACCGCCACCTTGATCGGCGCGATGGCCGGGTGGAGGTGCAGGACGGTGCGCTTCTCGCCCTTCGGGTCGACCTCTTCCTCGTAGGCGTCGGAGAGAAACGCCAGCATGGCCCGGCCGACGCCGAGCGCCGGCTCGACGACGTGCGGCACCACGTGCTGGTTGCGCTCCTCGTCGAAGTACGAGAGCGCCTTGCCGCTGTGCTTCGCGTGCTGCGTCAGGTCGTAGTCGCCGCGGTGCGCCACGCCCTCCAGTTCCGCCCAGCCGATCGGGAACAGGTATTCGAAGTCGGACGTGGCCTGCGAGTAGTGCGACAGCTCCTCCTGGTCGTGCGCGCGCACGCGCAGGCGGTCCATCTTCAGCCCGAACCGCTCGTACCAGGCGCGCCGCGTCTCGATCCACTCCGCGTGCAGGCGCACGGAGTCTTCGGGGTAACAGAAGAACTCCATCTCCATCTGCTCCAGCTCGCGCACGCGGAAGATGAAGTTCTTGGGCGTGATCTCGTTGCGGAACGACTTGCCGATCTGGGCGATGCCGAACGGGAGCTTGCGGCGCATGGAGTTCAGCACGTTCTCGAAGTTGACGAAGATGCCCTGCGCCGTCTCGGGCCGCAGGTAGACCGTGGCGGCATCGTCCTGCACGGGGCCCAGGAACGTCCGCAGCATCAGGTTGAACATGCGCGGCTCGGTGAACTGGCCCTTCTGGCCGCAGGTGGGGCAGGCGTCGGAGGTCAGCTCATCGGCGCGGAAGCGGCCCTGGCAGCTGCGGCAGTCGACCATGGGGTCGGTGAACGTCTCGACGTGCCCGCTGGCGCGCCAGACGTCCGGGTGCATGAGGATCGCCGCATCGATGCCGACGACGTCGTCACGCTCCTGCACCATGGCGCGCCACCAGGCTCGCTTGATGTTGCTCGTCATCTCGACGCCGAGGGGGCCGTAGTCCCACGCGCCCTGCAGGCCGCCGTAGATCTCGCTGCTCTGGAAGACGAAGCCGCGGCGCTTGCAGAGCGACACGAGCGTCTCCATATCGACGTTCGGCTTCAGTTCGGTCTCTTCGCTCAACGTGAACCTCCCGCCCTGGTGGGGCGATGACTCTGGATACAGGCCACAGGGTACCGGCTGCGGAACCGACCGGCGAGAGACGGCGCCCCGGATCACGGACAGCCGCGGCTTCATTCGTTGACAGGCCCGCTAATACGGAACTACGATTCGGCGGGGCAAGAGGCGAATGGAGGACAGTTGAACAACAACGGCAACGGCCAGCTGAAGCTCGTCATCATCATCGCCTCCGACCCCGATGCCGAGAAGCTCACCCGCAAGCTCGTCGAGCAGGGCTACCCCGCCACCAAAGTCAGCAGCACGGGGGGATTCCTCCGCAAGGGCAACGCGACGATCCTCTCCGGCGTCGAGGCGAACGAGGTCGACGGCGTGGTGGCGATGGTCCGCAGCGAGTGCTATGCCCGCACCGAGTACGTGCCCGTGCAGACGCTGCCGTTCGTCGGCGAGGGCAGCGTCCTGCAGGAGCCGATCGAGGTGCGCGTCGGCGGCGCCATCATGTTCGTGCTGGACGTGGAGCGCTTCGAGAAGACATAGCTGGGGGAGTGGGTAGTCGGTAGTTTGTAGTAGGTAGTCGTCAGTCGTCGGTCGTCAGTCGTCGGTCGTCAGTCGTCGGTCGTCAGTCGTCGGTCATTAGCCGCTGTTTGAGCCCCTCTCCGACGGCGTCGAACGAAGCGGGCGGGGCAAGGCCCCGCCCCTACGCGAACGCGCACCTCATTAATCCGCCAGAGTCACAAACCGCGTCTCTGGGCTCGGCTTCCCGATACACTCCCCTCATGCACGCAAACGCCTCGCTCGCCGACATGGTCGCCTGGCTTGATGCCTCGCTGGAAGTAGCGAAGTTCGCCGGCGAGCCTGAGTCGAACGGGCTGCTCTACCAGTCGGGCGCGGGCGACGGCGTCTCGAAGTTCGCCGTCGCCGTGAACACGTCGCTGACGACGATCGTCGGCGCGGCGAAGGCCGGCGCGAACCTGCTCGTCGTACACCACACGTCCTGGCGCGAGGTCGACCTCCACCTGCGCGACGAGAAGTTCGCCGCGCTCGAAGCGGCCAACGTCTCGCTCTACGGCGCCCACGCCGCGCTCGACTGCGCGCCACGCGTCGGCAACGGCTGGGTGCTGGCGGAGATGCTCGGCATCGAGGTCGAGGAGACGTTCGGCGAGTTCTTCGGCGGGCACGCGGGCGTCATCGGCCGCTGCGACGGCAGCTTCGGCGAGCTGATCGGCCGCGCCTCGCAGCGCCTGGGCGTGCAGGTGGAGGCGTACCAGAACACGAAGCAGTTCGGGCGCATCGCCATCATCACCGGCGCCGGCGGCAACACCGCCGACATCGACGCCGCGCGCCGTGCCGGCTGCGACACCTACATCACGGGCGAGGGCAGCATGTTCACCCGCCTGTTCGCGAAGGAGTGCGGCGTCAACCTGCTGCTCGGCACGCACTACGCCACCGAGGCGCCCGGCATCCGCGCGCTGGGGGAGCGGCTGGGCGAGCACGCCGGCATCCCGTGGGAGTTCATCGATGAGTCTCCCGACGTCTTCTGACGCCGCCGCCGCGCCGCTGCCGCCGGAACTGCTGGCGCGCATCCGGCGCATCGAGATCCGCGCGCGGCGGCTCGTGTCCAGCGTCTTCCTGGGCGAGTACCACAGCGTCTTCCGCGGCCGCGGCATCGAGTTCTCGGAAGTGCGGCCGTACGCGCCGGGCGACGACGTGCGGGCGATCGACTGGAACGTCACGGCGCGCATGGGCACGCCGTACGTCAAGAAGTACATCGAGGAGCGCGAGCTGACGGTGCTGATCGCCGTCGATGTCAGCGCGTCGTCCGCGTTCACCACGGCCGGCATGACCAAGCGCGAGCTGGCGGCCGAGGTCGCCGCGACGCTGGCCTTCGCCGCCATCGCCAACAACGACCGCGTCGGCCTCGTCGCCTTCAGCGACGGCGTCGAGCTGTTCGTGCCGCCCGAGAAGGGCCGCACGCACGTCCTGCGCATCGTGCGCGAGTTGCTGTTCCTGCAGCCGCGGGGCCGCGGCACCAGCATCGCCGCCGCGATGGCGTACATCGGGCGCATCGCCCGCCGCCGCGCGATCGTCTTCGTGCTGTCCGACTTCTTCGACGAGGGCTACGAGCGCCAGCTGCGCGCGGCCGCATCGCGTCACGAGGTGATCGCGCTCACGCTCAACGATGCGCGGGAGGAAGCGCTGCCCGACGTCGGCCTGCTGGAACTGGAGGACGCCGAGACGGCGGCCCGCGTCATGCTCGACACATCGGACGCCGCCGTGCGCTCGGCGTACGAGACCCGCGCCACCGAGCGCCGCACCCGCCGCCGCCGCGCCCTCGCCGCCGCCGGCGTCAACGAAGTCGCCCTCTACACCGGCCGTTCGTACGTGCCGCCGCTGCTGCAGGCGTTCCAGTCGCGCCAGCGGGTGCGGTGATTGGTCGCTGGTCGCTGGTGACTGGTGATTGGTGGGACGGGAAGGTGTGGCCTACGTTGCCGAAGCCGATTCCTGCGTGCACCTCACCCCGGCCTTCGGCCACCCCTCTCCACGCTGTGGAGAGGGGCTCGACCGCGCGGCAGGCTCGCGTGCGGAACGCAACGTGCGGGCCTGGGGGTGCGACGGCCGGGGGCGGCCGTCCTACGCGCGCCGCGCCTGACGTGCTGACGTGCTGACCCGCTAGATCGCCTTCGCGTCGCGGAGCGCGGCGATCTGCTCCCACGTGTAGCCCAGCGACAGCAGGATCTCCTCCGTGTGCTGGCCCAGCTCGGGGGCGGCCGGCGCGACCGAGGCGGGCGTCTCGCTGAACTTCCAGGGGAAGCCCACCACCTGCGTGGGGCCGTTCAGCGGGTGGTCGACCGTGACCAGGTACTCGTTCTCCAGCGCCTGCGGGTCGCGCCGGAGGTCGTCGTAGTCGGCGACGGGGCCGCAGATCATGTCGTGCGCTTCCAGCACCGCGATCCAGTCGGCCGTCGTCTTCGCCAGGAACTTGTCGTCCAGCAGCTCGTACAGCGCGTCCAGGTTGTCCTTGCGGGCGCCGGCGTTCGCGAATCGCGGATCGTGCTGCAGCTCCGGCATGGCGACCGCGGCGCAGAACGCCGGCCAGCGGTCGTCGCCGACGCCGCCGACGACGGCCCAGCCATCGGCCGTGCGGAACGTGCGCCAGATCGTCGGCAGGTACGCGTGGCCGCGCCCGGAGCGCTTCTTGCGCCCGCTCAGCAGGAAGTACTGCAGCTCCCACGCCTGCGCCGCGATCTGCGACCCGAACAGCGACGTCTCGATCTTCTGCCCGACGCCTGTCACCTCGCGCGAGTACAGCGCCGACACGACGGCGAGCGCGAGGTTCATCGCGCCGATGTAGTCGGCGATGGCGACGCCGGCCGGCAGCGGCCCGCCGTCGGCTTCGCCCGTCATCGACATCAGGCCGCCGCGCGCCTGCGCCGCGATGTCGAACGCCGGGTGCTTCGCCTTCGGCCCCTTGTCGCCCCAGCCCGACGCGTGGCCGTAGATGATCCGCTCGTTCAGCGGGCGCACGTCGTCGTAGCCCAGGCCCAGGCGCTCCATCGCGCCCGGGCGGAAGTTGTGCACCATCACGTCCATCTGCGGGATCAGCTTGCGGACGACCTCGATGCCAGCCTCGGTCTTGAGGTTGAGGGTGAGGCTGCGCTTGCCGCGGCTGTGCGCCAGGTGATACGCGCTCAGCCGGCCGGGCCCGTGCATCGCCAGCACGCGGCCGAGGTCGCCGAACATCGTCGGCTCCACCTTGATCACGTCGGCGCCCATGTCGGCCATGACGAGCGTGGCCTGCGGCCCCTGCTGAAAGATCGTGAAGTCGAGGACGCGGATACCCGAAAGCGGACCCGGCATGATGGATGCTCCTGACGAGGTTATAGGTGTTAGGTTTTAGGTTATAGGACGAGAACCCGCGGTCGCCGACCCTATAACCTATCACCTATAACCTATAACCTCAGCACATGCCCGAGATACCGGACCTGGAAGCGATCCGCGGCTTTCTGAACGAGCGCATCGTGGGCGTCGAGATCACCGCCGCCGAGACGCCGATCCCGTACATCATCCGCACGCCCGCGGCCGACGTGGTGGCCACGCTCACCGGCAACCGCTTTGGCCACGTGCTGCGGCGGGGCAAGTTCCTGCTGTTCGGCCTCGCAGACGAGAGCGTACTCGTGATCAACGCGATGCTGACCGGGCGCTTCCAGTACGTGCAGCCATCCGCGAAGAAGCGCGCGAAGACGTGCCTGGTGCTGACGCTGGCGAACGGCTGGCAACTCCGCTACTCCGACCAGATGCTGATGGGGAAGATCTACGTCGTGCGCGCCGACGACATCATGTCCGTGCCGATGTTCGCCGAGATGGGGCCGGACGCGCTCGAAGTGACGGAGGCGGAGTTCCGCGAGCGGATCCGCAAGCACACGGGCGCGATCAAGAACGTGCTGACGAATCACAAGTTCATCGCCGGCATCGGCAACGCCTACTCCGACGAGATCCTGTTCGAGGCGCGCATCCAGCCGTTCCGCAAACGGAGCACGATGTCCGACGCGGAGATCGGCGCGCTGTACCGCGCCATCGGCACGGTGATGCAGCGGTCGATCGCCATCGTCAGCGAGAAGTTCCGCGACGGCCTGGACTACGATGAGTGGCGCGACCACCTGAAGGTGCACCGCAAGGGCGGCGACGGCACCAACAAGCAGGAGGGGCGCTGCCCGCGCTGCGGCACGCACATCACCGAGATCGCGCCGAACAAGCGCATCACCAGCTATTGCAGGACGTGCCAGAAGTGAGCGAGCGCATCATCCGCAACGCGCGCCTCGTGCTGGCTGGCGGCGTCACACCGGGATCGCTGCGGTTCGATCAGCGCGGCATCACCGGCGTCGCGCCCGCTGGCGGCGACCTGCCCGCCGGCGCCGCGGAGATCATCGACGCCGCGGGCCGCTACCTCGCGCCGGGGCTGATCGACGTGCACGTGCACGGCGGCGGCGGCTTCGACCTGATGACGGACGACCCGGAGCAGGTGCGCGGCTACGCCCGCTGGATCGTCTCGCGCGGCGTCAGCGGCTTCCTGGTCAGCACGTCCGGGCGCAACCACGGCGAGATCCTGCGGCGGCTGCGCGCGCTGGCGCCGTTGATCGGCAGGCCGGAACCGGGCGCCGCGCGCGTGCTCGGGTTCCACCTCGAAGGCCCGTACATCAACCCCGTGCGCAAGGGCGCGTTCGACCCGCGCTGGCTGCGCGCGCCCAGCGTCGCGGAGTACGCCGAGCTGCTCGATGCGGCGGGTGGCGCGATTCGCCAGATGACGCTCGCGCCGGAGCTGCCGGGAGCCGACGACCTGCTCCGCGCCGTCGTCGCTTCGGGCGCGGTCGCGGCGATGGGCCACACCGACGCGACCTACGAGCAGGCGATGCGCGCGATCGAGCTGGGCGCCACGCACGTGACGCACTGCTTCAACGCGATGCGGCCGTTCTCGCATCGCGACCCCGGCGTGCTCGGCGCCGTCATGCAGTCCGACGCCGTGACGGCGGAGCTGATCGGCGACGGCGCGCACGTCGACTACGCCGCGGCGCGCGTGCTGCTGCGGGCGAAGGGAGCTGGGCACATCGTGCTGGTGACCGACGGCATGCCGCTGGCCGGCACGGCGGATGGCGACGGCGAGTGGGAGGGCGTGCGCATCCGCGTTGAGGGCGGCAAGGCTGTGCGCGTCTCCGACGGCACGATCATCGGCGGCGTCATCACGCTGGATCAGACGCTGCGCAACGCCGTCGCGCACCTGGGCGCGCCGCTGCACGAGGCAGTAGCGATGGCCAGCACGAACGCCGCATCGGCGATGCGCATCGGCGACGCATACGGCTCGCTCGCGCCCGGCCGCGCCGCCGACTTCGTGCTGCTCGACGACGATCTGCGCGTCACCGAGACGTGGGTCGCAGGCGAGCGCGTGTGGGCTGAGGCGGCGCGATGAGCACAAACGGCGCTTAGCACTCCATGAAGGGTGTTAGCTTATCGCCGTGTGTCCTACAGGCTGTGCACCATGACTATTCTGCGCGTCCCTTCCGTGAAGCGTACGCAACCAGCGATAGGGCGGACACCACCGTCATGCCTGACAGTGCGGCATAGGTCCACTTGAAGTCGTGCTGCGCGCGACTAATGCACGCGTCGACGCCCGGCGAACCGTAGCAACCGTTGTCCATATGCGGGTTGTAGGCGGACAGGGCAAAGACGAACAGCGCCACGAAAGCCCCGAAGCGGAGCAACTGGACGGCACACCCGACGGCGCATCCCCGGCCCCCGAGCAGGTGCCACCCGCTGAACAGGCACACCAGCAACGCTGTCATGAAGGGAGGATCAGTATTGTCGTACAGGCCGCCGTGTGGGCGGGTCACAAGCCAGGCCGTGATCAACGACGCGGCGAACCCGACCTCGACGACGATGCCGACCACGCGCCGTGGCGTCGTGGATGACTCCGCGTGGAGCAACGGAGGAGTCGCATCGCCTCGTCTCGCCAAGGGCGGTTCGAGAGTGTGATCCCCGGTCACGGGCCTGCACCGCTGCCGGAGCGGATGGTTGCCGTCGCAGCCGGGTTTGTGGACACGGTCCATCGTCGTCGGTCCCGGTTCATGCGGCGTTACGTAGCTCTTGGCAGTCGACTCGTGAAATGCTCACGGCCGACAGTATAAGCCTCATCGTCTCAGTTTTTCGAAGTTCACAGCTGCGGCGCCAGCGGCGAGAAACGTCGTCCAGCTTCCCGTTTCCCGCGTCCCGCTTCCCGCTTCCTTATCCGGCGGGCGGGCCGCCGAGCGTGCCGGGCGCATCGAGCTGCTCGTAGAGCTGGAAGAGCACGCCGCCCGACGCCTTCGGGTGGATGAACATCTCTTTCCAGTCCCAGCTGACCCTGGGGCCGCCGAAGGGCTCGATGCCCTTCTCGCGCATGGCGGCGGCGGCGCCGTCGGCGTCGGCCACTTCGAGCGTGACGTGATGGAGGCCCGGCCCGCGCTCGCGCAGGAACTTGGCGATGAAGCTGTCGTCGCCGATCGGTTCCAGGATCTCCCACTGCATCTGCCGCTGGCCGTCGGCGCCCGGCACGTCGAGCACGACGCCGGCGAAGCCCGCCTCCTCGTTGCGGAAGCGGCCGGCCTCCTTCCAGCCGAAGATCTCGGTGAAGAACGGCAGCTGGTCGTCGATCTTCCAGACGGCCATGCTCACGTGGTCGACGCGCTTGAGTCCGATTGGCACTGCTACCCCCTGTCGCTGGGCCCGGGAGCACGGAGGGCGCGCAGCCGCGTCCGCTCCGGCACAGACGGCATTGAACCAGCTTTCGCGCGCTGGGGCACGACGAGCGGCAGGCGCGGAGGGCCAGCGCCAAAAGCATGAGCGGCGATGCGAGCGTCCGACCGGTGCCTGCAATCGCAGAGCGCGGGAAACCGCGTAGCTCAAGAAATGAGAATGCCACCAGTTGCCCGGTGGCTTCTCGCCCTACGACCGAAGCCGGAGGGGTGGTATCGGTTAGCATTCTAGCGAACTGGCGCACGTTGTCAACCCTCATGAGGTTGACGAACCCTTGTAGTTATCGGCCGCTTCATCGGTTACCGAGACGGGGGATATTCTTGAGGACCAATGTTTACATAGACGGATTCAATCTGTTTAACGGCTGCCTCAAGCGTTCCCCCTACAAATGGTTAGACCTCGACAAGCTCTGCAAGACCCTGTTCCCGACTCACCAAATCAATCGGATTCGATATTTTACTGCGCCGGTGATCGCCTTCCCCCACAATCCGGATGCACCCACCAACCAACTTGTGTACCTCAGAGCGCTGGCTACGCTGACAGCCGTGACGATCCACCGCGATGGGTGGTTTGCTGCACACCCGGTAACGCTGCCCGAACACCCGCTCGTCTTCCCGGATGGCGAAACCTCCCCGCCGCGGCTTGTCAGGGTCCTGAAGATGGAGGAAAAGCGAACCGACGTGGACATTGCGACGCACCTGCTGGTGGACTGCTTCGACGATGACTTCGACAGCGCAGTCGTGATCTCCAACGACTCAGATCTTGCCTCACCGATCGCGATCGTGAAGACCAAATTTGGCAAGCACATCACCGTCGTCAACCCCCACCGGAAATGGAAGATGAGTAAGCATCTCGCGCAGGCGGCGAGCAGCCACGTACTCAAGATCAATCCAAGCGTCCTTCGAAACTGCCAGTTTGCGCCGTCGCTAACAGATTCCGTGGGAACATTCACGAAGCCGCCGACGTGGTAAATCTTCCGGGCTTTGCAACCGCACCTATACGCTGTGGCCATGCCGCGAATACGTCACGCAAGACTGGCCCGGAGGCCCCGGCGATGATCACGAAGCGGCGCGTGCCGGCCGTCGCGGCGCTGGCGCTGCTCGCCGGAGCGGCCGCCGTGCTCGCGGGCTGCGGCGGATCGTCGCGGCCGCCGGAGATCCCGTTTCATGTGGAACGCCCGGCCGCGCCCTACCTCGACGCGCAGATCTGCTCCATCCTCGATGCCGCAGGCGGCGGCGCGCGCATCAAGGGGCAGGACGGCGGCACCACGAACGTCATCGACGGCCGCTCGTACTGGACGTTCGGCGATACGATCATGCTCGACGGCGGCTTCCTGCCGAACAACATCGGCTACAGCGAGGACGCCGGCGTCGACCCCGATGCCTGCATCCCGATCACACGCAAGACCGACGTGGCGGGCGTGGCGTTGCCGCTGCTGGCGAAGCGCGACGACGAAGTGACGGTGTGGCCGGCGGCGGGCCAGGTGGCGGTCCAGCCGGGCGTCGTGCACTTCCTCTTCAACTCCGTCGCCAACTCCGACTACCGCACCGGCACGTACGAGTTCCACCGCATCGGGCTGGCGCGCTTCGACCCGGACCACCTCGACGGCACGCGCGTGATCGACAACCTGATCGACGCCGGCGCGTTCCCCGGCCAGGCGTTCTCGCTGACGCCCGCCACCGGCATGCTAGTGTCCGGCGGCTACGTCTACATCTACTTCGCGGTCGACTGGAACGTGCGCGTCGGCCGCGTGCCGGCGGCATCGATCGAGGACAAGGCGGCGTATGCGTACTGGGACGGCGCGGCGTGGGTCGCCGACGTCTCGAAGTCGGCGGATATCCTGCGCACGCAGGGCGGCCAGCAGGCGTTCAACGTCGCCTTCAACCCGTACCTCGGGAAGTGGACGGCGCTCTACAGCACGAACACGCTCTCGGCCGTGGCGATCGCCTACGCCGACGCGCCGGAGGGGCCGTTCACCGACGAGACGGTGCTGCTCGACTGCAAGGCGATCTTCCGGGGTGGGGGCCCGTGGCGGGCGCGGCGCCTGGTCTTCCCGCAGATCACGCGCTCGTACATCTGCTACCACGCCACGCAGCACCCGGAGTTCGACAAGAACGGGCGGCAGACGCTGTACCTGACGTACGGCAACATCGCCACGTACACGCTCTGGCTGCACCGGATCGTCCTGGCACCGCCGTTCGCGCAGTGGGATACGGCGACCGGCCGCACGGTGTACGCGCGCGGCGGGCAGGACGTGCCGGCGGCGACGCGGCGCGGCGTGGCGTTCTACGCGCCCACCGAGCCGGGTGACGGGCTCTCGGCGATCCACGACTGGTACGATGCCGCCGGCGACGTGCACCGATACGAGGCCGAGCCGCCCGGCGCGGCGTACGCCGACCGCGGCATCGCGTTCTACGCGGCGACGGCGGCGGCGCCGGGGCTGTCGCCCGTCACGCGCTGGGAGTCGACGAAGGACGCGGGCCGCATCGTGTATTCGACATTCGACCTGAAGAAGCAGGGGTATCGAAGCGCCGCGATCGCGTTCTACGCCGCCACGCTCGCCGGGCAGACGACGTTCACCGCCGATCACGGCTACGTGTACTGGCTGCGCGAGCGCGGCAAGCACGACTTCGGCTGCTGCGATCAGACGAACAATCCGACACGCCAGAGCGATGACCGGCAGCACGAGTTCACGCTGGGCGTCGACCCCGCGCCCGGCGGCTACGAGGGCGTGGTCTGCTCGCCCGTCTGCGGCACGGGCGGCAAGATCGTCTGGTCCGGCCCAGTGACCTTCACGCCGAACGCCCTCGGCGGCAAACTGACGCTGACGCCGGACGGCCCGAAAGGCGGACGATGACGCGCGCCGCGGCAGCGAGCCCGCCGCAGAGCGCCGCGCCGCGCCTGCCCGCGCTCGACGTGCTGCGCGGCATCGCGATCGCCTGGGTGATCGCGTTCCACCTCTCGGTGAACGTCAGCGGCGTCGATGCCGTCGACGCCAACTACACGCGGATCACGGACTCCGCCGCCGGGGGCGACATCCTCGGCGTCGTGGCGGCGTTCTGGCACCTGGTGCTGCGGCTGGGGTACCAGGGCGTGCCGCTGTTCATGATGCTGAGCGGCTTCGCGCTGACGTACGGCATGCAGCGGTCCGGCGGCACGGGCAGGCTGCTGCCGTTCTACGCGCGGCGACTGCGAGCGCTGATGGCGCCGTACTGGATCGCCTTCGCGCTGACGACGACGGCGATCGTGCTGCTGGCGCTGCTGCGCTCGATGCTGCAAGATCCGGGCTTCACGACGCAGCTCACCGAACTGACGCGCAGCGGGCAGGCGCCCTACCCGATCGACTGGGGGCTGATCGTGGCGGCGGCGGCCGTCGTGCCGCGCGGGTTCGAGGAGGCATGGATCTTCGCGCCGTCGCCGTCGCTCTGGTTCGTCTTCCTGATCGTGCAGTTCTACGCCGTGTTTCCGCTGCTGCACTGGCTGCTGCGGCGCATCGGGCCGTGGCCGTTCCTGGCGCTGGCGGCGCTGATCACCGTCGGCTCGAAGATCCCGATCGTGGTTAGCCACCAGGGCTTCGGGCTGCTGTTCAACTGGTGGATCGATGCGCAGTTCCTGCCGTTCAACCTGTTCACGTTCGCCATCGGCATGACCTGCGGCTGGCTCTTCGTGCACGACCGCGCGTCGCTGCGGCGGTACACGTCGGGTCGCATGGACTCGGCGCTGCTGATCTACGCCGGGCTCGTGCTGCACACCGCGGGCACGCTCGCGCAGGGGCGATCCGGGATCATCGGCGCGTTCTCGGCGCCGATGGTGACACTGGGGCTGACCGTGATGGTGCTGCCGTGGATCGCCAACGCATCCGGCGAGCAGCCGGCGGCGCGCTGGCTGGCGGTGGTCGCGGGCGCCGGTGCGATCTCGTACTCGATCCTGATCGCCAGCGACCCGCTGCAGTACGTGGTCGGCACGATGTACAACCTCGACACGCCGACGTGGGTCTGGGCGCTGTACTGGATCGCCTACGTGCCCGTGCTGTTCGCGATCGCCTGGTGCGTCGAGCAGGCGTCCCGCGCGCTGTCCGGCGGCGGCGGACGAGCTGCGACCACGGCCCGGGAGGCGCGATAGAGGGCGGACCGCTGCTCAGAGCGACACGCAGTCGCTCGGCGAGAACTTCCTCCCAAGCCGGGCGAAGATGTCCTGCCATCGTGCATCCATACCTTCCACGTACAGATGCGGTTGCCATCCGAGCGCGAGGTAGATGCCAACGGCAACGAGTCGATCATCCTCGGTGCCGAGCCACGGAAGCGCGTATCCCTCATCGACGAGTCGGTTCGTTACCGTCGCTGCGACGACCGTGCCGAGTCGGCGCCGCCCTTGCGCGGGATCGACCACCAGCCAGCCAAGCGAGCCGTCGCCCGGGTGCCGCGGCGACTCCGGTCCGAACGCCACACACGACGCCACGAGCTGCGCCGTAGCGTCATGCTCCACGACCAGAACGCCTCCCGCCAGCGCGTGCGCCCTCGTGTGAGGCAGCGTCCCAACATCGGGCCACCCGAGCCGGAATAGCTCCTCGTAGGCCGGCTCGTCGCCATCGCGGAACGAGCGCAGCGTGTAGCCGGCCGGCAACGCGGGCACATCCGCACGATGTCGTTGCGGATGTACCATTTCGAGCTGATGCGCGAAGCGCGCGCTCACATAGGGGTGAGGCGTCCGGGGTTGCGTCATACACGGCCCTTCGCTCTACCTACGGCCCGACGGCAAGCCTACGGCGTCACGGCCACTGGCTCGCGCTGCGGCTCGGTCGGCGCGGGCGCCGCCTTCGAGAAGCGGAACTCGCCCTCTTCGAAGTCGACCTGCGCCACGTCGCCCTCGTTGAACTCGCCCTCGAGGATGCGCCGCGCAAGCGGGTTCTCGATGCGCCGCTGGATCGTGCGACGCAGCGGCCGCGCGCCGTACTGGCGGTCGAAGCCCTCGCGCACCAGCTCCTGCTTGGCGCGGTCGGTGACCTGGAAGTCGACCTCGCGGTCCGTCAGGCGGCTGCGCACCTCGTCGATCATCAGCCCGACGATCTGTGCCAGCTCCTTCTCGGTCAGCGGCTCGAAGATGATGATCTCGTCGACGCGGTTGAGGAACTCCGGCCGGAACGCCTCCCGCAGCGCCTTCTCGATCGTCTCCTGGCGCTGCTCGCGCTGGCCGTCATCGGCGGCGCGGCTGGTGACGAAGCCGAAGCGGCCGCGCGTGTCGGAGCTGGTGCCCAGGTTCGACGTCATGATGATGACGGTGTTGCGGAAGTCCACCGTGCGGCCCTGGCCGTCGGTCAGGCGGCCGTCCTCCAGGATCTGCAGCAGCAGGTTGAAGAGATCCGGGTGCGCCTTCTCGATCTCGTCGAACAGGATCACGCGGTATGGCCGGCGGCGCACCGCCTCGGTCAACGCGCCGCCCTCGTCGTAGCCGACGTAGCCGGGCGGGGCGCCGACGATGCGCGACACGGTGTGCCGCTCCTGGTACTCCGACATGTCGAGCCGGATCATCGACTCCTCGTCGTCGAAGAGGTAGCCCGCCAGCGCGCGCGCCAGCTCCGTCTTGCCGACGCCCGTCGGCCCGAGAAAGATGAAGCTGCCGATCGGCCGCTTCGGGTCCTTGAGGCCGGAGCGGGCGCGCCGCAGCGCCTCCGACACGGCCTCCACAGCCTTGTCCTGGCCGATGACGCGCTCGTGCAGCGCCTCCTCCATGTGCAGCAGCTTCTCCGCTTCGCCCTCCATCATGCGGCTCACGGGGATGCCCGTCATCGAAGCGATCAGCTCGGCGATGTCGTGCTCGGTGACGACCATGTCGGTGGTGTGCGTCTTCGCCCACTCGTCTCGTGCGGCGTCGTATTCGGTCTGCAGCTTCAGCACGTCCTGGCGGATGCGCGCAGCGGCCTCGTAGTCCTGGCGGCCGGCGGCGGACTCCGTCTCCATGCCCAGCTCGTCGAGCCGCTGCTTGAGGGCGCGCAGCTCCGGCGTCATCGACTGCTGCTCGATCACGTGTTTGCTCGCCGCCTCGTCGATGAGGTCGATCGCCTTGTCCGGCAGGAAGCGCTCGGTCAGGTAACGGTCGCTCAGCCGCGCCGCGGCGATCAGCGCGTTGTCCGAGATCTTCACCTTGTGGTGCGCCTCGTACCTCGGGCGCAGGCCGCGCAGGATCTCGATCGTCTCGTCCGGCGACGGCTCGTCGAGGAACACCGGCGAGAAGCGGCGCTCCAGCGCGGGGTCCTTCTCGATGTGCTTGCGGTACTCGTCGAGCGTCGTCGCGCCGATCACGCGCAGCTCGCCGCGCGCCAGCGCCGGCTTCATCATCGTGCTGGCGTCGATCGCGCCCTCGGCTGCGCCGGCGCCGACGACCTGGTGCAGCTCATCGATGAAGACGATCACCTCGCCCTCGGCGTTACGGATCTCGTCCATGACAGCCTTCAGGCGCTCCTCGAACTCGCCACGGAACTTCGATCCGGCGACCATCGCGCCCATGTCCAGCGCGAGCAGCCGCTTGTCCAGGATGTTCTCCGGCACGTCGCCGGCGACGATCTTCTGCGCCAGCCCCTCGACGACGGCCGTCTTGCCGACGCCCGCCTCGCCGATGATCACCGGGTTGTTCTTGGTGCGCCGGTTCAGGATCTGCATCACGCGCTTGATCTCCTGGTCGCGGCCGATCACCGGGTCGAGCTTGCCGTCGCGCGCGTACTGCGTCAGGTCGTTGCTGTACTTCTCCAGGGCGCCGTAGCGGCTCTCCGCCGTCGGCGAGTCGACGCGCGCGCTGCCCCGGATCTCGTGCAGGGCGCGGTAGATGCGCTCCTTGTCGATGTTGAACGACCGCAGGATGCCCGCCGACTCGCCGTCGCGCTCATCGGCGATGGCGATGAGCAGGTGCTCGACGCCGACGTACTCGTCCTTCAGGCGCTCGGACTCGGCGTTCGCCGTCTCCAGCATCTTGACGATGCGAGGCGTCGTGTACACCTGCACGACGTCGTAGCCGAGCTTCGGCGCGCGCGCCAGCGTATCGGCGACGCGCTTCGTCAGCGCGCCCAGGTCGACGCCCATGCGGTCAAGGATCTGCCCGGCCAGGCCGTCCTTGTGCTGCAGCAGCGCCAGCAGCACGTGCTCGACGTCCCACTGCGAGTGACGCTGCGTGCGCACCATGTCCTGCGAGGCCGCCAGCACCTCCTGCGCCTGCTGCGTGAATCGATCCTGTCTCATCATGATGGTGCTTCTCCTCACCGCCTCAGGCTGCTTTGCCGTCCCGCGGTTCCGTTACCAAATGGTCGTTACGGTTGCACTGAGCACGGCATCCCGACTCAACAACGGACAGTCGTAGAGTTGGGCCGTTGCAGCGATCACCCGATCGTGCAACTCGAGCGTCGCCGGCAACCTCGTCATTCGTTCGAAGGTGGGCAGGTCCAGCGGGACTATCTCGAATCGGTTGGTCTCCCTCATGGCGATCAGCAGCTCTCCTAGCGTCACCTGCACCCGCTTCTTCTCGATGATCGAGAGCGCTTCCGCCAGAACGATCGTCGGGACGAGGATGATGCTGTCAGTCGATTGCGACTCTCGTATCAGGTCACGCACCCGGCTCGACAGCCGGGGGCTCTTCCCTAGAAACCACAGCAGTGCGTGCGTATCGATGACGTACGTGTTAGAAGTCATCGATTGCCTTCTGCCATAAGTGTTTTGCCTCGTCCAGGTCTTCGTCCGTCACGTCGACTCCGGCGAGCATACCCTCCAGGCTCCTCACGTCGCGCTTCGGTTTCGACTTCAGGCGCTTCTTCAAGTCCGCCAACTCCGCTTCCATCGCCTCAATCCGCGACAGGACGTAGTTACTGGTGGTCATGGTCAAACCCTTCTTCCAAGTGCAGCCGGATCTGCACCGGCTGTCCATGAGTGCTTCGCCTCTTCGATATCCTGGTCAGAAATCTGCATCCCACGCCAGATGCCGCGCAGCGAGCGCCGCGCGCCCGGCTTGTCGCCAAGAAGCCGTTTCAGATCCCTGATCTCCCGCTCGATGTTGTCGAGCGAGGTGAGGACGATGTGCTTGCTGCTGTTGACCGTTGTCATGCCTCGCTATCTCTCCCCCGCTCCGCTGCCAGCGGCTCCTCGCGTGTCCGGCGAATCACGGTACTCCACTCGCGGCGCGGGCAGGCGGCGGTCGCGCAGGCGCTGCACTTCGCGGCGCAGCAGCTCGTTCTCGGCCTCGGTCGCCTGCAGGCGTTCGTTCATGCGGAGGATCACCTCGACGCCGGCGGGGTTGACGCCGAGGTCGCTGATCAGCCGCTGCGCCTGCCGCAGCCGCGCCACGTCCGCGCGCGAGTAGAGCCGGATGTTGCCGCGCGACCGCTTCGGCTCCACCAGGCCGATGCGCTCGTACTGGCGCAGCGTCTGCGCGTGCATGCCCGTCATGCGCGCCACGATCGAGATCACGTAGCAGGGCTCCTCGATGTCGAACAGATCGTCCTGGTCCATATCGTCGTCCTGTTCCGTCCTGCTGTCTATTCCACGCCCGCCGCGGCCAGCTCCTCGAACAGCTTCTGCTGCTCGTCGCTGAGCTGCTCCGGCAGGCGCACCCTGACGCGCGCGTGCAGGTCGCCGCGGCCGCGCTTGCCGAGGTGCGGCATGCCGAGCCCCGTCAGCTTGAAGGCGCGCCCGTTCTGCGTCAGCGGCGGGATCTTCAGCATCACCTTGCCCGTGATCGTCGGCACCTCCGCCTCGCCGCCGAGCACGGCCAGCGTCAGCGGCACATCGACGTCTTCGCTCAGGTCGTCGCCCTTCCGCTCGAAGCGCGCGTGCGGGCGCATTGTGACGCTCACGATGAGGTCGCCGGGGCCGCCGCCGCCCATGCCCGGCTGCCCCTCGCCGGCCATCCGCACCTTCGAGCCCGTGGACACGCCCTCGGGGATCTTCAGCTCGAGCCGGCGCGGCCGCTGCACCTGGCCGTGGCCGCCGCAGCTATGGCAGACCGCGCCCGCGACTTCTCCCGCGCCGCCGCACGTCGGGCACGGCTCCTGCGCGATCATTTCGAGCGTGCGGGTGGTGCCGTGGAATGCCTCTTCGAGCGTCACGTCGACGGGCTGCTGGATGTCGGAGCCGCGCCGCGCCATCGTCCGCACGCCGCCGCCACGGCCGAAGATGCTGCCGAAGACGCCGCCGAGGTCGCCCATCTCGTCGACGCGGAACTGCTGCCCGCCGCCGCCGTGCCGGAAGCGCGCGCCGCGCTGGCGCTCCGCCTCCTCGATCTGGTCCGCGTACTCCCAGCGATCGCCGTACTTGTCGTACTTGCGGCGCTTCTCCTGGTCGGAGAGCACCTCGTAGGCGGTCGTGACCTCTTTGAACCGGGCCTCGCCCGCCGTGTCGCCCGGGTTCACATCCGGGTGGTACTTGCGGGCGAGCTTGCGGTACGCGGAACGGACCTCCTTCTCGGAGGCGCCGCGCTTAACGCCGAGGGTCTCGTAGAAGCTCTTAGCCATCGCCACTATTCTAGAACGATCACAGGGGAGATAGCAATCTCTCTGCGCCATCCATAGGCACACTCTCTGATATCATGTGTATCAAGGTGGCGGTCCGGCCTGTACGTTTAGGTTCCGGGTCCCAGCCTCCAGCCGCATTGTGCGATATCGAGTGATCGCCTAGCCTTCGGCCAGATGGACTTTCCCTTGCTCGTCGCCGCAGTGCTGGTGACAGCGGCCGTCACCGTGGCGCTGGCGCACGCAACTGGAAAGTACGCCTGGTGCGCGGTCGCCGGCTCGCCGGTGATCTTGCTGCTCCACAGCCGGATCTACTTCGACTACCAGAGCGACGACGCCTACATCTCGTTCCGTTACGCGCGCAACCTCGCCGACGGATTGGGGCCGGTCTGGAACCGCGGCGATCACGTCGAGGGCTACTCAAACTTCCTCTGGGTGGCCCTGCTCGCCGCGACCCGCAAGTTGGGCATGGATACGCCGTTCACGGCGCGCTGGCTGGGGTTCGCGCTGAGCGTCGTCGCCGCGGCCGGCGCGTACCACCTGGCGCGCCGCCTGCTTCCGGGCGCGCCAGGGCGCATGGCCGGAGTCTTCGCGACGATCGCGCTGGCCTCGTCCGGCACGTGGGCGGCGTGGGCCATGGCCGGTCTGGAGGGCCCGCTGTTCTCCGCGCTCATCCTCGCAGCCGCCCTGCTGCACCTGCGTGAGCGCGAGCGAGGCGGCATGCCAGCATCGGGCGCGGTGTGGGCGTTCGTGGCGATGACGCGCCCGGACGGCGTCCTCTTCTTCGGTGTGAGCGCCGCGTTCAGGCTGGCCGACGCACTATCGGGGCCGGGCCGCCGCGCGACCGTCGACGCGCCAACCGTTGCCGCGCCGCGCCCGACGCTCAGCGGCGAATTCCTCCGCCTCGCCGCCTGGGGCGCCGGGTTCGCTCTGCTATTCGTCCCCTACTTCGCGTGGCGGTACGGCTACTACGGCTGGCTGCTCCCAAATACCTACTACGCCAAAGTCGGCTCCAACCTTACCCAGTACGACCGCGGACTGAGGTACTTCGCGCTGTTCTCCCGCACCTACGCCGCCCCCCTTCTGCTGCTCGTGCCGGTCGCGGTCGCGTTCAACGCCATCAAGCGAGGCCCCGCCCTGTACCTGGGCGCACTGATCGGCGCGTGGGCGGCGTACGTGATCTTCGTCGGCGGCGACGGCCTGATCCAATTGCGCCTGTTCCAACCGATCCTCCCGATCTTCTACGTCCTGATTTGCTGCTCGGCCGCCGCGCTGTTCAACATCGTTCGACTCGAACCGATGCCGCGACGGGCCGCCCGTGCCGCCGCATCCGCGCTTGTGGGCGTCGGGTTCATCGCGCTGACACTCCAGCCGTCCGTCGACGGCCTGGGCCTGTTCGGCGGGAGCGAACGCGCCGCGCTCCGCGACCGCACCGAGATCGGCCTGTGGCTGCACGACCAGATGCCGGACACGACGGTGATCGCGATCATGCCGGCGGGCACGCTGCCGTACGTTGCCCAGCTTCCGTCGATCGATATGCTCGGATTAAATGACGAGCACATCGCTCATCGCGACATGGCCATTGGAATCGGGACCGCCGGCCATGAGAAGTTCGACACCGACTACGTCCTGGACCGCAAGCCGGAGATCATCATCCTCTTTGATACGACCACTGCATTCCCGCTGGGACGCCGTGCCTACGTGAGCCTTGGGTCGTTGATCCCTGCATTCCTGGACATGGCGCGGAGCCCCCGGCTGCTCAAGGAGTACGACGCGCGGAGCGTCGAGCTCAGCAAGGACCGCTGGTTCAGCCTGCTCGTCCGGCGCGACGCCGCCGCCGTGCTGAGCAAGACCGTCGCCGCGCCGCAGTAAGAGCTTCACGCCCACGCCCTTCACCCTACCCCCACCCCCCACCCCCCACCCTCCAGCTTCCAGCTTCCAGCTTCCAGCTTCCAGCTTCCAGCTTCGGCCGCATACGAAAACGACGCCCCGGTCGCACACCGGGGCGTCCTCTCGAATCTGCTGCGATCCAGGCCTACTCCGCCGCCATGCCCAGGGCGTCGGCGGCGGGGGAGCCGCCGCTGGGACGGCCGATCACCGTCAGCTCCAGCAGCTCCGCCACGTCGAAGGTCTTCATCCGCTTGTCCTCGTCCGGCTGCACCGTCGGGATGCCGTCCTCGAACATCTGGATGCAGAACGGGCACGCCGTCGCGATGATCTCCGCGCCCGTCGCGACGGCCTCTTCCGTGCGCGCGACGTTGATCCGCTTCCCCTGCGATTCCTCGACCCACATGTGGCCGCCGCCCGCCCCGCAGCAGAAGCTGTTCTCGCGGTTGCGCGGCATCTCCACGCGGGTGCCGCCCGGCAGCGCATCGACGATGTCGCGCGGGCTGTCGTAGTTGCTGTTGTGGCGGCCCAGGTAGCACGAGTCGTGGTACGTGATCGCCGCCGGCAGATCGTGCTTCGGCGTCAGCGCGCCGTCCTGCAGCAGCTTCGAGAGGAACGTCGTGTGGTGGATTACCTCGAAGTCGCCGTCGAACGCCGGGTACTCGTTCGCCATCGTGTTGAAGCAGTGCGGGCAGTTCGTGATGATCTTCCGCACGCCCTTCGCGTGCAGCACCTCGATCAGCGACTTCGCCTGCTCCTGGTAGAGGTACTCGTTGCCCAGTCGCCGCGCCGGGTCGCCCGTGCACGACTCCTCGTCGCCCAGGCAGCCGTAGCTGACGCCGGCCTCGGCGAGCAGCCGCGCGACGGCGCGCGTGATCGGGATGTTGCGGTCGACGAGCGCGCCCGAGCAGCCCACCCAGTACAGGTACTTCTGCGAGCCGTCGAACGCCGGGACGTCGAGCCCCTCCATCCACGACGTGCGGGTGAACTGCGTGCCGCGCCAGGGGTGCCCGCGCTGCTCCAGTTGGGTCAGCGTCTGCGTCGCCGTCTCCGGCATGCTGGCTTCGTTCATCGTGAGGAAGCGCCGCATGTCCTGGAGCGCCGGGATGTGCTCGATGAAGACGGGGCACTGCTCCTGGCAGGCGCCGCAGGTCACGCAGTCCCACACCGGGTTGAAACCCACAGAATCGATCAGCGTCAGCTCTTCCACCTGCGCGGGGCCGTTGCCGTTTGCGGACGGCGTCTTCAGCGCGTCCCAGACGAACAGCGGCGAGCTGACTTTGCGCACCTCGTGCTCGATGGCGGCGCGCATGTCGTGCATGAGCTTCTTCGGCGAAAGCTCCTTGCCGGTGATGAACGCCGGGCAGTTGATCTCGCAGCGGCCGCACTCGGTGCAGGTGTACGGGTCGAGCATCTGCTTCCACGTGAGGTCTTCGATGCGGCCGACGCCGAAGCGCTCGAGGGCCTCGAAGTCCTTGATCGGCTGCAGCTGCCCCGTCGGCTCGATGCGGCGAAAGAGGATGTTGAAGGTGACCGAGAGCACGTGCGAGTGCTTGCTGTACGGCAGGTAGTTGAGGAACGCCAGGAAGTCGTACAGGTGGGCGTACCAGAAGAACGTCAGGAAGCCGTCCTCCGCGCCGCGCGACATGCCGATGCCGTCCCACACGTTCGAGAGGCCATACGCGAGAAATGACCACTTCTCGCCGCCCTGCGGTTCGGTGGCGATCTCGAAGCTGTTGGTGAACACGTCGCTCACCATCAGGAACGCGATGAAAAAGAGGATCAGCCAGGCGTCCATGTTGAATGTCATGCGGGCCGGCTTCCAGAAGCGCCGCTGCCACGCCGCCATGCCGCAGCCAACCAGGACGATGATGTCGAACTGGTCCATCGGCGCGCGGATCAGCACGTCGTAGTAGACGCCGCCCAGGTGCTCCAGCGAGATGCCGGCGTTGATGCCCTTGAGCAGGAAGTTGAGGGTGCGCACCTGCAAGACCAGGAACCCCCACCAGATCATCGTGTGGAGCATGCCGCTGTACCAGTAGCGCTTGCGGGCGACGCGGGCGTTGCCCAGCAGGTACGGCACCAGCGACGTGATGCGCTCGACCAGGTGGTCGAACCGGTTGTCGCCCTTGCCCCGGGCGAAGACCGATACCTTGATGCTGACGGAGTAGACGAAGAACGCGAGCGCTGCGACGAAGGAGACGTAGTAGACGTAGTTGCCCGGGAACTCGTGGCTGGGGAGCACGGCTGCCTCCTCGTAGCGCGGTCCAGATTCGCGTGGGGATCATAGCCGGATGCCGGTGTACGTGGTAGGCCAGCGGGGCGGCGCCCTGGCCCCGTAGGGGCGGGGCTTGCCCCGCCCGGCCGGACGATCTCTGGGTCGACCGCGCCAATACGGATCTATTGCCCGTGTACGACCGTCCATCGCCGTGCCGGAGACGGGCGCCCCAAGGGACGCCCCTACACCGTTGCCCTCGCACCTGCACCCGCCCACCAGGGCCGGGGCTTGCCCCGCCCGACGCGCCCTACACGAACGGGTGCGCGTAACACAGATGACGAGGGGGTTCGCCGGATTCGCGTCAGCGGGGTGGTATGCTTAATCTAGAGGATAGTCTCATCCTCCCATTCCTCCCATTGACAGACGCCCCAGACGTTTGCCTGGCCCGAATGCCGAACGTCTGGAGGCCCGTCGTGGACATCGGACCCCACAACTTCGTCGGGCGCACGTGCCCGCACTGCAAGATCGGCCTGACTGCGGTCCGCGGCGCCGATTGGGATTGCGGGGGCTGCGGCCGCCGCATCATGGTGCGCGACCATCATGGCGCGCGCTGGCTGCTGACGGAGCGGCAGGCGCGCGCGTTCGACGGCCAGCCGGACGCGGAGCCGTAGCACTTCCAACGCTTCGTTAGATGCACTGCCACTCTTCGTGCGCTGGTCGGGCATCGCTGGGTCGCGGGCGTGCAGAGAGCGCTGCGCTCTCTGCCGTCGAAGACTCGCCGTGGCGAGGGGGACCGGGGGTGTCCCCCGGAATCCTCACTCATCTTTCTCCTGCAGGGTACGCGCCAGCGGACGCTGCCGTATGGACGCCGAGCGTTTGTGCGTGAGGCGCCACTCCGGACGAACGCTAAATCGGAGGCACTACGCCGGACAGCAGGGGCTGCCAGCCGCTAGAACGGCAGCCCCTTCAGCCCCTGCATGCCCTTCACCGCCGCCATGTCGCCCGCGTGGCCGGCGGTGTGCATGCCCAGGAGTTGCAGCACCCAGCCCGCGCTCTTCGTGCCGAAGAACTGCGTGTCCACCTCGCGGTCGAGGTCGGCATCGGTGAGCGTCGCCAGATAGTCGAGTGCGACCTTCTGCGCCTTCACGGAGAACTCCTTCACCGCAGCGAGCGGGATGACGCCATCGTAGCCCCAGATCTCCTGCGGGTTGGCCGGGAGCCCGTGCGCCGGGCCGAAGCCGGGCCAGAGCATGTCCCCGCCCTTGAGCATCCGCACCAGGAAGAAGTCGATGCCGGAGACGGCGTGCACGTGCGACTTGGCGACCGAGCTGCAGGTGCCCTGGGGGTTGAAGTTGTACTGCGTCTCGTCCAGGCCCTCGGCGCACATGTTGAGCAGGCCAAAGATCTGCTCGATCTGGGACTTCGCGTAGTCGTTAGCGTTCACGCTGTTCCTCCTGAATACATCGCGTTTGGGATAGTAGCTTCTCATTCTGTAGCGACTGGGTCAAGAGGGAAAGCGGTGTGCCGCAGACGGTTGCGGGCTGCCGTCACTCGCCGGCGGGCGGCATGCCGATCAGTGAGTCAAGCACCCGCGCCAGCTCCGGCACATCGACGGTCGCCACGCGCCAGATCCGAACGAAGTCGATGTCGGCGTACTGATGCGCGAGCACGTTCCGCTGAGCGATGATCGCCGACCATGGAAGCTCCGCGTGCTCTGCGCGAAATTCTCGCGAAACGCTGGCTGCCGCTTGTCCGATGATCTCGAGATTTCGCTCCACAGCACGCCGGACGATCGTGTCAGCCAAAAACGCGTCGAGCTCGAGGCCCGTAACGAACTGCCCGATCTCCTGCACCGCTGTACGCATGTCCCACACGTAGGCCAGGTCGCCCTCGTCAGGCCGCATAGAGCACAGTAAGGTCGCGTGCGATCGTGCGCTGCCGGAACGGGTTGCGAACCGTGCCTTTCTCCATGAGATCGACCTCGCGTCCGAGCATCGCTTCGAGTTCAAGCTTCATCCGAGCGAGGTCCAGCAAGCTCCAGGTCTCGCCCGCCCCAAACTCCACCATCACGTCGATGTCGCTATCCGGGCGCAGTTCGCCGCGCGCCGCCGAGCCGAAGAGCGCGAACTCGACGATCTGCCACTTCCGGCAGAACTCGGCGATCGCCTCGCGCGACACGTTCAGGCTTGGATGTATCGAGTCCACGCGAGCAGTATAGCCGCTCGATCTGCCGCTATCCGCGCCCGGCGCTACCGGATGGCGCCGCCGCCGAGTACCTCGTCGCCGTCGTAGAAGACGGCGGCCTGGCCGGGGGTGATGGCGCGCTGCGGGCGGTCGAAGACGACGCGGGCGCCGCGGCCGTCGAGCGCGGTGACGGTGGCCGGGGCGGCGGGCGTGCGATAGCGGATCTTCACGGTGGCCCGCAGCGGCGCAGAGGGCGCGTCGCCGAGCCAGTTCACGCGCTCGACGGTGAACGTGTCCGCCATCAGGTCTTCCTCAGCGCCGATCGTGATCACGTTGCGCTCCGGGTCGATGCCCGTGACGAAGCGCTTCTGTCCGAGCGCGACGCCGAGCCCCTTGCGCTGGCCGATGGTGAAGCCGGCGACGCCGTCGTGTGCACCGATCGTGTTGCCGTCCGTGTCGCGCATGACGCCGGCCGCCTGCGGCAGGCGGTTGCGGACGAAGGTCTTGTAGTCGCCGTCGGGCACGAAGCAGATGTCGGCACTGTCCGGCTTGTCGGCCAGCAGCAGCCCCATCTCGCGCGCGATCTCGCGGATGCGCGGCTTCGCGCAGTCGCCGACGGGGAAGAGCGTCCGCGCCAGCTCGGCCTGGCCGAGCGTGTAGAGCACGTACGACTGGTCTTTCGCATCGTCGACGGCGCGGCGGAGGCGGTAGCGGCCGCCGGCGCGATCGATACGGGCGTAGTGCCCGGTCGCGAGGAAGTCGGCCTCCAGCGCGACGGCGCGGTCCAGCAGCGCGCGGAACTTCACGTGCTCGTTGCAGGCGAGGCAGGGGTTCGGCGTGCGGCCGCGCCCGTACTCGGCGACGAAGTAGTCGATGACGCGGTCCTGGAACTCGCGCTCCATGTTGAGCACGTAGTGGGGGATGCCCAGCGCGTCGGCGGCCTGGCGGGCGTCGTCGGTGTCCTCGACGCTGCAGCAGCGCTTCTTGCCGGCGGGCGCGGCCGGGTCTTCGAGCGTCCACAGGCGCATCGTGATGCCGACGACGTCGTAGCCCTGGCGCACCAGCAGCCCGGCGGCCACAGCGGAGTCGACGCCGCCGCTCATCGCCACGACAACGCGCTGCCTGGATCCGGTCATGGTCTGTCTTTCGAGATTCGGCCCGTTTCCATCAGCGTAGCAAAGCCGGGCGCCGCCGCGACGAGAGCCGCGTATGGGCATCCATCGCGGCGCCCGCCCCGGCCGCGCGATGTGCCTCATAACCGCGCCGACACGTTCGCACGATCGTTCGGGCGGGCAGGGCAAGCCCCGCCCCTACACGGTGCGATGGTGCCCTGGTGCA
>Ga0315281_10001137_pt1 | contig 38899 bp, 34 predicted proteins | sample YL17G07_0_MG_FD_204540 | JGI IMG/M metagenome (GOLD analysis project Ga0315281, IMG submission 204540) | Sediment microbial communities from Yellowstone Lake, YNP, Wyoming, USA - YL17G07_0 | ecosystem: Environmental > Aquatic > Freshwater > Lake > Sediment | place: USA: Wyoming | collected...
GACGGTGTGCTCCAGGTGCTCGGTGAGGTAGTGGGAGATGACGCCGGTGGTGAGGTAGAAGACGAGCAGGATGAAGACGCCGGCGAGGAAGCCATCGAGCGGCATGAAGTAGAGCACCCAGCGCGCCTCGGCGACGATGGCACCGATGACGGCGGCGAAGACGAGCGCGCGCACCGGGTCGGCCTCGGCCTCGCGGAAGATCTCGACCGCGAGCAGCATGCTCACGAGGCCGACGGCGAAGGCCGCCGGGAGCAGGTCGACGTCGAAGCCGTAGACGACGGCGTAGAAGCCGAAGGCGGTCAGGTACGTGATGACGTTGAGCACGAAGCGGGCGAGCGGGAACTGCAGGCTCTCGGGCTCGACGGAGACGTGCTCGGCGTAGAGGACGGCGGCCATCATGACGCCGGCGCCCAGCACGGCGGGCACGGCCCAGTAGCTGAGGATGACGTCTTCGAGAAAAAGCCCCGCGGACAGCGTGAACAGCACCGGCACGAAGAGGTGCGGCGCCGTGTCGGCTATCGTGTGGAACTCGCCGCGCGGGTGGGCGCGGATGATGCCGTCGGCGCCGAGCGCCATGAGCGCGGTCAGCGCCAGCAGGATCCAGGGCTGGACGGGATCGATCGAAATGAAGAGGGCGAGGCCGATAGCGAAGGCCAGCGCCAGGAGGGGGATGCGGCCGGCACGCGATGCGCCGCTCGGCTGGGTATCGGGGGTGTGCCCCCGCAGCGGGGGAGCGGCGCGCTCGAGCATGGGAGATGTAGCCATAACAGTGGTGCCTCCGGTGACACGCGAACGCCCCGGTAACGGGGCGTGAACCATGTCCCAGCGGACGTGCCGATCGTAACCCCATCGGCCGAGGGTGTCAACCGCGCATCGTCGTTTTGAATCTGAAACCGGCTTTACATGCGGCGGTGCGGACGGGGAAATGCAGCACCGCGGAGGCGCAGAGGGCGCAGGAACGGTCGCAGAGCATGAATATAAGCGCACGGCGCCGCGATCCTCGTGAGGGCGCTCCCCTTCCCTCCCAAGGAAGGGGCCGGGGGATAGGTCGGGACGGGCAGCGGTGCAGATACGGACGGAGCAGAAGCTTCGTCCCTACGCCGGGGTGATCAACGCGCGCGCTTCTTGGCAGCGACCTTCGCGCGCGCGGCGGCGGGGCGCTTCTTCGCCGGCGTGGCGCCGTTCTTCGCCGGGGCGGCGATGCGAACGGACTGCGCGGCCTGCTCGGCGCGCTTGCGCTTCGTCTTCATCCAGGCGACGGGCTCCTCGCCGTAGAGCTCGGCGCCGTTGAGCCACCACATGCGCTCGCGGTAGTCGGCGGGCACGTCGAGCAGGTCGAAGATCGTGTCCCAGCGGCGGATGTGCTCGGCGATCTTCTCGGGCGATGTGTCGGAGCCGAAGATCAGTTTCTCGAAGCCGATCTCGTGGCCGATGAGGCGGCGCTCGACGGCGTGCCGCTCGATCGTGGTGCCGCCGCTGAAATCGAAGTAGACGTTGTGGCGCCAGCGGGCCACGGACGCCGCCTCGTCGTAGTTGCCGGTGCCGCCCAGGTGGGCGCCGATCAGCTTGAGCTTCGGGAAGTTGTTGGCGATGGTGTCGAGGTGGAACGGCCGCATCCGCGTCGCGGAGATGTTGCGCGGCTGGGCGAAGGGCGTGAACCGCTTCAGCGCGGCGGCGGCCTCGGGATCGCGGCGGGGGTGCGTGACCTGGTAGTCGATGCCGCCGCCGATGACGCCCATGTGCATGAGGATCGGCCAGTCGAACTTCTGCGCGACTTCGTAGAGCGGGAAGTAGTCCTCGCAGTCGTAGTCGCGGCGGACGCCGATCATCTTCAGTCCACGATAGCCGATGTCGTGCAACTCGACCAGGCGCTCGGGCGTCGCCGTCTCGGGATCGATCATCGCCGTGGGGATGAAGAGATCGGGGTGGCGCAGCGCGTGCTTGATCGAGGCCTCGTGCGAGATGCCGAAGCGGCCGCCACAGAGGAAGTTCGCTTTCGTGATGCCGGCCTCGACAGCGCGCTTGTAGAGATTCTCGACGAGCGGCTTCGGGTCGTCGTCGGGCTTCTCCCAGTTGCGCGGGAAGTGCATGTGGATGTCGAAGATCTTGCGCACGCTGGTGCCCCTCTGTTGGTGATTGGTGATTGGTGTGTGGTGGCTGGTGATTATGGAATGAGACCGGTGCCGCCCTTTTCTCGGATGCGCTTGCGGTCCGCAAGCGTCGACTGCGGCTGGTCTAGGCGGTATCGCTTCACCAGGTTGTCGAACGAGAGGTCGGGGCTGGCGGCATCGATCATCTTGTCGTACTTGGGGTCGAGCTGGTCGATCTGCGACCTCATCGACAGGTGGAACTGGAACTTGCTGATCATGCGGGTGAGCTTCTTGCCGCCGCACTCGGGGCAGGCGGCCACGAAGGACTCGTCGGGCACGCTGCGGGTGATCACCTCGACGAACTTCTTGCAGCGATGGCAGGCGTACTCGTAGATCGGCATGCTTCAGTCCTCGTGTTGCGTCGCGAGATCGGCGCCGCGCCGTGCGGGCCAAGCGCCGGTGTCACTATAGCAATCGGCGGGAGGGAGGCGGGAAGCGGGAGGCACGACGGGTACGGCGGCGGCGTCGTAGGGGCAGGGCGGGCGGGGCAAGCCCCGCCCCTACGCGGGGCGGAGAGCATCCGCTGGAGCGATGGGGTCGGGGGGGATCAGGCGCGGCGGTCGAGGACATATTCGGCGATGTCGTCGAGCGCGGAGCGGGCGGGGGTGTCGGGCAGGGTGTGGAGGGCGGCCAGCGCGCGGTCGCGGAAGTCGCGGGCGACGTCGTATGACTCGTTGAGGATGTCGGAGTTGAGGACCATGTGGACGGCCTTGGCGACGTGCTCGGTCCTGGGCTTCCTGCTGCGGAAGGCCTTCTGGATCGGGTTGTCCTTGGGGTAGCGCTCCATGAGGATCAGCGACGGCAGCGTCAGCGTGCCCTGCATGAGGTCGCTGCCGATGGGCTTGCCCATCTCCTGCTCGTCGCCGGCGAAGTCGAGGATGTCGTCGACGACCTGGAACGCCATCCCGACGTTGAGGCCGTAGGTGCGGAGCGTCTCGCGCTCGTCCGGCGTGCAGCGCGCCACCATGGCGCCGCCCTCGGCCGACGTGGCGAAGAGCGATGCGGTCTTGCCCTCGATGCGGCCGAAGTACTGCATGGTGTCCTGGCCGTACTCGTACGCGCTCATGTCCTGGTGCAGCTCGCCGCCGGCGATCGCCATGATCGTGTGCGCGAAGAGGCGCACGACGGCGGTGTCGTTGGTGCGCGAGATCAGCTCGGCGGAGTGGGCGAACATGTAGTCGCCGAGCATGACCGAGGCGGAGTTGTTGAACAGCTCGTTCGCGGTCGGGCGGCCGCGGCGCGACGGCGACGCGTCGATGACGTCGTCGTGCACAAGCGTCGCGGTGTGCAGCAGCTCGATCGATGCGGCGAGGGGGACGTGCAGGTCCGGGTTGTAGACGCCGAAGTGCCCTGCGAGCAGCGCGATGGCCGGGCGCAGGCGCTTGCCGCCGCCGGCCAGCACGTGCCCCAGCATCTTCGAGAGCGCCGGGAAGTTCTCGACGTGCTTGATGCGGTCGAGCGTGTCCTCGACGAGACGGAGGTCGTCCTGCACCGGGCCGTAGATCGAGGCCACCTTCACCGCACGCCCCTTCCGTCGCTCGCCGCACCCGTCGGGGCTGCGTCGAGCACGCCGAGCAGCCGCATCGCGTTGCGGGTCGTCGCCTCGGCGACAGTCTCCACATCCATGCCCTTCAGCTCCGCGATGCGCGCCGCGGCTTCGGCCACGTAGGCCGGCTCGTTGCGCTTGCCGCGATAGCGCCGCGGGGCGCCATACGGGCTGTCGGTCTCGATGACGAGATGCTCGAGCGGCGTCTCGCGGGCGACGCCGGCGAGCAGCGCCGCCTTCGGGTGCGTGACCGACGTGTGCACGGAGATCTCGAATCCGAGCGCGATGTAGCGGGCCGCCAGGTCCGCATCGCCGCTGAAGTAGTGCATGACGCCGAGCGGGCGTCCGTCTGGCAGGCGCCCGCCCATCTCGCGCGACCAATCGCTCAGCAGCGGCATCATCTCCTCGTGCGCGTCGCGCGCATGCACGGCCACGGGCTTGCCCGCGCGCTGCGCCGTCAGCAGCTGCCTGCGCAGCACGCGCACCTGCTGGTCGCGCGGCGAGAGATTTCGATAGAAGTCCAGGCCGATCTCGCCCACCATTGCGACGCGTGGGTGCCGCGCCAGTTCTTCAAGCTCGTCGAGTTGCGCGGCGGTGGCGTGCTGCGCGTCGTGCGGGTGCACGCCGGCGGCGGCGAGCACCGCATCGCTCCGCTCCGCGAGCGCGACGGCCAGCCTGCTGTTCGCCGCATCGACGCCGAGCGCCAGGATCAGCTCGACGCCCGCGGCACGCGCACGCTCGATGGCGGCGTCGCGGTCGGCGTCGAACTCCGCGTCGTGGATGTGGCTGTGCGTATCGATGAGGCGCATATCAGGCGGTGAGCCGCGCCTCCCCTTCGGCACCCGGCAGCTCGATCTTCTTGAACAACGGCTCGGGCTGCCGCAGGGCCGAGCCCGGCTCCAGCCTGTCCGCACTCCAGCCCGCATCTTCGATTCTGCCCGCCAGCCCGAAGTACTCGTGGATGGTCTGGCTCGAGAACGGCAGATACGGATAGAGCGCCACTTTCAGCGCGTTTATAACACAGAGCGCTGTGTAAAGGGACGTACCCGTCCGGGCGAGGTCAGTCTTCGCCGTCTTCCACGGCTCCGTGTCGCTCAGATACGCGTTCGCATCCTGCGCGAGGGCCATGGCCGCGGCCAATCCCGCCTTGAGGTGCACGGCCTCGATGCAGCCGCCGACTTCGTCGACCACGGCGGCGGCGCGGGCGAGGAGTTGCTCGTCGCGCGCGTCGAACGTGCCGGAGGGCGGAACGAGGCCGGCGAAGTTCTTGTGGGTCATCGCCAGCACGCGGTTCACGAGGTTGCCCCACGTGGCGACCAGCTCATCGTTGTTGCGGCGGATCAGCTCGGCCTCGGTGAGATCCGTGTCCGAGTTCTCCGGCAGGTTCGCCGCCAGGCAGTAGCGGATGGCGTCGGGCTGGTAGCGCTCGAGATACGTGAGCACCGACTCGCCGACGCCCTGGCTCTTCGACGCCTTCTCGCCCTTGAAGGTGACGTACTGGTTGGCGGGCACGTCGTAGGGGAGGTTCAGTCCGCCGTAGCCCATGAGGATCACCGGCCAGGTGATCGTGTGGAAGGGGATGTTGTCCTTACCGATGAAGTAGTACGAGCGCGCCTCCGGGTCCTGCCACCAGCGCCGCCACGCCTCCGGGTCGCCGCTTGCGGCCGCCCATTCCTTTGAGGCGGAGAGGTAACCGATCACGGCCTCGAACCAGACATAGATGCGCTTGCCCGGGCCCAGGTCTTCGACCGGCAGCGGCACGCCCCACTCGAGGTCGCGCGTGATCGCGCGGTCGTGCAGCCCCTCCTCGACGAAGCCTATGCTGAAGTTCAGCACGTGCTTGCGCCAGCCCTCGCGGCTGCGCAGCCAGTCGAGCAGCGGTCCCTGGAACGCGCTCTGCTTGAGGAAGAAGTGCTCCGTGTCGCGGGGCTCCGGCGTGGCGCCGGTGATCGTGCTGCGGGGCGCGATCAGGTCTTCGGGGTCGAGCGTGCGGCCGCAGCTGTCGCACTGGTCGCCGCGCGCCTTCTCGTACCCGCAGTTCGGGCACGTACCCTCCACGTAGCGGTCGGGCAGGAAGCGCCCAGCCTGGGGATCGTAGAACTGCGAGGTGACGGCCTTGTAGATGTATCCGTGCTCCATCAACGTGCGAAAGATGTCGTGCGTCACATCGGCGTGGTTCTTCGTGCCCGTGCTGGTGAACAGGTCGAAGGAGATGCCCAACTCGCGCCAATAGCGCAGGAATTCCGGGTGGAACTCGTCGACGATCTCCTGGGGCGTGCGCCCTTCCCTGTCGGCCCGCACGGTGATGGGGGTGCCGTGGGTGTCGCTGCCGGACACCATCAGCACCTCATCGCCGCGCATGCGGTGGTAGCGCGCGAAGATATCGGCGGGCAGATAGGCGCCCGCGATGTGGCCGAGATGCAGCGAGCCGTTCGCGTAAGGCCACCCGACGGCAACGAGGATACGACGCGGAGTGTGTAAGTGCGTGTTCAAAGCGTGGGAATTCTAGCGGATCGGGCTTTCTGGGGGTGGGCGATGGGAGGTGAGGGGTGGATGTTGGAGGAGGAACGCCGGAGGTTGAGGTGAGAGGTGAGCGGTGGGGCCGTTCACCACCGTCAGCGTTCCGCGTGCCACGCGGCGTACGCATCGCGGCGCGAGAGCTTCGCGCGCTTCATCAATGCGGCGACGCCGTCCTTCGCTGTGAGCCCATCGGCCTTGAGCGCGGCGACGAGGGCCGGCACGTCGGCGGGCGCGGCGTCAGCGGCAGACGGCGCGGCGCCGCCTTCGATGACGAGCGTGAACTCGCCCCGGGGCTGGACGAAATGCGCGAGCGCGTCAGAGATACTGCCGCGCCAGATCTCCTCGTACAGCTTCGTCAGTTCGCGGCAGACGGCGACGCGGCGGTCGCCCAGGGCGGCCAGCGCATCTTCCAGTGTGGCCCGGACGCGATGCGGCGACTCGAAGACGACCAGCGTATCGCCGCAGGCCGCCGCTTCGACCAGCGCGCGGCGGCGCGGCCCCGACTGGCGCGGCAGGAAGCCGACGTAGTGAAAGCGACGCGACGGCAGTCCGCTGGCCGCCACCGCCGCGAGCACTGCCGAGCCGCCCGGCAGGGGCACGACGGTGTGGCCCGCCTCGACGGCGGCGAGCACCAGCTCGTGGCCGGGGTCGCTGATGCCCGGCATGCCGGCGTCGCTGACGACGGCCACGTCGCCGGCGGCGAGCGCGTCGAGCAGCAGTGGCGTCTTGGCGCGCATGTTGTGCTCGTTGTAGCTGGTGAGCTTCGCGGCGATGCCGAAGTGGTCGAGGAGGCGGCGCGCGGAGCGGGTGTCCTCGGCGGCGATCAGGGGCACTGCGCGTAGCACGTCGAGCGCACGCAACGTTATGTCCTGTAAGTTCCCGATGGGGGTGGCGACGAGGTAAAGGCGGCCCATCAGGAACGGCCCGCAGGGGTAGGAATTAGGCGAACGCTATAGCGTTTCATTAAATCTTTGCCCAAAACCTTGACCTCCCCAAGGGCCAGCGCTACACTCAACGAAATCATACCCCCGACGCCCGTCGAGGGCGCCCAGTTGAACAGTTACGAAGTGAATATGCGGTAAACCGGTAGGAACCCTCCGCCGGCCTCGATCTCGTTATACCCGCTGCAAAGCGGGGGCGGGGCGGGGACCAGAGCAGCGAAGCCACAAGGCGGGCAGGCCCGGCGGCATAGTTGGAGGTACCCGATCCATGTCACAGCCCCAGTTCAAGCAGATGCGGCGCGCCTACGGATTCGACGACGTAGCGATTGTCCCCGGCGGACACCACACCATCAACCCCTCCCTCGTAGAACTCTCCTTCAAGCTCGGCCATCTCGACTTCCAGTTCCCCTTCATCGCGGCGTCGATGGACGGCGTCACTGATGTCAAGATGGCCGTCGACTTCTCCAGGCACGGCGGCCTCGCGGTCCTGAACCTGGAAGGCATCCAGACCCGCTACGACGACCCGGACCCCATCCTGGCCGAGATCGCCGCCGCTCCCAAGTCCGAAGTCACGGCACTGATGCAGAAGGTGTACTCCGCGCCGCTGCAGCCAAACCTGATCGGCGAGCGCATCCGCCAGATCAAGGCGCAGGGCGGCATCGCAGCCGTCTCGGCCACGCCGATGAACACCAAGAAGTTCGCCGCGATCGCCGCCGACGCCGGCGTCGACGTCTTCGTCGTGCAGTCGACGGTGACGAGCGCGCGCCACATCTCCACCAGCGAGAAGGGGCTGATCTTCGACGAGCTGGTGCGGAACATGCGGGACGTCCCGGTCGTGGTGGGCAACACCGTCACGTTTTCGGCGACGAAGGAGCTGATGGAGACCGGCATCGCCGCCGTGCTCGTCGGCGTCGGGCCGGGCGCCGCCTGCACCAGCCGCGAAGTGCTGGGCATCGGCGTGCCGCAGGTCACCGCCACTATCGACGCGGCGGCCGCGCGAGACACCTACTACCGCGAGTCCGGCCGCTACGTCCCGATCATCACTGACGGCGGCATCAGCAACGGCGGCGCCATGTGTAAGTCGTTCGCCGCGGGCGCCGACGCCGTCATGCTCGGCAGCATCCTGGCCGCCGCGGAGGAATCGCCGGGGCGCGGCCACCACTGGGGCATGGCGACGCCGCACGGCGAGCTGCCGCGAGGGACGCGCGTGAAGGTCGCGATCGATACCACGCTCGAGCGGATCCTCTTCGGGCCGACGTCGCGCACTGACGGGCGCGAGAACCTGGTCGGCGCGCTCCGCACGGCGATGGGCACGTGCGGCGCGCGCACGATCCGCGACTTCCAGAAGACCGAGATGGTCATCGCTCCGGCGATCAAGACGGAGGGCAAGTCGTACCAGATCGCGCAGGGGTAGGCGGGGAGTCTGTAGTTCTTAGTATGTAGTTGGTGGTGGATCGAAGGGCGCCTGGCGGCGCCTTTCTTCGTTCGATCCGCGGACTGTCTCTGGACGACGGAGGTGCTTCCGATGGCGGCGAAGTACAAGCGTGCGGCCAAGGTCTTAAGCACGAACCGGCCGCGCATGTTCGGGGGAGAGCCGGCGCCACAGCTGCTCCCTTGGGCGTGGGCGGAGCAGCAGCTCGCGCCGGCGCGCAACTACTGGATCGCCACGACGCGCGCCGACGGGCGCCCGCACGCCCGGCCGGTCTGGGGCGTCTGGCTCGGCACCACCTTCTACTTCAGCACGGGCTCGCTGGCCGCCGGGAACCTGGCGCGCAGCGACGAGATCACGGTGCACCTGGAGAGCGGCGACGGCGCGGTGATCATCGAGGGCACGGCCGCCGAACTTCGCGCGAAGGTGCTGCTGCGGCGGGTCGTCGCGCTGTACAACGAGAAGTACGGCTGGGATCTGGACGCTGATGCCCTTCCAGGGCCGATGTACGCGGTCCGTCCGCGCGTGGCGTTCGGGTGGGTCTCCGATCCGAGCGGGCGCGACCGGGGCGCCGCGTTCCACGGCACGGCCACGCGCTGGAAGTTCGAGTAGAGCGCCGCGATGACAGCTGCTTCCGAATGCCTCGAACGCGCGCGCGACTGGGTGACGCACGACCACCGCGTCGCAGCGGCGCTGGTCTACGGGTCGGTCGCCCGCGGCGAGGACGATCTGTTCTCGGATCTGGATCTCGTCATCGTCACGCGGGCCGGCGAGCGCGACGACGTCTGGGAGGAACGCAAAGAGATCGCCGGACGGCTGCTGCACTCGGCCGTCGCGTGGGGGCAGGAACCGGTCTGGCAGCGCGCCTATCGCTACCAGGCGTGGCGGCACGACCTGGTGGAAGTCGACCTGACGGTCGACGAGGGGCACGTCGAGCCGTGGCAGGGGCTGCTCGCCGGCTTCGAGACGCTGATCGACAAGGACGGCGTGGTCGAGAAGCTGCAGCACGACCTGGCGGCGTGGCGCCGGCCCGAGTTCAACGCGCCGGCCTTCGACGGCGGCACGTGGATGTGGCTGAACTGGCTGGATGCCCGGCTGAGGCGCGGGCAGCTCTGGGTGGTACGGGCGGGGCTGTTCGACACGCTGAACACGCGCGTGCTGCCGCTGCTCGGCGTGGCGCCGTACGAGGCCGAGCAGCACCTTTCCGAGAGCGACCTTCTCGCGGTCACCGAGGCGGCGCCGCGATCGCAGAATCCTCACGAGCTGCGCCGCGCGTTGCGCGCGACGGCGGCGCTGTACGACCAGGCGCTCGACCGCTGGGCGGCGCGGACACGCAGCGCGCGGCCGCACCATCCGCTGGCGGCGGCGATCCGGCGGCGCCTGGCGGAGTGAGGCGAGTTGGAAGTGGGAGGTGGGAGATGAGGGTGCGCAATTCGGTTCCTCGTGTTGCGCTCCCCTTCCCTCCCAGGGAAGGGGCCGGGGGATAGGTCAACCCTCGTTACAGCGCTTCGGCGCAGACGCGGACGGCGTCCGCCAGCGCGGCTGTGCGACCGGCGCCGATGAGATCGAGCGCCAGCGCATTGACCACGAGCCCGAAGGAGAGGCCGATCTCCGGGTCGGCGTGGCCGACCGAGCCGCCGAATCCCGGGTGCCCGAACGACGTCTTGCGCGGGCCCTGCGGCCAGCCGGGGTCGCCGCCCGTCATGTAGCCCAGCGCCCAGCCGACGGGCAGGATGATCACGAGATCCGGCCGATGCGTCTGCTGCTCCGACATCGTGCGCACGGTGCGCTCGCTGAGCAGGCGCGTGCCGTCGATCTCGCCGTAGCCCGCCAGGCAGGCGTACATCCGCGCCAGGTCGCGCGCGCTCATGATGCCGTTGACGGCGGGGATCTCAGCGCGATGGCCGGCGGGCGAGTTCAGCATGTCGTTCATGTTGCCGGGAAGGGCGATGCCGAGTGCTCGCCCCGCCAGCGACGTGGGGCCGAGGAACGCGGCGCGCTGCTTCTCCATCTCCGGCGTGATCGTGACCGTCGACTTCAGCGTCGCCACCTTCGCGTCGAGCGAGGCGGGCGTGCCGATGTGGATCTGCGACATGCCGAGCGGCGCCGCGATCTCGTCGCGGAAGAACGTGCCCAGCGAGCGGCCGTCCACGCGGCGCACGACCTCGCCGATGAGGAAGCCGAAGGTGATGGCGTGGTAGCCACTGTTCGTGCCGGGCTCCCACAGCGGCGTCAGCTCCTCGATGCCGTGCACCATCTTCTCCCAGTCGCAGAGGTCGTCGGTGGTGATGCCGTCGGGCAGCTGCGGGACGCCGGCCTGGTGCGTGAGCAACTGGTAGATCGTGATCGCGGCCTTGCCGTTCACGGCGAACTCGGGCCAGTACTTCGACACCGGGTCGTCGTACTTCACGAGACCGCGGTCGGCCAGGAGGTGCAGGCAGGTGGCCGTCAGCCCCTTGGTCGTGGAGAAGGAGGCCGCCATCGTGTCCTCGGCCCACGGGCTGCCGGTGTCGCCGTCGGCGAGGCCGCCCCAGAGGTCGACGACCTTGCGGCCGCGGTGGTACGCCGCCACCCCGGCGCCGATGTGCTGCTCCGCCGCGAACTGCTGCTCGAACAGCTCGCGCACCGGCTCGAACCCCGCTTCGACCGCGCCCTGTACGACGCCCATGCGCTCACCTCAGAGTCAAACTCAAGACCAGGACCTGCCGCACCTTCATTCTGCGCGACGGGCGGCGCGGGCGAAAGTGGCGCGCCGTCCGGATGATTCGCGCGGCGCGATCGAGGTGCTACGATTCCTGCGCCGACGGCACCCCCGGACGGGCCTCGTGCATGTGTGGAGGGATGAGCGATGCGACTCGAAGGAAAGACCGCACTGATCACGGGCGCCGGCAGCGGCATGGGGCGCGTCGCCTCGATCATGTTCGCGAAGGAGGGGGCGAACGTGATCGCGACCGACATCTCGCGCACAGGCCTCGACGAGACGGCGGCGCTGGTGGCCGAGCACGCGCACGGCAGCATCCTGCCGCTGGCGGGTGATGTGTCGAGCGAGGCCGACGTGGCGGAGTGGGTACGCGCGGGCGTCGAGCGCTACGGCGGGCTGCACGTGCTCTACAACAACGCCGGCATCTTCCCGGACGCCGACCGCAGCGTGCTGGAGATGGACGAGGAGACGTATCGCCGCACGCTGGACGTGAACCTGAAGGGCGTGATGCTCTGCTGCAAGCACGGCATACCGGCGATCATTCGCTCGGGCGGCGGGTCGGTGGTGAACGTGGCGTCGTTCGTCGCGCTGGTGGGCTGCACGGTGCCACAGGACGTGTACACCGCCAGCAAGGGGGCGGTGCTGGCGCTGACGAAGTCGCTGGCGGTGCAGTTCGGGCGCGACCAGGTGCGCGCCAACGCCATCTGCCCCGGACCGATCCTGACGCCGCTGCTAGCCGACCTCTTCCCAAGCGAGGAGGAGAAGATGAAGCGGCTCAACCGCATCCCCCTCGGCCGCTTCGGCCTGCCGGAGGACATCGCGTACGCCGCGCTCTTCCTGGCGTCCGACGAGTCGCGCTGGATGACGGGCACGGAGTTCGTGGTCGACGGCGGGATTACGGTCAACTATTTCTGAGAGTGCATCGAATGGGTGTATGCTATAGATGAACTCGGGAGCGCGTGGAGGCTGTGGCGTGGCGACACAACGGGAAACCAGGACGAGCGACGCCGACCTTGACTGGGTCGTGGCCAATGTGTCGGACCTTGGCGAGTACAGCGGGCGCTGGATCGCGGTGCTGGCCCGCGCCGTCGTCGCTTCGGGTACGACAGCCAGCGAGGTAGTCGACGACCTGGCGGAACGAAAGATTGCTGATGCGCTGGTGACGCGCATACCAGACGACATTGAACGCCGCTCCTACCTCATTGCATGAAGACGATCCGGTTCGCCAGCGAGCAGCGCTACGCCGGAAACAAAGCGCTGGTGACCGTGCGCCTGACCGGCGCCCGTGTTCCCATCCGGGTGGACATGGTGGTGGACTCCGGAGCGGAAGTCACCGTCCTCAACCGGGACTTCATCCCGGTGCTTGGGATTTCAAGAGTCACGTCCGGCGAGCCGATCGAGCTTATGGTGGCAAACAAGGATGCGCGGCCGGCGTGGATCCATCCCGTGGCGCTCGAGTTCTTCGGGCGTCGCATGACAGTCGATGCCGCATTCTGTCCCGACTGGGACATGAAGAACCTTCTGGGCATGCGCGGGTTCTTCGACCAACTGGTCATCGCGTTTGATCATCGTCGCCAGCGGCTGTACGTGTGACGCAGGGCCCCACCTCGATGGTATTCGGCGTGATTCCACCCCACACTCTACGCCGCGCTGTTCCTGGCGTCGGACGAGTCGCGCTGGATGACCGGCACCGAGTTCGTCGTGGACGGCGGGATCACCGTGAACTACTTCTGAGAGCCCCGAGCCCGACCACCTCGTGACCTCCCAAGGACATGCTTGACGAGAGGGCGTGTCCGGCCTGATAATCGCTTTCATTCGCGGAACGGGCCGTTGTAGGCGAAGGGAGATCGACGATGGTGACGCAAACGAAGGTCAAATGGAGCATGCGGGGCGACGCGCTCGGGGCGTGCAGCTGCGACTGGGGCTGTCCGTGCAATTTCGATGCGCCGCCGACGAAGGGCTGGTGCGAGGGCGGATACGCCTTCCACATCAACGACGGCGCGTACAACGACACTAGCCTCGATGGGCTGACGATCGGGTTCTTCGTGCACGCGCCGGCGGCGTTGCACCTGGGCAACGTCACCGGGTACGTCCTGATCGACGAGAAGGCAAACGACACGCAGCGGGCGGCGATCGGCCACATTTTGGGCGGGACGCTCGGCGGGCCGTTCGGCGCGTTGGCGGGCCTGCTCGTCAAGGTCATCGGGCCGGAGTTTGTGCCGGTTGAGTGGAACTTGGACGGGGCGAACAGCTACGCCCGCTTCGGCGACCGCGTCGAGCAGCGGCTCGCGCCGATCAAGAATCCCGTGACGGGCGCGGAGAGCAGCTTCAATCTGAAGATGTCGGCGGGTCTGCTCACCGACGAGGCGGACCTGATGACCAGCTCGGCGTTCTTCGTCAAGCACGACGAGCTTTCGTACGACCACTCGGGCCAATACGGAGAGACGTTCCGCTTCAACTACTCCGGCGAAGGCTAGACGGCCAGGCATTATTCACTGCGGGCTCCGCATCCTACTCAGCGCTTCTGGCTGCACGAGAGGATCGCGCGTTCGCCGCGCTGTTCCTGGCGTCGGACGAGTCGCGCTGGATGACGGGCACGGAGTTCGTCGTGGACGGCGGCATCACGGTCAACTATTTCTAGTGTCACAACGACGGCCAACGCGCAGGCGGTAGAGCTGCATTTCCAGAGTTGCCGCCCCTAGCAGGGTGTTGAAGAACTCGATGATGACGCTATCGTCAGCCGGCACAGCGACTCTCTTGAAGCCGCACCGCGCGGGCTGAAGACCCGCGCTACGGATGACGGGGCCTTTTTCAACACCCTGCTAGCCACCGATTAGGTCCCCTAGATAGGCCTCAAGTCGTTCCCTAGCAGTCTCCAGTGAGGAGAAATGCTTCTCCGCGACGTCCGAGAAACGCGCCAAGACGATCCTGTTGATTTCGGTCTGATCCCTGAAGATTGCCACCGGATGAAAGCGCTCCCCCCACGATTCCCACCGGTTCAGGATAATGGTCGCGTCACGGCACTGTTCATCGTTCGCGATCCCGAACGCGATGACCTGACGAGCGGCCGTCCCATTGATATGCGCATCGACGGGATAGCGCTTCTCGGGATCGTGAACCGGGTGCGCGTAGTGGAAGTCGGCCTCGCGGCCGCGCTTCTCAGCGGCTCCCCTAACCAGGTCCTGGAAGTCTTCGACGAAGGTACTGCGAACCTGTTCGCGCGAAAGGTACTGGATATCGCTGATCTGCGTGATCGCCTGAAGATAGGAAAAGAGCGCGTCCCCATACTGTTTGCCTGGAATCGGAAGTCGCAGTTCACCTTGTCGATCCTCGATGCCGGTCGCTAAGAGCAGCCGGTCTACGATCGATCGTCGTGATCCCTTGTCGAATTCCGGAATGTCATACGACAAGTGCATGAACGTATGGCCCTCGTCGGACAGAACCCATTGGTCAAGGTCTCGCTTGAGGAGAACAACGTAATGGTCACCGTCGTCGAAGGTGAACGGGACATGAACAACGAACCTCCCTAGGCCTTCGCCAACGAGCTCGACTTCTTCGCTCACCGAGCGCTTGAATTGTTGCTCCAGCTCCGTCGTGTCGACCGCGTCCATCAAATCAGCCTCTTCTGGGCAGGATCCTCACGCTGAAAGCGACAGTCCGACAGAAACGCTTCGAGCGCATTGGGATAGTCATTGTACATGTCCGTCACCTCGGCGTAGCCGTCGATCTTCAAGGAAGCTTGTTGGTAGCGTTCCGTTGCAATATGAATGTGAAACGCGGGCCCGAACTGGCTATTGGGCAAGCCCCGTGTTTTCTCCCACTTGTTCGTGTGCCTTGACGAGTGCCTGCCGTTGTACCTCGTAAGGCGGTACTCACTCCCGTCGGTATCTTGAAACATCAAGATGATGGAGAAGTCGAAGAGGTTGAGGAGGCTCCTCTTGACAACGATCCTGAATCGCCGCCCGCTGGAAGTCTGGACGTCGAGTTCCCGCTGCTCGAACTGGGCGTTCGCCTTCGGGCGCAGGCGAAGCCGCGTCTGCCAGTTCGATGACAGAGGCTTTGGTTCGCCGATCAGTTCCGCGATTTCTGAGTCCGTCAGGATTCGCATCCGTAGAATCAACGCATATTTTCGCTGTCGAGTCAATCGGCTCGCTCGATACCGCTACACTGCCACACATGGACGCGCACGCGCTTCGGACGCTGGAGTACGACAAGGTGATCGCGCGGCTGGCGCGGCATACGTCGTTCGCCGCCGGGCGGGAGCTGGCGCTCGAACTGGAGCCTTCGGACGAGTACCGCGAGGTCGTCCGGCGGCAGCGGGAGACGGCGGAGGCGCGGCGGCTGCTGCAGATGAAGCCGCGCACCGGCCTCGGCGGCGCCCACGACGTCCGGCCGCTGGCCGAGAAGGCGGCGCGCGGCGGCCTGCTCGTGCCCGACGAACTGCTGTCCATCGCGTCGACGCTGGAGTGCGCGCGCGACCTGAAGGCGTCGATCTCGCGGCTCGACGAGGCGCTGCCGCTCCTCAAGGAGATCGTCGACCTGATCGAGCCGCTGCCGCGCATCGCCGAGAACATCAATCGCAGCATCAACCAGCGCGGCGAGGTGACGGACCATGCGAGCCCTGCGCTCGGGTCGATCCGGCGCGAGGCGCGGGGGCTGCACGACCGGCTCTACCAGCGGCTGCAGGAGATCCTGTCGTCGTCGTTCTCGAAGGGCATCGCGCAGGAAGCGATCATCACGCTGCGCGACGGGCGGTACGTGATCCCGATCAAGGCCGACATGCGGGGCCAGCTCAAGGGCATCGTGCACGACGTGTCGGGCAGCGGCGCGACGGTCTGGCTGGAACCGCTGGCCGTGGTGGAGCTGGGCAACCGCTGGCGCGAGGCACAGCTCGAAGAGGAGCGCGAGGTCGAGCGCGTGCTGCGCGCCCTCAGCGGCGAGATCGGCGCGGCGGCCGAGGCGATCGGCTGGGACGTCGTGGCGCTCGCGCGGATCGACCTCGCGCTCGCGAAGGTGCGCTTCGGCGACGAGGTGGGCGCCGTCGAGCTGCCGTACGAGGGCGAACTGCAGCCGTGGATCGTCGAGGCGCCGGCGCAGCTGCACCTGCTGCTGGCGCGGCATCCGCTGCTGCGCGCGCCCGTCATCCCGACGACGATCACGGTCGGCGGCAACTACCGCGTGCTGCTGATCACCGGGCCGAACACGGGCGGCAAGACCGTCGCGCTGAAGACGGCAGGGCTGCTGGCGCTGATGATGCAGGCCGGGCTGCCGGTGCCGGCCGACCGCGGCTCGCACGTGCCGGTCTTCGGCAACGTCTTCGCCGATATCGGCGACGAGCAGAGCATCGAGCAGTCGCTGTCGACGTTCAGCAGCCACATGACGAACATCATCAGCATCGTCGCGGGCGCCGACGAGAAGAGCCTGGTGCTGCTCGACGAACTGGCGGCGGGGACCGACCCGACGGAGGGCTCGGCGCTGGCCCGCGCGATCCTGGCGAAGCTGCTGGACGCGGGGGCGCTGACGGTGGCGACGACGCACCACGGCGAACTGAAGGCCTTCGCGCACTCGACCGATGCGGTGATGAACGCGTCCGTCGAGTTCAACCTCGAGACGCTGTCGCCCACGTACCACCTGACGATCGGGCTGCCGGGGCGCAGCAACGCGCTGGAGATCGCGCAGCGGCTGGGCATGCCGCGCGAGCTGATCGACGAAGCACGATCATCGATTGCGCCGGAGCAGCGGCAGGTGGAGGAGATGCTCTCCGACATCCGCCGCGAACGCGAGGGCGCGGCCTCGGCGCGGCGGGCGGAGGAGATCGCCTGGCGGGAGGCGGAGGAGATCCGCGAGAAGCTGGCGGACCGGCTCGACGCGGCGGAGGAGGAGCGGGCCCGGCTGCTGGACAAGGCACGCTCAGAGGTCGCCACGCAGATCGAGCGAGCGCAGAGGCTGCTGGCCGAAGCGGAGACAGAGGTCGGGGAGCAGAAGCTCGGCGCCGCGGCCGAGAAGCTGCGGCTCGCCTCGGAGGAAGCGGCGAAGCTGCAGGAGCAGGCGGCGCGGCCGGAGCGCAAGCGGCGCGTGCCGGCCGCGGCGCAGCGAGCCGTGCCCGCGGGGCCGCCGCCGGCATCGATCCGCGCGGGGGACTTGGTGTGGCTGCGCGGCATGGACCAGCACGGCGAGGCGCTCTCGGAGCCGGACGCGCGGGGCGAAGTGGAGCTGCGGCTGGGGCCGCTGCGCAGCCGCATCAAGCTGTCGCAGGTGGAGCGCGTGCAGCGGCCAACGGCATCGCGCGCGCAGGGTGTGATCACGACGAACATCGAACCGCCGCGCGATGTGCCGGCGGAGATCGAGGTGCGCGGCCGCACGGTCGACGAGATGATCCCGGCGGTGGAGCAGTACATCGACGACGCGTTCCGGGCGGGGATGCCGTCGGCGCGGATCATCCACGGCAAGGGCACGGGCGCGCTGCGGCGGCAGGTGCGCGACTATCTCGGCAAGCACCCGCTGGTGAAGTCGTACGAGGAGGCGCGCCGGGAAGAGGGCGGCGAGGGCGTGACCATCGCGCACCTGGCGGTATGACGAGTAGGACGAGGGAAGTCGGACGGCGGAAGTCGGAATCCGGTGGGCGCGACCCTCACCCCGGCCTTCGGCCACCCCTCTCCCACAAGGGGAGAGGGGATCGCGCGGCGCTATGCGCTCTTCGTTGGATCGCAATTCGCGAATGCAGCACCTCGCCCCGGCCTTCGGCCACCCCTCTCCACGCTGTGGAGAGGGGCTCGGGTGCGGGGCCAGTTCGTAGTCGAGCCGTGCGGTGTGAGTGCGATGGCGCTGCAGGTCTGCTTGCGGAATCCGAGTTGGGCTCCTCGTGAAGATCACGGTGCTGGCGGGCGGCGTCGGGGCGGCGCGGTTCCTCGATGGCGTCGTGCAGGTCGTGCCGCAGGAGGACGTGACGGTGATCTCCAACGTCGGCGACGACGAGGAGTTCTTCGGGCTGCATGTCTCCCCGGACATCGACATCGTGATCTACACGCTGGCCGGCGCGATCGACGCCGCGAAGGGCTGGGGGCTCGCGGGCGAGACGTTCCACGCGCTCGACGCGCTGCGGCGATTCGGCTACGAGACCTGGTTCGGGCTGGGCGACGGCGACCTGGCGACGCTGGCGCACCGCACGCAGATGCTGCGCAGCGGCGCGACGTTCTCGCAGGCGACGCGTTCGATCGCCGGGGCGTTCGGGCTGCGGCTGGCGGTGCTGCCAGTATCGGATCAGCGCATCCGGACGCTGGTGGAGACGGACGCCGGCATGCTGTCGTTCCAGGAGTACTTCGTCAAGCGCCGCACCGACGACGCCGTCCGCGGCGTGCGCTTCGACGGCGTCGACACGGCCGTGCCGGCGCCGGGCGTCGTCGAGGCGATCAGGTCGGCGGACATCGTCGCCATCGCGCCGAGCAACCCCGTCGTGAGCATCGGGCCGCTGCTGGCCGTGCGCGGCGTGCGCGATGCGCTGTGCACGACAAGCGCGACGGTCGTCGGCGTGAGCCCGATCATCGCCGGCAAGACGATCAAGGGCCCCGCAGATCGGATGATGGCATCGCTCGGCATGACGCCGACGGCGGCGGGCGTCGCCGAGGCGTATCGCGACTTCCTCGACGTGCTCGTGATCGACGAGGAGGACCGCGGTCTCGCGCCGGCGGTCGAAGGCGAGGGCGTGCGCTGCATCGTGGCGCAGACGATCATGCGCGGGCCGGCGGAGAAGCGCGCGCTGGCCCAAGTGGTGCTCGGCGCGGTTCAATGACGCCATGCGCGCGGCCCTGATCCCCATGAAAGAGCTGTCGCAGGCGAAGATGCGCCTTGCCGACGTGCTCGACCGCGCCCAGCGCGCGGAGTTGACGCTGGCGATGCTCAGCGACGTCATCGTCGCCTGCCGGGAGAGCGGCTGTTTCGACGAGATCGCGGTGATCAGCAACGACAGTGACGTCGCCTGGCATGTGCGCGAACTGGGCGGGAGGCCGCTGTCCGAGCCGGCGACGCTGAGCGGCCTCAACGAGAGCCTGACGTTCGGACAGCGCTACCTGGGCCGCCGGGTCGCGGTCGATGAGCTGGTGATCCTGCCGGCCGATATTCCGCTGCTCCAGCCGGAGGACGTGCGCGCCGGCGTCGACGCGCTGGCTGGCGAGGCGCCGCGCGTGGTGCTGATCCGGTCGCGCGACAACGGCACGAACATGCTGGCGATGCGGCCGCCGGAGGCGATCGAGATGCGCTTCGGGCGGGACAGCGCGGATGCGCATCGCGCCGCGGCCGAGGCAGCGGGCATCGAGGTCATCGAGCTGACGAGCGAGCGGCTGGCGTTCGATGTGGACGCGCCGCAGGACCTTGACGAGCTGGCGACGGCCGCGTGCGGCGCGGCGACGGCTGGCTGGCTGGCGGCGCGGGCGCACTACGCCGCGGAGCATCCGTGAGCCGCCCGCCGATGGACGCATTGGAGGCGATCCGCACGCGGCGGTCGCGGCGGCAGCTGGCGGAGCGGCCGGTGCCGCGCGAGTTGATCGATGAAGCGCTGGCGCTCGCGTTGCTGGCGCCGGCGCCGCATCACACGCGGCCGTGGCGCTATGTGATCGTGTCCCCGGAGCGGCGCGAGGCGCTGGCCGAGGCGATGGGCGCAGCATGGCGAGCGGACCTCGAGCGGGACGGGCATCCGGAGGCGCTGATCACGAAGCTGCTGCGGAAGTCGCATCGCCAGATCACGCGGGCGCCGGCGCTGATCCTCGCCTGCCTGACGAACGAGGGGCTGCGCGCGTGGCCGGACGACCGGCGCGCGCGCAACGAGTGGGCGATGGCGCAGCAGTCGGCGGGCGCGGGCATGCAGAACCTGATGCTCGGCGCGCACGCGCTGGGGCTGGCGTCGTACTGGATCTCGGCGCCGCTGTTCGCGCCGGAGGCGGCGGCGGAAGCGCTGGCGCTGCCGGATGGCTACGTGGCGCAGGCGTTCATCGTGCTGGGTTTTCCGGCCTCGGCGGCGGCGCCGAAACCTCGGCCGGCGGCGGACGCGGCGCGGCTGATCATCGAGCGGTAGGTTCTCTAGGTTCTAGGTTCTAGGTTACGGGGCGGGCGGCCCGTAGAGCGGCGGCTCGACGCTGCTGGCGAGGACGTCGGAGCTGAGGGCGTGGGGAAGCGCGGCGCTGAGCTCGCGCGGGAAGTAGACGACGCCCTGCACTGTATCCAGCTGGCCGGCGCGGGTGCGGTCGATCAGATACTTCGACCAGTCCGCCCACCAGCCCGCGGTCGCGAGGTTTGAGGCGACTTCGCCGCGCGAGAGGGGTGCGCGCTGGCCCGGGAAGCTCCACTTTGACGTGAAGGCGAGCGCGGCCGAGGTTTCGTCCACCATCACCTTGTCGCGGTTCCGGTTGTCGAACAGCACGATGGTGCCCGCAGGCGCCCGGTATCCGCGGCGCATGTCCTCGATCGCGAGGTTCGGGTAATCGCGCAGGTACCACAGCCACCCCTTGGCGAAGTCGAACGATGTATCGACGGCAATCGGAATGCTGGTCCCCTGGCCCGACTCGATGCCCGCGCGCTCGATGGCGGCGCGCACCTCGCGCACGTCGGGCGCGATTTCGTTGGCGTGCAGCAGCTCGATCGGCGCCTCGCCGTGGTCGCTGGCGGAGAGGACTGCGCTCAACCGCGGAGTCGATCCGTGTCCCCACGACGCGAGCATGGCGGTGCGGGCCGTGAACATCGCTGCCGCGAGCACGGCAGCCAGCACGGTTACCTGCGCGAGTCGCCGCGGCGCGACGAGCGCAAACGACGGCATGGCGGGCACGGCGGGCATAGCGACGGCCGGCATCTCGAACGCGGCGATCGCGTCGTTGACGAGCTTCGCTGCTAACAGCGCCAACGGCAGGGCGATGTGCATCGCCAGCGCGGCGTCCTTGTGGCCGATCATGGTGAACGAGGCGAAGGCGGCCACGGCCCAGAACGCCAGGAATTTCGTCAGCTCCGGCAGCCGGAGGGCGAGGACAGCGCCCGCCGCCGCGATCAGCACGAAGAGCGTGCGATACTCCGCAACCGGCTGCACCCAGGCCGGCGCTCCCAGGATCCCCGCGAGCGCCAGGCAGGCGGCGACGGTGACGATGCGGTTGCGCCAGCTCCCGAGCATCAGCATCGCCGCGACGGCGAGGACGCCGATGACGATCGGGGCAATCTCGTACGCGGGGAGGGTCATGGCGTAGTAGTAGGCGGGACCATCGACGTGGCGCGCTTCGGGGCGCCACCAGTAGTCCAGCGTGCCCCAGAGCCCGGTCCAGATGCCGCCCCGGTTCGTGAAGAAGCCGGTGAACATCGTGATGGTGATGCCGTAGAACAGCGCCCAGCAGACCACGAACACGTGCCACCGCCAGGCGATGCCAATGATCGCGGCGGCGGCGAACAGCACGCCCAGCGTGACCAGCATCACGGGCAGCTCGCCGCCGGGCGTCACGACAGGCGTGCCGCCGAGCGTGAATACGGGCGTCTGGCCGTCGAAGCCGCGGTCGCCGACGAGCGACAGTTTTTCGACCAGCGGCCCGAAGAACGGCAGCGTCAGCAGCACGAGCACCATCAGCGGGCTCGCTGCATCCGGGCGGCGGCTCACGTGCATGCGGCGGCGGATGCCGCCGATGGCGGGCCAGAAAGCCGCAATGGCGCCCGCGCCTGCGTAGAGCAGCGCGCGGGCGGAGATGCCGACCTCCGGTTCGGCCGCCTGCTCCGGCGCGGCGGCGCGCCGGAGCGCCAGTCTGCGGTCGTACGCCTCGCGGCGATTCGCCGTCGTGAGGATATGCAGCGCGTCCGTCAGTGCCGCGCGGTCAATGTTCTTGCCGTGGTCGATGCGCAGCTTGAATCCGGAACGGACGTCGCGCGTCGTCGCATCTTCGCCGACGCCGAGCAGTTCGTAGTGCGTGAGAGGCTCATTCTCGGGGCGCCGCGGCTCGCGCGCCTGGGCGATGAGTTCGCCAGCGACGCGATAGTGCAGGTACGCGGCGAAGATCGCCACGACCACGAGCGCCATCTCCGACGTCACCAGCGCGAACGCGAGCGTCGCCGACATCAGGTAGAGGTAGACGCGCTCGGGCGCGGCGAGATAGCGCCAGATCAGCATCGCCGTCGCCAGCGAGAAGAACGCCAGGTAGACGTCGGTGCCGGCGAAGCGGCTGTAGTACAGCATCGTCGGCGAGATCGCGATGAGCAGCGCCGCGACGACCGCGCCGACGCGGCCGATGTGGCGGGTGAAGATCAGCGGCAGCGCGGCGAGCAGGACGCCGAACAGCGCCGGCATGGCGCGCGCCGCGGCATCGTTGGTGCCGAGGGCGTGGAACGCGAGAGCGGTGCTGAAGTAATGGAGGGGTCCGTGCAGCACGGGCAGCTGCTCGTAACCGCCGCCGCGCGCGAACTGCCTCGCGATGAGTGAGCTGACGGTTTCGTCACCCTGGAACGTGCGGAGGCCGAGATCCCGGAATCGGAGGACGGCGGCAAGCGCCACGATCGCGGCGAACGCGGCGAACGTCGCCGCCGGGCGAAGGCGTTCGACCAGCGACTTCTTCGGATAGTGGACGTTGCACGTGGCCATCGAGCACTCCCTGCATGATGCGGCTTCGATTCAGTATCGAACCACCACGCGGGAACAGGCGTAGGCGATCCCCCGATGTCGTGCGGCGCGTTCGCGCAAATGGCAAGGGGCGGAGGCTGGAGGCTAGAGGCTAGAGGCTCGATGCTGGAAGTCGGAAGTCGGAAGCTCGGCGCCGTACTACCGCTCCAGGCCGACCGCTGACGACTGACGACCTTCTACCCGACCTTCGCCTCGATCCGCGCGACGCAGTCGGCGATGGCGTTGACGTGGTCGGCGATCGGGCTGATGCGCTCGACGTCGATGCGCTTGAGCAGGGCGCTGATCATCTCTTCGTTCATGAGGTCCAGCTTCTCGTCGCTGATCACGTCGTCGAGCATCTGGAGGAGCCGCGCTTGCACGAGCTTGTTGTTGGCGTCGGCGATCGCCTGCTGGCGGTTCTGCGAGATGAGGATGAACGTCGAGAGGAAGATCGCCTCCAGGCTCACCGCCATCGTGAGGAAGTTGAACGGGAAGGAATCGTTGCCGAAGCCCTTCGTGCCAATCCAGATGGCGAACGCCGCCACGTGCACGTAGACGAACCGCATATCGCCGCAGAAGCCGGTGATGACGTCGGACACGCGTTCCTGCAGGCTGCGGGGCGCCGTGGGGCTCGTGGGCGCCGTCGTTGCTGTCGCCATTGGTGCTCCTCCATCGCTGTCTCCGCCCGGCCGAGGGACCGCGGCGGCTGCGATCACTCTACCGCCACACCCTCGCCCGCGCGCGATGAGAAGACGCCAACCGAGGGGCGGGGCAGCCTCGCCGGCGCCACGGTTGACGCTGCGGCCGCCGCCGGAGTATCGTTAGTCGCACACACGTTCTACTCGCCGCGAGCGAGTCTTCCACCAGCGGCATGGAGGCCCTTTTGCCCGCGCGACACCGTCTCGGCAACCTCCATCTGCACCTGCTCTCCGACGGCCAGTACTACCAGGACGCCGGCGCGGTGTTCGGCGTCGTCCCGCGGGTGATGTGGGAGCGGCTGAACATCCCGCTGAACGACCGGCACCAGATGGCGCTCGGCCTGAACTCGCTGCTGCTGCGTTCTCAGGGGAAGACGATCCTGGTCGAGACGGGGGTCGGCGACAAGGAGCGGCCACGCGCGCAGTCGACGCCGCTGTCTGAGGGGAACCTGCTGGACGACCTGCGCGCCATCGGCGTCGCGCCAGAGGACGTGGACGTCGTCATCAACACTCACCTGCACGCCGACCACTGCGGCTGGAACACCCGCATGGGCGACGGCGGCGACTTCGTGCCGACGTTCCCGCGCGCGCGTTACCTGATCCAGCGCGGCGAATGGGAGGCGGCGACCCACCCGAACGAGCGCACGCGCGCTACCTACCTGGCGGAGAACATGCGGCCGCTCGAAGCGGCGGGTCAGCTCGAGCTGATCGACGGCGAGATGCGCGTCACGGACGAGGTGACGATCATCGAGACGCACGGCCACACGCAGGACCACGCGAGCGTGATGCTGGCGTCGGCCGGCGAGAAGGCGATCTATCTCGGAGACATGATCCAGCACCCGGTGCAGCTCGAGCGGGCGCCTTGGGTGTCGTCATTCGACCTCTACCCGCTCGAGGCGATGGAGACGAAGAAGGCGGTGGTTGCGCGCGCCATCGCAGAGCACCAGCTCGTCGTCGCGGTGCACTGCCCCTTCCCCGGCCTCGGCCGCATGAGCGAGTCCGCCGATGGCAAGCGGAAGTGGACGCCCGTCGAGCCGAACGAGGCCGCAGACTGATGCAGCTCTACGAATGGCAACGCGAGGCGATCGATGAGCTGATGACCGGCAGCGGCCGCGTCCTCGTCGTCGCGCCGACGGGCGGCGGCAAGAGCATGTGCTTCCAGCAGCCAGCCGTCGAGCTCGACGGCGTGGCGATCGTGATCACGCCGCTGGTCGCGCTGATGGCGGACCAGGTGCAGTCGCTGACGGCGCGCAGCATCCCGGCCACCTACCTGGCATCGAACCTCGACGGCGAGACGGTGCGCCGCCGCATCGAGATGGCGCTGGCCGGGCAGGTGAAGCTGCTGTACATCGCACCGGAGCGGCTGGCGTCGGACTGGTTCGTCGACGACGTGCTGGCGCGGCTGCCGATCTCGCTACTCGCCATCGACGAGGCGCACTGCATCAGCCACTGGGGCCACGACTTCCGCCCCGACTATCTGCATCTGGGCGACCTCGTGCAGCGGCTCAACCCGAAGCGGCTGATCGCCTGCACGGCCACCGCCACGCCCGCCGTGCGGCGCGAGATCGTCGAGCGGCTGCACATGCCGGAGGCACACCAGGTGCTGCGGGGCTTCGCCCGGCACAACCTGCGGTTGGCGGTCGAAGAGGCGAGCGGGCCGAGGGCGAAGGAGAAGCGCATCGCGGCGGAGGTGAAGCTCCGGCTGGGCAAGCCGAACGCCGGCGGCGGCACTGCCATCGTCTATACGGGCTCTCGCAAGAACGCCGAGAGCGTAGCTGAGTCGTTGCGGGCGCTGGGCTGGCGCGCGGACCACTACCACGCCGGCATGTCGGGCGACGAGCGCACGGCGGTGCAGGAGAAGTTCCAGGCCGCGAAGCTCGACGTGATCGCCGCGACCAACGCGTTCGGCATGGGGATCGATCGCCCGGACATCCGCCTGGTCGTGCACCACACGATCACGGAGTCGGTCGAGGCGTACTACCAGGAGGTCGGGCGCGCCGGACGTGACGGCGAGCCGGCGAACGGCCTGCTGCTCGTCTCCGACCCCGACGTGGCGCTGCGCTTCCGGCTGATGGCGCAGGACGGCGAAGTCTCGCAGGAGCAGGCGCTGCACCGGCGCGAGCTGCTGCGCGCGATGATCAGCTACGCCGAGACATCGGCGTGCCGCCACGACCACATCCTGGAGTACTTCGAGGACGCGGCGGAGGAGCTGGGCGGCTGCAGCCAGTGCGACAACTGCGTCGCGGCCGCGGAGGGCAGGCTGAGCGCCGAGCCCGACGAAGCGGCGTCGTCTGATGTCGTGCGCGATGCGCTGTCGGCGATCCACGGCCTGCCGTTCGCGGTCGGCGCGGGCGTCATCTCCAGCTACCTCATCGGCCACGGGTCGAGCCAGATCCGCCAGTACGACTGGCAGTCGCGCGACAAGTTCGGCGTGCTGCGCAACCGCAGCGAGGAGTGGGCACGGCGGCTGCTGCGCCGCTTCGTCGCGGCCGGGCTGCTGGCGATTGACCTGGAGCGCGCGACGCTGCGCATCACGAAGCGCGCCGCGGACGTGATCGCCGGCGTGAAGCCCAACGCGGTGCGGCTGCCGCCGGAGCAGCACGCGTCATTCCGGCGCGGCGCCGTGGCCTCGATCGACGCCGCGAGCATGGACGGCGACGAACTGTCGCTGTTCGAGCTGCTGAAGGAGTGGCGCCGGCGCCGCGCCGACGCCGACAGCGTGCCGGCCTACGTCATCTGCCACGACGCGGAGCTGCGGGCGATCGCATCGGCACGGCCGGCTTCGGCGGACGAGCTGATGGCGGTGAACGGCATGGGCCCGGCGAAGGTGCAGCGCTACGGTGCCCAGATCCTGGCCGAAGTGCGCGGCTACGCCCAGGAGCACCCGCGCGCCGAGCGCATCGCGCCGCCGCCGCACCTTCGCATCGACGCACAGTCGCTGGAGCCGGTGCTGATGGAGGACGGCAAACTGCGGAACCTCCCCGAGTACCAGCGCGAAGTTCGCCGCACTCACGCCCGCGCCTTCGAGCGCTGGACGGACGAGGAAGACGGGCGCGTCACCGCACTCGCGGGCGAAGGCAAGGGCGTGGACGAGATCGCCGCGACGCTACAGCGGCAGCCGAACTCGATCCAGATGCGCATGGAGAAGCTGGGGCTGCTCGAACCCTCGGCTCCCGCGAGCTCCGGCTAGCGCGGCGCCGGTGCGGCGGCGGCACGGGCACCTCACCCCGGCCTTCGGCCACCCCTCTCCACGCCGTGGAGAGGGGCTCGATCGCGGGCTCTGGCTTGCGATCGCGGCGGATGCCGTGAGCGCGACGGCCGAGGGCGGCCGTCCTACGCGCTGCGCGACGTGTCGCCCTCACCAACGATGTCCCGCGAGTTGCCGAAGCGTTCCCAGCGCCGCATTACCGCGGCTTGCGGGCCGGCGGGACTGTCATCTGCACGGGCACTTCGATCGCACGGCCGTCCCAGCGGATGACGATGCGGCCCGTCGGGCGCACGGGCTTGTTCGCGGCAAACGAGGCGCTGGCACGCTCGGCGATCGGCTCCCAGTGGACGCGGAACTCGACGCGCATCGGCACGTTCGTCGCCAGCCGCAGCGGCGTGTCGAGCTTGCGGCCGCTGCCGTCGACGCGATGCAGCCACGGCGTCGGCTCGATCTCCACTTCGGTGGCGGCGCTGCTGATCAGCACGAGCGAGGCGCGCGCGGCCTGTTGCATCTCGATCGTGCCGAGATCGAGCGCGGTGGGGCTGGCGCTGACCAGCGCCGGGTAGAGGATGAGTCCCTTGACGCGCACTTCCACCTCGGCGCCCGCTGCCCAGCGCACCGTGATCGGCGCGTTGAGCGTGTAACCGCGGACCGTCGGCCCGGGCGCAAATTCGCTCGCGCTCCAGTCGATCGACAGCTCCACAAAGAAGCGGCCGGGCATGACCTTCGACGCCGTGACGTCGGCGCGGATGGGGCTCGCCGCGATCACGTCGATCGCGTACGGGGCGAACGTGCTCCACGTCAGCTGCATCGTCCGCGTCGTCTCCGCGCGCCACGGGAGCTTGCCGAAGTCGAGCTTCGGCGGCAGGCCCTCCGGCTGGCCCGGCCTCGGCTGCTCGCGCTCGGCCTCGGCAGGCGCAGGCGCGCCGACGCCGGGGCGGCTGCCGGCGTACGGCGAGACGGTCGCCGCGACCTTCGTCGTGAAGCCGCGGCTGCCGGGCCACTTGATCGAGACCATGGCGCTGACGACGCGCCGCTTGCCAGGGGTGACCCCCGCCGCATCCCAATCCACCGAGATGTCGAGGTCGCAGCGCGACGGCGTCTCGGCGGATCTGCGAAGCTGCGCCCGTACCGGCCCGGCGCAGCTGATCGCGATGCGATGCGGCACCGCATCGGGCCACGTCAGGGCCATCGTGTAGGTCTTCGGGTCCTGCCAGTACAGCTCTCCGAGGTTGATCCAGCTCTCGAGGCCGCGCGGCCCGCGCTGCACGCCCGGAGCCTGCGCCGGGGGCGTCCACTTCGCCTTCGCGGGGGCGGGCTTGACGCTGGCGAAGTTCGCGATCGCCCATTCGACGCGCTCGGCGAGGCGCGGCAGTGATTTCACCTCGGACGCCAGCTGCTTGCCGGCGCGCTGCACCAGCGTGGCGTCGGCGGCGCTGGTGACGCCCAGCACGACCCACGGCTCGCCGTTGTAGTTCGCGGCGACGTACTCGTTCGCGGCGCTGCCGCTGCCCTTGAGTTCGTCGTAGGCGATGTTGATCTGCTTCGCCGTGTCGGCGTTGCCGCCCCGGTCGGGGTGATGGAGGGTGATCTGCACCAGGTGGGCGGCCTTGATCACGCACTCCGGCGCGCCGGGTATCAGCCCGAGCCGCCTCCAGTGCGCCGCATGCCGTTGCTCCGTAGACCTGCTCGCCAAGCCTCTCCCCCGTCGCTGATGGGCTGCGCGCGCCGTCGCGCACAGCAGCACGCGCGGCCTGCACGCGCCCTGCGACTCGAACGAGCCAGGATCGCGCTCAGGCCGGTCAGCCGGGGCTCCACCCCGGCTCTGCAAATCGCCCCAATCGTAGCAGCAACAGCGAACGAACGCCCGGTAGATGTTAGATGTTGGATGTTGGATGGGTGCGATTACGGCGGGAAGGGGGCCTTGAGCAGGGTGCCGCCGTTGAGGACGTAGATGATGCCCTTGCCTTCATCGACGGCGACGGCGCGCAGGTCGGTGAAGGCGGGGCTGACGATCTGGCGCAGGAAGACGCCATCGGCCGAGGCGACGATGATGCGCTTGTTGCCCCGGTCGGCGACGACGATCCGGTTCGAGCCGGGCAGCACGGAGATCGATGCGGGCGAGAGCATCGGCACGTCGATGCCCGCCAGCGTGAACGGCGCCTCGGCCTTGCCGACGAAGCGGCGGACGCCCTGGCGGGCGTCGAGCACGTAGACGTCCTGCCCGACCGCCAGCTCCGTCGCGTTCTGCAGACTGGCCCCGTCCAGCAGGGCGGTGCGTTCGCTGTCGTACCCGCCCTGGCCGGGCAGGTAGCGCCACACCTGGCTCTCCTTCACGTCGAGCACGTAGAGGTTGCCGCCGGAGCCGGTGATCGCGTCGACGGTGCCGATGCCGTCGGCGCCGCGCACCGTCAGCGGCAGCGTGCCGCGGTCGGCGAAGTAGCCGAACGCCTGGCGCCTGTCATCGAAGACCGTCAGGCTCTGCGTCTGCTCCGACCAGGCGATCTGCACGGGCTTCGACGCGACAATGAAGCCGGCGGGCTCGCCGTCCTGCAAGACCGTCTCTGGGGCGGAGGCGCCATCGAGCGGCACGCGGAGCACGCGCTTGCCCTTGGCATCGAGCACGTAGGCGTTGTTGCCGCCGATGACGGTCCTGCTGACGGAGAGCGATCCGGTCACGAGCTGCTGCAGATCGGTGATCGGCGTGAACTGCTTGATCTCGAACACGGCATCGAGCACGGCCATGGCGGACGCGACGTCGGTCTGGAGCGCGGTGACGTCCGGGCTGTCTTTGTGGATCCTCGCGGCGTCGTCCAGCTTCGCGCGCGCCTCGGCCAGCAGCTGGCGTTTCGCGCCCGCGTCACCGGTCGCCTGCGCCCGCGCGTTGGCCTCCCGTGCGCCGGCGACCAGCGTGGTGAACTTGCCCTCGCGGTTCTCCTTCACGGAGCCCGGGATGTACATGTAGGCGAGCAGGCCGACGACCGCGAGCGCGATCACGGCGACGACCGCCAGCCTGGGGATCTGCAGTTGCGGGAGCGACGCCATGCCGGTTGTGCGGCGGTAGTGCGGCTTGGCGCTGTCGCCGCGCAGGCGAACGCCGGTTGACGGCGGAGGCGCCGTGGACTCGTGGATCTCGCGCACCTGGTCCTGGATCGGCCGCGGCGGGAGGATCACACCGTCGGCCGCGCCCGCGGCGAGCGAGGCTTCCGCCGAGTCGGGATCCGCAGGCGTGCCCGCACCGACGAGCACGCCTTGAGCCGCCGGAGGTGCATCGTCGAGCGGCACGGGCACGATGGCCAGCGCGTCCCCATCGTGCGTCAGGAAGTCGGGCGGCGACTCCTGTTCGGCCTCGAAGCAGGCGAGCAGCACGAGGCTGAACGCGGGCTGGTCGCGGCAGAGCAGGTAGAGCTCCGGCAGCGCGTCGTCGGAGCCGCGCGCAAGAATGCGCTCCACCTGGCGCTCCGGCACGATCGTGTCGATCGCGCTTGATGCGACGACCACGAGGTCGCCCGGGTTGAGCTGGATGCGCGTCAGCTGCGGCTCGAACTCCTCCGACACGCCGAGCGCGTGCTCGAAGTCGGGCTGCTGCGCCTGCAGGCGGCGCAGCTCGCCACCGGCAGTGCGCACGTAGGCAACGCTCGGGCCGACCTGCGCGAGATAGGCATCGCTGCCGCGCAGGGCGAGGCAACTGGCGCCGGCGCCGACCTGGTGCTCCTTCAGACTGTTGCGGTTCCATTCGCGCAGATGCTCGTGCGCGGCGCGCAGGGAGCGCATGAGCGCGCCCGTCAGCGAAAGCGGGTCCTTGTGATACAGCTGCGAGACGACGTCCACGAGCTGCGACGTGAAGTCTTCGCTGCCGGGCGAGGCCGGCTCGATCAGGACGTAGAGTTCGTCGGCGTCGTCGTCGGGACGCTGGCGGATGAGCGAGCCGAGCCACGGCCCCTCTTCCTCCACCCGGCCTCCGGCCACGCAGAACCGCCCCACCCAAGTGCGAACGGTCATGTCCCTCCCTGGACTGCGCGCACCTCGCATCGAGGTGCGGTACACCCTGTCGCCGCGCACGGGCAGCGCACGTCACAACGGTACTCCAGACAACAGCAGGCGCGCATACCGAATCGGTACGGGCAACATGCGCTGTCGTTGGGAGATGAAGTACAGGCTGTGGTGCAGCCGTGCCGTGGTTTCGGCCAGTATACGCGGCGGCCGGGTGGCATGCACCCCCCGGCACGGCGATCGCGCGGAATATTCCATGATCGAAGCCGCCGGACGCACCGGAGCGAACACTCGTGCGCGAAGCCGCCGGTATGATCGCGGCGGGCCGTTGACAAGACGTTATGTCGGACGCGCAATTCACTGCGCGACGGGGTGACAAGCACAGCACTCGCCCGCCATTGCTCCAGGGACGATTCTTCGCTGAAATGGGCGCCATGAACCCGATTCGCACGTGGCTGATCGCTCTCCGCCCGGTCTCGTTCACGGCGTCGGTCATCCCGGTGCTGGTCGGCACCGCGATCGCGGCGCAGGACGAATTCCACCCGCTGCTGTTCGCCCTGGCGATGCTGGGCTCGGTCGCTATCCACGCCGGCACAAACCTCGTGAACGACTACTTCGATCATGTCAAGGGCACGGACAACGCCGAGTCGCTGGGGCAGAGCGGCGTCATCCAGCGCCAGATACTCTCGGCGCGGGCGGTGCTGGCCGGGGGGATCGTTGCGTTCGCGTTCGGCGCCGTCATCGGCCTGGCGATCACCGCGATGACGGGCTGGCCGGTGCTGGCGCTCGGGCTGGCAAGCGTGGCGGCGGGCTACTTCTACACCGCGTCGCCGTTCTCCCTGGCCTACCGCGGTCTGGGCGAGGTGGTGGTGTTCACGTTCATGGGGCCGGTGATCGTCGTCGGCGCCTACTACGTGCAGACGCAGTCGTGGGCGTGGGAGCCCTTCGTGGCGTCGCTGGCGATCGGGCTGCTCGTGGCGGCGATCCTCCAGGCCAACAACGTGCGCGACATCGAGAACGACCGCAGGAACGGCAAGTGGACGCTGGCCGCGCTGGCGGGGCGGCCCGTTGCAGACTATGAGTACGTGGCGCTGATGCTGGGCGGCTACGCCGTCGTCGTGGCGATGACGGTGCTCGGCGCGGCGCCGTGGCCTGTGCTGGTGACGCTGCTAACGCTGCCGCTGGCGCTGCGCATCGTGAGGATGGAGTCGCAGCAGCAGTCGGCGCGCGGGCTGAACATCGTGCTGGCGCAGACGGCAGGGCTGCACATGCTCTTCGGCGCGCTGCTGGCGTTCGGGTTTGCGCTGGCGGTGTGGACAGGCGTGGCCTAGGAGCGGACCACCGCGACGGACTCGCGTGGCCTTACGCGGAAGATGCACGAGGGATCGCCCCGCAGCAGGCTGGCGGTGAGCCGCGCGTCGGAGCCGACCAGGCGGCGGATGAACTCCACGTCCAGCGCGCAGACTGCGCTGTTGCGCGCTGCCACGTTGGGGAACGGGCAGGTGTGCTGCTTGATCACGAAGTCTTCGCCCTCACCGGAGCAATCGGAGAGGCAGCCGCGCTCCTGGAGCACCTTCACCGTCTCGACGACACGCTCCGCCGTCGGCCTGCCCTCCAGGCGAGGCATGTAGGGGTCGGCGAAGCGGGCCGCGACGCTCTTCATCAGCTGCTGCACCGTATCGGCGCCCAGCTGGCGGCGCGATTCTTCGATCAGCGCGTTCGCAAGTGCGTCGTATTTCTTCGGGAAGAGCGCATCGCCGTTGCTCGTCAGGCGGTAGACCAGAGCCGGGCGGCCGACATGCCCCCGCTCCTCGCGCGCGTCGACGAGGCCATCGCGTTCGAGCACGGTCAGGTGCTGGCGAATGCCGGTCGATGTCAGCTTGAGGTGTTCGCCGAGTTCCTTTACGGTCGCCTGGCTGTGGCGCCGAAGATAATCGAGGATGTCCTGGCGGGTAATCTGCACGTTCGTATCCTTTATGCTGCTTCAACTATAGCATGGGGATCGCGCCGGAACACTCACAGGAAACAAATCTCCGGACAGAGAGTCTCGTCAATATTGTCGTGACGTGAATCCGGACGCGCGTCGCGAGTCGTGACGCTGGCGCGAGACGTCAGAGGCGCGCTGATCCGGAGCGGCATCAGTCACCTGTGATAGGTTTACGGTGCGATCCGGGCGGCGCGGACGAGCATGCGGAGGAACAGGGCATGTGCAGGAGCATCAAGACGTTACGGCGGGCTGACGAGCCGGCGACGGAGGACGAGATCCGCGCGGCTGCGCTGCAGTTCGTGCGCAAGGTGAGCGGCTACCGGCAGCCATCGCAGAAGAACGCACCGGCGTTCGACGCCGCAGTGGACGAGATCAGCGACGCATCGCGGCGGCTGCTGGAGGGGATGGAGGCTGCGGCCAGGCGGGGCTCCGGCGCGCGGTAGGAGAAGGGTGCGCGGCCCTCACCCGGCCTTCGGCCACCCGTCTCCCACAAGGGGAGAGCAGGATCGAGTGGATGCGACGGCCGGGGGCGGCCGGCCTGCGCGCTCCGCCTCCAACGCGCTACCTACTACCGACTACCTGCTCCGTACTCACGACCTGGCGCTGGTACTGATCGGCGAACTTGAATTCGGCAGCCTGCGTGAGCTTCACGTAGCTCCCGAAGCGCTCGTCGGTCCCGTCGGCGAGGTCGAGCGGGTCGAAGTGGTCGTCGGGCTCGGGGCCGAATTCGCGCACGATCTCGTACATCGTGTTGCGCTCGGCGGGGAGGCGGCCCATCTCCCGGATCAGCGCGCGCATCTCGCGAGGCGCCATGCGCTGGCCGTAGATCGCGCCGGCCGACGTGGAGATGCTCTCGTTGATCAGCGTACCCATGAAGTCGTTGCAGCCGGCGTCGAGCGCCATCTGCGCCAGCTTCGGCCCCTCCTTCACCCACGACGCCTGCAGGTTTGGGATCCAGTTGTTGAGCATGATGCGCGACACGGCGTACATCTTCATCACCTCGGCGCCGGTGGCGCCGGGGCGGATGCCCGGCACCAGGCCCTTGGCGAACATCGGCGCTTCGGAGGCGATGAAGCTTAGCGGCACGAACTCCGTGAAGCCGCCGGTCTCGCGCTGGATGTCGCGCAGCAGGCCGATGTGCGCCGCCTTCTGCCGCGACGTCTCGATATGCTCGTACATGATCGTCGACGTCGTCCGCAGCCCGACGCGATGCGCCGTGGTGATGACGTCCACCCACTGGTCCTTCGTGATGCGCCCCTGCGAGATCACGTCGCGCACCTCCTGGTCGAGGATCTCCGCCGACGTGCCGGGCAGGCTGCCGACGCCGGCGTCCCGCAGTGCGACCAGGTACTCCTCGATCGAGCACCGCGCGCGCACGGCGCCGTAGAGCACCTCCTCCGGCGAGAAGCCGTGGATGTGCATATCGGACAGTTCGCGCTTGATCGCCTTCGTCAGCTCGACGTAGTAGTACCCGTCCATCTTCGGCGGCAGACCCGCCTGCACGCAGATCTCGCGCGCCCCCAGATCCCATGCCTCGCGGGCGCGGCGCACGACCTCCTCCATCGGCAGGAAGTAGCCCTCCTCCTCGCGATGGTCGCGGCTGAAGGCGCAGAAGCCGCAGTGCTTGATGCAGACGTTGGTGAAGTTGATGTTCCGGTTGATCACGTAGGTGACGACGTCGCCCACGGTGCGCCGCCGCAGCTCGTCGGCGGTGTGCATGACCGCCGTCAGCGCCGGCCCCCGCACGTCGAACAGCAGCGTCGCGTCATCGACGCTGATGTCTTCGCCCTCCAGCGCGCGGTCGAGGATGCGAGCGACATCGCGCTCCACCGGCAGCGCGATCCGGTTCCAGGCCTCTTTGCCGTTTGCTGTTTGCTGTTTGTTGTCGCCCGTCACCATCGCTCTTCCTCCCGCCTCACGAGGCCATCGTTATCAGCCAGCTGCTCGATCCGGGCGCGGATGGCGTCGGGGATGAACCCCGCGAAGCCGGCGTCCTCGCGCACGTATTCCGGGTAGACACCGAAGCGCTCGCGCAGCTCGAAGCCGGCGTCGGCGCAGGTCTCCTTCAGTTCCGCCAGGTTTGGCCACGGCCGCTCCGGGTTGATGTGGTCCTTCGTCACGGGCGAGATGCCGCCCCAGTCGTTGATGCCCGCCAGCAGGTACATGCCGTGGGCGTCCGGCGTCAGGTTCGGCGGCGCCTGGATGTTCATCTCGGACCCGAGGATCAGCCGCGCCGCGGCGATCGTCCGCAGCATCTCGAAGACGCTCGGCTCGTCGCGGTGCCGCATCGCGATGTCTTCTTTGACGCGGAAGTTCTGCACGATCACTTCCTGGACCTGGTGATGCTCCTCGTGCAGGTCCCGGATGGCGAACAGCGAATCGACCCGCTCTTCGCGCGTCTCGCCGATGCCGATGAGGATGCCGGTCGTCCAGGCCACCTTCTGCTCGCCGGCGTGACGCATCGTCTTCAGGCGCTCCTCCGGCACCTTGCCGGGGCAGTTCCAGTGCGCGCCGCCCTTCTCGTGCAGCCGCATCGATACCGTCTCGAGCATCATGCCCATCGACGCATTCACGGGGCGGAGCGCGGCGATCTCCTCCGGCTCCATGATGCCCTGGTTGGCGTGCGGCAGCAGGCCGGTCTCGCGCAGCACGAGCTCGCACATCTCGCGCAGGTACGACGACATCGTGGTGTGCCCGAAGCGCGCCAGGTCGTCGCGCACGCCGTCGTAGATCTCCTCCGGCCGCTCGCCGAGCGAGAAGAGCGCTTCCTTGCAGCCCTGCCGCTGGCCAGCGCGTGCGACGGCCAGCACCTCATCCGGGCTCATGGTGTGGGCGATGGGGTCGCGGGGGCCGCGCGCGAACGTGCAGTAGCCGCACTTCTGGCGGCAGAGGTTGGTCAGCGGGATGAACACCTTGCGCGAGTAGGTGATCGTCCGGCCGTGCCCGCGTTCGCGCAGCAGCGACGCGGCCGTCATGATCGCGGTCAGCTCCGAGGCATCGGCGGCGATCAGGCGGTAGCCATCGGCCGGCGTGAGCCGGTCGCCGGCGAGCGCGCGGCCGATCACATCGTCGAGGTCGCTGGCGCGCGCGTGCAGTTCGATCATTTCGTCCTCTGCGGGCGACAAAAAAGCCGCGCCGCGAAGCGACCTCCCGTGGAGATGCTCGACGGCCCGGCGACTGGCTCAAACCGCCAGCAGGTGTGACCCGCCAGGTCAGACACTAGACACCGCGATCATAAGTACTGCGCGGAGGCAGGTCAAGGCGGGCAAAGCAGGCGCCACGTAGATTTCGGTTGTCAGCCGTCGGAAAGCAGCCGTTCCACTTGCAGTTGATGCTCCGCCTCGTGCTCGGCGATCGAGGCGGCGATCTGCGCGACCGTCATCATGCCGCGCGCTTCGTGCTCGCCCGCGAGCGCCCACTGTTCCTGACTCAGGCTGCGCAGGACACCGACCAGCTCACGGCGCCGCAATGCGAATTCGGTGACCTGGTCTGCGATTGGGACGGCGGCAGCGGTGGTCAAGTCGGCCCATTCGCGTTCGTCGTACGCGGCCAGGGCGGCGCCGGGCCGGACCAGCACGTGCAGTATGCGCGGCGCCACGATCGCATCGCTTGCCCGCAGGTGGCGGATGATGTCGGTGATGGACCATTCACCACCAGCGCTGGGCGTTTCGGCCGGGCTGTCGCCGGCCGCAGCCGACGCATCGCCCAGCCAGCGGGGCGTCGCTTCGAGCGCGCTGATGATGTCTACTGCCGCGTCCCTCATCGCAGTGCGATGATATCCGACGTGCCGTGATCGCGGCGTTACAATCTCGACGGCGTGAGAATCGCCCGGCGCCGTGTATGCTGGCGCAATGCGATTCGCGAAGCTCATTCCGGAACTGATCTCTCGGACATCGAGCGGAGCCTGGCGTTCTACACGGGCGTCCTCGGGTTCGCGGTGTTGTACACGCGGCCGGAAGAGCGCTTCGCCTACCTCGATCGAGAGGGCGCGCAACTGATGATCGAGCAGCCAACGGGACGGGCCTTCCTCGCCTGCGAGCTGGCACATCCGTACGGCCGCGGCTTCAATCTCCAGATCGAAGTCTCGGATGTGACCGCGCTCCACCGGACGGTCACGGACGGCGGTGCGCCGATCTACCTGCCGCTGGAGGAGAAGTGGTATCGCGCTGGTCTGGCGCTGCGCGGCAACCGCCAGTTCATCGTGCAGGACCCCGATGGCTACCTGCTGCGCTTCTTCGAAGATCTGGGCGAGAAGCCTGCCGAAAGCGCGGCAGACGCACCTCGGGGGTAGCGGCGCCACGCCGACGCGCTCCCACCGCTCGTGCTACGATCGCGCTGCGCCTGCTTCCCTCCACGTGCGAGGCCGCCCTGCCTCCGCACCCGATGATGGTCCGGGCGCTGGTCGACGATCCGGCGATCGGAACGGCGTTCGAGCGCGAGCCGCTGCACTACTGGAACTCCGATCGGGTCTGACGGCGGCCACGGCGCATCGCGATCGGCCAGCGGACACGCCACACCCGCGCTGTGACGCGCGTAAACTGCACACATGGTGGAGCCGCCATTCCCGGACGACCTCGATTCACTCGCAGCTACGTTCGAGCGGCAGTTCCGGGATCTTGGCCCGGTACGCCCGCTCCGGGTCCTGGGGGCCGGTTTCCGAAGCCTGGCTCTCGAAACGCCGGGCGGGGTCGTGCTCCGGGTCGGCCGCTCGCCCGACGCCGCCAACGACTACGCGAAGGAGTGGCGCATCGGCAAGTTCCTGGTGAAACGCCTGGGCACCATCGTGCCAGAGCCGCGTTGGTACGCGGAGGCCAGCGCGGACCTCCCCTATGGCGCACTCGGCTATCGAAAGCTGTCGGGGGAAACGCCGGCGTGGGGCGTCGACCCGGGCGCCGCATTCGCGCGCGACCTCGGGGGATTTATGGCGCGGCTCCACAAGCTCCCCGTCCCGGAAGCACTGGCTGCGGGCGTGCCCGAGGTCGATTCGTATCGCCGCATGCTGAGCGCGAGGGAGGTCATCACGCCCGTGCTCGCCGGTCGGCTTAAGGCGGGTGCGTTTGCGCGCGTTGAGGCGTGGTGGAACGCCTTTGCCGGCGACAACCTCATGGTCACGCCTCGCCTCGTGGTGTGCCACCACGATCTGTGGCACGACAACCTCGTGCGCTCCGCGTCGGGGCGGCTGTCCGGTGTCCTCGACATCGCCCACGTCGAGGTCGGCGACCCGGCACACGACTTCCCAGCGCCGCGCTATTTTGGAGATGGGTTCATGGCCGAGTTGGTCGCCGCTTATCGCATCGCCGGTGGGCAGCTCGACGCCAGCGACGAATACAGAGCGCAGCGCTTCTACGAGGCGCGCGAGTTCGGCGGCCTCGCGTGGGCCATCGAGCACAGCGACTCACGCGAGATAGACGCCGCCGTCGACAAGATCATCCGAGGACCAATCGTCGCGGCTGGGTAGCCCCTCTTGTTTACCGCATCTGGCGCGCGGCGCCCCCCGCGGGAGGCAAGCATCCGGCTCGGCTTCGGAGATAACGGCCATCCGTAACAGGTTGGAAGTACCTCCGCGGCGCGCCGTGTTGAATACTGCATAGCGAAGATCGGGGCTTCCCGACGGGGCGGCGCCGCAGGCGGACCGCCGGGGCAGCAGGAATGGGAAGGTGGCTATGAAGCGATTCGGCAGCACATTCGCGATCGTCGTGTTGAGCATGATGCTCGGCGCGGCGATCGTCGGCGGCGTCAGCTGGGGGCGCGGCGACAATAGCAACAGCATCGCAAAGAGCGCGGCGACGACGGCCACAGACACCAGCCGCACTGTCAGCGACAGCACCAAGCTCAGCGCGCCGCTCGCGCCCGGCGACGACTTCTCGGCGCTGTACGAGCGCGTGCGGCCGTCGATCGTGCGCATCACGACGGGGCAGCAGACCAGCGACCCGTTCCAGAACCAGCGCGAAGGCCTCGGCTCGGGCATCGTGCTCGATAAGGACGGCCACATCCTGACCAACTACCACGTGGTGCGCGGCTTCGACACCGTCACGATCACGTTCTCCGACGGCACCGTCGCGCAGGCCGACGTCGTGGGCAAGGACCCCGGCAACGACATGGCAGTGGTGAA
>Ga0315281_10001138_pt1 | contig 38899 bp, 30 predicted proteins | sample YL17G07_0_MG_FD_204540 | JGI IMG/M metagenome (GOLD analysis project Ga0315281, IMG submission 204540) | Sediment microbial communities from Yellowstone Lake, YNP, Wyoming, USA - YL17G07_0 | ecosystem: Environmental > Aquatic > Freshwater > Lake > Sediment | place: USA: Wyoming | collected...
ACTTTTTCTATTCCGAATTTTTGGCCAGGAATCGAACCGGGCGGATACGAACTTTTTTGAAACCTGTTTTTCGGGATTCTTTGGCCACCGGCTCTTAAAAGATCAGCAAAGAGAATAAACGTATCCGGGGTCACTTCCTCTCCCGAGAAGTGATAACTACCTTCTTCAATCCCCAATACCAAATCCGTAGCAACATCCGCATCGAGAAAAAGATTGTTATCCTTAATTAGGGACGCTATTATCTCAGAAATTGACGACGATGGATGAGCCAGTGAAATTAAACCCTTTTCCTGCGAAAGGTTGAGAGCTCTTGTCCCAATATGAACAAGTTGCACACCCGCCAATTTACCGGAAGACAACATCGGAAAATGAGATTCATTTCCCCCCCCGACCAAAATTACCAAATCCGCTGCAACACCGCTATAACTTAAGACCACCTGTTCCTTTTTGGGAGACGAAAGGCCGGCTTTTGGAATAACCTTCAAATTAAACTCTCTGTTCTCTACATCTGCACTCACCCTCTCAATATCTTCCGCCGGGTAATTATCAAACTTGATTACCAAATTTTTATTCCCTGGCTCTGAAGATACTTTATTCACACCCACCAATCTATTTAACTCGACAGTCATTGGAGTCGGACAGGATACCGATACTTCTTTGTTATTCCTCAAACTTAAATATAGGGCCAGCCCGGCCGCCACTTGATCAAAATAAGGTTTCGCCGGTAAAAGAATAAGGATCGAGGAGGCTGAATCAATTGTTGAAGAAAAAGAGTTTTCCATTTATTTACCGACGGATACTAACACATCTCCTATCTGAAAATCAAGTTGCGGCTCAAAAAGTACACCAAACTCCTCTCCCGCCTTGGCCTGAGTAATTTCCTGCTTTTGTTTCCTCAGAGAACTTGCAACCGATCTCCCGAGTTCCTTTTCTTCCCTGAATAAAATTAGTTTATCATTTCTTAAAAATATTCCCTGTAAAACTTTACAACCTGCAATCCTTTTATTATTAAAGGGAAACTGTGCAATAATATCAGCCTTACCCGCAATTTCTTCTTTCCCTATTGTCAAAATTTCTTTAAGTCTGTCTATAAGTTCATAAATAACTTCAAATTTTTCAATTGTCACTTTATCCATTTCTGCGAGCTTAAGAACTGAGTTAGAAACCAAAGACTCAAAAGCAACAATCCTTGCACCAGCAGCTTTTGCCAACAAAACATCACTCTCGAGCACATCCCCAATAGAAGCATTAACCACAACAATTTTGGGGGGCATAGATGCCAAAAGCGTCTCAACTGCTCCCGTATTTTTTGCTTTGAGTAATATTGCCACCTCATCGTCTCCAACTTTTTTATACTGGTCTTTTGATTTAATTTGCGCACCTTCACCCGTCCTTCTATTTTTTTCAGACGTTATGACCGAACCAACAAGTGGTAGTTGAGAAAAGCCCAAAATTGCCACAGGATCACCGGGAAATAATTTTTCTCTCGGTTTCCCTAAATAATCAGTGAGTCCCCTCACCTTTACTTCCAATTCATCCGAATAAACTATTGAACCTACTATTAACATTCCTTTTCTAATAACAGCGGTAACTAAAGGCCCACTCTTACCCTTCATCGTTTCAATAACCACTGCTTCAAGTGGTGCTGCGTTATCCCCATAAACTTCTGACACTTCGGCCAGTAAACTTATCGTTTCTAATAATTTTTCTACTCCCCTTCCCTCCTTTGCAGAAACCAATACATATGGCACATCCCCACCCCTGCCCTCAAATAAAACGCCTTTTTTTGTTAGCTCTCCTAATACCCCCTCGGTATTTGCAGCCGGCAAATCTATTTTCGAAACAACCACTATATAAGGCAATTTTGTCTCTGTAATTAAATTGAGTGCCTCCAATGTTTGTGGTTTTACACCATCGCTTGCATCAACCACCAACAGGGCAATGTCGCAGACAGATACTCCACGGGAGCGCATACTCGTAAAGGCAGCGTGTCCGGGAGTATCAATAAAAGTTATTGTTTTTCCTTCTTTTGTAACTATTTGTGAAGCACCAATTCCTTGTGTAATTCCACCGGCTTCTTTTGCAGCAACATTGGTTTTACGAATCGCATCAAGGAGTGTGGTTTTTCCATGGTCAACATGACCCAACACCGTAACAATCGGTGATCTAAACTTCATATTTGTTTTTTGGAATTGGTTTTTTTTCATACGTTAAGACTATAAATAAGAACGGATTCAAGAGGATGAAGCCTTTTGACCTATTTACGAAGTTCGAAATTAAAATTAGAAAATATAATTCTATCTAACATGTTATTTCTTATCTTCGTCGGGCTTTTCGGCTTTTTCCTTTAGTTCACCTTTCTTTTTCATGCCTTCTTTTTTTTCCTTTGTCTTTTCTTCGGGCATTCCCTCAACTTCAATCCTATATCCTGTCAATTTCGCCGAAAGCCTTACGTTCTGACCGTCCCTGCCAATCGCCAATGAAAGCTGGTCTTCGGGAGCTCTGACTTTAACTGTTTTCGTCTCCTTATTAACCTCAATCCTCAACCCTTCGGCGGGGGACAAGGAAGCAATAATTAGTTCCGACAAGTCCTCGCTATAAGGAATAATATCAACCCTTTCACCACCCAACTCGTTAGTTACTGCTTGAACCCTTACACCTTTTTGTCCAACACAAGACCCCACCGGGTCTACCCCCGATTGGCTGGAAAAAACTGCTATCTTCGTTCTCACTCCGGCTTCCCTTGCGATCATTTTTATTTCGACACTCCCGGAACCAATTTCGGGTACTTCCCTGGCAAAAAGTTTTTTCACAAAAAGCGGGTCTGCCCGAGAAAGAATCAATTCGCGCCCACGCAATCCTTCCTTAATTTCCTTCAGTAAAAATGAAAGTCTTTGATTGGGATTTAATCTCTCGCTGGGGATTCTTTCTTCTCCAGGCATTACTGCCTCAGTTCGACCAATATCCACATTAACGTCCGGGCCATCAAACCTTAAAATCATTCCGGAAATAATCGTTCCTACTCTTTCGGAAAATTCATCCATGATCGCCCCCTTTTCAGCTTCTCTGATTTTTTGATGAATTACTTGTTTTGCAGTTTGGGCTGCGATACGCCCAAACCCCGGAGGGGTCACATCTTTTCTTTTTTTAGGTTTATCGGCAGGCCAAGCAAAAACATTTGCCTCGCCGTTTTTCGGGTTTATCTCAACATCAAATTCCGTTTCTTCCGTATTTTCCCCACGCTCTTTGGCATCTCTTCTGTAGGCAGCAATTATTGCTTGTTTTATTGTTTCCAATATCACATCAGGGTTTAGCCCCCTCTCGGTAGCTATTGCCTTTAATGCCTGTGCAAATTCTGTCCTTGGTGTTTGCATATATTTTTAAAAAAAATGGTGGGCATTTCTCCCACCACCACAGCCTACCTACCTAACCTGAAAGTTTACTGCAGAAGACTGTTGAAGTCAAACCAAAAGCATAGGCCTAAAGATCGTATTCTTGTAATTCCTCAGCAAATTTTTTTTGATCCTTTGTCAATTTTTCAGGAACCAAAATACTTAAACGTACATATTGGTCCCCCCTTCCCCGCCCGTGAAGATGAACTACTCCTCGCCCCCTTAAACGAACCACTGTTCCTGGTTGAGTTCCAGATCTGATTCGGATTTTTACTTCCCCGTCAACAGTTGGAATCTCAATCTCCCCCCCTAAAATAGCCAGTGAATAAGGTATTTTGACAGTTACGTAAATATCATCATCTTCCCTTTCAAAGAGACTATGCGGCTTGATATTTACTGAGAGCATAAAATCACCAAAGTTTATTCTCACCCCTTCATATACTCCCGCTGGAATTTTAATCTTTCTTTTCTTCCCTCCAATGCTAACTTCTTTAGAAACTCCCCCAACAGCCTCCATAAAATCTATAGTAATTGAATAGCGGGGAGTAGACCTTGCCCGTCCAAAGGGGGTTCCTCCGCCAAAAAATTGCTCGAAAATTTCAAAAGGGTCACCGAAGTCAAAGCCAGCAAAAGGATTTCCCTCACCACCCCTACGGGTGGTATATGTATAAGTAAAAGGACCATATTGGCCTCCTTGGCTGAAGGGAGTATCGGCTCCACCAAATCCGCCGGGAACTCCTCCAGGAGAAAAAGCGGAATGACCATACTGATCGTAGGCACTTTTTTTCTGGAAATCGGATAAAACCTGATAAGCTTCATTTATTTCTTTGAAGCGTCTTTCGGCGTTTTCTTTGTCGTCTTTATGCCTATCCGGATGCCACTCTAGGGCCTGCTTTCTATATGCCTTTTTTATTTCATCAGCTGAAGCACTTTTTGAAACTCCCAAAATGTCGTAGTAATCGGATTTTGAAGCTGCCACACTTATTATTCTACTACCTCCCCCTCCTCAACTTTTTCTTCCTTCTTTTCGCCTTTTCTATTCTCTTTTTTTTCTTCACCATTCGTTTCTTCTTTCGGCTCTTCTTTTTTGGATTGCTCCTGTTGTCCACCCTGCGGTGAGCCTGCCGAACCATACATTGCCTGTCCAACCGAAGACAAAGTATCAGATAGCTCTTTTGTTTTTATCTCCAGGTCTTCTTTACTTCCCGATTCAAGAATATCTTTTAAAGCTTTTACTTTCTCTTCAACTTTTTCTTTTACGTCCTTTGGAGCCTTATCACCAGCATCTTTTAATGCCTTCTCTGCGGTTACAATCATCGCATCAGCACTATTTTTGGCTTTTATTTGCTGCGCTTTCTTTTCATCCTCTTCCTTATGTTTTTCTGCTTCCTCCTGCATTCTTTTTACCTCATCATCAGAAAGCCCCACTGCCCCTGTTATGGTTATGTTTTGAGTTTTCCCGGTAGCTTTATCTTTTGCCGTAACTTTCAATATTCCTGAGGCGTCAATATCAAAAGTAACTTCAATCTGTGGTACACCGCGTGGTGACGGAGGGACTCCATCTAAAATAAACTTACCAAGGGATTTATTGTCTGCTGCCATTGGCCTTTCTCCTTGTGTTACATGAACTTCAACCTGAGTTTGGTTATCGGCTGCAGTTGAAAACACTTCCGTTTTCGATGTTGGAACGGTGGTATTTCTGGGAATCATCGGGGTCGCAACAGATCCCAAAGTTTCAATTGCCAAAGTTAAAGGTGTTACATCTAAAAGAAGAATGTCTTTAACTTCCCCGCCCAGCACACCCGCCTGAATTGCCGCTCCAACAGCAACCACCTCGTCAGGATTAACCGATTTGTTAGGTTCCTTTCCAAAAAAATTCTTGACGGATTCAATTACCTTGGGCATTCTGGTCATTCCCCCGACCAATATAATTTCATCAACACCATGAGGATCTAATTTCGCGTCTTTTAGACAGCTTTCAACCGGCTTCATGGTTTTTTCAATCAAATCTTCAACCAAGCCTTCAAGTTTCGAGCGTGTTAGTTTCATGGTTAAATGCAAGGGCTGCCCATCTTTTTGGGTGATATATGGCTGGTTAATCTCAACTTCATTTGCGGCCGAAAGCTCTATCTTTGCTTTTTCCGCGGCGTCTCTCACTCTCTGAAGAGCTTGTGTGTCGGCCCTTAAATCAACCACATTGTCTTTTTTAAACTCGGTAACAATGTACTCAACTATCCTTTCGTCAAAATCATCGCCTCCCAAATGGGTATCTCCATTTGTGGCTTTAACCTCAAAAACACCATCCCCCAATTCCAGAATGGAAATATCAAAAGTTCCCCCTCCAAGATCATAAACGGCAATTTTGTGTGCATTTTTCTTATCAAGGCCGTAAGCCAAAGCGGCGGCGGTCGGCTCGTTAATAATCCTTTCAACCTTAAGACCTGATATTTCCCCTGCTTGTTTCGTGGCCTGCCTCTGCGCATCATCAAAGTAGGCAGGAACGGTAATTACGGCACTTTCCACTTTTTCTCCAAGATAATTCTCTGCGTCTTTTTTAAGTTTAATCAGTATCTTTGAAGATATTTCCTGTGGGGTAAAAGTTTTTCCTTCAACTTCAACGACAGCCGCGCCATCCTTACCTGATTTAACCTCATACGGAACCATTTTTTTTGTTTTATCAACCTCTTTGTCACCACTCCTACGACCCATCAATCTCTTTATTGAGTAAATAGTATTTTTGGGATTTAGTATCATCTGTCTTTTGGCAACGTCTCCCACCAAATTCTTTATTGGTTCAACCACTGAGGGTGTGACATTTCTTCCCGTATCTGCCGCGGGAATAACCTTGGGTCTCCCCCCCTCCATAACGGCAACAACCGAATTGGTTGTCCCTAAATCTATTCCGATAATTTTACTCATATATTTTCCTTTCTATTTTCCTCCAAAGACCTTTATTTTTGCAAACCTCAAAACTGGTCCGTTGCAGTACCTCCAACCTACAGTAACCACCTCCGCAACTTGTCCTTTTTTTCCTCCACTTATTGATTCTACCGCTTCGTGTATTTTTGTGTCAAAATTTTCTCCACTTTCCGGTTTTATCTCCTCCAAACCCTCTTCCCTCAAAACCTTTTTAAATTCTTCTATTGCGATTGCCAAGCCACCATCTTTTAGATGTATCTGTGCAGATTCTAAATTATCCAAAACCGGCAAAAACCTTACCAGTAATTTACCCGATGTATACTTTTCCCATACCTCACGTTCTACTTCTGTTCTCTTTCTGATATTATCATAGTCCGCCAACGCCCTTGCAAGCTGATTTTTAAGTTCACCGACCGTATCACCCTTTCCCCTTACTCTCATTTTTGCTTTTGTCATCATGCCGAAAGTGCCTTCTCAATTGCATTTCTAAAATATCTTAATATAGGTATTACCGTTGGATAACTTAAACGCAATGGTCCAATAACCCCTAAGGCACCCTGTCTTTCTCCAATACTAAAATGGGAAGTCACAATCCCTATAGGCATAAGTTCCGGCCATCCCAAGTCCTCTCCGAAAAGAACATCAACCGGATTCTCAAAACCCGGCCTTTCAAAGAAAAGTTCGTGCATTCGCTCAGCCTCTTCAATAAAAGAGAATAAACCGGAGCAAATATTAATATCCGCAAACTCAGGGTTTGTAAAAACATTGGCGTAACCTGCATGCCACACTTTCCCCTCATCAGTAGCAGCTACTGCCAAACTTTTTGTCCTTTGTGCCAGAGCGTGTGTAGCCTCCGACAACAAACTGTCCAAATCCTTTTTTGATCTTCTGATATCTTCCTTGGTTTTAACCTCGTCTGACAAGCTCATTTGCCTTTCTTCCATAAGTTGATTCACGTAAAACTTCATAGCTTGTGAAGTGGGAACCCGTCCGGCTGAGGTGTGAGGTTGACGAAGATATCCGGTTCTAGTTAAAATAACCATCTCATTACGAATCGTAGCTGGAGAAACTCCCAAATTATATTTTTTATCAAGATTTTCCGATCCTACTGGACCAGCCGTCTCGATATACTCGTCAATTAACGCTTTTAGTATTTGCGTTTGTCTTGCGCTAAGTCCGTCAGTCATTTTTCTACCTCGCCAGCTCAAATAGACTTAAGTCTGCCGAATGGTTAGCAGAAGGTTAGCATGAGTGCTAAATTTTGTCAATAGTGGATATGGGTTCACTTTCTCCTGATAGAGGCGGAGTAATTTTTCTAAGAAATATGTTTCTTTTTATAATACTTGTAAAAAACTTAAGTTCGTCTGATTTTAATAAAAAAGATGCTAAAAAATAAACAACCATTCCAGCAAGTATCACGAACGTCGTTAATATCAAAAGATTGACAGTATAGCGAGTATCTAAAACAAATTTTTCAAAAGGAATGGAGCGACCAAAATCCAACCTTCCAAAGAAAGAGAGTCTTTTAACCCATACAGACTTATCGAAGACTTTCAGCATAAAGTACATGGCAACACCCGATGTTGTTGATGCAATTACCGCTTTTGACAGTGGTTTTATAACCCACCTGGAAATTTCCAAAGAAATTTTTTTGTTAAGCAAAACAACAAGCATAATTGTCTGAACAAAAGAAGCAAGAGAAAAGGCAGCAGCCAACCCCCAGGCCGGGAGACCAAAACCCTTTATTAAAATAAAATCAACTAAGATATTTAAGGTGATGGATAAAACAGATACAATAACGGGTGTTCTCGTATCGTGCAGGGCATAAAAAGCACGCGCCAAAAGGGCAGCTGTTGCCTGAAACAGGACTCCAAAACCAAAGGCAGAAACGACCATTCCTGTCTGTACAGTGGCTTCCCAGCCAAAGATATCCGTACCGAAAATTAATCTCACTATGGGAATTCTTAGGACTATCAGTATTGAGGCAACAGGAAGAATCAAAAACGCAGTTTGATTCAAAGCATTAAACAAAGTTTTTTTAAACTCTTCAGTAGAATCAGACTGTCTCGATAGTGTGGGTAAGGCAGCCTTGGCAATTGAGGTGCCAAATAGTCCCACCGGTATAAGTTGTATGCTATTTCCAAAAGTAAAATAAGTATAAGAAGCGGTTGAAAGAAACGAAGCCAAAAACAACTCCGCAGACTTGGCAAATTGCAAAAAAGTTACTTCTATTACACGGGGAAAAGCAAGCCTTCCTATTTTCTTAACTTCATCTGTTATCCTTATTCTCAGAGAAAATCTATATCCCAATTTTATTGCAAAGGGTAGTTGAATAAGAAAGTGGGCGGCCGCGCCAAAAACAACTCCCAACGTTGGCCCCAACAGTCCAAGCGGCTTTGAAAGAAAGAGAGTACCCAAAATAATTCCCAGATTGTAAAAAAGCGGGGCAATCGCTGGAACAAAAAATCTTCTCGATGATTCCAACACGGCAGTCAAAACGTAACTTATAACAAAAAAACCCTGTGCAGCAAATAAAATTCTAGATACAAAAACAATCTGTTCTCTATTCTCCGCAGCAAAACCTGGAGCCAAGATACCATAGAGATGGTCTGCAAAAACAATTACGATAAAGGCCAATAGGGCAAATATCAAAAGGCCAATATTTGTCACTGAACCGGCGATATCCCAGGCATGACCGTTCCCTTTTTTAAGCGACTTTGTAAACACGGGAATAAACGCCGAAGAAAAAGTCCCAAAAACCAAAACTTCAAAAATCAGGTCCGGCAATCTGAATGCAGCAAAAAAAAGCGCAAGCTCTCCGGGAGTAAAAAACATTGCCAAAGTTCTTTGCCTTATAAGGCCTAATACCCTGGAAATAATTACCATCAACATTATTATGGTTGCCGCGGAAAACACTGAAGTCTGTTGAGAAAAGAGAAAGTCTCTTCCCCTCTTAATTATCTTTTTAACCATTGTTTTTATGTTGATAAATAGGCTCTGTTAGATTATACTCACAAAATAATCGTTAGTTAACCAGATATCCAAGGAAAGTCTAGTGTCTCTTTAACTGATAACTTATTCTATGCCAGTAACAAAAACTGCAAAAAGGGCTCTCAGGAGTTCTAAAAAAAAGGCTGAGGTAAAGGCATCGGTAATATCAAAACTGGAAATTGCCGTTCGTCTTGCAAAAAAAAGTGCTACCAGCAGAAATATATTGAAGGCAATCTCATTAGCAGATATGTCCGCAAAAAAACACGCCATACACAAGAACAAAGCGGCCAGAATAAAGTCAACTCTTTCAAAACTCCTCCCGTCAAAAAAGCGGGTGAAAAAATAGGATTGGGATACGCTTTCTTCGTGTGTTTCCATGTGATATATTGAAATTTAGCAAAAATGCAGGGGACAGACATGCATGATTGGTGTTTGTGTCAACTTTATGTAGCCGGTTTTTGCACTTAAGATAAGTATTATGCCTGCCATGAAAGAATCAAAAATTAATCTTCTCCCGCAAAATGAGTTTGAGAAAACAACAATGGGGAGGGTTTTAAGATGGACTCTTTCCTCTTTCAGAATAATTGTCATAATAACTGAAATGATTGTTATGGCCGCTTTTCTCTCCCGCTTTTGGTTTGATGCAAAAAATTCCGACCTAAACGAGATTCTCGGACAAAAACAAGCCACAATCGAGGGCTTTAGAGAAACCGAAAAAGAGTTCAGGCTTGTTCAGCAAAGGCTTGAAATATTATCAAAAATTAGCGAGCAGATACCCCTCTCCAGTTACTTAAAAACAACAACTTCTTTTCTTCCCCCGGACGTCTCTTTAACCTCAGTTTCTCTAAGCGACGATTCCTTCATAGTAATCGGCTCTTCGGGGAGCGAGCGTGGAATTGCCCAATTTATTACAAATCTTGAGTCCAAATATAAGGAAGTTACCCTTTCTAACATTGACACAAGCACAAAAAACGAATCATTTTTAGTGTTCACTTTAAACATTAAAAAGTAAGTTATAAAGGAGAAAAATGGCAATTGGCTGGAGAAAAGATTACATAAGATACAAAACGCATTTTTTCAATATCCTCGATGAATATAAACAGAAAGAGGATTTGAAGATGTTTACTGAAATCCTTCTCTCTTTAGCCACAATCTCTCTTTTTGGAGTCTTTGCTTTAAAACCGACCTTCGTAACAATTGCCCAGTTATCAAAAGATATCAAAACAAAGGAAGAAACCATTTCTAAAATGGATGTAAAAATTAATAACCTCCAAAGGGCTCAGGTGATACTTACCGAAGAGGCCACAAAAATATCAAATTTGAAAATTGCCATATCCGATTCCCCCGAACCCGATATCCTCATCCGCCAAATAGAGGGTATTACAGCGAAAAATTCTGTGAGTGTGCTCGGCATTTCCATTGATGCATTAAATTTGAAAGGAAACAAAGAGGTCAATAACTCAACATCTTCCGAAAAAATTAATCAACTTCCCAATCAGGCAATGGGGGTCGACTTTTCGATAAGTGCCGGTGGTAACTATTCCAGCCTTCTTTCTTTTGTCCAGGACTTTGAAAATCTAATAATCCCGATAAAGTTTGATTCACTTGGATTTAATATATCCAAATCACAAGATGGAAACGCGCTAACAGTTGCTTTTTCCGGTAAAAAGCCATATCTTGGCGGAGAAATAAAATGAAAAAAAATAAAACACCAAGCTTGGTAACAATCGCTATATTAACCACCATTACCGTTGCCGTGTGGATCACATATAGCGTTTATAGGGTTCTCACTTCCAAACCAGAGCCTTCAATCCCCAAAGAAATCCTCGAGCCTTTCACCGCAAGTTTCAATAGCAAAGAGATTGATAAACTGCAAGAAAAGCTATATTTTGCCAAAGAACAAACGGAGGGATTGCCAATATCTTCCAGTCTGACTCCGTCTCCCTCCTCAATACCAGTGGCATCACCCAGTGCAACCCCACTTCTCTCACCCACCCCCACCCCGACTCCTAATGAAGAATCTGGCGCTAACGTAACTGGAGGAGAATAAAATTAAAAATGAAAAAAGGTAGGATTCCCACTATTTTAGGTATTATCGTCTTAACCGCCGGGTTGGCAGCCGGGGTAATTTTAACTCAATACAAACAAATTTTTAAACTAGGAGCCGCTGGTGAGATCTCTCCTAAAGATATAAAAATTTCAAATGTCTCATCCGATTCAATCACCATCTCATGGCTAACCGATATTCAAACCACAGGATTTGTCAAATACGGAGAGAGTCAACAAAATCCGGACAAAATACAAGAACAGGAAGGTGGCAGCCCCTCTTTAGCACATTTGGTAAGAATTACCGATCTTAAACCCGATGTCCCATATTTTTTCAAAATAAATTCCGAAGGGAAGGAATTTGATAGCAATGGTATTGCGTGGAAAACTCAAACCGGACCACCTCTTTCCGCCCCCGAAAGAGCGGAGTTAATTTCCGGAAATGTTTTAACTGCAACCGGTGCTCCATCAAAAAATTCATTGGTTTATATAACTATCGGCGGAACGATTCTTTCAACTTTAACTTCTGAAAACGGAAGTTGGATAATTCCAATTTCTTCTGCAAGAAATTCCGATCTCTCCCAGTATATGGTCATAGATAAAGCTAACACCCTTCTTGAAATATCAGTTTTGGCGGGTCCCAATGAGATATCCTCTGTCCAAATTTACCCGCAGTCGGCAAAACCTGTCCCATCAATAGTTCTGGGACAGTCTTACGATTTTAAAAGTCTCCCCCCCGCAGAAGAAGGCAACCTCCCAAGGGCGGATGTTACAGTTCCGCAACAATCCACACCTTCATCAGGCTTTAATGTAGCAAATGAAATTGCCACACCATCTGCAAAAACTGTAACTCTCGATAATATCGACGAGCAGGAAGTTGTAACCTCAACCCGACCCGAGTTTTTAGGAGGAGGTCCGGCAGGAACGACAATCGAAATTACCATTGAGTCAGACCCCATTAGTGGAAAAGTTGTAATTCCAAAAACAGGAGAGTGGAATTGGAATCTCCCCAAAAATCTTCCGGAGGGAGTACACAAAATAACTATCACCTGGAAAGATGCCGCAGGAATAACAAGAACGTTAACGCGTAACTTTATCGTTCAAGCCTCGGAGGGACCGTCTTTCGTTTCCACACCCTCGGCAACACCAACAATAAAACCAACGGCGTCACCAAGCCTCTCACCTATCCCAATGTCTTCAGCAACGCCAAGTTCGAGTCTTAGACCATCACCAAGCGCATCAACAGCTGCCACACCCTTTGTAACACCAAGCTCAGGTAGCTTGACACCCACCTTACTACTATCTATCATGGGAATAGGATTTGTTTCCTTCGCGTTTTTGTTGTGGAAACAGTCAGAAACGTAAAAGTAATTATATATGCCCAATCAGCAAAACCTACCCGACGAAAACCAGACAAATCCGGTAGTCAATAGTATGAATATAACCGGAGATTCTTCCACTCCTTCCACCTCCATACAGGACATTGCTCCGCCAATTCCCGAAATGTCTGACCTGCCACCGGTTGTTCCTTCCAAAGGAAGTTTTCCGACCGCAACAGATGGCGAACCCAAAAACGATGTACTCCCAGCAAACGAAAGCAAAACCACTCCACCTGATCTTCCTCCGATTATCGCCGGCTCTATTCCTAAAAAGGGAGTGCATAAAAAACTTGTTGCAACGATTTTGGGAATACTTTTTCTTACAGGCGCTGTAGGAACCGGTGTTTTTCTTGTCAAACAAAATCAGGAAATAAGAGAAAAGGCTGCCGGAGAATCCTACAACTGCCCTCCTTGTGGTTCATGCACGCAGTCATGCAGTGCGGGAGGCTTTAATTGGGACGGGAGCAAATACTCCGTACCCGCAGGTTCCTATTCCATAAAAAATAAGTGTTCAGGGGTAAATTTAATCGCCAGCGGACAAGCGTGTGCCTGTCTGCCGTTATCGCACATAACTTGCGCAGACTGTGAAGGCTACGATACATGCGACCTGCCGAATGTGGAGCGTTATTTTGTTCGAGGGGGAACCGGTGTAACGAATGGCTGGGACAGTGCGTATTGCGGGACGCAGCAGGTGGATATTACATCGGGCGGTGGATCATCATCATATTGGCATTCGGTTGCAAACACAAGTCCCGAGGTGTGCAGTCCATCTACTCCAACCCCAAAAGCTACTCCCACAGCCACTCCAACCCCAACTCCCGCCCCACCGGCTCCCACAGAGCCTCCTTGTACCGCTACTTGTGTTTCTACTACTATAAGCGGGGTGTGTACACAAGCTTCTCCCTGCAAGACCAACAGCCAGAAACTTGATGCCTTACCCAATGTGAAATATGTGGTTAGTTATAATAATTGTGCCGTTGGGGTTAAGGTTGACGCCGGAACAAGTCCTTTTGTCGATCAGATTACTCCTGCCAATTCATGGCTGAATGCAATGTACTTTGTGGACGGAGTAACCACCCAAACATGGAACTTTTGCGGCAGCACGGGTTGTTGGAACTTCAATGCCAACCAAACGCTCTATTGGCGAATACGTGATAATGTAACCGGTCAAACAGTTGCCAGATGTGGTCCTTACTCCGTACCGCTTAGCACCGCAACCCCCAAGGCTACCCCTACAGTTACTCCAACTCCAACTGCCTCCTCCAAGGCCACCCCGACCACGCCAAGCTATATTCCCCCCCAATGCCTATATGTCAAGGTTTATGACACTACATGGAAAGAATTAACAACGACACAACTTTCAGCACTTAAGACTGGTGACAAAGTCAGATTTGCAATATCTGGTTCCCCCGCAAATCAAATAGATAAAGCAAAGTTTGAGATTAATGGAACAGCCACCAGTGAAATTACCCAGAAAAGACCCGGAACCGACGAGTATTGGTATGAGTACACGATCCCCGGAGGGAAGTTATCATTTAGTATAAAAGGGAGTTTGCATCACCTGACTATTGGGTGGTTCTAGAAAAGGCAAAAAAAGAAAACCAGTAAAAGCATGAAAAATATATTAAAGGGCAAATTGGTAACCGTAATTATTCTAATCGCTACAATTATCCTAGCGGGTGTTGCCGTTTTTACCGCGATTAGACTTTACCAATTAAGACAAGTAGCCGTTGCACCAACCGCCCCCACCAGTAAGCCCGAGGCGGCCGTAGCAAGTCCGACTCCGAAAGCATGCACTGCTCTTACCTTTAACTTAACCACAACACCGGCCCCGACACCAATGGGATCACCAGTTGCAACTTCCACCCCCACACCCAGCTCAACGCCAACTCCGACAGCAACGGGATCACCAGTTGCAACTTCCACCCCCACACCCATAAGTGGAACTGCTACACCCACATCCGCTCCGGGCGCTACAGCAACTCCGTCACCCCAAGCAGCTTTGCCCAGCGCCGGAACATCATATCCAACAATCATTGGTATAGGAGTCGGAGTACTGCTTCTTATCGGCTCCCTACTTTTAGCTCTGTAATTCCATTTCTCTGATATACTTTTAAGTATGAATTCCACAATGTTAGGTTCAGGTTTTGTCGGCTTAAACTTCGGTTATTATTTAACAACCACGGAACAGATTTATCCCCGAAATAGGCAAACAAACTACGCCACCAAGCGGAATAAAGTCACTGGGACTATCCTTAAAAATGAATAAAAAAACAGGGATCGAATCCATGTTCTTCGTTGCTCTTTTTGTTCTTTCGTGGTGGTTAATGTGGAAAACTTTCAGGATAAATTCTGCGGGAAATTTGGAAGTTACAACAAAGGTCTGGAGCGATTTTGCAGCTACAATTCCTCTTATTAGGTCTTTCTCTTTGGGCCAAAATTTTCCCCCCCAATACCCTCTTTTTTCAGGTCCGCCCATCCGCTATCACTTTCTTTTCTTTTTCGCGGTGGGGATGCTGGAAAAAATAGGAATTCAATTAGATTGGGCTCTAAATTTATTAAGCACGTTTTCCTTCTTTTTTCTCTTGTTGGGAATTTACTTTCTTAGCAAAGAAATTTTTAAAAAAAGGTCGGTTTCGGCAATTGCCTGTCTATTATTTCTTTTTAATGGCTCATTATCTTTTTTGGAATTTTTCAAAAAACACCCATTCTCAGCTAAAACTTTCCAGGACATAACCGGCAATAACGTTTTTCCCTCATTTGCCCCTTACGACGGAAGCAAATTAATAACCGGTTTTTGGAATTTGAATGTTTACACAAACCAAAGGCATCTAGCCTTTGGTTACGCCTTCTTTTTACTGATTTTACTTAGCATTTATAGAGCCGCAAAAAAACCAGAAAGGTTAAGTCCATCAAAAACTATCGTTTTGGGAATTTTGCTTGGTCTTTTTCCCTTTATCCATCTACCCGTCTTTGCAATGCTTGAGATTACTTTATTTATTCTTTTTATTTTATTTGTAAACTTGAGAAAGAAAATACTAATAATCGCGTCTATCTCCATAATAATTGCGCTTCCGCAGATTACCTACATGGGAAAATCCGATTTACAAAGCAAGTTCTTCAACCCCGGCTACCTTATTACTGACCTTAATATCATTTCTTTTGTTTATTACTGGTTTTTCAATCTCGGACTCGTTACTGTTTTGGCTCCGATAGGTTTTATACTTGCCAAAAAAACACAAAGGAAAATATTTCTCCCCTTTCTTTCTTTTTTTGTTTTAGGAAACCTATTCCAATTCTCTCCGGAAATTGCCGCCAACCATAAGTTTTTTAACCTGTTTGTAATCGGGTCAAATATGTTTGCCGCATACGCCATCTATCGTATTTGGAAACGAAGAGTAATAGGAAAATTTGTTGCAGTATTCTATTTAATCTTTATGACCTTCTCTGGAATTATCGATATTTTTCCCATCAAAAATGATGTCTATGTTGAGATTTTAGACGGCAAAAACAACGACGTTGAACAATTCATTACTAAAAACACTCCAAAAAACTCGGTATTCATTAATGCTTCTTACATATACGATCCCGCATCCCTTGCGGGGAGAAAAATATTATTGGGTTGGCCTTATTTCTCCTGGTCCGCTGGATACAATACCGACGAAAGGCTCAAAACCCTAAAAGATATCCTGCAATCATCAGATATGGTTTATGTATGCTCCCTTCTTAAAGAAGCGGGTGTTAATTACATTGAGACTCAAAATCCAAGTCCAATAGCGGAAGTGGAAATAAATTCTGGTTTTTTTGAAAAAAATTTCAAAGAGATATATTTTTCAAAAGACATGAATATCCATATCTACGACACGGCTCTTTCCTGCAATAAGCTGTAATGAAATGTAATGAAAATAGATAATATCAAAAAAAATAGAATATATAAGTTTATTTCAGATAACTACTCTTCTTTGATATTGCTGGTATTGTGTATGTTTCTATTTAAAACTCTAATAAGTATTGAGTTTGTTAAAGAAAGTAACTTATTGGCTCTTGCAAGAAGTTTTATCGAAGGACGGATTTATTTAAAGGAACCGCTGGCTACTTACGGCGACCTTTCATTTTATAATGGAAGGTTTTACTTGTATTTAGGGCCTTTCCCCTCAATTATATTGATTCCGTTTGTTTTATTGGGAATTAATTTATCACAGCAATTGGTTGCCATCACTTTGGGAGTATTTGCCTTTATAGCAATCGTAAAAATTGCCCGTAAATTTTCTTTAAGTATTAATGATGCTTTATTTATTGCGATAGCCTTTCAATTTGGCTCAGTTTTTCTTTATACAACGGCGGTAAATATTACCACCCTTCAGGTACAAAGCATCTCCAACAGCTTGCTTATTCTTGCACTTTTTGAATTTATTTATAAAAGAAGGTGGCTATTGATTGGTGTCTTATTGTCTTGTTCTTTTGCTACAAGACTCACTATATTACCCGCAGTCCTCTTCTTCCTTTATTATACGTTTAAAGAAAGAGAGCACAAAATTATTATTCCGAAATCCGTATTTTTGTTGTTTATCCCAATTTTTATAACATTGAGTTTACTACTTATATATAACTTTGCCCGTTTTGGTAATTATTTTGAGACCGGATATAAGTACAATACTTATTTTGGCGTAACTCCCAACCATTTGGCCGCGGAAAAATACGGTTTATTTTCTCTGAAACACATTCCCGTAAATCTTTATCATTTTATTTATAGAGGTCCGGAAATGTTTTCAAATAATATTGGAGATCTTACGATTGAAAAGCCCTATCTAAAAGCAAACGGGTTGGGGATGAGTATTTTGTTTACATCGCCCATTGTTATTTATTTAATTAATCTAAGTATCAGAAAAAAATATGTAATAATATCGCTAATTACAAGTCTATTTATTTTCATGCCTTCTCTTTTGTATTTTGGTATTGGCAATTCGCAATTTGGATACCGCTACGCTCTTGATTTCTACCCTTTTTTACTCCTGCTACTACTTACGGTTTTTCAAAAAGAGGGGGTTCCAAAATTTGCAAAGTTATTAATTATTTACTCAGTATTGTTTAACTCCTATTTTTTGTATTCCATCTGGGGCATCTATCCTTTTTAGAAAAACTAGTTTTTTAAATACATCACCTCCACGAAGTAAACCAATAATAGGAGGTATCCAAGTCTAAAGGTATCCTTAAACCCGCGTAGTGCGGATAAAAATAAAGAAAAGCAATAAACATTGTTATTAAAACCGGAGTTATCAGACGCGGGTTTTTTCTCAATACAAAACCGGATGCTATAGCCAAGAAGGGAATTGAGGGTAAATAGTGGTACAAAAACATTATCCGGGGAGATGCGGCCCAAGGAACAAAAAATATCAAATAGGAAAAAATCACAAGCGCCAACTTTTTGTTTTTTTCATAAAGCATATAGAAAAATGAGCAAACAACGCTCAATAGACCAAACCAAAAAACCACAGGATTTCCTGTCGCATAAATCCTTGCAACCAAACCACCAACCTCATTGCTGGTATAAAGATATATCGGTCTTAACAAAAGTGGCCAGCTCCACCATGACGAGGTATAGGGATGTGTAGCCACAAGTCTCGTATGATACCACCACATCTGCTTCTGCATTTCCCAAAAAATACTAAGATTGTGCCCGGTTATAAATAGGGGAATATAACTTGCAAGATATATAACTGGCGGGAGAAGCAAAAACCACAAATTTGATACTTCAATTTTTTTTCTTCTCGTAAACCAAATTAATCCCAAAATGGGTACTAACCATATCGCAGACCACTTTGAAGAAGCCGACAAAGAAAAGGCCAGTGCTGAGTAAAAATCCTTTTTAGTGAGGAAAAAATAAATTGATAAAAGGGCGAAAAACAAAAAGTATGAATCATTCATTCCGATTCTACTCATCACAACAGGGAGCCCCTCCAAAGAAAATACAGCGGAAGAAAGAACTCCAAGAAGTTCATCATTAAAGATTGTCTTGGCTAATAAATACACCAAAAACACGCTCCCTACGCCAAGAAGAGCCCCCGGTATACGCCAGCCGAAGGAGTTTTCCCCAAATATCTTCATCCCCATAACCATTCCCAATTTCGCCAATGGGGGATGCGTCCATTCATAAGCAAAACCCTCCGGTGGCGTGTTCCACCATTCCCACGCCTTGGGATTACCATGCAAAATCTGCCTTGCTGTAAAGGCGTGATATACCTCATCAAAATATTCCTGTCCCGGACTGCCAAGCCAAGCAATTCTCGTTATGAACGAAAAGGCCAATATAATCAACAAAAACTTCCGCAATTTTTTTGTTTGCAAAGCACACACCGGTAAAGGATTTACTTTTACCGCCGTTAGCTGAAAAACCTGTCTAAGTTTCAGACGAAAATTCAATCTTTTTAGCAAATTATCTTTAAAGATATAGACGAGAAATAGCAATAGAAATAAAAGCGAAATAAATTTATAGGATGAGGTTGTTACATTTAATAGGTTGCTGTTTGAAAGAAAACTTGCCTGCGTGTAATAAGCATAGGGATGATAAATATTGATCAAAGACAGAGTGGATAGCGCAAAATACAATGCAATTTCCAGCTTTGAACCTGCCAATGTCGCCGATAGAAGCAAAAAGGGTAGAGAAACAAGAATATAACGCTCGTGCACCCTTGTTGGAAAAAGAAAAAACGCCAGATACGATATACCCAAAATAAAATACAGCTGACGGGGAGTTTTAAACAGCTTCCAAAACTTTATGGTAATTGTTAAAAGCCCAGTCGCTAAAAGAACCGCTCCCCAGTAAGCGTATTTAATGCCCAAAAAAGTAAGTGCGTCGGAAATCCACATTCCGGGAGTTAAGGCCCAAAAGTTAAAGGCCATAACAGAAGTAAAGGGTGACTCATTGGACATTTTTAAAATTAGTTTGGGTAATCCAAAAATGGGATTTTGATAAATAAAAAACGGCAACCCAATAACTAAAGCAAACACTGCTGAATAAATCAAAAACAAAAGCGCCTTTTTTGCCTTTTTTTGCACCAGAAAATATATTAAAAGTACGGGTAAACAAAACGAGGCTTGGGGTTTTATCAAAAGGGATATTGACCAAAAAAGTGACGAGAGAACAATATTCTTTTTTTCCACCAAAAAGTACACGCAAAGCAGTAAAAAAAACGCTATTAGCCCGTCCGTTTGCCCCCAAATACTATTTGCAAAAATAACCACGGGGTTGACTGTGTAGGCCAAAAAGGCGAATCTTGCAATTTTGTAATTTTTTTCAAATAGCAACCGGTAAATTAATAATCCTATCCCGATATCGGCAAAAATAGCCGGCAGTTTTATCAAAAAAGGGTAAAGTTGACTACCGATTTCAACACTTTTACCTACAACGCCCAGTATCCACAAGTAATACAGAAAAAATGGGGTGTAATCGGTCCAGGCCGGTAAGGAATAAAAATTTAGAGGGCTTGATGTCCCCAACATTCTTGACCAAGCAATCCAATTATTCATGTCAATGGTAAAACTTGGAAATAAGGCAAACACCAAACGCACAACCAAAACAAACAAAATAATCACATAAAAATTTTTGTGAGTGATCGCTTTCATTATGTTGTAATATCCTTTCCCCCCACTAAAGAGAATAACAATACCGGTTTCAATTCGTTCCACCGGCTTCACCCGGGGTATTTTTGAAATCAGTCATAAAGTTATTAACGAAAAGGTGTATTTCCTCCCAATTTTCTTTTTTTGGAATAAATACATATTGATAATCAAACTTTTGACTTTTTGGCGGATTTATCAAAAGTTCTTCCGGAATAACAAGTGATTTTACGTTTTTTCTTGCGGCAATAACTTTTCTTCCCAGAACCGCAACAGAGGGTCCGTCTAAATCGGTTTCAACATACTTTCTAGCAACCGTCCAAAGCCTCAGTGACATTAAAGGATTAATAAGTGTGGCCGGCGAAAGCACCTTCTTTTCTATCGCAGAAATGACTTTTTGCTGTCGAGCCTCCCTTGCCAAGTCAGTCCCCTCGTTTCCCTGAGCATTTCTGGACCGAACAAACTTTAATGCAGTTTCCCCATCCATGTGTCTTTTTCCTTTTTCAAAACTAATCGTTTCAAAACGGCATTTATAAAGCTCTTCGCTTTCTGGGCTTTGTTTATCCCCCGTATCCCCATCACATTTATCCGTTTCCTTTCCCGCAATGGGGTACTTTTCATCACTAAAGGAATTCTCCACTTCAACATCCACCCCACCCAAAACATCTACCACCTCCTTAAACCCAGAAAAATCAACCACAACAACATAGTGAACGGGTTGTCCAACTATATGGGAAACATATGTTTTTACTAACCCGATCCCCCCCTCGCCGCTTTTATTCCCCCAATAATATGCACTATTTATCTTAGCTCTTATTTCAGAAATCCAGATGTCTCTTGGAATTGACACCATACGGATTGACTTATTTTCTCCCGAGACCGACGTAAAGATAATTGTATCCGTTAAATCCGGGGCACTATTTCCCGCCCCCGCTTTACCAAGTATCAATACATTGACTCTTCCGTCGTCTGATTTTACATTCCCTTCTTTGGCAAAAATGAAAGCAAGAGTGATCTTTGAATAATCAGGAATCCCAATTTTGCCCATGAACCCATTAAAGGCAAAAAGGATTATAACTGCTGACAAAAAAACAACACACATGACACGAATCATTCTAAATTTAATTTTCAACCAATAAAGAAGCTTTCCGTTATCGCAAAAGCGTTGGTTAAATTCTCCGCCTTGGGAGAGGGATTTGGGGGTGCTAGAATTATCCTTGTCAACTTTTAATTTGGCCATAATGTCTATTGTATTCAAACAAACCAAAACCGACAAGTTGCTTTCCAAGCTTAATTCTAAGCAGAGAGGTGCCGTTACTTATAATAAAGGCCCACTACTTGTTCTTGCTGGTGCGGGCAGCGGAAAAACACGGGTTCTTACTTGTCGCGTGGCATATTTTCTGGCTAATAACAAGGTAAATCCAGAAAATGTCCTCCTTTTGACTTTTACCAACAAAGCCGCAGGTGAAATGAAAGAACGCGTTGGGGTCCTTACTGGCTCACAACCCGCCTTCGCCGGAACATTTCATTCCTTTTGTGTGAAACTTCTGCGCATCGACGGAAAATATATTGACATACCAGCGTCTTTTTTAATTTATGACGAAGACGACCAAAAACAATTGGTAAAACAAATTCTTGACAGTTTGGATTTATCTTCCGACTCATACAATCCAAAAACCATTGTTGGTGCAATTTCCAATATAAAAAACCAAATGCTTTCCCCAACCCAATACGCGGAATTAATTAAAAACGAATGGGAAGAGATAATTTTCAAAATCTATACAGCTTATGAGAAATCATTAAAAGAGAATCTTGCCCTCGACTTCGATGATCTCTTACTAAAGGCGACTATTCTTCTAAAAGAAGTTCCGCAGGTTTTAGAAAAGTGGCAGCGGCAATTAACACACGTCTTTGTTGATGAATGGCAGGACACAAATAAAATCCAATATTCCTTAATAAAAAGTTTTGCCTCAAAGAATAAAAACATCACAGCCGTTGGTGATGCCAGTCAATCAATATATTCCTGGCGCGGGGCGGATTTTAGAAATATCGATTATCTAGTTCGTGATTTTCCTAATATCAAAATTATTAATTTGGAACAAAACTACCGCTCTACACAAAACATCCTTAACGCATCCAACTTTGTAATCTCAAAAAACACCTCTCACCCGATATTAAAACTTTGGACGCAAAATCCAGAAGGACAAAAGATCCGGGTATATACCGCACGCAACGGACTTGATGAAGCAAGCTTTGTTGTTGATGAAATATCAAGACTAAATACCTACGAGGAACACAAATTTAAAGATATTGCTGTTCTTTTTCGCACCAATGCCCAGTCCCGTGTATTAGAAGAGGCCCTGCTACACGCAGGTATTCCCTGTGTAATCGTGGGCGGGATAAGATTCTATGACCGAAAAGAAATAAAAGATGTTCTTTCCTTTTTAAGGCTTTTAATAAACCCCAAAGATTCGATTTCAAGAAAGAGAATTAAAAGGATGGGAGTAAGGCGGTTTGAAAAATTCAAAGATCTCCAAGAGGAAATAGGGAACAGCAAAAACTATTCGACCTTGGATCTTTTGGATCTGGTTATAGATAAAACCAGCTATTTGGATTTATTTAAGAAAGAAACCGAAGAAAATCTGGCAAGACTTGAAAACATAAAAGAATTGCGCTCCGTAGCAACCGAGTTTCCAAATATCAACGAATTTCTGGAAAACGTATCTTTGGTTGAGGCACAGCAAACCTCCGACAAAAAATTAAAATCTGAAAACAAAAAACAAGGAAACGCGATCACTTTAATGACCTTACATGCAGCTAAAGGTTTGGAATTCTCTGTAGTTTTTATAATTGGAATGGAGGAGGGGCTTTTCCCGCATTCAAGAAGTCTCTGGGAAGTAAACCAGTTGGAAGAGGAAAGAAGACTTGCCTATGTCGGTATGACCAGAGCCAAAGAAATATTATATTTGACATATGCTTCAAACAGAATTTATTTTGGAGAAAAAGTTTCAAACCCCCCCAGTCGTTTTTTAATTGATATTCCTGAGGATCTTTTAGAAAACATCAGGGGAGTTAGCCCAAAGGAGGTAAGTAGGTATAATATAGACATAGATACAAACTCAGATATTGATATAGACAACATAAAGGGAGATTACAACAGTTTTGACGACATAATCACAAAATATCTCAAATGAAACAAGCAGTGTTTAATAAACTTTCTTTCCACCCGCTGCAGTCCTGGGAGTGGGGAGAGTTTCGAAAAGAAGCCGGAAATGATCTGGTAAGACTTCCTTACGGCCAACTTACCCTTCATAAAATCCCATTAACTCCATACAAAGTTGGGATGTTCACAAAAGGTCCTAAACCAAACTCACAAATGCTTTTTGATTTAAGAGTGTTAGCAAAAGAGGAAAATCTAATTTTTATTAAATTAGAACCAAACGTAGTGGTCAGTGAAGAAGGTAAAGCGAAAAGTGAAAAACTGAAAGAACTTTTGAAAAAAGGAGGGGCTGTTCCCGGAAAAAGATTATTTACCCCTACTTCTTTTTGGATTGATTTAACTAAACCCGAAGACGAACTATTGAAAAGCTTTTCCTCAAAAACTCGCTACAACATTCGTCTTGCCGAAAAACGCGGAGTTAAAGTTATCGAAGACAATTCCGACAAGGCTTTTGAAAAATATCTGCAGTTAACCAAAGAGACAGTCCAAAGACAGGGATTTTATGCCCATACTGAAAAATACCATAGATTGATGTGGAAACACTTACGCCCTGCTAAAATTGCCCACCTCTTAACTGCCCTATATAAAGGCCGTATCATCACCGCCTGGATTGTTTTTATTTGGCATGATTTTCTTTATTATCCCTACGGAGCTTCAACAGAAAAATACAAAGACGTTATGGCCAACAATTTAATGATGTGGGAAGCAATTAAGTTTGGTAAAAAACTTGGACTCAAAACATTTGACCTTTGGGGACGGGAAGAGGGAAAAGGATTTACAAAATTCAAAGAAGGTTATAACCCCAAAGTAGTTGAGTTTACTGGCACTTGGGATTTGCCAACCTCACCTTTCTATTGGCCTTATAGAGTCGCGGAAACTCTAAGGTGGGTATTTCTCCGTTTTAAAAGCAGGTTAATAAAACCGCAATTTTAAAGAATATAATTGGTGCTACCCCGAAACAATAAAATGGCCGACATAAGACAATCTACGGAATATGCAAACTACCTTGCAGAAATCGGTTGGATTGTGGAAAAAAATGATGGAGTTTACTACTTCATAAAAAAACTCCCATTTATAGGATCTGTTATAAAAAACCAAAGACCGGAAAAAATAAATCTGTCGAAAATTGAGGGGTTAAGAAAAAAATATAGAGCTTTTCAAATAATTCTTGAACCGAAAGACAAGAAGCAAGAAATACTAGTTAAAAATAATGGATTTAAGCTTTCAAAATCTCCATATCTACCAACTAAAACCTTACAACTTGATTTAACTTTATCAAAACAAAAATTATTCAATAATCTAAAAAAGGATTGTAAACATGAGATAAGAAGATCCGTTAAATATTGTCTGAAAAATATCGAAAATACCAAAGAATTCAGAAATGGATGGAAAAAGGCCGTTGGTTTAAAAAGATATGTTCCACCAATATCCCACTTAATCGCACTTAAAAAATCATTTAAAAATAATTGTATATTTTTGATGACGAGTTTGCCGACAGAGGTCTCGGCCAAATCTGGGGCAATGTTTTTACTAGACGGTGGGGTGGCTTACTACTGGCAAGCCTTTACCAATAAATCCGGAAGAAAATCGAAAACTCAGTACAAAATTGTCTGGGAGGGAATTTTATGGGCGAAGAAAAACGGGGCTAAAGTATTTGATTTTGAAGGAATTTATGACGAAAGGTTTCCTAATAAAAGTTGGCTGGGTTTTACTCATTTTAAAAAATCTTTCGGGGGATATGAAGTTTCCTATCCAGGGACCTTTACAAAAAATCTGCTACAATTCAGATAGTGAAAATAATAAAGAAGGCCTGGCCAGTACTTTTCAAAAAAGTTCTTAGCGGAGAAAAAACTTTCGATTTAAGGCTTGCTGATTTTAAATGCAAACCGGGAGATATTTTAGTTCTTGAAGAATGGAATCCAAAAACTAAAAAATATACCGGAAGAATTTTGGAGAAAAAAGTTACTTACGTATTAAAAACTAAGAAACAAAAATTCTGGACTAAAAAAGAAATCGAAAAATACGGGTTTCAAGTAATTGCCCTCAAATAACCTACTCCCCGGTTCTACAAAAAAGGGAGTATTCACATTTCTGGCAAAGCATGTTACCTGAACAGGCAAAGTCCGAATTTTCAATTTGTTTTCTATAACTTTCGATCGTCTTTTTTGCATCTTCCAGCTGTTTTCTGGTTCTTATCGTTGTTACAACTTGCGGATTGTCGAAATAGTACAAAGACAGTTTTACTTTCTCGGGTTTTCTGGCAAAAGGAAATTCGGGAATTGAGGTTGCCGCAAGGCCATAGATTGAAAGTTGAAGATCGCAATCCGCCTCCTTCTGTGTTAAGGGGTTTGCTCCTGTTTTATAATCGATAACTTGAACTTCATCTCCCTTTACATCTAGCCTATCAATTTTTCCACCGACTTTAAGGGGCCGCTCCGAACCTGAAGGATCATTGACTCGAACAACAAACGGTTGTTCCATTGCAACAGGAACAATCTTCGGATCAAAACTGTTTTTCAGATAATGCTTAAGAAATTTCTTTGCTTTTTCAAAAGAACTTTTTTCGTGTCCTTTATTGTAATAACCCTCTGAAATCCATTTATCCTTTAAAAGACGATACATTAAATCCAGCCTTGGTTTTTCCCCCCGTGCCAATGCCTCGTAAAAGGCCTTCATTGTTGCGTGGAAAGTATTTCCGAAACTTTGGGAGGAAGAAGGCGCAGTTGGCACTTTATAAATATATTTTAATTTGTAATGTAGAGGGCAAATCCTAAATGTCTCAATTTGACTGTAGGATAGGTAGTCTATACGTAGGGGCAATTGATTGATTGACTGGGCTGGGGCAGTTGCATAATCTAAAAAGCTCAACTGCTTACTACTATCCGAAGGCAGTTCACTTGAAACCGCGGAGTCTCCCAACGCCTCAAAAATAAAAGGTGAGAGACGCTTTTCTCTTTTTCCCTCACCATAGTAATCCGCAGCGGTAAAAAACAGCATATCCTTTGCTCTTGTCATGCCAACATAAAATAGTCTTCGCTCTTCTTCCAGGTGATAATCCCCAACCGGTAAAACCTCTTTTATTAATGATTCGGGAATGGGTATTTGTTCCCTTCTTTCATTTGTGGGAAATCTCTGCGCAACCAAATTCACCAAAAAGACAACGGGAAACTCAAGACCTTTTGCCGAATGAGCAGTTAAAATATTAACGGCGTTAATATCTGTCCAATCAATATCCGCGGCTAGTGGAGATTCTCCCAACTCGGTTGATAATTCCAACCAATCAACAACCGCAGGAATTGTTGCATCCTCATGATCAACCTCATAGGTTTTTAGTTTATCGAAAAACTTGGAGATATTAGTAGCTTTTTTCTCAGCTTCCGGCGTATCGGGAGAAAGCATTTTTTGAATTAGCCCGGTACTTTCCAAGAAATAGTATAGAAGCTGCCCTGCCGTTTCCCCCCTCGAAAGTTTTAGATTTTTTTTGATTAACTCAACTAATTTTGTCACTTTTTTTCTTGTCTTATCAGTTACAAACACTTTTTGTATGTTCTCTGCTGCCTCAAAAAGGGAGAGGTTCAAGCGCCTTGCGTAGTTTCCAATTGCCGCCAAATCCCTGGCCGGAATTTCGATGTAATCCATGGACAGGATCCGAAATAGGGCCACCGAATCCTCAAAGTTATACAAAACCTTAAGGTAGGATATAAGGTCAACAATCTCCGGTTGCTTAAAAAGTCGCCCCGGTCCTAAAAATTGATAGGGAATTCCCCTTCTTGAAAGCGCTCGCATGAATGGCTCTGCGTGGTTATTTGCCCTCACCAAAATCGCTACATTTTTATACTCATAGGATTTTGTCTTTTCGTTTTTAGCTGTTAGCTCTTGTATCTTTTTTGCCACCTCTTCCGCCTCGTTTTCCACCCTATCCGCGTGAATTAACCCTATTTCCTCACCCCGCGTGGAACCAGACTTGGATACAGACTCCAACCTCTTGTCTATCTTTTCAACAACTTCTAATCTGTCGGGGTTATTATGCTGTATTAGGTCATAGGCCCTATCTAATATCTCCTGTGTTGAACGGTAGTTTTTTGTAAGAACAACAATCTTTGCCTTCTTAAAATTCTTCCTAAATTGGATAATATTTGAAACTGCAGCACCTCTAAATCTATAAACGCTTTGATCATCATCTCCCACAACGGTTATGTTTTTATTTTTCCCCGCAAGAAGAATCGCCAATTCATTTTGAGCATAATTGGTATCCTGAAACTCATCTACTAAAACATACTTAAACTGATTTTGATATTGCTTTAAAACATTTGGCCGTTTCCTAAAAAGCTCCAATGTTTTAACTATCAAATCACCAAAATCCATTACCCTTTCTTTTATTTTCAGTTCGTCATATGTTTTATAAGCACTCGCTAATTCCTTCCACTTTTTAAATTCCATTTTTTCATCTTCACTTTTTACCCCCACTTTCTCCTTTTTAACTTTCAGCCAATAAATGTATTCATTGGGAACCACATCTTCATCCTGCAGTCTTGAAAAATGTTGTACCATTCCAGCCACAAATTTCGTCGGATTTCCCAAAGGCCGGAAATATTCAAGGCCAAATTTAAAAATATTATTGCGAATTAACTGAACTGTTTCTGCTTCCGTCATGAGCTTATATCTTGGATCAAGCCCAATGTGCAAAGCTTCACTTCTTAAAACCTTATCGCAGAAAGAATGAAAAGTGGAAATCCACATTTGTGTATACCCATAAGGCATTGCGATATCAACCCTTTCTTCCATTTCTTTAGCAGCCTTTTCGGTAAAGGTAAGAGCTAGTATTTCATTGGGTTTTGCAGCTTTTGATAGTATGAGGTGCTTAATCCGTTCGCTAATTACCATCGTTTTTCCAGTCCCGGCACCGGCAATAATTAACAAGGGCCCGTTTTTATATTTAATTGCTTCCGTTTGCTCTTTATTCAGTTTTAATCTGTCCCTATCCATCGTTAACAATTCTAACACGGAACAAAATAACAAAAAGAAGAAATCACATAATCCTATAGTAGATTTTGTGTTGACTGCTTGATATAATACATGTATTGACACACCCGTCAATAGCTGCCAATGGGTGTTTGGTACATGTACATTAAAAGCGGCGGCAAGGAAAATCTCTCATAAGTGGAGGAGGGTTGGAATGAAAAAGAGTTTTTTTGTAATTCTCTTGTTATGTATCGTCATACTTTCCTCCTGCACGCAAGTGCAGGTGATGGATGGTAAATACTACACATTTACCGTCCATGAGAACAACCTATGGAATGGGGACTGCGAGGAGACAGTCGTGGTGACTGCTTTGTATGAGCAGTCAATCCAACGCCAAATAGAATATGGGTTAAACCCGTTTTTCAAGTTTGGCGAGTGCCACTAAGGCCCCAAAACCCTTGACTCTTGAAGCCTCAGAAACTTTTGCCTGAGGCTTTCAGGAACTTTTTTATTTCTAATAAACAAGATTTTTTTTTCACCGCCGCTTTCTAACAACTTATTCCTTCTTCTCCGCAAACAAATTTTTTGCGGTACCGCCACCTAAGCTTTGTGTAGAGGAAATTTTGTTGCCTAGATGGGAAAAGGAAGTTAAGACACTTCCCATCATGTTGTAGGCGTTATTTAAATGCTTCTGTAAAACATTTAAGTTGTCATCAACTTTTGAATAATCTTTCTGTATTGCCCGCAATGCCGCTAGAATTTCTCTTGCCTTCGCTTCGATCTTTTGTCCTTCGAAGCTCATTAATATAGCCCGAATGTAAGCATAAAAAGTAGTCGGGGAAACCGGAAGCACTCTTTTTGCGCTTGCATACTCAAAAAGTGACAGGTTATTTGCAACCTCATAATAAACCGCTTCCGAAGGAATATACATTAAGGCATAATCTATTGTTCCCTCATCAGTTAAAATATATTTTCTACTAATAGAGTCTATATGCGCTTTAACGTCGCGCACGAATTCCTTTTCGTAAACCTTCTTCTCTCCATCATCTTTTGCCCCAGACATTTTCCTAAAATTCTCCATAGGAAACTTTGAATCAATGGGAATTATCCCCGCCGAAGTTTTTATCGCAGCATCAACCTTCTCCCCGGATTTGAAAGTGTATTGGAGGTTAAAAGATTGTTTGGGAAGAAATTGCCCCAAAAGTTCTTTTAATACCTGTTCCCCTACGTTTCCCCGAAGTTTTGGTGAACGCAAGAATTCCTGCAGATCTTTCATTCCACGCCCAATTTCGCTAAATTCGCCGATGTTTTTCTGCACAGCAGAAATTATCCTTGCGGCATTGTCAAGTCTCTCGTTTAGAGACTGTGTATTTTTTTGAAGAGAATCCAATAAAACCTTTCTATCCTCCTTGGATCCGGATTGAAGCATCTTTATTATCTGCAAAAGCTCTTCGGAGGGTTTTTGTGCCTCCTTTAAGTCTGATAATTTTTTATTAATAAATATGGCAACAATAACTAAAGCTGCTAGGGTGATTACCAAAACAACTACCGGATCCATTGCTCCACATTCTACCATCCGCTAATATAGAATGGAATTAATAAATGAAAAAAGAAGCGCGCAAAAAACAAATATTAAAGAGGAAGAACTTTTTCCCTACTTTAGTTATTACAATTATCTTTTGGGTACTTACCGCAACGCTTGTTTATTTTATTGATCCGGACACATTTTTTGCCGTTCCAGGCTTTTTCATCCTTGTCTTTCTTGCTCTTTTATTTACCTTTTCGACTATTTTTTCAAATTCAAGAAGAGGCCTCTTAACCGCCCTTGCTTTAATTTCTTTTTTATTTCTTCGCTATTTTGGTATAGGCAATGTTCTTAATTTTCTTTTAATTTGCGGGCTGTTTTTAAGCATTGAATACTCCTTCATACGAAACTAAAGATTAGTTCACAAGGGTGGTTTTTTGCACAAACACGCAATAAAGCGACATCATTGACTGCATATAAACTGCTGCTATACTGGCCATAGTTTAATAGGTTAAACAATTATGCGCACATCAGAAAATAAGCTTAATCCCTCTTTTAAAAACCAGATTATTAAAAACCTCGCCCAAACGCTGGCAGATTTTAAAAACATGGATGAAGTGCATACTTTTCTGGTCGATTTTTTTAATGATAGCGAGCTTGAAACTTTTGCAAAACGACTTTCTATCGCCTATTGGCTGAGAAAGAAAAGGAGTTATGAAAATATTAAACAAAACCTTAAGGTTTCATCAGCTACAATTGCCACCATCGAAAAATTAACCGGCAAACACGGGTTTACCCTCGCCCTTAAAAAAATGGAGGCGGAAGAATGGGCAAATGTTTGGGCAGAAAAGATAAAAAAATTAGTCAAAAAATAAACAATATTAAGAATCCAGGCACTGCGAGTAGCTTCAAACTCCAGGAAGCAGTAAAATAACCTCAGTGGACAAGAAATTTTATATCACTACTACACTTCCATATGTTAATGCTGAACCGCATATCGGCTTTGCACTTGAGATCGTTCAAGCAGATGTTGTTGCCAGATATCATAAACTACTGGGAGAAGATGTTATTTTTAACTTCGGAACTGACGAACACGGGCAAAAGATCTATCAAAAAGCGCTCGAGGCAAAAAGTGATCCTCAGAAATATTGTGATAAATATGCCGTCAAATTTGACAATCTAAAAAAGGCGCTTAATTTAAGTTACACCAATTTCATAAGAACAACAGGCCCTCACCACATTGTGGCTGCTCAAGAATTTTGGAAAAAATGTCTTGACAATGATGATATATATAAAAAAACTTACAGGCAAAAATACTGTGTAGGTTGTGAATTAGAAAAAACGGACTCGGAGCTGGTTGACAATAAGTGCCCTCTACACCCCAATAAGGAGCTGGAGATAATCGAGGAAGAGAATTATTTTTTCAAATTTTCTAGATACCAAAGAGCCCTTCTTGAACTTTATAAAAATAGCCCCGATTTTGTGATTCCCCAAGCCAAATTAAATGAAATAAAAATCTTCGTCGAAAACGGGCTTCAAGATTTTTCAATTTCCCGTCTAAAAAGTAAGATGCCGTGGGGGATACCCGTACCAAATGATCCCGATCAGGTAATGTATGTGTGGTTTGATGCTTTGATTAGCTACATTTCGACATTAGGCTGGCCGGAAGATGAGAAGAATTTCAATGATTTTTGGCCAGGAATTCAGGTTGCCGGAAAGGATAACTTAAGGCAGCAAACTGCCATTTGGCAGGCAATGCTTCTTTCCGCCGATCTACCAAACTCTAAACAGGTCTTTATTCATGGATTTATTACTGTCAATGGACAAAAAATCAGCAAAAGTCTGGGGAATGTCGTAAACCCCTTTGACTTGGTAGAAAAATACGGAACTGATGCCGTCAGATATTTTCTTTTGGCAAAAATAAATCCTTATGATGATAGTGACTTTACAATTAAAAAGTTCGAGGAGGCGTACAACGCCGACCTGGCTAATGGCTTAGGTAACCTTATTTCCAGAATTGCAAAACTATGCGAAAAGATTAAATTCCAATTAGTAGATGTGCGCTCAACTCCAATAAAACCCGTTTGGGAGGCTCTTGATAGCTTTAAATTTGACAAATCTCTTGAAATTATCTGGAATGAAATTAAAAACTTGGATAAAGAAATTAATGATAAAAAACCTTGGGAGTATCCAGTTAAAGACGGTGTGAGTATCCCGAAACAACTAAGTTCTTTTTTACTGGACGCTTCGGTTAACATCGTCAGAATCGCTAACCACCTAAGGCCTTTCATACCCCAAACCGCAGGAAAAATTCTTGACCAATTTACCAAAGGTCCAATAAAAGTGGGTAAGCCACTTTTTCCCCGTCTTAAATAACTAATTATCATTGGTGGATAAATATATGAGAGATTGGATAATCAAACACGATCGACAGGTTCAAAGACTTTTGGAAATCCTTCCCGGTTTGATTTCCTGGAACCTCATACTTTTTCCTTACTGGGGAATTTTTGTGATACCCACGGCTGTTGCCTATTTTATCCTCCTTTACAACATATACTGGTTTTATCAATCTTTCCAAATCGCAATAACTGCAATCATTTCCCACTTTAAAATCCAGGCCTCAATTAACTACAACTGGCTCTCTGACCTTGAATCCTTCCCTGACTGGAAGAAAATCAACAATGTAGTAATTATTCCCACTTATAAAGAACCTGTTTACATCCTTGAAAGAACGTTAACTTCGTTAGCAAAACAAGATCTGCCTAAAAAACAAATAACCGTAGTTTTGGCTATGGAAAAGGGCGAATCGGAGGCAGATCGTCTGCAAAAAGTACAAATATTAAAAGAAAAGTTTAACAATGTTTTTGCAAATTTTTTTATAACAGTTCATGAATTAATCCCAGGAGAAGTTGCCGGTAAAGCATCTAACGAAAGATACGCCGCCTTATGGCTGAAAAAAGAATACATCGACAAGAATAATATCAATATTAACTATCTAACGGTTACAAGCTGCGATGCTGATCATAAATATCATCCAAAACATTTTTCCTATTTAACTTTTAAATTTTTGGATAATCCAGAAAGATACAGAAGATTCTGGCAACCAGCCGTTATGTTTTACAACAACATTTGGGAACTCCCAGCAATTACAAGAGTTCCCAATACTCTTTCTTCTATTTGGAATCTTTCGCAACTCCCCAGACGCGATCGGTTAATAAATGCACAGAACTATTCTCTCTCCTTTAAATTACTGGATGAGGTTGGCTATTGGGATCCTGATAAAATTCCCGAAGATTGGGGAATATTTTTTAAGGCATACTATAAAATGCGTGGGAAAATTGAGGTTGAACCGATTTACCTTCCCCTTCACGCCGATGCTGCACAATCCAATTCTTTTATTAAGACCTTAAAAAACCAATACGAGCAATACAAACGCTGGGCATGGGGAGTATCAGATGACCCGTGGATAATAAAAAACTACTTTCTTACCCCCGGGATGAATTTTTGGGATAAAACAATGAGACTCTTTTTTGCCCTTTGGTCTCATCTTCTGTGGCCCGTAAACTGGTTCGTAATTACAATAGGGCTTACACTTCCTACGCTTATTAATCCCGCCTTTGGAAGAACGACCCTTGGTTTCATGATTCCAAAAGTTTCCTCTTTCATTCTGACACTTGCTCTTTCTTTCCTACTGGTAATGTTAATTATTGATAATATTTATAAACCCAAAAAACCGGAGGGCTACCCCGTGTGGAAAGCTATTTTATCCCCCCTTGAATTTGTTTTGATGCCAATTGCAGGTTTTTTCTTTTCCGCCCTCCCTGGATTAGATGCCCATACAAGATTAATGCTTGGAAAATACATAGAATACCGCGTGACTGAAAAGGTATAAATAATAATTTTAAATTGACTTGTAGTACTCAATTGTTTTCCTAAGACCCTCGGAAATTGGTACTTTCGGTTCCCATCCAAGTAACTTTTTAGCTTTTGAAATATCTGGCTTTCTCTGCATGGGATCATCGGGGGGAAGAGGTTTATAAATCGTTTCATATTTAACCCCGGCAATTTCGCTTATTTTCCTAGCTAAATCAAGCATTGTGCATTCCTCGGGATTTCCTAAGTTAATTACTTCTCCCCTGGTTCCCTCCTCAAACATAGCTTTATAAATCCCCAGTACCATATCGGAGACAAAACAAAAAGACCTTGTTTGCTTGCCATCACCATAAATTGTCACTGGTTTATTTACTATAAACTGATTAACGAAATTCGAAATAACACGACCATCGTCTTTTTGCATTCTCGGACCATATGTGTTGAAAATTCTGATAACCCTTGCATCAATCTTGTATTTATTAATAAAAACGTAAGTCGCTGCCTCCGCAAAACGCTTAGATTCATCATAGCAGGCACGGGGTCCATAGGAATTTGCATTTCCCCAATAGGTTTCTTTTTGTGGATGTTCCTTTGGATCCCCATAAACTTCAGATGTTGAGGCAATCAGCACTTTTATATTTTTCTTTTTTACTAAATTGAGAATATTCAAGGTCCCGACAGAATTTACAAGGAGGGTCTCCTCTGGATGATTTTGATAATCAACAGGTGAGGCCGGCGAGGCTAAATGAAAAATAAAATCGACACCTCCTATATCAAGTTTGTCCGTAACAACATCAGCTTTAACAAATTTAAAGTTATCTTTACCCATAAGGTGTTTAATATTGTTTTCCGAACCCGTGATTAAATTATCGACGGCTATAACAACAAAACCTTTCTCAATCAAAAAGTCGCAGAGATGAGAGCCAATAAAGCCGGCACCTCCGGTAACTAATGCTGTTTCATTTTTTTCCATATAGTTTGATATTTACTAACCCTGGAATCTTCACTTCAGGAGCTTTTTTTAAAAAACTCTGTGTTACCTTGCTTTAGGTATTATATAACGAGATGGTGCCTTTATGGTAAACTAAATTGTAGTCACAATGAAAGAAATACTGAACAAAATCCACAAGTTCATCGCCAAAACTGAAACGCCCCGTTGGCTTACAATTCTTCTTTTTATCACACTCATTTTTCGAATCCCATCTCTTTTTGAACCTTACTACTATGGAGATGAAACGATTTATCTCACACTAGGACAGGGAATCAGGCAGGGTGTTCCCCTTTATGGAAGTCTTCATGACAACAAGCCCCCCCTCCTTTATCTTGTATCGGCCGTCGCGGGAAATATTTTTTGGCTCAAGGCAATTCTGGCTTTTTGGACAATGGCAACAACTATCTTCTTTTGGAAACTCACACGAGTCCTTTTTCCCAACAAGCAAAAACTTCAAAAAGTAGCCGTTGTCGTATTTGCAATACTAACGACTATTCCGCTTCTGGAGGGAAATATCGCGAATGCCGAAATTTTCATGATTGGTCCTATTATTGTGGCTTTCTTACTACTCCTTTCAAAAACCCTTAATAATGGGAAAATTTTTGTTGCAGGAATTCTCTTTTCAATTGCGGCTCTTTTTAAAATACCCGCGGCCTTTGACCTTCCCGTTATTGTTATTTTTTGGCTTCTGACTACGGGTCTTAATAAAACAGGCTTTAAAGATTTTATCAAAAAGACACTGATACTTGCGTCTGGGTTTGTTATCCCCATTGCTCTAACTTTTTTTTGGTACTTTTTTAAAGGAGTCTTTCATGAATACTTGGTGGCCGCTTTTTTACAAAACATTGGTTACCTTTCTTCGTGGAGACCTGGGGATATCCAAAAACCTTTTCTAGTTAAAAACCTCCCCATCATTGTCCGCTCTTCAGTCGTAATGGCTACCTGCATAACATTGTTTCTCTCGCGTAAAAGGCTCTCCCGCCAGTTTATCTTTACAACACTTTGGCTTGTCTTTACTCTTTTTGCGGTTACGCTTTCCGAAAGACCATACCCCCACTATCTAATTCAGTCCGTTGCTCCAATCTCAATCCTACTGGCAATTTTAATAAGCGAAAGGTCTCTGGAACAATCCTTAGTTGTTTTTCCTCTTGCTATCGCTTTCAGCGTTCCCGTAATTTACAAGTTTTGGTTCTATCCAACAACATCCTATTACATTCGCTTTGCAAAATTTGCATCCGGGGCGATTTCAAAAAACGAGTATTTTTCCCTTTTTGACACAAACGTCCCCCGAAACTACAAAATTGCCGGTTTTATCATCACCTCAACCAGACCATCCGATAAAATTTTTATCTGGAGCAAAGATTCTCCAACAATTTATGCCCTAAGTCGAAGATTGCCTTCAATTAAATATACTGCTCCCTATCACATAAACGACTTTTCCAATAAGGAAGATGTTGTAATCTTACTATCAAAAAATATACCGAAACTCATAGTATTATCTCCCGACGCCGGACCATTCCCCCAAATAATCCCTCTTTTAAAACAAAATTATTTATTAATTAACCAAATCGGTGATTCTGAAATTTGGAGCCTTCTGACCCCCAAAAACATAAACCTGTGATAAAATCTCGCAGTCAAAGAAAAATAATGTTATTCAAGCAAAAACTGCTGTCCAAAATTCCCATCGAAAAAAGAGCCTTTCCCTTCAGTCGGTATGTATATTCAGCCGTAATAATAAACTTAATCTCACTCCTTTTTGTTCTTTTTGTTCAGGCCTTCTTGCCCCCACAGGTTCCACTCTTCTACGGACTACCACAAGGAGAGGAGCAACTTTTTTCGCCGCCTGGTCTCATACTGCCAGCCGTCTTTTCTTTTTTGGCCATACTAATTAACTACTCGTTAATAAACTATACTAAGGGGGATTTTTTAAAGAAGATTCTGGCCGCAGCCTGCCTTGCAACAGCAATTCTTAGTGCAATTACAACAACAAAGATAGCGTTTTTGGTCGGGCAGTTTTAATCTAAATGTCTGCATTTATCAAACTAGCTTTAATCCCGGGAGTCGTTGCCACGGGTCTGGCATATTTTTCCACCCCATGGGTAATCAAACTGGCAAGAAAACTAGGTATAATCGATGATCCTAAAAAAAATATTCATATAAAAGTCACACACACGTACCCCGTGCCCAGAATGGGTGGTGTGGCTACCTTTATTGCAATTTTTATTTCTTCTCTCATATTTCTTCCCGCCGATAAACACCTGGTGGGTATCCTTGTGGGTGCAAGTATTGTTACTTTAGTCGGCATTCTTGACGATAAATTTAATCTGAACCCCTATCTTCGCCTTGGAGCTGGTTTCTTGGCTGTAGGTGCTCCTATTGCTGCGGGAATAGGTATCGCCTTTATCTCCAAGCCCGGAGGCGGAATTATTGACCTTTCCCATCCGCAAATTTCCTTTCTCCTTTTTGGAAAAACAAGAAGTATTTGGATACTGGCCGACATTTTTGCCTTTCTTTGGATTGTTTTTATCATGAACATGCTTAATATGGGAGCAAAAGGAATCGATGGACAACTTCCCGGAGTCGTTGTAGTTTCCGCTATAACAATCGCCACCCTCTCCTTAAAGTTTTCAGCAGACATAACACAATGGCCTGTTATTATTTTGGCTTCAATACTTGCCGGCGCCTATCTGGGTTTCTTGCCATGGAATTTTTATCCACAAAAAATCATGCCAGGGTATGCAGGATCAACATTAGCAGGATACCTTTTGGCTATCCTTTCAATTCTTTCCACGACCAAAGTGGGTGTATTGATGGTCGTTTTAGGGGTTCCTCTTATAGATACGGGCTATACTATTACACGGCGAATTCTATCGGGTAAATCGCCCGTTTGGGGAGATAGGGGCCATCTTCATCACAGACTTTTGGATATTGGCTGGGGCAAAAGGAGAATTGCAATTTTCTATTGGTTGATAACCTTGTCATTAGGAATTCTAGCTTTAAATTTGAACACATCTTCCAAGTTGTATACAATGGTCGGGATATCACTCGCTGTTGGAGCATTAATTATATGGCTAACCTATCGACCGAAAGTAACAAATTCCAAAAAATAACCACGCCGCTTTTTATTTCTGCGACGTCTTTTGTCTCCGTAATAAAAGTAGCAAGACCTTTGCATTGGATAAAAAATCTTGCCCTTTTTGCGGCATTGATTTTTGCTGGAGATCTTTTCAAAGCCGCTTTTTTTGCAAAAGTTGTCTGGGCATTTGTTGCTTTTAATTTGGCTACATCGGCAACATATATCTTAAACGATATTTTTGACGCTAAGTTGGATAGGCTCCACCCCATCAAGAGACAAAGGCCTATCGCTTCAGGTGAGCTTCCCATCGTCGTAGCGGCTATAGAAGCAATAACATTTGCCTTACTGGCTCTTCTTTTAGCTTCAAGCTTAAACTCACTTTTTTACTATACAGTTCTTGCTTATTTGAGTATTCAAGTTTTTTATAGCTTGGGACTAAAAAATGCTCCCATTTTGGACATTTTAATTATTGCGTCGGGTTTTATTATGAGAGTTTATGCGGGGGCCTTTGTTATTAATGCTCATCTCTCTGTGTGGTTTTTATTATGTGTCATTTCTGTCGCCCTCTTTTTGGCCTCTGGAAAAAGAAGGGCGGAATTCAATATTATTCAAGGCTCATCAGATATAACACGAAAAAGCCTTACGCGTTATAAAAAAGAACTATTAGATTCATACGTAACTATGTTTGGAAATGCAGCTTGGGTAAGTTGGGCGCTCTTTACTTTTTTCGAATCCCCCAAGGCGTCCTTAAATGTATGGTTATTTTTAGCTGAGCTTTCCAGAACCACAACAGTAAACAAACTTCTTATGATCACTATCCCAATAGTAATTTTTGGAATTATGCGCTACGAGGCATTAATCTTTGAAGGAAAGAGCGAAGCTCCCGAAAAATTGCTTTTAACAGATAA